>Ga0207640_10001375_pt1 | contig 13158 bp, 9 predicted proteins | sample KBSCornC42_FD_184300 | JGI IMG/M metagenome (GOLD analysis project Ga0207640, IMG submission 184300) | Corn rhizosphere microbial communities from Kellogg Biological Station, Michigan, USA - KBS Corn C4-2 (SPAdes) (version 2) | ecosystem: Host-associated > Plants > Roots > Rhizosphere > Soil ... | reverse complement strand
ATCGTGAAGCACCGCCGCGCCGCGCGACTCGAAAATCGCGATGCATTCGTCGCGCAGCCAATCGAGCGCATCGCGCAGCGGCGTACGCCACTGCTGGTTCCACCCATCGCCGCCGCCGGTACTGCAGCCGCAATCGCGCTCCCATCGCCCGAGGCCGTGGCTGCAACTCCACGCCGTGCGCTCGGCGATCTCGACCTCGTGCGTCGGCGGCGCGGCGGCCAGAAACTGGCCGTAGTTGGCCACGCGCGAAAGCTTCTGCTCGTTGATGTAGTCGAGCGCGTACGCGAGAGCCATGTCGCCGTTGCGGTGGTGATGTCCGTAGGTCTCGCCGTCGGTGGCGATGTTGACGAGCTGCGGATGCGTGCGTCCTTCGCCGAACGCGCCGAGCAGCCGATGCGCGAGATTCTCGCCGCGCGCGAGCAGACGCTCGAACGCGACCGCGCGCGAGATGGGACCGTCGTAGAAAAAGATGTCGATGGAACGTCCCGACGGAAGATTGCAGCGGTACGGCATCGTCGGATCGATGGCCCCTTTCTGTTCGGTCCAGTCGTCCTCGCCGATCGCTCTCCATCGTCTCGCCTGTTGCGGTTCCAGGATCGTGAACGCAATCCCCTCCGCTGCCAGCGCTTCGAGCGAGGCGATGTCGACCGCGGTCTCCGGCAGCCACATCGCCTCCGGCTTTCGCTTGAAACGCTTCTCGAAATCGCGGATGCCCCATCGCACCTGCGTGCGCTGGTCGCGCGCGTTCGCCAGCGGCAGGATCATGTGGTTGTAGGCCTGCGCGATGGCCGATCCATGCCCGCCGAACCGCTCGCGGCTGGTGCGGTCGGCGTCGAGAATCGAGGCATACGTTTCGGGCTGCGCCTGCTCCAGCCACGACAGCAGAGTCGGGCCGAAGTTGAAGCTGATGGCCGCGTAGTTGTTGACGATCTTGACGATGCGCTCGCGCGCGTCGAGGATGCGCGACGACGCGTTCGGCCCGTAGCACTCCGCCGTAATGCGCTCGTTCCAGTCGTGATACGGCGCCGCCGAATCCTGCGTCTCCACCGCTTCCAGCCACGGGTTCTCGCGCGGCGGCTGGTAGAAATGCCCGTGAATGCAGATGAAGCGGATGCGCATCGCGGCGAGAATATCAATTGACCCAGATGCGGACGATCGGTATGTCGTCCGGCATGTCGCTCAAATCGCGAGCGCGGTAGCGGTCGTCGCCGTAGACGTCGCCGCCGAGGTCGAAGGTCATCGCAAGCGATTCGACGCGCGCGCCCACGGTTCCTTCGCCTCCGATTCTTTCGAGCCGTCCGTAAGTCTTGCGAAGCTCGCCCAGAGTCGAGCCGACGTGAATGCCTGCCGCGGTTCGGAATCGCGGATCGCGAACGTCAATCGCGCGCACGATGAGCTGCCGATCGCTTGCGCCGATGTATGCGCGCAGTGCGTCGTTGCGTCCGTCAATGGTCAATTTCAGCAGCGGCGTAAAGTCACCCTCGGCTTTCAAATCGACGAGTTGCGCCTGACCGTTGACCGCGCGATACAGGACGTCGACGTTCTCGCCGACGCGAACGATCCCGGCGCGATGCAACTCCAGGGTGAAGTCGGTCGCCGGCGCCTCGGCGTTGGCTGTGACCAGGAACATGACTACCGCGATCATTTTCATCATGTCAGAAGCTCCAATACGCCGCGCAGCGGGATGCGCACCCAGTCCGGCCGGTTGTTCATCTCGTACGCGATTTCATAAAGCGCTTTCTCGAGAAGGTGCGCGTCCAACAGCACCTGCAGCTCTTCGCGCGACTGCGGCAGATGCGCGGCATTGCCGCTTTCGGCCAGATACGCGCGCAGGAAGGCCGCGCTCACCCATCGATACCAGAAATTCGCGCCGCTCTCGACCGCCCCCGCATCCTCGGCACGAATTACCGAATGCTGCGACTGGCCGAAGAGCACCGCGTGCGGCGCGTAATGGAAGGAGCGCAGCATCCCCGCCACGTCGCGCAAGGCGCTGCGTTTAATTCGCCGCTCGCTCAATGGCCGCGACGGCTCGCCCTCGAAATCGATGATGACGAAGTCGTTGCCGGTGTGCAGTACCTGGCCGAGGTGATAATCGCCGTGCGTGCGAATGCGCAGTCCTGTAATGCGGCCATCGAGAATCCGCCGTATGCGCTGCTGCAGTTCCTCTTCACGCGCCAGCAATTCCTCGGCGGCCGGAATGCCCTTGCCGCGGCGGCGCAACAGTTGAAATGTGCGAACGGCCTGCGAGCGGATGTGCTGGTAAATCGAACGTTGATAATGCGGCGTGATCGCTTCCGGCGCAAACGCAGGGATGTCGTCGCGCGACGCGAGCGCGAGATGCAGTTGCGCGGTGCGGCGCCCGAGGATTTCGGCGTCGGCGAGATAAAGTCCGATGGTCTGTTGCGCGATGTCGGGCGTCGGTTTATCAGCGATGGCGAGCAACGATTCCGACGGCGTCGCTTTCGCCAGCCGCTCCGCTGCGGATGGATCGCTCAGCACGGAATCGAAGAAGCGGCCGAACGTATCGACGGTGTAGGTCCACGCGTCGCCGGAATTCTCCACATACCGCTGCAGAATCGCCAGCGTGGTCGGTTCGCCCGTCGATGCCGTTTCGTATTGCAGCGCGCCTTCGAGCCGCGGCGTGCCGGTAAATGACGTCTCCTCATTGAGGAAGCGCGTCACTTCGAGGTCGGTGTTGATGCCCGGCTCGAGGCGGCGGAAGAGTTTCATGAAGAATCGGTCGCCATAGAGGACAGCCGTGTTGCTCTGTTCTGCCTTGAGCACCTGCGCGTTGAGGCCGGCCGCGCCTTGCAGCTCGCGCGGATGAGATGCGGTGCCGGCTACGGCGCCTTGTTCGCCTTTGAGCGTGCGGCGGCGGGCGATCGTATCCAGCAACGCGGCCGTGAATTTGGGATCGGTCACCGGCTCGTACAGAAGGAAGCCGTCGCGCAGGCGGGCGATGAGCGTCGGGATGGCCGTCTCCTGCTCCTGCGCACGGCGATGCTGAAGAATCGCCAGCGGAAGGAGATACGTTTCCGGCTCGCCGTCCGCGTAATCGACGCGAATGAAGGTGAGCTGGCCGGCGTCATTCGGAAGTGCCACCGTTTCGGTGACCTGCAATGACGTGATCGTGCGCGCTTTTCCGCTGAACCAGCGGCGCGAACGCACATACGTTTCCAGGGCGCGGCTCAGTGCGGCGCGATTGCGGTCGGAGAAGACCTCCTCGAAACTCGCGGCGCGAAGCGAGGTAACTTCCTCACTGCTGAGCGTTGTCTCCGTGCGTTGGCGCTCGAGTGTGAACCAGTAGAACGCGAACGGTCCGAGGTTGAGAAAATACGGCTTGTCGCTGATGTCGGGGAAGCGCGTGCCGCCGGAGAGCTCGACGGGAGCCATTCCCGCGAATTGCGACAGATCGAGCTCGAAGCATTGCACGAGCCGCGAGAGATTGGCGACGACGAGAATCGTTTCATCCTGATAGCGGCGGACGAACGCAAGAATCTTGCGATTCTCGGGGTGCAGAAACTCCATCGTGCCGCGGCCGAACGCCTGAAATCGATTGCGTTGCGCGATCAGGCGCTTCATCCACCACAAGAGCGAATACGGGCTGCTCTGCTGCTGCTCGACGTTGACCTGCTCATAGTGATATTGCGGGTCGATGATCACCGGCATGTACAACTGCTGCGGATTGGCCTTCGAAAATCCGGCATTGCGATCGGGACTCCACTGCATCGGCGTGCGCACGCCGTTGCGGTCGCCGAGATAGATATTGTCGCCCATGCCGATCTCGTCGCCGTAATAAATGATCGGCGTCCCCGGAAATGAAAAAAGCAAGCCGTTCATCAGGTGAATCCGGCCGCGATGGTTCTGCATGAGCGGCGCGAGGCGGCGGCGAATGCCGAGGTTGATGCGCGCCTGGCGGTCGGAGGCGTAAGTGCGCCACATATAGTCGCGGTCCTCATCCGTGACCATCTCCAACGTCAACTCATCGTGATTTCTTAAAAACATCGCCCATTGACAGTTGTCCGGAATGGCCGGCGTCTGAGCCATGATGTCGATGATCGGAAAGCGGTCTTCCTGCGCCAGCGCCATGTACATGCGCGGCATGACCGGAAAATTGAAGGCCATGTGGCATTCGTCGCCATTCCCAAAGTACGGCAGCGAGTCCTCCGGCCATTGATTGGCCTCGGCCAGCAGCATCCGCCCGGGATATTTCTGATCGACGTGCGCGCGCAACGATTTCAGATAGTCGTGCGTTTCCGGCAGATTCTCGCAAGTGGTCCCCTCGCGTTCGAAAAGATACGGAATCGCATCGAGGCGGAATGCGTCGACGCCCATATCCATCCAGAAATCGAGCGCCTTGATCAGCGCGGCGTGGACGGCCGGGTTGTCGAAATTGAGATCGGGTTGATGCGAGAAGAAGCGATGCCAGTAATACGCCTTCGCCACAGGATCCCACGCCCAGTTCGACGTTTCGTAATCCTTGAAGATGATCCGCGCATCTTTGTACTTCGCCGGGCTATCGCTCCAGACGTAGAAATCGCGCCACGGCGATCCCGGTTTCGCGCGCCGCGACTTCTGAAACCATTCGTGCTGGTCGCTGGTGTGATTGATGACCAGCTCCGTGATGACGCGCAGTCCTCGGCGATGCGCTTCCTTCAGGAACGTTTTGAAATCACTCAACGTCCCGTAGCTCGAATTGACGGCGGTGTAATTGGCGATGTCATACCCGTCATCGCGCAGCGGCGAGGGATAGAACGGCAACAGCCAGATAATGTTGATGCCGAGGTCCTGCAGGTAGTCGAGCTTGCGCGTCAGCCCCTGAAAATCGCCGATGCCGTCATTGTTGGAATCAAAAAAGGCGCGGACGTGCGTCTGATAGATGATTCCGTCTTTGTACCAAAGGTCGTCCATGGTTATCGTCGCGCTCCGACCGCGCGCGGAGGCGCGCTCCACAATCCAGCCCCGCGCTCGGCGCGGGGTAAAAGCGCGCGAACGAAGTTGGTGGCTGCGGAGGCGGCCACTACAAAATGCTCGCGCCGCGAGGCGGATTCATGCTTGCACGAGTCGCGGCATATTTCGCGAAGCTTTGGAGTGCGGCGGCGATCGAGCCACCGCTTTGGGAGGGAGGGGGACGGTAAAAATCGCGATGACCGAGCAAGCATCACACGCGGCGAGGTGCCACAGTTCCGCCACCCTCCCAAAGCGGTGGCCTTGCCACCGCACTCCAAAGTGCTTCGCACGAAATGAAGACTCACTCCTTCGCAACCTCTAAAGAAAGTATTCAAAATCTCTCTCACTTCTCACCTTGCGTCTGATTCGGAAAATGTGCGCGGGGACGACGTGCGGATTCAACTGCACGTAGTTCTTCGCGCCGTGCCACGTGTAGCGCGCGCCGGAGAGTAGTTCGTGGACCTGGAACGGGCGATTCGCGTCGAGGTGCAACGCGGCGAGGTCGAGCTCCACGTAACCAGCTTGCGTATTGTGCGGATCGACGTTGACGATGGTCAGGACCACGTCAGTCCCCGCCGATTTGCTGTAGCAGATGATTTCGTCGTTCGTCGTCGGATGAAACTTCAGCGTCTCATTCTGCTGCAGCGGTGGATTGTCGCGCCGGATGCGGTTGACGGCGGCGATCAATTCGGTGAGATCGTCGCCTGTGGAGTCCCACTTCTTGACCTCGTATTTTTCGGAGTCGAGATACTCCTCGCTGCCCGGCTCGCGCGCCGCGCCGATGAAGCGTTCGAACGGCGGACCGTAAATCCCGTAATTCGCAGAGAGAGTTGCCGCGAGCATCAGCCGGATCGTGAACGCCGGCCGTCCGCCGTATTGCAAATATTCGGTAAGGATGTCGGGCGTATTCGGCCACGCATTCGGCCGGAAGAAGTCGCTGATGGGCGGCTTCGTGATCTCCTCAAAGTACTCCGTCAATTCGTACTTTGTATTGCGCCACGCGAAATACGTGTACGACTGCGAGAATCCCGCCTTCGCCAGCCAGTACATGATCTTCGGCCTCGTAAAGGCTTCGGCCAGAAAGATCACGTCCGGATGATGTTTCTTGACCGTGCGGATCACCCAATGCCAGAACGGCAGCGGCTTCGTGTGCGGGTTGTCGACGCGAAAAATGCGCACGCCTTTGTCGACCCAGAAGCGGAAGACGTCGCACAGCTCTTTCCAGAGGTCGGACCACGCGTCGGTTTCGAAATGAAACGGATAGATGTCCTGATACTTTTTCGGCGGATTCTCCGCGTACTGAATCGTGCCGTCGGGACGCTTCTGAAACCAATCCTCGTGCTCGGTCACATACGGATGATCGGGCGACGCTTGAAAGGCGATATCGAGTGCCAGTTCGATTCCGCGTTCGCGCGCCGCGGCGACGAGGTGCTTGAAATCGTCCATCGACCCAAGCTGCGGATGGATCGCCTTGTGTCCACCCTCGGCGCCCCCGATCGCCCACGGGCTGCCGACGTCGCCTTCGTCCGCGGTGACGCTGTTGTTGCGCCCTTTGCGAAACGTCGTTCCGATCGGATGGATCGGCGGCAGGTAGAGAACGTCGAATCCCATCTTCGCGATGCGCGGCAACTGCGCTTCGATGTCGCGAAACGTGCCGACGGAGCGCGGGAAGAGCTCGTACCACGTGCTGAAGGCGGCGCGGCGCGGATCGACTTCGATGGCCAGCTCGCACGCGTAGCGCGTTGCGAACTTCCGCTCCGCATTGCGTTGCATCAATTCCAGGAGCTCATCGTTGGCGAGGGCGTGAACCTTGTCGCGCGGGTCGTCATCGCCTTCGAGCGCAGTCACGTAATGTTCGAGACGTTTGCGATCGCGATCCTTCGCACGTTGCGCGGCGGCGCGGATCATCTCCAGTCCGATGCGAAGCTGGACCTCGAGATCGGCGTCGGGACGCTTCTTCAGGTCGCGATGCCACGTCAGGAAATGATCGATCCACGCCTCGAACGTGAAGTAGTAGAAGCCGAGGCGATCGACGGGGAGATCGGCGCGCCAACGGTCGTTGACCAGCGCGGTCATGCGCGTTTCGGTCAACGTCTTCTCCGACTCGTGACGATGCAGCATCACCGCGGAGATGAGGTCGTGGCCGTCGGCGAAGATGTCGGCTTCGACGTGCACGACGTCGCCCGCCGCGCGCTTGGCGGGAAAACGGCCTTCGTCCACCGAAGGCGTTACGCCTTCGATGACGACACGGCGACGCCCATCGAATTGCAATTCGGGCACGCGCTGCACGGTGCGAAGGCCGTACCCGATCCCGATCTAGAGCAGCTTACGCACGAACGGCCGCGCGACTATGCCGAGGATGCTGCCGGCGGGACGGCTGCGGAGGATGGCCAGACGGTAGAGTTGCTCGGCGGCGAGAATCGACGCAGCGATCGTCGAAATCACCGCGCCGCGATGCAGCGACGTGGCGACTCCGATCGCAGCGAAGAAGAGGATCAGGATGGCGATCAGCGACGACTGGTGCCGGTAGTCGTAGCCGAATCGCGCCGCCACACGCGCCTGATCCGCGGGACTGAGCAGCGTCACCAGCGTCTCGCGCATCAGCAGCGCATCGGCCTCGGCGCGTTCCGCGGGCGTCTCGCCGATCGTGACGGTCAGCCCTTTTTCGCACGCGTACGGCGAGACAGCCTGGCTGCGATTCGCGGCGGTGTAGTAGTAAACGAGATAGCCGATGATGCCGATTGCCGAACCGGCCGGCCTTCCGACGATCCAGGCGACGATGAAGCGGAACGACGACTCCACGAAGAGATAGCCGGCGGCGATGACGAGCGGCGCAGGCAGCGGCGCTTCCGCCATGATGTCGCGCACGAGCCACATCACGAGCGCGATCACGACCGCGTAAACGCCGAGCGCGGAGATGATGGTCAGCCGCATCGGGTTGATGCCGAGCTCGCGTCCGATCTCCTCCTGCACGCCGGCGGGAAGATGCCCGGCCAGCACCGCCAGCACGTTCGCCGATTTGCGTTTCGTCTCGCGCGCGAGGCGCGCACGATAGTCCGCCAGCCGCGCGGCTTCGTGCGCGTCGTCGTAGTGATCGATGGTCCGCATGGCGTGCATTTCCTGCCACGGCTCGAGCACGTAGCGCACCCCGCCCTGCGGCAACGGCTCCGCGGAAACGACTTCGAAGTAGCGCTCCTCCCACAGCACGGCCGTCCCCGGAAACTCCGCGGTGGTGAGCGTCTTCGGCGCGCGCGGCGTCCACGCTTTCGAAACGCGCGACAGCAGCACCACGCGCTCGCCATCCTCGGCACGCACGCGATCCGATCCGTACGCCTGCATGGCGCGATTGTACGTAGGAGCGCTTCTTGCTGCCGGAGCAACCGTGAGCGACAAGCCCTCCTCGGAATGCAGCATCCTCATCGTCGAGGACGATGCTTCGATCCGCCGCCTCGTGCGCGTGGTGCTGCTCCGTCAGGGATACAAGGTCGACATCGCCGCGGACGGACTGGAAGCAACGTCGAAGATGGCCGCCGCCGACTACGACGTGATCATCCTCGACCTGATGATGCCGAACCTGGACGGCTTTTCGTTCATGACGGCGATGGCGCGCAACGCGCCCGAGCGCCTGAAACGCGTGATCATCACCAGCGCCGCGTCGCCGTCGATCATCAATGAGAAACTGAAAGGGATTCCGTTCGATCTGCTACCGAAACCGTTCGACATCGAAGAGCTGCTTTCGCGCGTGCAGGCGTGCGTGAAGAGAGTGGACTAGCGGCCAGTGGTCAGTGGTCAGTGGTCTGTGGTCAGTGGTCTGTGGTCAGTGGTCTGTGGTCTGTGGTCTGTGGTCAGTGAGCTTGAGGTCGCTTCCAAATACTTTACTGACCACTGACCACTGGCCCCTGACCACTGCTTTTCCGGCAGCTAATTCGCAATAACTATCAGCCGGAGGACACTCATGGCTGAACGAATCGTCGTTTACGGCGCGGACTGGTGCGGCGACACGGTGCGCACGCTGCGGCATCTCGACCGCTCCGGCGTCAAGTACGACTACATCGACATCGACAATGACAAGGAAGGCGAGGACAAAGTCATCGCTCACAGCAAGGGACGGCGGCGCATCCCGCTCGTGGAGATCGCCACCGACGGCGGCGAACCGCAGCGGATCGCGGTGCCGCGCGATGCGGAGCTGGATTCGATGCTAAAGAAGAAGTAGCTACTTCACCACCGGAATCACGTCATTCAGGATCCACAGCGGCCCGATGAGCAGGTGGACGACGTTGCGAAAAAACGCCGGCTGCTTGTGCTCGTAGAAGCTATGCCCGATGAACTGAAAGATCCATCCGAGGATGAAGAGGGAGACGTTGACCGTCATCGGCAGCCACGCGCCGATCAGGTAAAAGGCGATGGAGACGATCAGCATCGGGATGGCCAGGCGCCACTCCAGCGTGAGGTAGTAGATGACGGCGACGGCGATCAGGATCACGGCGGCGTCGATGCGGAAACGGCCGATGTCGGCGATTCGCACGCGCGCGAGCATGCCGAGAAGCGTGAGCATGATCAGCGGGATGCCGAGGCGATGGAACCACTTGTTGCCCTTGGTCTGGTGGTAGGCGGCGTAGTCGGCGAACGAAGCGCGAATGTCCTGCATGGGCGAAGTTTACGCCTCGTAGCGCTGGCGGCTCGCCGGCTGGACCGCCGGAGCCTGCCCTGAGCGAAGTCGAAGGGGATCGGCGGCGCGTACCAAAGCGGCTGGACTGCCGGCGAGCCGCCGGCGGTCCAGCCGTCGAGCCGACGGCGCTACGGCGTCACCGTTTCCGCTTCTGAGATTTCTTGGAAGGAGCCTTAGCCGGCTTCTTCTTCGCTGGAGTCCTTTTCGAGGCTTTCTTCGCAGGCGCTTTCTTTGATGCACCCTTCTTCGATGCCTTTTTCGCAGCGGACTTCGTCGACGCTGACTTTTTCTTCGTGGCTGCCTTCTTCGACGACGTCTTCTTTGTCGCTGCTTTCTTTGTAGCCGCCTTCTTTTTAGACGCCTTCTTTGTTGTCACCTTCTTCGACGACGCCTTCTTTGACGAGGCCTTCTTTGCTGCCTTCTTCTTTGTCGACGCAGCTTTCTTCGCACTCGCCTTCTTTGTCGCCGCTTTCTTTGCGGGCGGTTTCGGAGCGGGCGGTTTCGGTGAAGGCGGCGTCGATGAAGGCGGTTTCGGCGCAGGCGGTTTCGGAGCGGGCGGTTTCGGAGCGGGCGGCGTCGATGAAGGCGGTTTCGGCGCAGGCGGCTTCGCCGGAGGCGTCGGTACCGGCGGTTTTCCCGGTGCAATCGGCGGCAGCGTCCCCGCGAACAACATCCGATCCATTGCCTCTTCGCTGCCGTCGACGTAGTAACGATCCGACCAGGCATCGGTGTCCGACAGCGTAATGACCGTGTTCTTGTCGTCCGCCTTCTTCTTCGCGCCGCGGAAGTGGTACTGCTCGAACATCCGCATGAACTCCGTCGCGTAGATGTCGGTAATGGCCGTGTCGCCGCGCACCAGCAGACTGTTCGAGTCATTGTGCATCGTCGAATTCGTCGAGAAATTCGCCGAGCCGGTCACGAGCACCGGATCGTCGCCGAACGGATCGGCCACGATGATCTTGGAGTGAATATGGACGCCGGCGTGGTGATAACTCTCGGCGCTGTCCTTCAGCAACTTGTCCTGGAAGCTGGTCAGGTTCGACGGCAGCGTGGCCGCGAACGCCACGCTGTTGGCCGGAATCTGCTCGATGTCCTTGATCTCGCTCTTGTCGCCGAGGGAGCCTTCCTTGTCGACGAGGAGATAGTTCATCTTGCCGGGCGGCACGGACATGACCACTTTCGTGATCTCGTCTGCGAGCGCGAACGGCGCCGACACGAGCACGCACTGGGCGTTGGCCATGATCGAACCGTAAAGCTCCAGCATCGTACGGTCGCTCTGCGGCGAGAGGATCGGCAGCACGCCCGGGCCGGGCACGGTCGACGGCACCGCGCCGAGGCCGCGCACACCCTCTTTCATGTCCTTGTCCGATAAATCCTTCTTGAGAAGCTGGAAATAGCCCTCATACGTTTCCGCGACTTTCGGGTCATAAACGGCATGTCCGACGTTGAGCTGCCCGTAAATGCCGCCCTCGGTCCAGTTCGTCGATCCCGTCCAGACCGCGATCGGCTTGCCGTCCTTCAGCAGGACCATGAACTTGTTGTGCATGATCACGCCGGGATTCTGCGTCCGCTTCGTGGAGACGGCAGCCAGTCCGGCTTTGATCGCGGCGGCTTCGTTTTTCTTCCACGTCTTATCTGCCGCGCTGCTCTTATGGCGGTAGTGGTAAACGACCTGCACGTCCACGCCGCGATCCAGGGCTGCCTTCAGACCATTTAATAAATTCTCTTTCTGGAATTCATAGACAGCACAATGCAAACCGAAGCTCTTATCGGTTGCCTGCGACTGAAATGCGAGCAGCGCTTCCTCGAGTCCGCGCGATAGCCAGGCCAGCGCCTGAGTATTCAGAGGTGCGGGCAAATCTGTCGGATCTTTATCGCCGAATTTTTTGATATACGCCTGGCTGGCCGCCGCGGCGCGATTGAAAAATACCGCTGTGGCCTGCTGCGTCGGATCTTCCGTCGTCACGTCCACTTCGACACTGTCGCCGTCCTTCAGCTTGACCGGCGTCCCGTTTGCGTCGCGATACCGCGCCGTGACCGTGTATTTGTACGCAGTGCCCGGCTTGCAGGTGTAATCGCCCCAGCGGAACTTCTGCAGCGGCGAGTTCTCCGTGTCCAGGGCAGTGTCCTCGGGCGTACTGGCGAAGGTGATGCTGTTCGGCAGAAACCGCATCGCCGGCGTGCCGGTGTCCGACCGCTGCAGCGTGAATCCGAGGCAGCCGGCGCGCTTGGCGGGATCGAGATCGATCCCGATCAGAACGTTGTTCGACCCCGCAATCGCCCGAACCGTAAGTCCGCCGCTCTTCGCAGTTTTGCGCATCGAAGCCTCCTGTGCCGTGGATGGAATAACGCTAACACGGAACGGCGGCTCGCGGGCGCAAACACGCCGCGCCGCTTCGCCCTCCACCCCTCCGTAACTCCGGTCGCCACCGCCGCCCGCGTCGGGTAAGGTGCGCCACTCACCAATTTTGGGAGGTCGTACTGACGTGCTGTTCCGAGACGCGGCGTCCGCATTCATCCGTCACTGCCAGTCGATCCGGAAGCTCTCCCCTCACACGACGCGCGCCTACGAGCTCGACCTGGGCGGCTTCGTCCAATTCCTTGGCAAGCGCGCCGCGGTCGCCGCCTGCGACAAGACCGTGATCCACAACTACGTCCGCCATCTCTTCGACGTGCGCTCGCTGAAGGAGTCGAGCGTGAAGCGACACCTGGCCACGCTCCGCTCGATGTTCCGTTGGCTCGAGGAGGACGGCCAGGTGGCCGAGGATCCATTCCGAAGTGCGCGCATCCGCATCCGGATGCCGAAGCGGCTTCCGCGCGTGATCGCCCGCGCCGACCTGCGACGCCTCCTTCTTCACGAGCAGCCGCCGTCGTTCGCCGATCTCACCGCCTACGTGGCCACGGAGCTCCTCTTCGCCACCGGCATGCGCGTCAGCGAGCTGGCCAGCCTGCTCGACGCGGCCGTGGACGTCGACGACGGCACGATCACGATCATCGGCAAAGGCAACCGCCAGCGCCGCGTCTTCGTCCCCGACGACATCAAGTCCCTCCTCCGCGACTACCGCACCGCCCGCGACCGCTCCCCCTCGACCGCCGACACCTTCCTGGTCAACTCCCGCGGCGACGCCGCCAGCCCCCAGATGATCCGCCGCCTGGTCCGCCTCCACGGCGAGCGCAGCGAAGTCCGCGACCGCGTAACCCCGCACATGTTCCGCCACTCGGTCGCGACCTATCTCCTCGAGGAAGGCGTAGACATCCGCTACGTCCAACGCCTCCTCGGCCACCGCAGCATCTCGACGACGGAGATGTACACGGCGGTCGCCGACAGCGCGCTGAAGGTGAGGATCAACGAGAAGCATCCGAGGAGGGGGATTGTGAGTGAATAAGTAGACGCAACTCCAACATCGACCATGGATAACTCGAAATTATCAAATGACCCACAATGCGTGAGGTTTTCCACCCAAAGTATGAAGCTCAACGTAGTGGGCACCTGAACCTGACTGGGTTCTCGGAGCGCGGCTTCGAGCATTTCGTTTTTG
>Ga0207640_10001373_pt1 | contig 13168 bp, 10 predicted proteins | sample KBSCornC42_FD_184300 | JGI IMG/M metagenome (GOLD analysis project Ga0207640, IMG submission 184300) | Corn rhizosphere microbial communities from Kellogg Biological Station, Michigan, USA - KBS Corn C4-2 (SPAdes) (version 2) | ecosystem: Host-associated > Plants > Roots > Rhizosphere > Soil ... | reverse complement strand
GTGCACGGCCACACGGGCGCGAACGTCTACAAGGGCATGGTCGGCCTGATGCCGCAGTACGACCCCATCCTCGACAACGGCGACGAGACGCAGGGCCTGCGCCTGCCGGGCGTCAAGACGAACTACGGCGACGGCACCTTCGACGTCGACTACGACATCCCGCTGGCGCTGTACGACTGCCGGCTGGACGACGGCACCACGCCGCACAAGGACGCCCACAACGGCAACGGCGAGACGCACCCCGAGTGGTGGGGCAAGACGTACTTCCGCCACTTCCCGAACCACGGCTTCGTGGGCGACGTCATGACGGTCAACGGTGCCGCGTTCCCGGTCATGCGCGTCAAGCGGCGCCGCTACCGGCTGCGCTTCCTCGACGCGTCGATCTCGCGCATCTACAACCTCCAGCTCATGACCTCGGCGCAGGGCCCCTTCGCGGCGCGCGCCCCCGGCTACACGGGCGACGAGCTGCAGGGCCAGTACCGGCTGAAGGACGGCCAGCCGTGGGGCAAGTGGCACCAGATCGCCAACGAGGGCGGGCTGCTGCCCAAGGTCGTCGACCGCGACTCGTTCGAGCTCTGGCCGGCGAAGCGCAAGGAGTTCGTCGTCGACTTCGCCGACGGTACGGACCCGAGCAAGGACAACGTCCTCTACCTGGTCAACACCATGAAGATGACCACGGGCCGGATGTGGGACTCCACCGACTCCAAGTACCAGATCCCGCTGATCAAGATCATCGTCGAGGCGGACCCGACCCAGAAGTACACGCAGAGCGACAAGAGCGCGCCCGTGTCCGTGCTCAAGCAGGTCACCCTGCGTCCCACGCCGGACTACTACTTCAACAACCAGGTCGTCGACCAGAAGACCGCGCTCTCGCACGAGACCGACGGCGACTTCGGCAACGCCTGGCTCAAGAACAACTCGGCCGGCTCGGGCGCCTACGTCATCAAGTCGTGGACGCCGAACGATTCGGTCGTGCTCGAAGCCAACCCGAACTACCGGGGTGGCGCGAACAAGGAGTCATTGACTGAGGCCCGTGCAGCCTTCTTGGCGTGGCGCGCCAGGTCCTGCAAAAGCACGGAATCGCCACCATCGCCGAACAGACCGGCGGCCAGCGCGGACGCAAGCTGCTCTTCCACACCGGCAACGGCTGCGCCTTCACGAAGGAGATCTGACGATGAGCGAATTCAGATTCGACGAGAACGATCGTCAGGAGCTCATCGACGCCTTCATCGGCGAGACGGAGGAGATCCTCGACCAGATCGAGCAGACGCTGCTCCGCCTCGAACAGACGCCGGAGAACGACGAGCTGCTGCACGACATCTTCCGAGGCGTACACACGCTCAAGGGCAACGCCGCATGCCTGCAGTTCGACGATCTGACGCAGGCCGCGCACGTCATCGAGGAGCTGCTGGACGGCATGCGCGAAGGCCGCAACGAAACCAGCGTGGCGCGTATCAGCCAACTGCTCGAAGCGGTCGACGTCCTGCGCGACGTCGCCGTCCGCTCCGTCAACGGCAACGGCGCGCTCACAGACGTTCAGAACGCCATCCTGCTGCGCCTCACCGGCGGCGCGATCACAACCGATACGTACGCGCAGCAGATCGCGCGGTCGTCGCGTTCGGCGCGCACGCTGCGCGTCGGCATCGAGAAGCTCAACCGCATGCTCGACCTCGCCGGCGAGATCGCCACCGTGCGCGGCAACGTGCGCCAGATCGCCGAGGACGCCGGCGACGAGAAATTGCTCGACGCCATGCGCGAACTCGATCGCCTCAGCTTCGATCTACAGGAGGCCATCATGAACGTGCGCCTCGTGCCGGTGGGGCCGTCGCTGCGGCACTTTCACCGCGTCGTACGCGATCTCGCCGCGTCGCAGGGCAAGCGGGCCATGCTCGTGCTCGAAGGTGAAGACGTCGAAGTCGACACCACCGTCATCGAGCAGTTGAAGGATCCGATCACGCACATGATCCGCAACGCCGTCGATCACGGATTCGAATCGTCGGATGTTCGCGTGGCGCGCGGAAAGAACGCGGTCGGAACGATCCGCATCACCGCGCTGCATCAATCGGGCGGAATGCTGTTTCGCATCAACGATGACGGCGGCGGTTTGAACGAAGCCGTCATCGCCGAGCGGACGCGCGCGCTCGGCATCGATCCGGAGCGGCTTTCGCGGCAGGAGCTGTGGAGCATGACCCTTCGGCCCGGTTTCTCGACCGCGTCCGAGGTCAGCGATATCTCCGGGCGCGGAGTGGGGATGGACGTCGTGCGGCGCAACGTCGAGTCGCTGCGCGGCACGCTCAGCATCGACTCGCAGCCCGGCAGCGGCACGACCATCGACATCCGGCTGCCCTTGACCGTCGCCGTCATCGACGGATTCGCGGTCGGCGTCTGCGACGAGACGTACGTCATCCCCATCGACACGATCGTCGAATGCACGGAGATGACCGCTGAGGCCGAGCGTGAAGTGGGCGTCATCAACCTGCGCGGCGAGCCGCTGCCGTTCGTGCGGCTGCGCAGCCTCTTCGGCTTCGTGGCCGCGGATGACGCGCGCGAAAACGTCGTCGTGGTCGAGCACCAGCACGGCCGCGCCGGAATCGTCGTCGACCGCCTCTTCGGCAGCAGCCAGGTGGTCATGAAACCGATGGTGCGTTTCCTCAATCAAGTCCCGGGAGTGGCCGGTTCGTCAATCCTCGGAAACGGGCGCGTGGCCCTGATCCTCGATGTCCAGGAAATCATCCGCCGCGCTGCCGACAGCGCCGCCGCAATCAGAGGGAGTCAATCATGAACTTCAACATTCGCCGCCGGCTGATGGCCGGATTCTTCACCGTGGTACTGCTCGGCGCCGCCGTTTCCGTGGCCGTTCTGCAGTTGCTCACCACCAGCATCCACCAGCTCGAAAACGTCGTCGGCGTTTCCGACACCATTCGCCAGCAGGGCCTCAAGCTCCGCTTCGACATGATGACCATGAGCGACGGAATCCGCGGTTATCTCATCGATCCGGCTGACAAGAATGAGTTGAAACGCAAGAAGGACGCGGACGACGAGTTTCTCAAGGACGTCACCAGGATTCAGCAACTGGCGCCGCCCGGCGAAGTGCGCGACCTCATTCAGCGCGCCGCCGAGATGGATTCGCAGTCGGTCAACAAGCTCGAAGACGAAGTGCTGCAACTGATCGGCGACGGCAAGGCGGAGCAGGCCAAAACCAAGTACGAGACTGAATATCTGCCGGTCCGCCATCAACAGGAAGAGATCATCAAGCAGATGGAGCAGGCCACCGAGCGCCTCGCGGACCAGGCCTTCACCGCCGCGCAGAGCCGTTACCTGACGGTGCTCACGCTCACATACACGCTGGTCGTGCTGCTGGTCATCCTCGGCATCATCCTGTCGTTCGCGATCTCCGGCTCGATCGCGAAGCCGGTCGTGCGCATGGCCGAATCGGTTCGCCGCGCGGCGAAGGGCGACGTCAGCGATGAGCTGGAGTTCGATACTCGCGGCGACGAGCTCGGCGAGTTGAGCGTTTCGATCAATTCGATGTACGCCTACCTCAAGGAGATGGTCGCGGCGGCCGAACGGATCGCCGGCGGCGATCTGAGCGTCGACGTCAAGCCGCGTTCCGATGCCGACAGTTTCGGCCAGGCCTTCTCGAAGATGATCGCGCGCCTCGTCGAAGTCATCAGCCAGGTTCGCTCCGCCGCCGGCGCGTTGTCGTCCGCGGCCAGCCAGGTGTCGTCGACCGCGCAGTCGGTGTCCAGCGGCAACAGCCAGCAGGCCGCGGCGGTGCAGGAGACCACCAGCAGCCTCGAACAGATGAATGCCTCGATCGCCCAGAACGCGCAGAACAGCAAGCAGACCGAATCGATGGCCGTCAAAGGCGCGCGCGATGCCGAGGAGACGGGAGAGGCCGTGCGCGAAACGGTTGCGGCGATGAAGTCGATCGCCGACAAAGTCTCCATCATCGAGGAGATCGCGTATCAGACGAATCTGCTCGCGCTGAACGCCGCAATCGAAGCGGCCCGCGCCGGCGAGCATGGACGTGGCTTCGCGGTCGTCGCCACCGAGGTGCGCAAGCTCGCCGAGCGCAGCCAGGCGTCGTCGCGTGAAATCGGCGCGCTCGCATTCAGCAGCGTCGTCGGCGCCGATCGCTCCGGCACGCTGCTGTCCGAGCTGGTTCCGGCGATCCGCATGACCGCCAGCCTCGTGCAGGAAGTCGCCGCCGCGTCGAATGAGCAGGCCACGGGCGTGTCGCAGATCAATCGCTCGCTCTCGCAGGTCGATCAGGTCACGCAGCGCAACGCCTCGGCGTCCGAAGAGCTCGCGGCAACGGCCGAGGAGATGGCGGCGCAGGCGGACGGGCTGCAGAGTCTCGTCGAATTTTTCCGCACCGGCCACGAACAATTGCCTGTGAAAGCGGCGCCGGTTTCGGCGACGATTGCAAAGCCGGTGATCCGCGTCCCCGGCAACGGCCGCGGACACTACGCGGACTTCGGGAGTTTTTAATGAAAACGCTGATGCAATTCTTTCGTCGCCTCTTCGGCAAAACGGTTCGGTCGCGCAAGCGCAAGCGGACGATGGTGCTGCTCTCCGCGTTGCTGATCGCACTGCCGACCATTGCCCAGACGCCCCCGCCGGAAGCGGAGTCGCAGATCCAGGACAACAGCTTCCTCATCGAGGAGGCCTACAACCAGGATCCCGGCGTCGTGCAGCACATCCAGACGTTCTCGCGCGGCACGCACGGCGGCGACTGGCTCTACACGTTCACGCAGGAGTGGCCGGCGCCGACGATCAAGCACCAGCTCAGCTACACGCTGGCGATGGCGCAGATCGATGGTGAACGGGGAATCGGCGACGTCGCGCTGAACTATCGCTATCAGTGGATCGGTGATGCGGATGCGAAGGTCGCGGTCTCACCGCGATTCACCGTCATTCTGCCGACCGGCAGTGAGCGCCGCGGCCTCGGCAGCGGCGGCACCGGCGTGCAGGTAATGCTGCCCGTAAGCACAGTGCTGACGCCGGCGCTCGTCGCGCACTGGAATCTCGCCGCGACGACGATCCCGTCCAAACACACGCACAACATCACGGCCGGCAATAGTTTCGTCTGGCTCGCCAATCATCGCTTCAACGTCCTCGTCGAAACGCTCTGGTCGCGAACGTCGGATCACGGAGGCCACGATTCACAGACCACTGTGAGTCCCGGCATCCGCTGGTCGTACGACTTTCCGAGCAAATTGCAGATCGTTCCAGGACTCGCATTTCCCATTACCAATCACGGCGGAGGAAAGTCTGTCTTCCTCTATCTCAGTTTCGAGCATCCCTTCGTAAAGCAGCCATAACTCACGACACATTCACTTTCAAGCCACTCGCCGAAAACGGCGAGTCAGGAGATCTCCATGTCAAATCGCATCAAATTCTGTACATTCGCGCTGCTGTTGTCGGGATTTATCGGCCCTGCATCGGCGTCCGATTGGCGCAATGAAGTCAATCAGAGCGCGGCGACTCTGCGGTCCGGTAATTACGCCAATTCTCTGAAAATCGCCGACCAGGTCCTTTCCGCGATGGTCGACCAACTTGGCGCCGGCGGAGCCGACGACACCATGCTCGCGACGGCGCTCACGCACAAAGCGTTGGCAAACGCCGGTCTGGGAAAGATCAACGAAGCTCTCTGGTATTGGTATATCGCTCAGGAAATCTCGCCCGCTGTGGCGAAGAGCGATCTCTCTTCGTTCGGCGCACCCGGTGAGTTTCTCAAGAGACATCCGTTTACCGAAGCCGACTCACCCTCCGGCCGTGTCACTCCCGCGCGCATCGTCAAGCAGGTCGTGCCGAAGTTTCCGCCGGGCGCGTCAAAGTTCGGCATTGCGGGCGATCTCGTCGTTCAGATCGTGATCGATAAGAACGGCCAACCGACGCTTCCCCGAATCGTTCACGCGCTTCCTGCTCCAACGCTCTCCTTTGTGGCGCTCGAGGCGCTGAAACAGTGGCAATTCGAACCGGCGCGCCAGAACGGCCAGCCAGTCCCAATCGTCTTCGACCTCACTGTCCATTACAAACTCTAATTACAGAAGGAAAAATCATGTTCAACAATATGAAAATCGGAAAGAGACTGGCGCTGGCCTTCGGGATCAGCATTGTGTTGGTTGCTGTGGCCGGACTGACCGGATTCTGGGGCCTTTCACAGACGGTAGAAACCACTTACGGCATCCTCCATCACGACGCGAAGCTGATGCAGGAAGCCTCAGAAGCGCAGGTCAACGGCCTGCAGCTCAGGCGCTACGAGAAGGACTCGTTCCTCAATATCGGCGACCAGCAGAAATCCGCCGACTATTCGGAAAAGTGGAAAAAGGAACACGAGGAACTCAACGCCCACCTCAACACGCTCGAGCAGGCGGCCGTGCTTCCGGCCGACAAAGAAGTGGTGCGCGCCATACGGACCGACTTGTCCACCTACACGATCGGCTTCCAGTCGGTCGTGCAGCAGATTGCCGAAAAGACGGTCAAGTCTCCCGCGGATGCCAACGCCGCGATGGCGCCGTTCAAGGACGACATCCGCCGCATGGACACCGCACTCGAAGAATTTGCCGCGAAAAACATCGAGCGCATGAATTCCAAAGAGAAGGTCGTGCTCGACTCCGCGGCGCGTACCCGCAGCACCATGTGGGCTGTCTTCATCGCCGGCATCCTGGTCGTTCTCTTTATGACCGTCGCCGTCACGCGCAGCATCACTCGCCCGATCCTGGAGGTCGTCACCATCGCCGAGAAGCTGGCGGAAGGGGAGTCGGACCTTCAGATTACGGCCTCCAGCGGCGACGAGACCGGAATGCTTCTCGGCGCGATGAAGAGAATGATCGCCTCGAACAACGAGATGGTGGCCGCGGCCACCGGCATCGCCTCGGGCGACCTTCGCGTGCGCGTCACGCCGCGCTCCGATCGCGACGCGCTCGGCTCCGCGCTCGCCAACATGATCGAGCGTCTCACCGAGATCATCGGCGAAGTCCGCAGTGGCGCCGCCTCGCTCACCGTCGCGTCGTCGCAGATCTCCTCCAGCGCGCAATCGCTGTCGCAGGGCACCAGCGAGCAGGCCTCCTCGGTCGAAGAGACGACGTCGAGCCTGCAGGAGATGAGCGCGTCGATTACGCAGAACGCCGAGAACAGCGGACTGATGGAGCAGATGGCAGTGAAGGGGACCGCCGACGCCGACGAAAGCGCGCAGGCCGTCAAGCAATCGGTCGAAGCGATGACGAAGATCGCGCAGAAGATTTCGATCATCGAAGAGATCGCCTACCAGACCAACCTTCTCGCGCTCAACGCCGCCATCGAAGCAGCGCGCGCAGGCGAGCATGGCCGCGGCTTCGCCGTCGTAGCCACCGAGGTGCGCAAGCTCGCCGAGCGCAGCCAGATCGCGGCGAAAGACATCGGCGGACTGGCCACGTCCAGCGTCGACGTCGCGCAGCGTTCCGGCCGTCTGCTCACCGATCTCGTTCCCACGATCCGCAAGACCGCCGATCTCGTTCGCGAGGTCACGGCTGCATCGCTCGAGCAGTCGGGCGGCGTATCGCAGATCAATCGCGCGATGACGCTCGTCGATCAGGTCACGCAGCGCAACGCCTCGGCATCGGAAGAGCTGGCGTCGACGGCGGAGGAGATGTCGTCGCAGGCCGAGGCGCTGCAACAGACGATCGCGTACTTCAAGACGAATGGCGATCGCGAAGTCGCGCCGCCGCGCAGCACCGTCGCTCCCTTCCGTCCCGCGCATTCGCAACCCGCCGTCGCGCGTCCCGCCGCGCCGGCCGCCTTCGTCGACTACACGCATTTTTAGGAGAGGCCATGCAAGCGAACGATCAATACCTCACATTTTTTCTGGCCGGCGAGGAGTACGCCATCACCATCCTCCAGGTCACCGACATCATCGAATGCGGCGCCGTGACGCGCGTGCCGGGCACGCCGGCGTGGATTCGCGGAGTGCACAATCTTCGCGGCACCGTCGTTCCGGTCATCGACCTGGCGATCAAGTTCGGATTGCCGCCCACCGAGGTCACGCGCCGCACGTGCATCGTCATCGTCGAACTGAAGGCGGACGACGAGACGCTGATCATGGGCGTGATGGCCGACTCGGTCCATCAGGTCGTCGATTTCACCGCGGAGCAGATCCAGCCGGCGCCTGCATTCGGCCCGCGCGTTCACGTCGATTGCCTGCTCGGCATGGCCAGCAGCAACGGCAAGTTCGTTCTGCTGCTCGATATCGATCGCGTCTTCTCCTCGGACGAAATCGTCGCCGCCGGCTCGACCGTCGTCCCTGATGAGATCAACGCTGAGGTCACCGACAACGCCGCGGTCGTCGCAGGTTAGCCATGCACGACGCTACAGCCATCCGCCCGCTGTCCGACCGCGAGTTTCGCATGCTGCAGCAGTTCATTTATCGCGAGGCCGGCATTCATCTTTCCGAGGCCAAGAAGGCGCTCGTCAGCGGCCGCCTCGGGCGCCGCGTGCGAGCGCTCGGTTGCCGCGATTTCACCGCGTACTACGAGCACGTCGTGGCGGATGGCGCGGAGCGGACGGCGATGCTCGACTGCATCTCGACGAACGAGACGCGCTTTTTTCGCGAGCCGCAACAGTTCCATTTTCTCGAAGAGTCGGTGCTGCCGCAGTGGCGGGCGGCGGGCGACGCAGGCCGGATCCCGAAGCGGATCCGCGCCTGGAGCGCGGCCTGCTCGACAGGCGAGGAACCGTACACGCTGGCGATGGTGCTGGCCTCGCACTTCCCGTCCACCGAGGGATGGTCGGTCGAGATTCTCGCATCCGATCTCTCCACGCGCGTGCTCGCCGCGGCGCGCGACGGCGTGTGGCCCGTCGAGCGCAGCAACGACATTCCGGAGCGGCTGCGCAAGGCGTACATGCTGCGCGGCGTGCGCAGCGAAGAAGGACGCATGCGCGCGCATCCGTCGCTGCAGTCGATGATCGAGTTCCGCCGCATCAATCTGAACGATGACAACTACGGCATTCGCGGCACGTTCGATCTCCTCTTCTGCCGCAACGTCCTGATCTACTTCAATCGCGAGTCGAAAGAGCGCGTCATCCGGCGTCTCATCCACCATCTCTCGCCGGCCGGCCTTCTTTTCCTCGGCCACTCCGAGAGCCTTGCTACCAGCAACTTCGGCATGGAGCACGCGGGCCCGACGGTCTATCGCCGCGCCGGCGTTTAGCGCATGGACAAACGCCCGCTCCGCCTGCTCGTCGTCGACGATTCGGCCGTCATGCGCCAGGCCATGATCGCCATCTGCCGCCGCACGCCGGATATCGAGGCGAGCGTGGCCGCCGATCCGCTGATCGCGCTGACGAAAATGCGCGCATCGAGACCGGACGTGATCCTGCTCGACATCGAGATGCCGCGCATGGACGGACTGACGTTTCTGCGCAAGCTGATGGCCGACGACCCGTTGCCGGTGGTCATCTGCTCCGCCCTGGCCGGACGCGGAACGGAGATGGCGCTGCGCGCGCTGGAAGAGGGAGCGGTGGAGATCGTCGGCAAGCCGCGCATCGCTCTTCATGACTTTCTCACCGAGTCGACGGAGATGTTCATCGACGTGATCCGCGCCGCCGCGAAGGCGCGGACGCCGCGGCGGATGCGCATCGAGAAACGCCATTCGCCCGATGTGATCCTGCCGCCGGCGCGCCCTCGCTTGATGCGCACCACGCGCAAAGTCGTTGCGATTGGCGCGTCGACCGGCGGCACCGAGGCGCTGCGCGAAATCCTTGAAGCGCTCCCGCCCGATGCGCCGGGGATGGTTATCGTCCAGCACATGCCGGAAGTCTTCACCGCCGCATTTGCGCAGCGGCTGAATCAGACGTGCCGCATCGCTGTGAAAGAAGCCGCGGAAGGCGACCGCATCATCGACGGCCGCGCCTTGATCGCCCCCGGCAACCGGCACATGCTGGTCGTCCGCGACGGCGCTGAGTACCGCGTGCACCTCAACGACGGTCCGCTCGTCTCGCGCCACAAGCCAAGCGTGGACGTTCTCTTCCGCTCGGTCGCACAATCCGCCGGCCCGAACGCGGTCGGCGTAATCCTCACCGGAATGGGCAACGATGGCGCCACCGGCCTCCACGAAATGCGCGCCGCCGGCGCGTCGACGATCGCGCAGGACGAAGCGACTTGCGCAGTGTTCGGCATGCCCCGCGAAGCAATCGCGCGCGGCGGAGTGGGAACAGTGCACCCGCTCGGCGCAATCGCGTCCGCGATTTTGGCGGCGAATGAGCACGTGAGTAGATCACTTTCTCGGGTGTCACAAAAGGACTAGGGGTGACGACGAGTTGGACCGGAGCATGTTAAGGGCAGCCTAGAAACGAAGTCGTGCTGGTGCGCCACCACAGAATGAGCCTATGACCTTCAGCACGGCCGTAGCACTCTATCCAGGCTGAGCCATGGCGAGGATGTGTACAGAATACTGGCTCGGTCCGCTAGGCATTCGTGCATTACTCGCTAGGTGCCGACGCAAGAATAGACAGCACACGACGTTTTACTGCCTCATGAACACTTGGAAATGCCAGCATGTCTTCCATGTACCCAGTCAGAATGGTTGCCTCGCGCCCTTTCCAAAGCCGGCGCCATAGGCGACGGATTGTGAGAGGTTCACGCCAAAGATCGCGCTCGGTGCGCTCGCTAGAGAGCCGAACCTCGCTACCTATCTCAACGCCAGGTAACTTCAAGGCCGTTAATTTGATGTAGCTTGCGGCCGTAATCTTGCCGTTTGGCCCCAGCGCAGCGGCAGGGACACGAGTTTCCCTCGCAACACGTTCGCAGAGCTCCTGCAGTTCTTCGGCAGGCAACTCCTGGAGGTGCTTTCGCATAAAAACAACATCAGGCGAGTTGCGCGCTGCGACAAGTTCCTCAACAAATAAATTGAAGGTGCAGGTTTCAGGTAGCCGAAGAACGAACCAGATCGCGAAAGCGGGAATCCGAACTGCCGGCACCGGGCCAAGTCTTTGCAGCTCCATGAGACGCTCGTTCATTCCTTGTTCTTTCCGATGCTTCGCGATCGACGTCTCAATGAGTTTTAGGCGTTCGGGCCAACCCACACCTTCGAACTCTTCGATGAGCAGTCCTCTGCCTAACGCGGGTGAGTATGGGAGTGTAACCATATCGTTTGCCCCGATGTGGGCTGCGATTTGCTCGTTAGTTTTCCAACGAAGCAGCACAGCAAGACGCGCATTCAGAGGTGAGTCTGCAGGCTCATTAGGAGCGATGTGCTCCTTCAACCAGAGATATAGATCTTCATCGAGAAGTGGCAAACTCAATGTCGCTGTTACATCTTTCCGACCCATGGCGTCGGTAACGTATGCGTCAGCCTGATCAGAACCAAAGTTCATCTTCAAGACTTGGTTCAAGTCGACCGGTCGAACGCGTGTCGGTCGAACCGCGTAACCATGAGTTCCCAATAGGTCCCGAAGCCACTTCCCCTCTCTTTGACTCAACTCGGTGTACGCCGCGCGTGCCGCCCGTTTGCAGATCTGCCTGTGCTGAGCTTGTGATACGTGAGCTACCCTGAACACACCTTCGCCGGATGAAGTCGCCACACCCCCGTCAAGCAGTCGCTCGTTAATTTGCCAAGCCAGATCCATTACAGGAGCGGACTCCGTATCCGAGAGAAATACGCCGTCTGCGAGCAGTAGGTGTTCTGTTAGTTGAAGGAATTCCCGTTCTCGCAGAACCGACTCGGCCTCACTTACCGGATGTTGTCGGCGGACAAACGCATGCAACCCCGTGTGATCGATAAGTAAGTTATTCGGCATGTCTGTTACCGGAGATTTCTGAGGATATCACCGCGACGCGGCGACGCTAAAGGCACGATGCCTTCGCCTTGAATGTGCTTTCTTGCCCTGATTGGCCAACACGGCCAATCTTGAACGCTGAACCCACTCGCGATGGAATCGACCAATTGACCTCGGTACCGCACGCTGAACGGCGACCCGAGAAGTCATGGCGTGGTGCGCCTTTAACTCCCTTCTTCAAGCGTAGACGCGTCTCGGAAAACTGCGCGAATAGTGATTTCTTCGTTAACTTGAGTTTCGGTTCGGTGGCATCGATCAAGAGAATCGAGCCGACGATCTTTGGTTACCCGCGGTGAATGGTTGCGAGAAACGTCTGTGGAGCGATTGCGGTGCTTGGCTATGAGACCTACATCGCGACGGATTTGCTGCGATGCGATGCCGAACGCACTGGGTGTCAGGCGATTTGTCCAACATTTCCAGACGTGGGTTGCTGGCGACGGTGCCCGATTCGACGGCCACGTTCATCGACGTGACCGTGCCGTCGCGAGGCAAATCGCACGCGGCGGAGTGGGGGCCATGCGCCCGCTCGGCGCAATCGCGCCCGCGATCATCGCCAGCAGCCGCTAGTCCTCTTCTTCCAACCCTGACTGATCCGGAACACATGTCCATCCGGATGCCGCACGTGCATCTCGCGCACGCCCCACGGTTCGTCGGTGGGCGGCCAGGTGATCTCGATGCCTTGTTCGATGCAGTGCTTGTGAATGGCGTCGACGTCATCGACCCAGATCGACATCCAGACGCCTTGGTTCTCGTCATCGTCCACGCCGAATGTCGTGGGGATGTCGCTCTTGCCGCGGCCGCCCTGTCCGTCCTGGCAAAGGAAAATCTCGCACTTGCCGGAGCAGACGCCGCCGAACGTCGGCGGATCGCCCCAATCCCAACCCTTCTTCCAGCCGAGGCGCTCGAACCATTCGAAGCTCTCGACGATGTTGGAGACGTTCAGGATGGGGGTGATCCGGTGTGCGAGCATGCGCGTCATCCTTTCAGTAGCTTCTCGATCCGAGTGGCCAGGCGCGGGTCGCCGATTTTTTCCGCCACCGATGCAAACGAAGGCGACGGACGTTGCCACCGCAGTTCATCGACATCATCAAACAGCGGCGCATTCGTCCGCAGCGTCGCCAGATCTTTGAACAACAACGCGAGCTCGCACTTTTCGCCAAGAACCTCGGCGGGAAAGTCTTCGAGGCGGCCGTAGCGATTCAGAAGTTGCGCGGCGGTCTTCGACCCGATGCGAGGAATGCCGGGATAGCCGTCGGCGGCATCGCCAACGAGCGCGAGGTAGTCGGCGATGAGCGCGGGAGGCACGCCGAACTTCGCGCGCACGCCGGCATCGTCGCGAATCTGTCCG
>Ga0207640_10001370_pt1 | contig 13179 bp, 7 predicted proteins | sample KBSCornC42_FD_184300 | JGI IMG/M metagenome (GOLD analysis project Ga0207640, IMG submission 184300) | Corn rhizosphere microbial communities from Kellogg Biological Station, Michigan, USA - KBS Corn C4-2 (SPAdes) (version 2) | ecosystem: Host-associated > Plants > Roots > Rhizosphere > Soil ... | reverse complement strand
TCGCGCCGTTCGCCGTGCGTTTTGCCAGCGGCTCGTCGATGCCTGGGCCAAAAATGTAGTCGGTAACCGCGCCGGCAGTGGAATTCCGCTCGCCGACAGTATTGCTATTCATCGAAATGTAGCGGGTCGTGCTCCCGCCGGATGCCGTCGCTGTTCTCCCAAAAGCATCATAGGTATATGTCTGCCCGCCATACGAAGCGAGGCGGCCGGCGTAATCCCAGACATAAGCATTGCTTAATCCATTGGCACCTGTAAGATTGCCGGCTGCGTCGTACGTGAAATCGTTCGACGACACACCGTCATTCCGCAGCCGCGCTGTGTTGCCACCGGATGAGTTGAGATAATAGGTGTGTGGAAAGGTAGAGCCGAATGTTGTCCTGCGGCTGAGCCGGTTACCGATCGCGTCATACGTCCAAGCCTCGAAGGTGCTGTCGGGGTAGTCAGCCCTTACAAGCTGGTAACGCCCGTCATACGAGTATTTCGTCAGACCGGAGACGATGTTGGATGCTGATGGCGCCGTGACCAATACGCTCGTTTTTTGACCGCGCATCGTGTATGAGCCGGTCTGCCAGTCATAATCATAGGCGTATTCGAACGAGGCGGTCGTCCCGCCGGACGGGGACCGATTGATGATACTCGTCAGGCGGTCCTGATTATCATACGAAAACACGCGTTGCGCTCCGTTTGGAAACGTCATCCGACTATACTCGCCGCTCGGCGTATATTCGAACGTGAACGGTGCGTTCGGTAACCAACTCCATGTCTCGCTCGTCGTTTCGCCATTCGGACCGTACCCGTAGGAGACGCTCTGCGTGGGCGTGTTTGTTCCGAAGGGCGGCTCGATCGTGTAGGAGCTGACGAGTGAGCCTGTTCCAATATAAGAGTAGGTCTTCTTCTCTGCGGCGGTCACATTGTCGACGGTCAGCCGCCACGAACTGTCGTACGAGTAGGTATGGCTGGTCACGCCGCCAGACCAATCGTCCATCCCGGTGAGATTTTGGCCGTCATAGCCATAAAACTGACCAACGCGGCCGCCGAAGTTATTGAAAAGATTGTCGTAGAGTGACGACGCCAGCCGTCCCAGCGCATCGTAAGCGTAGCGAATGGTGAAACCGCGCCGATCCGTTCTTGCGAACAACTGGCCGTCGGAAAAATTATAGGTCTCTGTTGCGCCATCAGGATACGTGATATTGCTCAGATCCCTTGTTGGGTTGTAGCCGTACGTCGTAGTGTTCCCGTTCGCATCGCGAATCTCGTGAACGAGGTCATATTGATAGGTGAATCGCGTTATGTTGCCCGCCGCGTCGACGTTTTGGGCCAGGTGTCCCAGCGCGTCGAAGCCGGATGCGGTCACGCGCCCGTTGGGATCAGTAGTGTTCGTGAACGTAAGCCCGGTGGCGGAATCGTAGTTGTCGTAAGAAAAGGTGGTTATCGTGTCGTAGGAAGTGGCCGCGCTGGGTTTCGGAAGTGTAATCGACAATATCCGGTCATTAAGGTCGTATGTCGCAGTTGTCGTGTGATTGTTCGCGTCTGTAATTGTAAGTTGCCGGCCGAGGCTGTCGTGGGTGAGTTGCGTGACACTAGGGATGCCCGACGTAGTGACCGATTCCAGATCGCCGGCGGCATTGTAGGTATAGGCTGTCACAAAGCCGTTGTCATCCGTGGAGCCTGCGAGCCGGCCGTGAGATGTGTAGTAATACGTGGCAACCAGGTCCCTGGTGACCTTGTCCGTGCGCACGCGCCAGACGTGCTGGAGAGCGCCCGGCGCCGTCGATCCGAGGGGATAGTAGTCGTAAACCCATCCAGCCCAGTTAGACTTCAGGTTTCCATTGAGATCTTTGGGGATAACGCTCGCGACCTGTTCCGGCCATGCAGAGTCATACGTGTAAAACCAGACCACGGTGCCGACGCCGGAAGGAGGCTCCGGACTGGGTGCCGCAATCTTCGTAACCCGGCCTGAACTGTCGTAGTCGTAGTGAAACTGGCCACCTCCCGGCCCGGTGGCGGTCAGCGCCAAGCCGTTTGTATAAAGCTGCGGGTTGACGAGTCCTGTCGTGTCGTAGGTGTACGAGGTCGAGCCGAGCGAACTGGATTTAGTGGTCGTTGGCTGGGTAGAGTTCGGAAAGTATTGATATGTGTACTTTTCGCCGACGGAGTTCGCAGGCGTGGCGTCGTCGTACGCGCCATCCGTATAACTCTTCAATTTGCCGTCGTTGTACCACTCGAGCGCGCTGATGAGGCGGTTCCATCGGTCGGTGATCCTGGTGAGTACTTGCCCGAAACGTCCGGGCGCATACGTGTAGTTCGTCGATCGGAGTGAGGCATTTGAAGACACCACCGGATCTGCCACGCCGGTGAGTGTGCCGGTCGCTGTATCGTAGTAATACTTCACATTTCGGCCGGTATTGTCGGTCAGTGTGCTCAGCCGGCCATCAGCTCCCCAGGTGAGGTCCATGTATCGCCCGGAACCGGCGTTGTCCGCTACCCGTTGCACACGGCCCGCGGAATCGTAGGTCCAGGCGATTACATTGCCAAAGTCATCGGCCAACGACGACACGGAGCCGTCAGCGGCGAACGAATACACGGTACGCGTGTGCTGGAGCGTCAAGGAATAGGTTCCGTCTCCATTTCTCAATAGCTTGTCGTATCGCCCTGCGGGAGGCGAGAACACTCCCGATCCGTCGACGGTGAAACGGTACATAACCCCGTCCGGCATTTCGACATCGGCTTCATGCGAGTAGGTGCTTGGTGCAGCGAGAAGGTATGTTGCGTAATAAAGCCGTGGCGTCAGGCTCGATGACCAGCCCACGCCGAGCGGGCCGTCGGTGAGGTGGCTGCTGTCATAAAGCCTCGATGCGATCAGGCTGAAAGTACCCGCTGTTGGAATGGTAAGGTCGACTGCGTCACGCGCATAAATCCCGGTTGCAACATAGCAGGGCGATTTCGTGCACTTGTCGCACTCTTTGGGCTGGCAGATCGGCGGAGGACTTTGCGGTGGTGGCGGCGGCGGCACCGCTTTGGGCGGAACACAGAAGGTCTGCGCCGCTAGGCGGCCGGACAGGAACGCTGCAATCGCGCCCGCCTTTAGAATGACCCTGAAGTGGTTTGATAGCATCGGCGCGCTCCTAATATCTCACGGTGACCAGCGGTCTTACCGTCGTGATACTGCCGGCGGAGTCGGTAAGCGTAATCAGGATTTCGTAAAGATCCGGCGCGACCCACTCTCCGTTGTCGGCACGGCCGTTCCAATGCAATACAACCTGCCCGGCCGGCTGCGACGGAAGAGTGATCAAGCGCAGAACCGAATTCGATGTCGTATTGCGGAATCGGGCCGTCAGAACGAAGGGGCGGGACAGAACGGTCGTCACGGCCAGCGTAACATTCAGGCCGTCGGTCATCGTCGTCGGGGTGGCCGGATCGAAGATTGGCGCCGACATAGCGAGGCTGGTGACTACCGGCGCCGTGCCATAGACGAGGGTAAGATTTTTTGGCCAGAGATCGTTGCGGCGAATGATCGTCAAGTTCGGTGCACCAGCAATATACGTAGTGCCTGCGCTCATTCCATACCACAGGATCTCGTGGAGCCCGGATGCCTGATATTCATTCGCGATACACTCCTGCTCGGTGCATGTCGTTCCGGTCTCGGGGAACCACGCCACCTTGGCGACGACCAGCGAGGGGATGGAGCCACTGCCGCTGCATGAGGGAGGATCGCCCCCTCCGACGCAGTAGTTGATCCGAAGTGGCATGTTCGCGTACGGGTCGAAGTTGATACTGCTGTCATCACAAGGGACGAGCCCCCCGGAAGAATTGCGGCACTTCGGATACGGGAGCTGTGTACTGGTCGTACCCGTGTATTGCGCGCTCTGATCCCACGTCATCGATCCGGTTTCCGCCGCGGTCGCGAAGTACTGATAGGCGCCGTCTGCCACCAGTTGACCTGTGTCGTTTCTGCCGTCCCACGTGTCGGTGTATGTACCCTGGGCCCGTTGCGTATTGACGAGGATTCGTACGACATTGCCACCCGCCGCGGACTTGATCGTGATCGTTTCGGTGAGTGGGAAGGGGATGATCGACGTGTACGAAACGCTTCCACCGGTCGCGGCATTCAGTTGATAGACATTCTGCGACGCGCTGAAGTTGGCGTTCGTGACGGCGACATTGACGATCGTGCTGTTGCCGGCCGCGTCGAGGGCCGTGAGCCGCAATGTGTAGGGTCCGTTCAGCGCGGTGTCCGAATGCCACGTCGTGAAGGTCGCCGAGGTCACGGCGGCGGTTCCCGTAGCGATGTTCGCAGTGTCCTGTGCGACGCGTTCGATCTTCCATGATTCGAAATGCGCGTCGCTCGCGCTGCCCGTAATGACAACGTCCGTGGAACCGTTCTGCCGCACGTTCGAGACCGTCTGCCCGTCCGTGGGAGCTGTAATGGCGGCCGTAGGAGCTGTCAGATCGATCGTCGCCGGCACGGTCGCCAACGGCACGTTAACGCCGTCGGCATCCACCAACTCGAAGTTGTATGACCCTTCCGGTTGCACCACGCCCGAATTGTTTCGGCCGTCCCAGGTGTATGCAGGTGTCGTCCCGATTCCGGCCACGGATCGAATGGCCGTGCCGCCTGCATTCCGCACGTTCAATATCCAGCGGAAGTTGGTTCGCATCGTACCGGTTAGAAAGGAGACACCGGCCGAATAGGTGGTCGTATCCTTCTGATTGTCACCATTGGGACTGAAAAAGGCGTTGTTGACCCCTCCCGAGACAACCTGATATTCGGGGATCGTCCGCGATCGCTCACGAAGCTGCTCGATGTGCTCGCGTTTGATGATGACGGTGGAATTGAGGACCGGATCGGTCCAGGGCGGGTCCGTAAGCCCGACGTTCAGGAGCGCCGCGTCCAATGCCGATCGCAGGTCAGCGACGTCCTCTTTGGCGACGATGCTGCTACCCGCGGTGAGACTCGGGTGCGTCCATGAAAACGATTGCAGGCCGGAGGCGGCGCGCACGGCGTCAATGATCGTACGGAGTTGCGTGATGTGAATGGCGCGTACTGGAGTCGAGTTTGCGACGATCGGTTCGTCCGTGTAGCTATACGTAGAGATCAACACCGGGTTGGATGCAGGACCTACCGCAACCAAATTGGCATCGGCGGGCTGTATTTTGTAAAAGACAGCCTGTCCGGCAGGCAGCGATTCGGCGTAGAAGTTAGAACTCAAAGACCCGACGAATGCCCAGCTTGCATTCGTCATTTTGTACAACAGGTAATGGGACGCTCCCTGTACGGGCGACCAGTAAAGGCTTGCAACCGTCGTCGATGCCTGCCAAGCCCCCCGTAGTGCCGGAGCGGTCTGTGCGAAGGCGTGCGACGCCATTACGGCTGTGAGGAGTAGCGCGAGCGCGGCCCGCCTCATCGCGCGCCCCTGACCTTCGCCAAGGGGAGTGCGCAACGGACGAGGACTGTATTTGCGGCGAGAGGTCCCCAGTCGCTTTGCCAGTTGATGGAGATTCGCTGGGTCGTTCCTTCCGGACGCAATGGCACCTCGACAACATCGGAGCCTCGAACAGCCTGCCCGATCTGCTGTCCATCGATGAACCGGAACACTCGCGCGGGTTGACGCAGGAAGGTCGTCGCCGTAGGGCCTTTGAACGATAGCCGTGCTCGCAGGACCCTGCCGTGAACGATCCAGATCTTGTCTGCGGCCGACCAGGTCGCGTCGATCGGTTCAATCGTCAGCTCCGGCGAGACGTCGTTCAGCGTCGTGAGACCACCGTGATGCCTGCCCGCTCCGCGATTGTGGCGGAACAATGACGTCCCAGTTCGCGTCAAGGCTTCGTCGACGAACCTCACATGACGATTGCCATACGTGATGACGGCGTCCTCAGGCAGAGGAGCGGCGGCGATCGCCACCGCGAAGTTTTCAAGATCAGCAACGAAGACTGCGCCGCTCTCATCGAACCCGTTCCAATGCTCAGCGATGGCGCCCGCAACGCGTGGCTCGCGGTTTACGATCGTCTTCAGGACCGGTCCATCGGCGGTTCCCTGTTTCGAGTGAATGATGGCCGTGCCCGCCTGTATATGGACCCTCGATGCTCTCGGCAGTGTGTACGCCAGTGTCCCACTTCGACGGTCAAAGTAGCGCACATCGATGGCTGTCAACTCGGAAGGGCGGTCGGCAGGGAACCAGATTTCCTGTGCGCCGTGGCCTCTCCATTCGATACGGAACGAATACGCTTCGTCAGCGACAGGAACCGAATGGACGTCCCGGCCATCCCACTTGAAAGACGCACTGCCACTGACCGGTTGTTCGGTCGCCAAACGTCTGACGAGGAAGCCGTCGCGATCCACTACTGCTACGGATGCTCGCCCGGGACGCAGGAACGCGATCGTGAGAACAACGGCCTCCCCGGCGGTTGGATTGAACGAAGCGCGGTCGACGGAAACGTGCCCGATGGCCGTGGCTCCAAACGCCTGCCCCTTCAATGCGAGGCAGCAGAGGATTACCGTCGCAATCCGTGTGAGAAAGTAGCGCATCGCAGCTCCTTTGTTATTGAAGAGACAGGAACACAAGTATCTCACCCTTGTCACTCGAGAGCGGCTCCAGCGCTTTGCCGATCAATGTGCCGGGACGGTGGATTTTCACGCCGCCGATATCGATCGGTTGCGAGACCATGAACGAAGATACTTTGACATGTCTCCTTGCCGCTTGCTGAGGGATGGCGAGTTGCGGCTTTGGTCGACGAAGCGCATTGCGCGGTACCGTATGCCCGTGACCGCGCTTTCCGTCGTCATTCCGACCTTCAACACCGCGCAGATGACGCTGCGCTGTTGCCGCGCAGTGCTGGCGTCGCTGCCGCCGGAGTCCGAGGTGATCGTGGCCGACGATGGATCGACCGACGGCACCGCGGAGTTGCTCACGCGCGAAGCGCCCTCGGTGCACGTGATCCGGATGGATACGAATCGCGGCTTTGCGCCGGCGGCGAATCGCGGTGTTGCTGCATCGAGCGGAAAGATCATTCTGCTGCTCAACAGCGATGCGATCGTCGATGCCGAGGCACTTCATGCGTTCGAAGCCGCCTTCGATGCTGATCCCAAACTTGGAGTGGCCGGAGCACGGATGCTGAATCCCGATGGCTCCTCGCAATGGAGCGGCGGTGCGACGCCGACATTGGCGTGGATGATCGGCGTCATCAGCGGGGCGGGACATCTCGCGCGTCTCGTCCGCCGCAGCGGCAACAAGCGCGACGTCGATTGGGTCAGCGGCGCGGCGATGGCATTCCGTCGTGAGGTATGGGAGCGCGCCGGCCCGCTCGATGAACGCTTTCGCTTCTATTGCCAGGACATCGAGTTCTGCCTTCGCGCGCGCGATGCCGGCTGGCGCGTTGCCGTCATCGACGAAGCGCGTGTCGTTCACGCCCTCGGCGGAACGGTGGCGATCAACGCGCTGCATCACGATCCGGCGCGGCTGTGGCCCGATCTGCTCACCTGGGGAGGGCGGAGTTACGGGCGTGTCTGGATGTTTTTCGCGCGAATCGCATTGGTGCTGACAGCGATTTTTCGCATCGGAGGAAGAGCAATTCGTGGTCGCGAAAATGCGCCATTCCTTCGCGCGATAAAAGCGCTTCTTCAGAGCGATTCGTAAAACTTCAAGAGCCCGTGCGCGAGTACGTCGTTGTCATAGCGACTGCTCACTGTCTCCCGCGCGGCGTTGCCGATTCGCGCCGCCGTTTGCGGATTGCGCAGCAGAAGCGCGACGGCGTCCGCAAACGATGCGGCGTCGTCCGAGATGAGAATGTCCCGTCCATGCTCGACGTGTAGTCCGCCCGCGCCGAGTGTCGTGGCGACGACCGGCTTTCCCAACGTCATCGCCTCGAGGACCTTGATGCGCATCCCGCCTCCGGCGAAAAGCGGAGCGATCATCACCGACATCGAATTCATGAACGAGGTCGCGTCGTCGACCCTGCCTCGAAAGTCGATGTTCGTCATCCGGCGTCGTAGCCACTTCGGCGCCGAGCTTCCCGCAATCGACAGCCGCGCTTCCGGTACGCGCTCGACCATGCGCGGCCACAACTCGCCGGCGATCCACTCCACCGCCTCCTGATTTGGACGGAAGTCGAGCGAGCCGATGAAGCCGACGCTGCTTGGAGTTGGAAGGCCGTCGGCTGATTCGGGCACGGTCACACCGCACGGCACGACGTGCATCGGACGAGAGCTGCCGAGGCGGCGAAAGTCGTCTGCATCGTCCTCGGAGATCGGAACGAGTGCATCAGTCGTGTCGAGATGCCGAACCTCGTACTTGCGCAGCGATGCCGCGATGCGCCGGAGCGCGATCCGGCGAAGAGGATTTCGTTCGATCCGCGCCAGCCCTTCCCAGATGCGGAACTCGACGTTCAGCGATCGGAGGACGATGCGGGCGTCGCTTTCGTTGCGCACGGTGTCGACGTACGTCAAAAGAAACGGACTCTCGATCTGCACGATGTCCGGTTTGAATCTGCGCAACGTAGCTCGTAGTGCATTCCGAAACTCATTCGAAACGAATCGTCCGACCATGAACGGGATGCGCATGGAAAACGACGGAACGCGAGTATCGATATCAATCGCCTGCAACGGCATCGGTGCGGTCGCCGTCGCGCGATGCTTGCGCGGATTCAGCGACAAGATTTCAACGGCTGCTCCGGCATGAACGAGACCCTCCGCCAGCCGCGCCATGGCGATCCGGCCGCCGTCGAGCGGCGGCCACGGCAATCGCGGCGTGAGGATGAGGATGCGCATGCGCTTTTCACGCGGAGACGCGCGAGATTTTGATGAAGAGTCCGATCGCGAGAAGCAACAGCGTCCCAATTGAAATCGCGCGGCCCCATATGAATGCGTCGGGGAGATAGTCGACGCGGACGTGATGATGGCCGGGCGGGATGCGGATGGAGAGGAATGCGCGGTTGGCTTGTTCGACCGTGACGCGCGTGCGGTCGATGGTCGCGCGCCAGCCGGGCCAGTTGGCTTCGCTGATGATGATGCGGGAGGCGCTGCGCGCGTCGGCGTCGATCTCGTAATGCGATCCGCGGCGTTGCACGTGGAGCGTTGCCTCGCCGTTTTCGATCATCCTCGCCGGGCCTTCCGCGCGCACCCACGCTTCCTCGGCGAAATCGGTGGCGAGGGCCATCTCTTTCAACGTCGTGTCGTCGCTGTCGGTGAAGCGGATGCGGCGCGGGACGAAGACGCGCGGAATGGCGCGTGAATTTTCCATGAGGCGCGACGAACGGTCGTCCGCGACCACGCGCCAGCCGGGCAGCGGCTCCATCGTGCGCGGCGTGATGGCGTGGCGGACGCCGAGGAAGGAGAGGAACGGGAGGGAGAGATCGGAGACGTCGTGGTAGGTGCGCTTCTGCGCGGACCAGAGTCCCAGCGTTTCGATGTACGGATAAAACGTCATCGCCGAGTAGCCGCGCACGTCCTCGAGCCCGTACATTGTGGCCACGTTCGGGATGACCATGTTGTCGATGGCCGTGAAGCGGAACAGCGGATCTCGCGGGACGGCGGCGATGAGCGGAACCGAGGGATAGAACATGCGGCGAGGGAGCGTCGGATGGATGTTGCCGTCTTCGACGAGACGTTGCGTCGCGATGGCTAGGACGATCATCGCCGCGGCCGCACGTTGAGATCGTGTGCTGAACGCTGCGAAGAGAATGACCAGACCGAGGATCTCCGCGGCGGCGCCGGCGACGAGGAGCTTCGGATCGACGCCGAGAGCGAGTTGCATCTGCCACAACATCGCCGTGGCAATGGCCAGCAATGCAGCTATGGCGATCACGATGCGGCGATCGAATCGCGGAGCTTTCGCATCGAAGGCCATGGCCGCCAACAGCGACATCGACAATGTCGCGGCGAAGCCGAGGCGGTCGTTGAAAGCGATTTTGAAGAGCGGGAGGAGGCGAAGGAACGGATCCACCGGCGGCGCTTTCCAACTGGCGAGGAGGCCGACTACGCCGAGTGCGGCGAAGAATCGCGCGTCGCGCCGGCGCAGCAGGCGGAACGACGCGATCAACGCCAGCGCCAGGATCACGCTGCCGACGCGGGCCAGGCCGAAGTCCCATTCGCTGGTCGGCGTGTGCCACGACGCGCCGCCGTAGTAGGGGAGGAACGTCGCCCGAATCGCTTTCGAAATCTCGTGCGTTGTGGCCGGCGGCGGCGGATTTTGACGGATGCGATAGTCGACCGACCACGGCAGCGCGGCTATGAACGGCATCAGCGTGATGGCGGTGAGGAGCAACGCGATGACGCCGGCGGAGATCGCGAGCAGAGTCGGACGCAACGCGTTGCGCCAGATCGGGATCAGCTCGAACACACCGTAGATCGCGCCGATGGTGACGACGTGCAGCATCGTTTCGGGATGTCCGAAAACGATCAGCAGGACGAAGGCGGTCGTCAGCAGCGCCGCCGCGCGCAGATCGCGATTGCGCACGACACGGCGGACGCCGAGCAGCACGAATGGGAGCACGCTCCAACTTCGTCCGTGCGGCCACGTGCCGAAGAAGGCCATGCCGCTGCAGAGCGTGTAACCGGCCGCGGCGATCAGCGACGCGCCTTCGCTGCATTCGAGCTCGCGCGCGAACGCGAACGTGAAGAGCGCGGCCAGAAAAAAGACCATCGACGCGGTGAACGTCGTGGCCAGGTCGAGCGGTAGCAGCAGTGCGAGCAGGTTGATCGGATTCAGCGGCGCCGATTGCATCCCTGCCGCGAGCACTTCGCCGGAATCCATGGCTGGATTCCACAGCGGCCAGCGATGCTGCGCGAACGACTCCCGCACCTGCCGCTGCCACGGCACCATCTGCAGCACGTGATCGAGGAGAAACCCGTTGTGCGCGGTGGTGAAACCGTAGTCCTTCGCGTAATCGCTGAACGGCGCGCTGAGAAAGAGGATGTCGTATCCGCCATAGACGCGATTGGTGAGGAGCGCCTTGCCGGTGAATAGAAACGGAAGGAGAACGATGACGATGGCTGCGGCGCGCGAGATCGGCGTTACCCATCGCCGCCAAATTACGAGCGTTACGACGGCGACGATCAGATAGAGCAGCAGCGACACAGGCTACGTTGCCCGCGTGAACAGTTGCCGCTGGCTGACCTGGTACGCGCGGGCGCGGATCATCTCCCGGATTTCGCGCGGCCTGGCGATGCCTTGCAGCACCGTCGTCGGGAACGCTTTATCGGACGAGATCATCGTCACGTTGCCGATGCCGAGGAGACGATCGGCGACGGACTGGAAGAATTGGGTGTCGTCGATGTAGCGGAGATCGATCTCGTTCAGGCTCTTCGACAGCATCCCGCGCTCGATCATCACGCGTTGGTTCGTGATCGTGTAGATCGTGCTCTGCAGGCGGACCATCACGATCAGGAACGTGACCACCTGCCAGAAGACGGCGACGGCCATGATCAGCCAGCCGAACTTTGTGATGCGGCCGGACATCTCCATGTCGTTCGTCTGGGAGGCGAGGAAGCCGGCGGCGACCGGGATGAGGAGCGCGGTGAGGATGATGACGATGAGCTTGCCGAGGAGCACGCGCCACGATGGCGATCCTCGCCAGAGCGTTTCCTCCGCCATGGCCGGCGCCGCGGCCGCGACGGGAGCAGCGTACGCTACCGGTGACGAGGGCCGCCCGCAGTGCGGACAGGCCATGGCCATGGTGGAGACATCGTGTCCGCAATCGGGGCAGGTGACGACAGGCATGGCCGGCGATTGTAGCGTGTACGGAAGGCGGGCATCGCGCGATGGTAAGATCCACCCCCATCTAACGCTCACTTTCGATCACGGGCCTTGTCCATGCGCAGACTCCTTCTGTTTCTCCTGCTCGCGGTATCTCTGCCTCTCGCCGCGCAGACGCCGTATCTGGTCAAAGACATCAACACGACGTATTCGGACGACACGAAGTCATCGGCGCCGTCGGAATTCGCGGCATTCGGCAGCCGGACGTTTTTCGTGGCCACGACGGATGCCGCCGGAACGGAGCTCTGGAGTACGGACGGCACGAGCGCCGGCACGTCGATCGTCTCCGACATCATTCCGGGAACGGCCAGTTCCACTCCTAGCCTTCTGCAAGCCGTCAATGGCGTTCTTCTTTTCGATGCGCGCGACGTCAATCACGGGACCGAGTTGTGGGCGACGGATGGGACAGCCGCCGGAACACACCTGTTGATGGACATCAATCCCGGAGCGAACTCGAGCCAGCCCGGTACGAGAATTCTCTACAAGAACAGGCTCCTCTTTGCAGCCGACGATGGAACGAATGGTCGGGAATTGTGGACTAGCGACGGCACCGCCGCCGGCACGCGGATGGTCAAGGACCTCAATCCCGGCAGTGCGTCGTCCAATCCAACGGCATTTGTTCTTTTCGGCGACAACGTCTACTTCTCCGCGACCGGAGGCCTCTGGAAAACGGACGGCACTGATACTGGTACTGTCAAAATCGCCAGCGTTACGCCCCGAAATTCGGTCGTATCGGGATCGCAACTCTTCTTTGAAGGATTCACGTCAACGACCAACTGGGAGTTATGGGTTAGCGATGGGTCCGACGCCGGTACACACATGGTGACGGAGATTTATCCTGGAACCAACGGCGCGCTCAACAGCACGTTCAATGCGAACAATCTCGCGCCATTCCACAATGGCGTGTTGTTTGCCGCCAATGACGGTGTTCACGGACGCGAGATGTGGTTCAGCGACGGCACCGTGGCGGGCACGCGAATGGTGCGCGATTTTCTTCCGGGCGCCTCGGGAATGTGGGATGGGAGCAACGCCTACATAACTGCATTTGGCAATCGCGCCTATTTTGTAGCCAGCGACGTGGATCACGGTCAGGAAGTGTGGTCCACGGATGGAGCAGACGCCGGCTCCGCTGTTTTCGCCGATCTGGTTCCAGGTACGCAATCGTCATTTCCGCTGGGCTTGACGGTTGCCTTCGGGAAGCTCTACTTCCTCGGCGGCGGCACGTATCCCATCGCGCCGTTATTGTGGGTGACCGACGGCACTCCGGGCGGCACACAACCCGTCAGCACGGCCTTTGGCGTCGACTGGTCCTATGTGTTCAACGTGATGTGGCCGATCAATGGAAAGTTGTATTTCTCCGGGTCGACGCCGGTGAACGGCAGGGAACCGTGGGTAAGCGACGGGACTGCAGCCGGCTCGCGGATGATCG
>Ga0207640_10001364_pt1 | contig 13203 bp, 8 predicted proteins | sample KBSCornC42_FD_184300 | JGI IMG/M metagenome (GOLD analysis project Ga0207640, IMG submission 184300) | Corn rhizosphere microbial communities from Kellogg Biological Station, Michigan, USA - KBS Corn C4-2 (SPAdes) (version 2) | ecosystem: Host-associated > Plants > Roots > Rhizosphere > Soil ... | reverse complement strand
TGCCGCTGTGGTGATTCCCGCTGCGACGGTGAACCCCGCAGTCGGCTCGCTCGACCAGCGCTTGGCCAATCGCCGCAGGAGCATGTTGCGGCGTTGGGCAAAGTCGACGCGTCCGAGATCCTTCAATCGCCGCGGCCACTGCTCAAGGATCGCCCTCAGCCGGTCCAGCGACACCTGCCAGTGACCGGCCAACTCCAGCGCATCGGCTGCCGCTTCGGCGAGCGCCGATGGCTCTATCTCCTCGATCAGCAGCGCGTCGACCGTTCGTGCAAGATCCGCCGCCATCCGCATCGCTTCGGAAGCGCTCTCGCCGTCGCTACGGACCAGCTCCGCCAGCCCGAGCAGCCGCTGCAGTGGATCGACGCCTGGCGGCACCGGATCGTCGAGGTCCGCCGGATCGAGCGCACCCCCGATCCGCTCGTCCAGTTCAGGATCGCCGATCGGGACCAGCCGTGGCAGAACGAGGCCCGATCCGCTGGCCCGCACAAATGCGTCGGTGATGCTCCGCACCGCTCGGTTGTTCGGAAGAAGGATCCGCCCTCGCGCCAGCGACAGCGGATCGCGGCCGTAGCGCGCCACAAGCCCGGCAACGAGGGCGTCTGCGAACGAGCGGTTGGTCGGGATAGTGAAAACCGCAGGGTGCCGGACTCGTTCGGCGACCTCAGGCATCCTCGAGCGTCAACTCCGTCGCCTTGATCGCGCTTGGTGTCCCAACGTCGAACCACAGGCCTTGATGCACCGCGCCAAAGCAGCGGCCCCCCTCCATCGCCCGGTCCCACAGCCGATTAGCGGAGAATGGACCTTCCGGCGCCCCTTCGAGGATACGCTTCGAGAGCATCTGGATGCCCGTATAGACGAACGGCGCGACGTGCGACCGCTCGCGGCGCCGCAACCGGCCAGTTCGGTCCATGTGGAAATCGCCCAGTCCGCCGTGATTGAAGGCGCGCGCATGCGGCACCAGCAGCAACAGCGCGTCCATCCGGCCATCATCCCAATGGGAGGCCAGCAGCTTCAGCGTGTCCGCAGGCCCGTCGATCCACAGGTTGTCGCTGTTCACCGCCAGAAATGGATCGCAGTCGATCAACGGCGCGGCCCGAACCAACCCGCCGCCCGTTTCCAGCAACACCCCGCGCTCGTCCGAAATGCTGACATCCACACCTTCCGTTTTCGCGGCGAGGTGCGCCTCGATCGCATCCGCGAGATAATGGACGTTGACGACAACCTTCTTCACGCCCGAAGCCTTCAGCCGCTCGATGATGTGATCGAGTAGCGGCCTCCCGGCGACTTCGATCAGCGGCTTGGGCTTCGTCGCCGTCAGCGGCCGCATTCGTTTACCCAGACCCGCAGCGAGCACCATTGCCGTTTTCGGCACTTCGGCCGAGATCTCCGCCTTCAGGCGAAGCGCCTTCTTGGCTGACGTCATGCCGCCTCTTTCCACGGAGCGGAACGAAATTCCGGCGCAATGTTGGAGTCGAACCATTGCCGCACCGGCTCCAGTCCGGGTTGCGCAAGATCGCGTTCCAGCAATCCCCACATCCGCGGCTGGAAACGCCGGTAGCCTGGCTTGTTGTCCCGTTTCCACAAGCGAGTGAAGACTCCGAGGATGCGCGTATTGCGCTGCGCCGCCAGCGCCCAATAACCCTGCTCGAACTCCGCTCCACGGCCCGTCGCGGCAACGTATCGGTCGATCATCGCCCGTTCGATCTGGGGGTCCACGTCACGTCGCGCATCCTCCAGAACCGATGCCAGGTCGTAAGCGGGATGCCCGGCAAGTGCGTCCTGGAAATCGAGAAGCCCGAAATGCTGTACGCCGGAGCACCCCTCCACCAGCATCACATTCTCGGCATGGTAATCCCGCAGGACCGTGACCGGACCCAGACCGTCCTCGGCGACCGTAGCCAGCACCTCGGTCCAGGCTTTCCGATACGCGACCGCATCGACTGACGCGCCGACCGCGGGACAATACCATTCGGTGAATAGCGCCAGTTCCTCGAGCCATTGCTCTAGCCCGTGCGCTTTCAGTCCCTGCATCGGCGGATGCCGGTGCAAGTGAACAAGCACATCCGTCGCTACCTCATAGAGTTCCAGCTCGCGCGCCGGATTCTCGTCGAGCGTTTCGCGCAGGCGGGAGCTGCCCAGATCCGCGAGCAACAACAATCCGCTTTCAACGTCGCGAGCGAGAATTTCCGGAGCACTCAGACCGACGGTTTCCAGCCACTCGGCCACGGCGACGAATGGCCGCACATCCTCATGCGGCGGCGGCGCGTCCATCAGCACGGCGCTTCGGCTATCGTCCTGCACACGAAAATAACGGCGGAAGGACGCATCTCCGGCAAGAGGCAGGATTTCCGCTCCCGCCCAGCCGTTTCGGGCAAGGAATTCATGTGCTTGTGGAGGGGGAATCATCGGACCGGCCACCGCCCCTGCCATGACGGCGGTACATCAGCTGTCAAGCGCCGAGATGCGCCGTCCGCGAATTCCAAGCCGAGCCGAAGCGTATTTGGCCACGCGTTTGGCCCCGCCCGTTCCGGCCACTCCACCAAAAGCACCGCATCGACCGGAGTATCCAAGCCCAGCTCCGCCAATTCTTCCCTGTTTCCGATCCGGTAGAGATCGACATGCCAGATCGGCGGCACAAGTTCCTCATAGGGTTGAACGATAGCGAAGCTCGGACTCGGAACTTCCCCCTCGTGCCCCAGAGCCCTGATCATCGCTCGCGCTAGCGCCGTCTTGCCCACGCCTAGCGGCCCGGAAAGCGTCACCACGTCGCCCGGCCTGAGCGCACTGGCCAGCCGGGCACCCAAATTCGTCGTCGCCTCCTCGTCCTCGAGGATCATTTGGGATTGCGCGGGATTGTCATGGTAACCGTTGTTCCCTTGCCCCGGGTGGACACCAGCTCCACTTTCCCGCCGTGCGCCTCGATGAATTGCCGGGTCAGCGGCAGGCCGAGTCCGAGCGCCGCCTCTCCCCGAATGCCGTTCTGAGAAATGCGCTCGAAACGGTTAAAAACTCTGGAAATATCCTTCTTCGCGATCCCGGACCCGGTGTCGCTAACCTGCACGAAGGCATTCTCGACATCACCCCAGGCCTTGAGCGCGATCTTCCCGCCGCGATCGGTGTAGGCAAGCGCGTTATTGAGCACGTGCTCGATCGATTCGCGAAGCCGCCGAACGTCGCCGACGACAATGCCGGCTGTGTCGGCAATCTCGCTCTGCAGCTTCTGCCCTTTCTCGCCGACGCGCAACAGGAACTTGTCGAGTGCCGTTCGGCATAGCCCGGCGATATCGACCCGTTCGCGTTCGAGCGGCAGGGCACGCATGTCACCTTGGGTGAGGTCGAGCACGTCGTTGATCAGCTTTGACAGGCGATCGACCGATTCCATTATGGCTCGCACATAATCGGCGGCGAGCGGCGCGAGCTCCCCCGCGTATCCCTCCGATAGCATTTCGGCGAAGCCGCCGATCGAGGTGAGAGGGGTCCTGAGTTCGTAGCTCATGTTCGCCACAAAGTCGGTCTTTACCCGGTCGGCCTGCTCCAGAGCCGTTGCCCGCTCGCGGAGGGCCGCCTCGATCCGGGTGGAGTCAGTCACATCGACAAGGGTGAACAGTGCGTTTCCATCCGGCAACGGAACGGCCGCAAATTCGAAATGACGTCCGTCGGTCAGCGAAATCCTGCCGTTGGCCGGCTGCCGGTCGTTTGTGGTCCGGCGAACCATCTCGCGGATTTGCGCTGCCGTCGTCGGGTTGACGAGCTTCCGGGCGATAGCGGGAACCAGCTCGTCAACGCGCGGATGCTCCGCCAGCCATTCCTCATCCAATTCCCAGACCTGGCTGAACCGCCGGTTCCACAAATAGAGCCGTCCATCGCTGGCGAAGACACTGATCGCTTCGAACAGATTGTCGAACGTCGCCGATCGCGCGCGAAGCAGGGTGTCGCGAGCCGAAGCGAGCCGTGCTTGCTCGGTCCGGTCCTCAAGGAACACCCTGAGGCCGCCGTCGGGAAGCGGCTGGGCAACCACGCGCCAATGGTCGCCGCCGGGAAGCATCCAGTCTTCCTCGATCAGCTCTTCGGCGCTCGTGAACCATGCGCGCCGTTCCGATTTCCAGCTCGGAAAATCGCGGGTCTCCGGGACCCGGGCAGTCTCGCGCATTCGTTCCAGCACGCGGTCGAACTCCGGTCCCTCGGAAAGCCATTCGGGGTCGAGCTTGGCCATCGCAGCGAACGGCTTGTTGAAGAAGCTCAGGCTGCGTTCGGAGTCGAACTGCGCGGTTCCTGCGCTCATCCGGTCGGCCAGCTCACTCTGCGACTGAACGTAGCGGGCAAGCTCGGCACGCGCGTCGTCGAGATCCTGGACATCGAGCGCGAAGCCGGCGACCGCTCCGGTTGGAAGCGGAACGTTGACAATCTCCAGCATCCGCCGTTCGCCGCGAACGATCGCCGCCTGACGCTGCGAGACCGGCTTGCCGGATTCGAGCGCCGAGTGCGCCGCCGCCTTCGCTTCGTCGCTATCGCCCACAAGTTCGCTGGAGCGAGCGATTACGTCGGCCGCATTACGTCCTTCGACGGCCTCGACGAAGGCGCTGTTGACGAGCCCGAGACTGAGATCAGGCCCGCGGTACCACATCGGAAATGGCGCCGCTTCGATGAGGTTCGTAAGCGCGTCCAGCGCCGCCTCGGTCTGCTTCAGCCGCTGAACGACCTTCAGCCGCTCGTCCTCAGATACGCTTGTGTCGGATAGCCAAAGGATGATCGTACCCGCCGGTTCGGGTGCCGGGGCTGGGCCGCCCCGCACTTCGAACACGCGCGGCGAGCCGGCGAGGCGGACCTGGCACTGGATTTCTGCGCCCGATACCCCGGCGTCCGCAATCAAGCTCCCCAGCGTCTCGACATCTTCGGCGACGAGACCGCAGCCATCGCCGGCGAGTTCCGCAACGGTTCGCGGATCGGAACCCAACCCGATCTCCCGCACCAACCGTGAATCCGCTTCCAGCTTGCCTCCGGGCCGCACGATCAAGGGGCGCGCTGGAGAGAGTTCGAGCAGGAACTGCAGCGAACGCGCAGTCGAAAATATTGTCGCTGCCTGGCGAACACGCTGCGCAGCGAACCAGGCAAGCCCGGCCCCGATCGCGATCCAGACGGCTGCGAGCGCGAGCGCAACGACGCTTCCGATTGCGAGCGCACCCACGCCTCAGTTGCCCCATCGCCCCATTCAGCGACGATACGATGTCACGGCGGCGGACAGAAGGGCAAAACTCGCAGCAATTCAGCCGGAAAGGCCGGACCCTGCGGAGAGGGTCCGGCGCGTTCCCGTTATTTGAAGCTGCGAGTGACGTTCACGAAGAACGAGCGGCCACGGTAATCATAGGCGCCGCCGGCAAAATAGTTGCCGATGCGCGGATATCCCAACTGGGCATCGCTAATGATCGGAGGCTGGGCGTTGAAGATGTTGGTCACACCGAGTGTCACCTGACCAACGTCCGGCCACAACCATTGGACCGACGCTCCGTGCTCCCAATAAGCCTCTGCCCTGAGATCATAGGTCACCGGCTGGTTGTTCACCACGAGGTCCGGCGCCAAACCCTGCGAACTCGACGGGCCGATGTATTTGACGCCCCAGCGGAAGGTGATGTTGTTGCGCGTCTTGAAGCGGGTATCGAGCGTTCCGACCCATTTGGGACCGCCGTTCTGGCCCGGATATCCGAGTGTGCCGTTATATTCGGTAAGTCCTTCGCCGGGGAAATACTCCAGCTTCTGCTGTAGGTTACGCGTTGCCTGAAGCTGCGTCTCCAAATGGCCGCCAAGCAAATTGGCCGCGAACCGCGCGTCGAAGTCTATGCCCGACGCGATCTGCTGGGAGATGTTGAGGTACGGATTTGACAGTCCGCTCAATTCACCCGGATGAAGATCGCCAACGGGCTTGCGGGGCCCGATAAAGGCGCAATACGGATTGTTCGGGAAATCCGTAGACTCATAGCAGAAGTTCAGGATCAGGTTTCCGAGCGTCCCGACTTCGCCTTTCACCTTGATGTGCCAGTAATCCACCGCAAGCGAGAAGTCGGCGATGTGCCGCGGAACCGTGAGCACGGTACCAAACCCGAACGTTCGGGCTTTCTCGGCCTTCAGGACTCCACGTCCTCCCGAAGTTGTCACCGGGAAGCTTCCGCCGGTGACCTTGTAGCCAGTCGCTGCTGACCCAAGGATCGGGGTGAGCGCCGCCAGACAGTTGGTGTAGACAGTGCTTCCCGGCGAGTATTTCGAACCAAACTGGTCGCAGGGATCATCGCCGCCTGGATAATATCCGACCTCGTCCGCGATGAACTGCTCATAGAGGTTCGGCGCCCGGAAGTTGGTGCCGTAGTTCCCGCGGAAGCGGACGGCGGCCACCGGAGCCCAATCGCCTGACAGGTGGTAGGTGAAGCCGTTGCCGTAGGAATCGTAGTGGGTGAACCGCCCCGAAACGTCCAGTTCCAGCTGATGGAAGAATGGGCGGTCGCGGAAGATCGGCGCGTCCAGTTCGCCGTAAGCCTCGGTGACGGAATCGCTCCCAACCGTTCGGCCTGCAGTGCCGTAGTACAGCAGATCGCCCACTGCGCGCTGGGCGCCAGGACGATCGTCGATATGGTCGTGGCGATGTTCGACGCCGAGGGCTGCCTTCAAGTCCCCCCCCTGAAGCGGGAACAGTGATCCGTTCAGATCCAGCGTAAAGGTCGACTCGCTGAACTTTGTTTTCGTGTAATTTACCGTCGGATAGATGTAGTTATAGAGGGCGTTCGATATGACGCCGTTATACGCGACGTTCGGATCGAAAAAGTTGATCGGAACGCAAGTGCCACCGTTGTAGGCGCCGTTGGTGAGGTTGCTCGCGCAGGTGTAGCTGTTTCCTGCGCCCACCTGCCCCGGAATCGCCGTGGTGATATACTGCGACGGCGTTCCGGCCGGCGCGAGAACCGCGACCAGCGTATTACCCAGATCGGCAGCGATCGGCGTCTGGAGATCATAGGTGCTGTGGGTCTCGGACTCTTGGACATTCGCATCATAGCGCCAGTCTCCGAACGGGAGATTGCCCCGAAGGCCGCCGTTGATGCGCATGAAGTCGACGCGCTGCTTGTCCTCGATTGTGCGGTCGGGGACGATGAACGGTCCCCAATAATTGATGCCGGCATTGGCCCAGGCAACCGGGAAAAACGGCGAGACGGGAAAGCCGAAGTCCTCAAGCGGCACCGACTGATAGCCAGTGTAGTAACCTGAATAGCTGCCGCCGTAGAGCTGAGCGGTTGTGCGGCGGTTCGGAACCGTCTGGAAGTTAAGCTGGTCGTGCCGCTGCTGCTTCGAAAGCCTGCGGGTGAAGAGTCCTTCCCCGTACAGTTCTGCATCGCCCAAGGCGTCAAGATCGTAGGAACCGTTCACGTAGCCGGTGAAAGTCGTGATCGGCGAGAACACGGTGTCCTGAAGCTGCATCGGGCTGGCGAGCGGCCGCAGGTCGTAATTGTCGACGTCTACCGGAACGCCCGACTGGATCGTTGGATTGCCCGTCGTGTATCCTGGGAATGTCCCACGATAGAATCCAGGCGTGGTAAGACCTGTGAAATTGTCCACAAAACCATAGCCACGCGCCGTTCCGATCGCCGCGCGCTCGAACGGGAAGCAGCGCAGCTGGTTAGGATCGGTTGGCGATCCCTGACCAATTTCCTTTCCGTTCTGGTAAGCGAGTTCGCGCGGGCATTTCCAGTTGGGATTGTCGCCTACGATCAGGCCGCTGTCGCGCCTGTACTCGAGCGCAGCTGTGATATGGCCGCGCGAAAAGGTTTTTCCTGCTGCAAGTGACACCCGATAGCTGTCCCCCGCCCCAATCTGCGGAGCGTTGGCGTAACCGTCGATCGTCAGCCCGTCGATCGAGGTATCAGTGATAATGTTGATGACGCCGGCGATCGCGTCTGAACCGTAGATGGACGACGCGCCCTCGCGGAGAACCTCGATCCGTTGGACGATCGAATCCGGAAGCACGTTGAGGTCGGCCGCAACCAGCTGTGGCCCGACACCCGCCGGCGAGAGGCGACGTCCGTTGAGGAGGACGAGTGTTCGTGACGACCCTAGGCCGCGCAGGCCGATGGTGCTTGCCGCCTGTCCGTTGTCCGAGAGGTAGCCGAGGAAGCTGCCGTCGATCTGCGACGTACCGGAGGTGATGGTCGCCTGCTGCAGAGTCTCGGCCGTCGAACGCGTGCCGGTGAGGATGCTGTCATCACGGGTGATGACGTCCACGTTCTGCGGCGTATTGAAGTTGTTGCGCCGGATTCGCGATCCGGTGACGACGATTTCCTGCTTGTTTTTCTCTGGCTGACCCTTTGCATTGGTCGTCGCCGTTACCGTCGGCGGAACCTCGGCGTTTTCCTGCTCCTTTTGCGGAGTCTGGTCGACCGGCGCCGCGGCCTGCGCGAAGGCAGGAGCAGCAGTGAGTGCAAAAATGGATGCGGACGCCAAGATGGCGCAATCAAATGAACGCATTTTCGATGTCCCCTTCGAAATTACGCTCACTTTTGTGACTGAACTAATTGCGAAAAAAAACTGGCGTGGAATTGATCCAAGATAATTGGGGTGACCTGTCACATTAATACCACATGAATAGTCGGCGATGCGACTTAGGACCGCCAGTTCGTTGCCGCTTCACCGAGCGCATCACGCAACGGCGACAACCATGGCTCGTAGTTCCGCCAGCGGCCGAAGCCGGAACGGTTGATCGGCCGCCGCACCTGTTCGGAGCTTGGCGTATGCACCGGTCGCTGCGTTTCGTAGAAGCGCAGACACGTCTCCTCGAACGGAACCCCCACATAGTCGAGCAGCCGCCTCACCTCGTGCTCGAAATTGTCCACCAGATCATCGTGGATCAGCCGGTGAACCCGGCCGGACAGCACCTCATCGAAATGCCGCATGATCTCGACATACTCGGCATAATACCGTCCGAGCTCTTTCTGGTCGTAGGTGAAGTTCGCTCCCGATCGGTAATGCTGACCATAATTGGCGAAGCAGCAATCCATCGGGTTTCTTCGGACGTCGATGATCTTCGCATTTGGCAACATGCAATGGATAAGCCCGAGATAGCGCCAGTTCGCCGGATTCTTGTCGGTGAACAGCGGCTTATCGGTCTGGCGAGAACGGGTTGCCAACTCCAGATATCGAGCCCCGAGCGCTGTGAAATCAGATTCGCTCAAAGAGGAAACCAGATATTCAGGCGTTTTCGACGGGTGTTCCCTACACAGTTCATTTTCGAGCTGGTGAAGGATGAAGAGCTCTTCCGTACCCTCAATAGCCGAGTGGCTTGCCAGTATCTGTTCGACCAGGGTGGACCCGGCTCTTGGCATACCGACGATGAAAATTGGATCCGGCCGCGGATCGCCCCATCCTTTTCGCTTTGAGTAGAATGCCGGGGAATAGGTTCTTTTGTTGAATTCCAATCCTGAGCCAACACCACTCGCTTCCGGGCTGGGCGAGGCCGCCCGAAGCCTGTTCCCTTCCTCCAGCCAGCGAGCGGCACGCTCATACGCTCCTGCCTGATCCAAGGCCTTCGCCACCGAAAAACAGATTTCGATCCGGAAAGCCTCGGCCGGACCCATGCTCTCAAGAGCAGCTTCCATGTCTTCGATGTCGAACTCGAAGAATTTGGCAATCTTAAGATCCGCCATTCCCCACCAGGCGGCGCCGTTCGTCTTATCGAGCGCCGCCGAAGTCCGGTAAGCGCTGACCGCCTTGCCGAATTCACCGACGGTCTTCAGCACATAGCCGTAATTCAGCCAGTGCATCGACGCCCGCGGACACATCGCAAGCAGGCGCTCGAGCGCTTCTCTGGCACGGTCGAGGCCGCGTGTTTGGATGAAAACAGCCGCCTTATACGCCAGCGCCGGCTCGAATTCCGGGTTCAGTGTCAGCGCCTGATCGAGCGCATCCACCGCCCGGTGAACGAACTCGGGATAGTCCTTCTCGCATGCGATCCGGTGCAACGTCGTCCCAAGGCTGGTCCAGGCTGCGACGGAACCAGCGTGGATGCGTGCGGCTTCGCGCAGGATCCGCTCCGCATCCTCCCTGAGGTCGCACTTCGCCGCGATCTCGGCCATGAGGTGCATTGCCGGGAAGTCGTGTCGGAAGCTCTTGAGATGCTTCCTCAGGATAATCTCCGCCTCTTCCAGCTTGCCTTCGCTGACCAGCTTTCGAGCAGTTGCAACATCTGGAGCTGGCTCGGGAAGGCTCTGCGGCCGATGCGGCGCCGCCAGCGCAAAGCGTCTGACGACCTCCCGAAGTTCGCGGGCGGCCAATGCATCGTCGGGATCCGCGGCGACACGCTCGCGAGCGCGTTCGCACTCGCGTTTAAGTTCTTCGATATCGATCGCCGCCGTCAATTCTTCGCTCACATCAAATGCTTAGATGCGCGGCGGAAGAATCGTCAACCGGATGCTAGTAGCGGTAATGCTCCGGCTTGAACGGGCCGTCCTTCGACACGCCGATGTAGGCGGCCTGCTTGTCCGTGAGCTTCGTCAGGTGCACGCCCAGCTTCTCAAGATGAAGGCTCGCGACCTTTTCGTCGAGGTGCTTGGGAAGCACGTACACCTCGTTCTTGTACTGCTCCGGCCGGGTGAAGAGCTCGATCTGGGCCAGCACCTGGTTGGTGAAGCTTGAGCTCATGACAAAGCTCGGGTGACCCGTCGCGCAGCCAAGGTTCACGAGGCGGCCCTTGGCGAGGACGATGATCTTCTTGCCGTCCGGGAATTCGACCTCGTCGACCTGCGGCTTGATCTCGGTCCATTTCATGTTGCTGAGAGCGCCGATCTGGATCTCGCTGTCGAAATGGCCGATGTTGCAGACGATCGCCATGTTCTTCATCTGCCGCATGTGATCCAGGGTGATCACGTCGGCATTGCCGGTGGCGGTGACGAAGATGTCGGCGCGCTTCGTCGCCTCGTCCATCGTCACTACCTCATAGCCTTCCATCGCCGCCTGCAAGGCGCAGATCGGATCGACTTCGGTCACCAGCACGCGCGCACCACCGTTGCGGAGCGACGCGGCTGAACCCTTGCCAACATCACCGTAACCGGCGACGCAGGCAACTTTGCCCGCCAGCATCACGTCGGTCGCCCGGCGGATTGCGTCGACGAGCGACTCCTTGCAGCCGTAGAGATTGTCGAACTTCGACTTGGTGACGCTATCATTGACGTTGATTGCCGGGAACGGGAGCTTGCCCTGTTTGGCGAGATCGTAAAGCCGGTGGACGCCGGTCGTGGTCTCTTCCGAAACGCCCTTGATGTTCTGCACCGTCTTGGTGAGGTAGCCCGGCCGCTCCTTCAGGAAACGCTTCAGAGTCGCGACGAAGATTTCCTCTTCTTCGTTCGACGGAGTGAATAGGGTCTCCCCCTGCTCGACGCGATAGCCCCATAGCGCGAACATGGTCGCGTCGCCGCCATCGTCGAGGATCATGTTGGCGGTCGTATCCTGGCCCCAGTCGAAGATCCGGACGACATAGTCCCAATATTCCTCAAGGCTTTCGCCCTTCACCGCGAACACCGGGGTCCCACCCGCGGCGATGGCCGCCGCCGCATGATCCTGGGTCGAGAAGATGTTGCAGCTCGCCCACCGAACTTCCGCCCCGAGCGCAATCAGGGTTTCGATCAGAACCGCGGTCTGGATCGTCATGTGCAGCGAACCGGTGATCCGCGCGCCCTTCAGCGGCTTCGACGCACCGAACTCCTCGCGCGTCGCCATCAGACCCGGCATTTCCGTCTCGGCGATCTCGATTTCCTTGCGGCCGAAATCGGCGAGCGAAATGTCCTTGATAACATAATCATCGAAACGGGTCTGGGCCTGCGTCGCCACGCTTAATCTCCGGATTGTTGGGTTCCTCGCGCCGTAGCCGCGATATAGTGTCAAGGCAACAGATATAAAGAATTCTGCAACTTATCCCGCTAGCATACGGAGAATTGCAGAATGTCTTTTCCAATCGCGGCGCTAGTTACCGCTGCTGTGCTGGGGCATGATGTAGCCTCGTGGGGCCTCTTTGGGAGTTCCGTCCGCCAAGGTCTCGCCGGTTGGAACCCAGTACATCTGCTGTACGAAGGTTCGCCGCCTAAGCCGGAACCCATCATTGTAAATGAGATAGCCCCAAACGTAGAGCGCCTTCCCGCGCCCCCGTTTGATGTCTTCGACTTCGGCGTCCGGGACGCGACCGCTGACATATGCCGTCATAAAACCGTCCTGATGGGGCCCGATGGATACACCCCCCATGAGTTCTTTCGGAAGGCATCTGAATTTAAGCTCATCGGGCACCGGAACTGGCAGGATGCCAGCTGCAATTCTCCACCTAACCCTTTTCGCGACGGAGTTGCCCACATTGATGAGGCGAGGAGAGGCTTGGAAGATGTTATTGGCATCCTGATAAACGCCAAACCCGATCTGCACATCTATAACAGCGCGCAAGTGTCTCTCGCCGAATTGCCGTTGCAGAGTGACGCTTTCCACGATCTGATTGGCATTGATCGCCATGGACGCAGCGACGCCCTCCATGGCTCTTGCAGACCGCTCCATTTTGTCGCCTTGGGCTTTCCCGGTTTCCTTAGCCTCCCGCCACAGCAAGAAAGTCATGAACCAAAGACCAGCGGTAACAGCGACCAGCAAGACTGTGGCGAATGCAACGGGATCGTGCATGACCGCTTGCCAGATGGGTTCGGATGGGTGGTGCTGGATGCAGCAGTAATAGGCGCTGGAATCAGCCTGTGTGTAGCCTGGATCGTTTCGTGGTATGACAACCGCACCCGACGAAAGCGCAGAGACAACGACAATCATGACGACGCTTCATGAAGCCCGAAAGACGGGAAAGCTAGACAAGTTTATCGAGGAACATGACCCGGACCTTGAAGGTGATGTTAGCAAGGCTTTGCGCGTTGTTGAGCGCATGGCGAAAAGACCGATACCAACTCACCGAACATCGAGGCGGCGCAAGCGCGACGATTGAAGCGGTATTCTGTCTCTTTGGCGTAGGTCCAAAGATATTTCTGCGAAACGTGGATATGGGTTCCGTTGATGGCCCGCTTGAACTGCGCCCAGAACGATTCCAGCGTGTTGGTTGTAACTCCATCGCGGCAATAGACTTTGGCAGCGTGGTTCACACGGCGGTGCGGATATCCAAACTTTGGCAGGATGCGATAGCTTTTCAGTTCGTCGCTG
>Ga0207640_10001358_pt1 | contig 13259 bp, 11 predicted proteins | sample KBSCornC42_FD_184300 | JGI IMG/M metagenome (GOLD analysis project Ga0207640, IMG submission 184300) | Corn rhizosphere microbial communities from Kellogg Biological Station, Michigan, USA - KBS Corn C4-2 (SPAdes) (version 2) | ecosystem: Host-associated > Plants > Roots > Rhizosphere > Soil ... | reverse complement strand
CGTCGCGGGGTCGACGCCACCGCGGCGCAAGGCGAAGACGTAACCAACGGGGAGCGCCGAATCGCGGCAGACCACCGCCCAAGCGCGGTCGAACGACCCTTGCACCGCAGGATCGGCCGAGCGGCTCTGGACCTGGCACAAGGCGTTGCCGCCGCGGCCGAGCGGAAAGCTGTCGCGCACGGAAAGCGGTAGCGTCGCGGATTGCGCGCTGGCCGGCTGACTCGAAGCCACGAGCGCCGATGCCGACAGGGCGGCGGCCGCCAGCCACGGTGCAATGCGCATAACCAAGCCCTCACGCAGCGCCGGTACGGCGCCGATCCATCACTCTAGACGGTGCGACCCTGAAGCTTATGTTTCTGCGCACAGCATAGGCTCAATCGGCCTGTCCGCTCAAGTGCGCGCTGCGCGATTTCTCCGCAGACCGGACATGGTTGCCACTTCAGAAACCATTGAATTCGATGGATTCCGTGAAGTGCGCGCGCGGGACCTCGAATGCGTTGACGGGAGCGTCAGGGTCGCGCCGGCCGATGGCCAGGCCGCAGAAGAAGATGTGGTCGTCAGGGATTGCGACCACGCTGCGGATCTGCGGGGCGTAAATCGCCCACGCCTCCTGGGGACAGGTGTCGAGCCCTTCCTCGCGGAACAGCAGCATAACCGTCTGCAGCCACATGCCGACGTCCGACCACTGTGGCGGCCCCATGTATCGCGGCGTGTGGACCAGCATCAGCACCGGCGCGCCGAACGCCTCGAAGTTGCGCGCGAACCACTTGAGACGGCTCGGCTTGTCCTCGCGCGGAATTTGCAGCGAGGCGTACATCGCCTCGCCCACGCCCACGCGGCGCTCTTCGTAGGACCCGGTCAGTCCCTTGGGGTAGATGTCGTATTCGGGCGCATACGCCTCGCGGCCCTGCGGTAGAACCCGGGCCACCGCGGCGAACAGCTGGTCGAGCGGTTCGCCGGTCAGCACTGCGGCGTTCCATGGCTGGACGTTACCCCCCGAAGGCGCGCGCTGCGCCTTGACTAGCACCCGCTCGATCACGGCGCGGTCGACCGGCTCGGGCAGGAACGCCCTCACCGACCGGCGCGTGGCGACGGCTTGCGAAACGTCCACTATTCCTCCTCGAACAGGCCGGCGAGCTGCTCGACCATCGTGCCGCCAAGTTGCTCGACGTCCATGATGGTGACGGCGCGGCGGTAATACCGGGTGACGTCGTGACCGATCCCGATCGCGACGAGCTGGACCGGCGACTGGCGTTCGATCCAGTCGATCACCTTCCTCAGATGTTGCTCGAGGTAACCGGCATTATTAACTGACAGCGTTGAATCATCGACCGGCGCACCGTCGCTTATCACCATCAGGATGCGGCGATCTTCGGGTCGTGCCAGCAGCCGGGCATGGGCCCACAGCAGCGCCTCGCCGTCGATGTTCTCCTTAAGCAAGCCCTCGCGCATCATCAGCCCCAGGTTCTTTCGCGCGTGGCGATAGGGCTCGGCGCCTTTCTTGTAGACAATGTGGCGCAGATCGTTGAGCCGCCCGGGCTGCGCCGGCTTGCCCCCGGCGAGCCACGCCTCGCGGCTTTGCCCGCCTTTCCAGGTTCGCGTGGTGAAGCCTAGAATCTCGGTCTTGACCCCACAACGCTCGAGGGTCCGGGCCAGGATGTCCGCGCTGATCGCGGCGATGCTGATGGGCCGCCCGCGCATCGAACCGGAGTTGTCGATCAGCAGTGTGACCACGGTGTCCTTGAACTCGACGTCGCGCTCGATCTTGTAGCTGAGCGAATGGCCCGGCGAGACCACCACCCGGGCTAGCCGAGCGGCGTCGAGCAGGCCTTCCTCCTGGTCGAAGTCCCAACTGCGGTTCTGCTGCGCCATCAGCCGCCGCTGGAGCCGGTTGGCGAGCTTGGTGACGACGCCTTGGAGGCCCTTGAGCTGGGTGTCGAGGTAGGCTCGCAAGCGCCCGAGCTCCTCTTCGTCGCACAGCTCGCGCGCCTCGACCACCTCGTCGAAGGCCTGGGTGTAGGCCTTGTAGTCGAACTTTTCAGGGAGTTCGGTCCACGGCCGGTTGGGCCGGGTCGGGAGCATGCCCTCCTCGCCTTCGTCGGCCATGTCGGCGTCGCTGGCGTCGTCGACTTCCTCGCGCTCGACCTCGCCTTCGCTCTCATCCTCGCCGTCGGCGCTGTCGCCGGCGATCTCGCTCGGTTGAGCGTCGTCCTGCGAATCCGAGCCGTCGTCGTCGTCCTCGCCGTCCTTCTCGCCATCGTCCTCGTCGCCGGAATCATCCGGGGGCAGCTCATCGGGGGTGCGGGTCAACTCGAGGTGCTGGAGCATGTCGAGCGCCAGGCTCTGGAACGCCTTCTGATCGTCGATCGACAGAGCCAGCGCATCGAAGTCGCCCCCAGTGCTGGTCTCGATCCATTCGCGCAGGAGCCCGGCGCCGGCACGCGCGCTTTCCGGGATCGCCTGTCCGGTCAGGTGCTCGCGGAGCAGGAGCGCCAGGGCCGACTGGATCGGCACATCCTCCGCCCGCGCGGCGCGCGCAATTGGGTTCGACGCGACCCGCAGCTCCATCGCCGCGCCGAGATTCTCGCGCATCCCCGCATAAGCGCGAGAACCCAGCGCCTCGTAGCGCACGGCCTCGATTTCGTCGTAACAAGCGCGTGCAACTGGCTCCGACGGAGCGTTTCTTGCGTGGAGGCCCTCGTTGTGGTGCCGCAGCTTGAGCGCGAAGCTGTCGGCGAACCCGCGCGCTTCCATTGCCTGGCTGCGCGGCAGGCTGCGGCCGGGCATCGGCACCTTGAAGCTCTTGCCCGACTGCACCGGCGCATCGGCGGTCCAGGCCACCTCGACCTCGGGCTCGTGCGCGATCGCCCGGCTCGCGCCGGTGAGCACGGTCTTGAACCGGTCGAGAGGCGTTTCGTCGGCCATGCGGTTAGATGGACTGCCCGGTCTTGCCCCAGTCGGCGAGGAAACCCTCGATGCCCTTATCGGTCAAAACGTGCTTGAACAGGCCTTTGATGACCGCAGGCGGCGCGGTCATCACATCGGCGCCGATCTTGGCCGCCTCGAGCACGTGGATGCCATGGCGGACGCTGGCGACGAGGATTTCGGTCGGAAACGCGTAGTTGTCGTAGATCAGCCGGATGTCGGCGATCAGCGCCATCCCGTCGAAGCCGTTGTCGTCGTGGCGCCCGACGAACGGCGAGACGAAGGTCGCCCCCGCCTTGGCGGCGAGCAGGGCCTGGTTGGCCGAAAAGCACAGCGTGACGTTGACCATCGTCCCGTCGCTGGTGAGCTTCTTGCAGGTCTTCAGGCCATCGATCGTGAGCGGCACCTTGATGCAGACGTTGTCGGCGATTCTGCGCAGTTTCTCCGCCTCGCGCATCATCCCGTCGTGGTCGAGCGCAACGACTTCGGCGCTGACCGGCCCGTCGACGATCCCGCAGATTTCCTTGGTCACTTCCATGAAATCGCGGCCCGATTTGTGGATCAGCGAGGGGTTGGTGGTGACCCCATCGAGCAGCCCGGTGGCGGCGAGCTCCTTGATATCGGCGATCTCGGCGGTGTCGGCGAAGAACTTCAAGGCTGCGCTCCCGGGCGGACGATTCTGCGTCCGCTATAGGTAGCGCGAGGGGGCGCGGCTAGAGCGCGTTGGCCCCGGTCAGCGCGGCGATCAGCATCGGATCGTTGGTCCGGCGCGGGTCGGCGCGGATGGCGCTTTCCTCGCGCCCCATCTCGTTCCAGATGATGCTGTCGGCCTGTAGCGCAACCCCGCGGGCAACGCCCGCGACGTCGACGCCCGCCATCGCCGACAACGCTTGCCCCAGCACTGGATCGTTGGCGACCCGCATCGCGTCGCCGATCGCCGGGAACATGACGTCGATCAGCCGCCCCGCCATTTCCTGTCTGAGAAAGGCTGTCGCCGCGGTCGGCCCGCCGCGGATGAGCGCGACGGCGTTGGCGAAACCGACCGTGCGGATCGTGTCGGCGACGACCGGCGCGGCGCGACGCGCGCCGTCGACCGCGAAATTGGCGAGGGTGCGCTGGAGCCGGTCGCGGAACACAACGCCCGTCAGGATATTGGCGAGCACCCCGCCGCGCGAGCCGAACACATCCGGCAGATTCAACCGCGCGATCTGGTCGTCGTAGAAGCCGCCGGGCCCCGTCAGCCGGTCGAGCGCGGCGATCGACGACAAGGTCAGAAGCCGCCGCACCGCCTCGACGAAGCTGAACTGCCCCAGGCCGCCGGCGCAACCCGAGACCGCCAGCGCCGAGGTCGCGCCAAGGCCGACGATGAAGCACCGCTTCGAAACCATGCTCCCCGTCATTTTCGTTCTCCTTATGTCGCCTTCCTGACAGCGCACCCATATAGGCGGGAGCAATGCGCCGGGTCCGACTCCTCGTCTTCAACGCCGCGCTCGGGCCGCTGGACTACCGCGTGCCCGAGAGCATGGCGGCGGAGCCCGGCAGCGTGGTCATCGCGCCGCTCGGCCCGCGCCAGATCCTCGGAATCGTCTGGGAACCCGAACGGCTTCCCGCGAGCGAGGTTCCGGACGCGCGGCTGCGCCCGCTGCTCGAGGCGCTACCGGTGCCGCCATTACGCGAGCCTTTGCGGCGCCTGATCGAATGGACGGCCGACTATTACGTCGCCCCGATCGCGGCGGTGGCGCGGATGGCGCTGTCGAGCGGCGCGGCCCTGCGCGGCGGGGGGACGGTCACCGAATACCGGCTGAGCGGCGAGGAGCCGGAGCGGCTTACCCCCCAACGCGCCGCCGCGCTCGACGCGCTGCAGGGCGAGCAAGCGACGATCCGCGAGCTCGCCGAGCTGGCGAGCGTCTCCGAAGGCGTTCTGCGCGGAATGGTCAACGCCGGGCTGCTCGAGCCGGTGACGGTCGACATCGACCGCCCGTATCGCCATGCCGATCCGGACCATTCGCTTCCGGATCTCAACCCGGACCAGCAGTCCGCGGCCGGGCGCTTCGTCGAGGCCGTGCAGGCCGCGGTGTTCAGCCCGTTCCTGCTCGACGGCGTGACTGGCTCTGGCAAGACGGAGGCTTATTTCGAAGGCATCGCGGCAGCCTTGCGCGGCGACCGCCAGGTCCTTGTGCTGATGCCCGAGATCGCGCTCACCGAGAACTTCCTCGCACGCTTCGCCGCCCGGTTCGGTGCGGCGCCGGTGGTGTGGCACTCCTCGCTCAAGTCGACCGAGCGGCGCAGGGCTTGGCGCGCCATAGCTTTCGGAGACGCGCAAGTCGTGGTCGGGGCGCGCTCGGCGCTGTTCCTGCCGTTCGCCCGGCTTGGGCTGATCGTGGTCGACGAGGCCCACGAGGTCTCGTTCAAGCAGGACGACGGGGTGCGCTACAATGCCCGGGACGTGGCGGTGATGCGCGCGCGGTTCGAAGGCTGCCCTGCAATCCTCGCCAGCGCGACGCCCGCGCTCGAGAGCCTGCAGATGGCCGAGGCCGGGGTCTACGAGAAGCTCGACCTGCCCGACCGCTTCGGCGGCGCGCATTTGCCCAACATCCGCACGCTCGACTTGCGCGAGACCCCGCCCGAGCGCGGACGATGGCTGGCCCCGCCGCTTGTCGAGCTGCTTCGCGACCGGCTCGACAAGGGTGAGCAGTCGCTGCTGTTCCTCAACCGCCGCGGCTACGCCCCGCTGACGTTGTGCCGCAATTGCGGTTACCGCTTCCAGTGCCCCAACTGCTCGGCCTGGCTGGTCGAGCACCGCCTGTCGCGCCGGCTCGCATGCCACCACTGCGGCCATGAGACCCCGCCGCCTGAGACGTGCCCCGAATGCGGCGAGCCCGACTGCCTGGTCGCGTGCGGTCCGGGGGTCGAACGGATCGCGGATGAAGTGGCCGAGATTCTTCCAGACGCGCAGGTCGCGGTGGTGACTTCGGACACTGTTAACAGCCCCGGCCGCGCCGCCGTGTTCGTCGCGCAAGTCGAAGCCGGAGCGATCGACGTCATCGTCGGCACCCAATTGGTGACCAAGGGCTACCACTTTCCCGAGCTCACCCTGGTCGGAGTGGTCGACGCGGACCTCGGGCTCGAAGGCGGCGATTTGCGCGCGGCGGAGCGGACCTACCAGCAGATCGCTCAAGTCGCGGGACGCGCCGGCCGGGGCGAAAAACCGGGCGAAGTTCTGATCCAGACCCGCCATCCCGAAGCCGCGGTGATCTCGGCGCTGGCCGCGGGCGACCGCGACGCGTTCTACTCAGCCGAGACCGAGGCTCGCCGCGAAGCCGGAGCGCCGCCGTTCGGACGCTGGGCGGCGATCATCGTCAGCTCGGAAGACGAGGCCGAAGCGCGCGACGCGGCGCGCGCCGTAGGAGGAAGCGCGCCCAACCTGCCCGACGTGCTGGTGCTTGGGCCCGCCCCGGCCCCTCTCAGCCTCCTGCGCGGGCGCTACCGCTACCGCCTGCTGATCAACGCGCGGCGCTCGACCCAATTGCAGGACATCATCCGCGAGTGGCTCGAGCCTTTGCGCTTCCCGCCCGGCGTGCGCGTCGGTATCGACATCGATCCATACAGTTTCGTCTAGGGAGAGGGCTGATGCTGACCGTCCACCACTTGCGCATCTCGCAGTCCGAGCGGATCGTCTGGCTGTGCGAGGAGCTCGGGCTCGACTACGAGGTGAAACTCTACAACCGGCGCGAGGACAACCGCCTGGCGCCAGACGAGTATAAAGCGTTGCACCCGATGGGCATCGCGCCGGTGATCCAGGACGGCAATCTGATTCTCGGTGAAAGCGGCGCTATTTGCGAATACATCGACCGCAAGTACGGCGGCGCGAAGCTCTCACCCGGCCCGGACAGCCCGGACTTCGCCGGGCACCTGTTCTGGTTCCACTTCTCCAACGCAACCTTCATGACCAACGGGATGATGGCGCTGGCGGCTCAGGCAGCAGGGGCCACCGAGCTGCCGGCCTTCGTCGCCGACCGCGGCGCGAAAGGCTGGCAGCTGGCCGAGGCGCGGCTGGGCGAAGCGCCTTTCTTCGGCGGGCGCGAGCTGACGCTGGCCGACATCATGATGGGCTTCAACCTCACCACCTCGCGACTGTTCGGCGGCGCGAGCCTCGAGCCCTTTCCCAACATCGCCGCCTATCTCCAGCGGATCGGCCAGCGCCCGGCTTACCAGCGGGCGATGGCCAAGGCCGAGCCGGGGATGCCGCCAAAGCTCGATTAGGCCTTCTCGCGCGCCAGCAGCTCGCGCTTGATCTCTAGGCCGTAGGCGTAGCCGCCGAGGCTGCCGTCGGTGCGGATCACGCGGTGGCAGGGAATCAGCACCGCGACATTGTTCGCCCCGTTGGCCGATCCCGCCGCGCGCACCGCCCTGGCATTGCCCGCCGCCGCGGCGATTTGAGCGTAGCTGCGGGTCTCGCCGGCGGGAATGCGGCGCAGCTCCTGCCACACCGCTTCCTGGAAAGCGGTCCCGCGCACATCGAGCGGCACCGAGTTGGGCAGGCCAGGCGCCTCGACCGCGGCGACGACCTGTTCGAGCAGACCCGCGAAGCCCTCGCCGCCCTCAACCAGCTCCGCATTGGGAAATCGCTGGCGGAGCGCTTCGACGCCTTCGTCGAACGACAGGCGGCACACGCCCTTATCAGTCGCCGCGACCAGCATCCGGCCCAGGCTGGTGGAGACCACGGCCCAGCGAATCGTCGCGCCCCGTCCGCCGGCTCGCCAGGCCGATGGGGTCATGCCCAGACGCTCCTGATTCTCCGCGTAGAACCGCGAGGGGCCCGAGTAACCGGCGTCGTAGATTGCGTCGGTCACCCGCCCGCCTTGGCTCAGCGCCGCGCCGGCGCGCTCCCGGCGCAAGGCGCGGGCATAGGCGGCAGGCGAGAGACCGGTAGCGCGCGTGAATATGCGCTGGAAGTGGGCGACCGAATAGCCGGCATCGGCGGCGAGGCCGGCGAGCACCAAAGGCTCTTCGCTCGCCTTGATCGCCTCGATCGCCGCCAGCACCGCGCGCTCGTCGCGGCTGACTTCGTCGGGCGAGCAGCGCTTGCACGGGCGCAAGCCGGCAGCACGTGCTGCCGCGCCGTCGCTGAAGAAGCGGACGTTCTCGCGCTTGGGCGGACGCGCCGGGCAGGACGGTCGGCAATAGATCCCTGTGCTGAGCACCCCGGTGACGAAGCGGCCGTCATAGCGCCGGTCCTTGGCGCTCGCGGCGCTCCAGGCTTCCTCGTCGGTCAAGTCGATCATGGTGGCGTCTCCTCGTTAGACCTCGGTTTAGCGCGAAGGCAATCGCGCTCGCGTCCCGCCGCTTGCGGTCAAAGCGAGCGCCCCATAGGAACCGCAGCATGAGGCACCTCGCCGCGCTCCTGCTGATGCTGCTCGCGCTGGCCGCGAGTCCACGCGCTCTGGCCGAACCGGCCGATATCGCCGCCGCCAGCCGCGGGGTCGTCCGCGTGGTGCTGGTGTCGAAGGACGCCGGCAGCGTGCAATATGTCGGGCATGGCTCTGGCTTCGCGGTGGCGCCCGACCTGATCGTCACCAACGCCCACGTTGTCGCCGACGCCAAGGACACCGATTCGATGCTGATCGGTGTGGTCCCGTCTGAAGGCTCGAGCGGCTATCTCGCGCGCGTCGTCGCCTACAGCCCGCGCAACGATCTCGCGTTGCTCAAGCTGGTCGACAAGGGCGCGGTGCCCGTCGTCAGCTTGTTTCCCGGCGCGGTCGAGGATGGCGCGGAAGTCTATGCGGTGGGCTATCCCGGCAACGTCGACCTAGCCCAGGGGCTGAGCCTCGCCGAGATCGTCGAACCGCAGAGCGCCGTGAAAACCCGTGGATACGTGTCGGCCGGCCGCTCCTCTCGCCAGTTCGAGACGATCCTCCACACCGCGCCGGTAGGCAGCGGCAACAGCGGCGGGCCGCTGCTCGACGCCTGCGGGCGCGTGGTCGGCGTGAACAGCTTCGGCACGTTGTCCCAGGGCGCGGATTCGGAGTTCTACTTCGCGGTGAGCGTAAGGGAGCTGACTGGGTTCCTGCGCGAGGCCGGCGTAACCCCGCGCATCGCCGGGATGCCGTGCCGCAGCCTCGCCGACCTCGACAAGGCCGAGGCCGCGCGGCTCGCGCGCGAGCAAGGACTTAGCGACGCGCAAGCTCGCGCCCAGGCCGCAGCGTCGGCAAAGGCGCACGAGGATGCCGAGCGCCGCGCGGAGCTGGATGTCATCGCAGAGCGTGAGAACGGGATGGCGCTGGCCGCGCTCCTGCTGGTCGCGGCGCTGGCGGCCGGCGGCGGCGCGTTGGTCTTCGCCAATCGCAACGATCGCCGCAACGCGTTGGTTGCCGGCGGCGGAGGCGCGGCCTTGCTTGTGGCGGCGATCGTTGTCTGGCTGCTCCGCCCGCCGCTGTCCTCGATCGACGAGCGTGCGGCAACGGAACTTGCCTCGGACAGAGCAGCTCCGAGAGCGATCGGCGGCCAGTCGGAAGCAACCGGCGCCCTGGTTTGTGTGTTCGATCCCTCGCGCAGCCGAGCCACGGTGTCCGAAGTCGCCGATGTCCCGCTTGAGTGGACCGCCGAGGGCTGCGTCAACGGCCGCAGCCAGTACGGTCTATCCGGCGACGGCTGGTCGCGCGTCCTGGTGCCGAACGATGAGGCTACCGTTTCGGTCACCCACTACGACCCCGAGACTCGCAGTTACCGGGTCGAGCGCTTTCTCCTTGGGCTCGAAGCGATGAACGCGGCGCGCGCCGCCCGCGGCAAACTCAGGGCGCCGGCCTGCGGGGCGGGCGAGCAGGCCGCCCGCGAGTTCGGCGCCGGGCTCGAGGCGATCAAGGCGCTTCTGCCACCGCAGCCCAACGAGCGCCTCGTCTACAACTGCCAGAAGCGCTGAGGCTCAGCCTCCGCACGCCTTGAACAGCATCAGCGTGCGCTGCCAGGCGAGTTCGGCGCTGTCGGGATGGTAGTCCTTGCGCCGGTCGGAGTTGAACCCATGGCCGGCCTCGTAAACGAAGATCTGCGCGGTCGGGTGACCCACAGCGGCGAGCTTTTCGACCTCGGCGAACTCGACCATGCTGTCGTAGCGGCCGAAATGGCAGATTGTGGCGCACTTCGGCGGGTCGTCCGCGAACCGGGTGGCGATGTAGCCGCCGTAGTAACAGGAGGCCGCGGCGAGATCGTCGCTGGTCTGCGCCATGCGCCAGGCGACCGATCCGCCGAAGCAGTACCCGACGATGAACACCGGCCCGCCTTCCCGCTTGAGCCAATCGATGCAGCGCTGGGTATCGCGCAGGCCCTGCTCCCAATCGTGGTGCTCGCGCGCAATCTGGACTGCGCGTTGCCAATCGGCGCCGGTGTAGCTGAGCGCGCATCCCGGCTCGACCCGATCGAACAGGTTGGGCGCGAGCACCTCGTAGCCTTCGCCCGCGTATTCGTCGCAAAGTTCGCGGATATGCTCGGTCACGCCGAAAATTTCGTGGATCAGCACCAGCCCGCCGCGCCGCTGCCCCTCCGGCTCGGCGTGGTAGGCGGGCAGCTCGTAGCTGTCGTCCGTGGCGATCCGCACCGTCTCGCCCATCGCCCGCACGCCCTTTCCCAATCTCTTCCCAACCGTCTTACGGTCATCTTGCAATGCAGCACAATGGCCGCTATGCGCGCCCCCGAACGCGGGCCGCAGCGCCGTTTTACCGGCCGCCGCACCCTGCCCGCGACCAGCAACGGTTGAAGGATTCTCGCGCGTGGAGCATTCCGGCGGCATTACGGCCAGCCTCCCAGGACGATACGCTTCCGCGCTGTACGACCTGGCCAAGGACCGCGATCTGACCGCCGCGGTCGAGGGCGATCTCGCCAACCTCGACCAGGCGACCCGCGAATCGCCCGAACTCGCCGCGTTGCTCCGCAATCCGCAAGTTTCGCGCGATGCGGCGGCGAAGGCGATCGAGGGCGTCGCGCAAGTGCTCGGTGTGTCCGAGCTGACCCGCAACTTCCTCGGCGTGCTCGCCCAGAACCGCCGCCTTGGTTACTTGCCCGAAGTCGCTCGCGCCTATGCGACGATCGCCGCCGCCGCTCGCGGCGAGGTGACGGCGAAGGTCATCACGGCGCACGCGCTCAACGATGAGCAGCGCCGCGAGCTTGCCGCCAAGCTCAAGGCACGCGAAGGCCGCGACGTGAAGATCGACGCCTCGGTCGATCCCGAAATCCTCGGCGGCCTCGTCGTCACAATCGGCAGCCGCCGCGTCGATGGCTCGCTCCGCACCCGACTCAATTCCCTCGCGCAAGCGATGAAAGGCTGAAAATGGAAATCCGCGCCGCAGAAATCTCCAAGGTCATCAAGGACCAGATTGCCAGCTTTGGCACCGAGGCTCAGGTCTCGGAAGTCGGCTCGGTGCTCTCGGTCGGTGACGGCATCGCCCGCATCCACGGCCTCGATCAGGTCCAAGCAGGTGAGATGGTCGAATTCTCGAACGGGGTTAAGGGCATGGCCCTCAACCTCGAAAGCGACAACGTCGGCGTGGTCATCTTCGGTTCGGACGCCGAGATCAAGGAAGGCGATGTCGTCAAGCGGACGGGCACGATCGTTGACGTGCCGGTCGGCAAGGGCCTTCTCGGCCGCGTCGTCGACGCGCTGGGCAACCCGATCGACGGCAAGGGTCCGATCGAGGCGACCGAGCGCAAGCGCGTCGAGGTCAAGGCGCCCGGCATCATCCCGCGCAAGTCGGTCCACGAGCCGGTCCAGACCGGGCTCAAGGCTATCGACGCGCTGGTCCCGATCGGCCGCGGCCAGCGCGAGCTGATCATCGGCGACCGCCAGACGGGCAAGACCGCGGTGGCGATCGACGCCTTCATCAACCAGAAGGAAATCAACGCCCAGGGCGACGAAGCGAAGAAGCTTTATTGCATCTACGTGGCGGTCGGCCAGAAGCGTTCGACCGTCGCCCAAATCGTCCGCACGCTCGAAGAGAACGGCGCGATGGAATACTCCATCGTCGTCGCCGCGACCGCTTCGGAACCCGCCCCGCTGCAGTTCCTCGCGCCCTACACCGGGTGCACGATGGGCGAGTTCTTCCGCGACAACGGCATGCACGCGGTGATCGTCTATGACGACTTGTCCAAGCAGGCGGTCGCCTATCGCCAGATGTCGCTGCTCCTGCGCCGCCCGCCGGGCCGCGAGGCCTACCCGGGCGACGTCTTCTATCTCCACAGCCGGTTGCTCGAGCGCGCGGCGCGGATGAGCGACGAGAACGGCGGCGGCTCGCTGACGGCGCTCCCGATCGTCGAGACCCAGGCCAACGACGTCTCGGCCTACATCCCGACCAACGTGATCTCGATCACGGACGGCCAGATCTTCCTCGAGACCGACCTGTTCAACGCGGGCCAGCGGCCCGCCATGAACATCGGCATCTCGGTCTCGCGCGTCGGCTCGGCCGCCCAGACCAAGGCAATGAAGCAGGTCGCCGGTCCGCTCAAGCTCGACCTCGCCCAGTACCGCGCGCTGGCCGCCTTCGCCCAGTTCGCTTCCGACCTCGACAAGGCGACGCGAGACCAGCTGACTCGCGGCGAGAAGCTGTCCGAGATCGTCAAGCAACCGCAATATCAGCCGCTTCCGGTCGAGAAGCAGGTCGCGATCCTGTATGTGGCGACGACGGGCAAGGTCGACGATGTGCCGACGCCGCGGGTCAAGGAATTCGAGACCCAGTTCTACCGCTTCCTCGAGACCGAGCGCCCCAAGATCCTCCAGGAGCTCGGCGAGACCCACGCGCTCACCGACGAGATCTCGGCCGCTCTCGACGACGCGATCGAGCGCTTCCGTGTCGAAGTCTTCGGAATGGACGCCGCCAAGCCTGCGGCCGCGAAGGAGGCCGCCGAGCCCGAGGCAGCGAAGCCGGAGGCCGCCGAGCCCGAGGCAGCGAAGCCGGAGGCCTCTTCTCCGGCGTCCAGCTCCTCCGCCCCGGCACCGACCGCCGCTGCGGCCGACACCGCCGATCAGGACGCCGCCGATCAGGACGCCGCCGATCAGGACGCCGCGCAGCCTGCGACGTCCGAGACCGTCGACACCGCGCCAACGGACGACACGAAGAAGTGACGACTGCGTGCGGCCGCACGGGCGGTCCAGGGTGCCGCTGATGTCGACGGCGTTCGGATATGGCTAGTCAGCGTGACATCCGGCGGCGCATCGGCGCCGTCCGGAACATCAAGCAGATCACTCGGGCGATGCAGTTCGTGGCCGCGTCGAAGCTGAAGCGTGCCCAGGACGCGACGCTTGCGGCCCGCCCTTACAGCGAGGTCATCGACGAGGTCCTAGCCGACCT
>Ga0207640_10001356_pt1 | contig 13282 bp, 10 predicted proteins | sample KBSCornC42_FD_184300 | JGI IMG/M metagenome (GOLD analysis project Ga0207640, IMG submission 184300) | Corn rhizosphere microbial communities from Kellogg Biological Station, Michigan, USA - KBS Corn C4-2 (SPAdes) (version 2) | ecosystem: Host-associated > Plants > Roots > Rhizosphere > Soil ... | reverse complement strand
AGACCTTCCTGCGCCGCCTCAAGGAGGCTGGACTCAACACGCTGCCCGGCACCGCGGCCGAGATCCTCGACGACGAGGTGCGGGCACAGATCTGCCCCGACAAGCTCGATACCCAGGCCTGGTTAGACGCGATGGCAAGCGCGCATCGGGTGGGCTTCCGCACGACGGCGACGATCATGTTCGGCCATGTCGAGGAGGAACGCCACTGGGCGCGCCACCTGCTCCTTATCCGAGCGATGCAGGCCCGCACCGGGGGCTTCACCGAGTTTGTTCCCCTCCCCTTCGTTCATATGGAAGCCCCGATGGGCGTGCGAGGGCAGACCCGCGCAGGGCCGACCTTCCGGGAGGTCGTGCTGATGCACGCCATCTCACGCCTCGCGCTGCACCCGCTGATCACCAACATCCAGACCAGCTGGGTGAAGCTGGGCCCGGCGGGCGTATCAGCCTGCCTGAACGCCGGCGCCAATGACCTGGGTGGCACATTGATGAACGAGAGCATATCGCGGGCGGCAGGGACGCAGCATGGGCAGGAGATGCCGCCCATCGCGATGGAAGAACTGATCCGCTCGATCGGCCGCACAGCTCGCCAACGCAACACCATCTATGGCGCGGTGAGCGAAGACGTGCATCGGCGCGGCCTGACGGCCGGCGTTTTGACGCCGATCGCGCTCACGCCGCCTCGCAAGCTGCGCGGGCGTGCCAAGGCCGAACCAGCTCTCTAATCTTCGCCGCTGGTTGGAGCAACAGCCCGATCAGGCTGGAACCTTTGCCAGCGCGTCTCTCGCCGCAGCGACCGCGTCTGTCGCCTTGGTGCCGTCGGGCCCGCCGCCTTGCGCCATGTCCGGTCGTCCACCGCCGCCCTGCCCGCCCAGCGCCTCGACCGCAGCCTTGACGAGATCGACGGCGCTGATCCGGCCGACGAGGTCGGCAGTGACGCCGGCTGCCACGCTCGCGCGGCCATCGTTGACGGCGACGATCATCGACACGCCCGAACCGAGCGCCGACTTCGCCTCGTCGACCAGGCCGCGCAGTCCCTTGGGATCGAGCCCCTCGACGATCTGCGCCAGGAACTTCACACCCGCGACGTCTTCCGGACCGGCCGCATCGGCCCTGGCCGCGCCGCCGCCCAGCGCCAGCGCCTTCTTCGCGTCGGCCAGCTCGCGCTCCAGCTTGCGGCGCTCCTCGACCAGCGCGGCGATCCGCGCCGGCACCTCGTCGGGCGAGGTCTTCAGCGCTGCGGCGGCTTCGCGCAGCCGCTCGTCGCGATGGGTCAGCCAAAGCCGCGCGGCTTCGCCCGTCAGGGCTTCGATGCGGCGAACGCCGCTCGATACCGCGCTCTCCGAGATGATCTTGAACAGCGCGATATCGCCCAGCGCCGAGACATGGGTGCCGCCGCACAGCTCGACGGAATAGGTGCCGTCATTGGCGCGGCCCATCGAGAGAACGCGGACCTCGTCGCCATATTTCTCGCCGAACAGCGCCATCGCCCCGGCTTCGATGGCCGCATCGGGCGTCATCAGTCGCGTCGACACCTCATCATTCTCGCGGATATGCCGGTTCACCTCCGCCTCGACCGCGGCGATGTCCTCGGCAGTCAGCGCCTTGGGATGCGAGAAATCGAAGCGGAACCGGTCGGCCGCGACGAGGCTGCCCTTCTGGGTGACATGACCGCCGAGACGGTGGCGCAATGCCGCGTGCAGCAGGTGCGTCGCGCTGTGGTTGGCGCGGATCTGGGAGCGACGTACCCCGTCGACGCTCAGATGGAGCGTGTCGCCGAGCTTCACCAAACCACTGAGGATGCGAGCCTTGTGCGCGTGGAGGCGGCCGAGCGGCTTGGCTGTGTCGCTGACCTCGATATCCAGCCCGTTGTCGCCGGTGATGCGGCCGGCATCGCCCATCTGGCCGCCGCTCTCGCCATAGAAAGGCGTCTGGTTGGTGATCAGCGTCACCTCGTCGCCGGCCGCGGCGGCATCGACGCGCTTGCCGTCGCGGACGATCGCGAGCAGCTGGCCCTCGCCTTCCTCGCTCACATAGCCGGTAAACTCGGTGCCGCCATGTTCCTCGGCTATGTCGAACCAGATCTCTTCGGAGGCCTTGTCGCCCGATCCCTTCCAGGCGGCACGGGCCGCGGCCTTCTGCTCGGCCATGGCAGCGTCGAAACCGGCGCGGTCTACGCCGAGATCCTGGGCGCGCAACGCATCCTCGGTCAGGTCGTAGGGGAAGCCGAAGGTGTCATAGAGCTTGAACGCGACGGTGCCGGGCAGGACGTCGCCCGATTTCATCGAGCCGGTCGCCTCGTCGAGCAGGCGCAGGCCATTGGCCAGCGTCTGGCGGAAGCGCGTCTCCTCGAGCTTCAGCGTTTCCTCGATCAGCGGCTGCGCGCGAACCAGTTCCGGATAGGCGGCACCCATCTCGGCGACCAGGCTGGGTACCAGGCGGTGCATCAGCGGGTCGGCGGCGCCCAGAAGATGGGCATGGCGCATCGCCCGGCGCATGATCCGGCGCAGCACATAGCCGCGGCCCTCATTGGCGGGCAGCACGCCGTCGGCCACGAGAAAGCCGGAAGCCCTCAGATGGTCGGCGATCACCCGATGCGACGCCTTGTTCGCCCCGTCCGTCGCGGTCCTGGTGAACTCGCCCGAGGCAGCGATCAGCGCCTTGAAGGTGTCGGTGTCGTAATTGTCGTGAACGCCCTGCAGCACCGCGGCGATGCGCTCGAGCCCCATTCCGGTGTCGATCGAGGGCCTGGGCAGGTTGATCCGGCTGTCCTTGTCGACCTGTTCATATTGCATGAACACGAGATTCCAGATCTCGACGAAGCGATCCCCATCCTCATCCGGACTACCCGGGGGGCCGCCGGGAATATGCTCGCCATGATCGTAGAAAATCTCGGAACAGGGTCCGCACGGGCCGGTATCGCCCATCGACCAGAAATTGTCGGAGGTGGCGATGCGGATGATCCGGCTCTCGGGCATGCCAATCTTCTTCCAGAGATCGAACGCCTCGTCGTCGCTATGATAGACGGTGACGGTCAGCCGGTCGGGCGATATTCCCCAGGTGCCGGTGATCAGGCTCCAGGCGAGGCTGATCGCGCGTTCCTTGAAATAGTCGCCGAAGGAGAAATTGCCGAGCATTTCGAAGAAGGTATGATGCCGGGCGGTATAGCCTACATTGTCGAGATCATTGTGCTTGCCGCCGGCACGCACGCATTTCTGGGACGACGTCGCGGTCGAATAGGGCCGGGTTTCGAGCCCGGTGAAGACATTCTTGAACGGCACCATGCCCGCATTGACGAACATCAGCGTCGGATCATTGTGCGGCACCAATGGCGCCGACGGCACCGGCGCATGGCCTTCGCGCGCGAAATGATCCAGGAAGGAGCGGCGGATGTCGTTGGTCGATGTCATGGGTGGGACTTAGGCGACGCGCGACCGGTTCTCAAGCGGTTCGGCGGAGTAGTCGAAGGTTGATCACTCTGCTGCGGAAAAATGCGCGATCTGGTCTGCATAAGCCTTGACGCAGGCCGATCGGGCAGCGGCGCGCGCGACATTGGTCGCGGCAGCCATATTCCCTCACGTCAAACAGGCCACGGCATCAGGCATAGGCATAGGCCCCGCCCTTCTCCAATGCAGCGCGATAGGCCGGCCGCGCGTGGATACGGTCGAGCCATTCGGTGATCGTCGGCCGCTTGCCGTCGAGCTTCAGCCGCTCGCGGGCCGCTTCGAGCGGAAAGCTCATCATGACGTCCGCGGCGCTGATCTCATTGCCCGCAAACCAGGGGCGCTGGCTGAGCTCGGCCTCGACATAGTCGATCTGCACCATCGCCATGTTGGTGACGGTCCGCTTCGCGACCCATCCGAACGGTCCCATCTTGTCGATCACCAGGCGGAGCAGCAGCGGCGGCATCAGCGAACCCTCGGCATAATCGAGGAAATAGCGCCAGCGCAGCGCGCCGTTCCCATCCTGAGGCGGACCGAAATCCCCGCCGGCCAGCGCGACGAGATATTCGACAATGGTGGCCGTTTCGGCGACGATGCGGCCGTCATGTTCGATAACGGGAGATTTTCCGAGCGGATGAACCTTGCGCAACTCGGGGGGCGCCAGCATCGTCTTCGGATCGCGCGCGTAGCGGCGGACCGCATAAGGCAGGCTAAGTTCCTCGAGCAGCCAGAGCACCCGCTGCGAGCGTGAGTTTTCGAGATGGTGGACGATGATCGGGATCGTCTTGGTCATGGGGCGGCTCCGCTGCGAGGGGCGGGCCGCTGTCAGTCGGCCGGCTCGTTCACATAGACGGCAAGTTCGATACCCGACGGTTCAAAGAAGTGAAAGCGGCGGCCGCCGGGAAAGGCGAAGATAGGCCGCACGACCACACCGCCCGCAGTCTCCACCGCCAGCTGGGCGGCTTCGAGATCGTCGACTTCGATCACCGCCAGCGGAGCCTTGCTTGCCTCGGCGGGGTCACCGTTGAGGCCGATGTCGCAACCCTGCCCGATCGTCGCGGCGTAATCCGGGCCGAAGGCGGTCAACGACCAGCCGAATGCCTGTTCGAAAAAGGCCTTGCTGCCGGCAGTGTTCCCGACTGGCAGTTCGATATAGTTCAGACGCGCCGCCATCATCCGATCTTCCCGTCCGTTCGTCCCGAGCGAAGTCGTGGGACGTGGGTCTGCGCACCGTGCCTCGACCTCGCTCGACACGAACGGGGAAAGCCCCGTCGGATCAGATGTCGTCGTCTTCGGCCGGACCCGCCATCAGCGCATCGCCAACCGTTTCGGTATTGCCGCGAATTGCCGATTCGAGCTTTGCGGCCAGTTCGGGATTTTCGCGCAAATAGGCCTTGGCATTCTCGCGGCCCTGGCCGATGCGAACCGAGTCATAGCTGAACCATGCGCCCGATTTTTCGACCAGCCCCGCCTTGACGCCGAGATCGATCAGCTCGCCGACCTTCGACACGCCTTCGCCATACATGATGTCGAACTCGACCTGCTTGAACGGCGGCGCGACCTTGTTCTTGACGACCTTGACCCGCGTCGCGTTGCCGACGACCTCATCGCGATCCTTGATCGCGCCGGTGCGGCGGATATCGAGCCGGACCGAAGCGTAGAATTTGAGCGCATTGCCGCCGGTCGTCGTTTCCGGCGAACCATACATCACGCCGATCTTCATACGAATCTGGTTGATGAAGATGACGAGGCACTTGGAGCGGCTGATCGAGCCGGTGATCTTGCGCAGCGCCTGGCTCATCAGACGGGCCTGCAGACCGACATGGCTGTCGCCCATCTCGCCCTCGATTTCGGCCCTGGGAACCAGCGCCGCGACCGAGTCGATCACCAGCACGTCGATCGCATTGGAGCGCACCAGCGTGTCGGCGATCTCGAGTGCCTGCTCGCCGGTATCGGGCTGCGACACGATCAGCTCGTCGATGTTGACGCCCAGCTTCTTCGCATAGACCGGGTCCAGCGCATGCTCGGCGTCGATGAACGCGGCGGTGCCGCCGCCCTTCTGCGCCTCGGCGATCGCATGCAGCGCCAGCGTCGTCTTGCCCGAGCTTTCGGGGCCGAAAATCTCCACGACACGGCCACGCGGCAATCCGCCGATGCCGAGTGCGATGTCCAGCCCCAGCGAGCCGGAGGAGATCGCCTCGACCTGCATCGCCTCACGCGATCCGAGTTTCATCGCCGAGCCCTTGCCGAAGGCGCGATCGATCTGCGCCAAAGCGGCTTCAAGGGCCTTCTGTCTATCCATATTCGCCGCGTCCTTTTCGGATCCGATGAGCTTCAACTGTGCCGCCATGGGTCAACTCCCTCGTAGATCGCGTGATCGAAAGCTTCAAACACGATCTTCGTACATGGAATGTTCCACTGGAACAAGAGATAAACATTCGCGATTTGTTCCACGGAAGCGGCCTAGCTGACAACCTCCGTCCGGGCGTGGTCCGCCAGCGCCTCTCGCGCCGCCTGCCCGATCTGCTGGACCGAGAAGGGTTTCGGCAGGAAGCCGATATTGTCGAGGTCGATCGACTTGCGCAGTTGTTCCTCGGCATAACCAGACATGAAGATGATCGGCAGATTTGGTTGCTTCTCCCTTGCCGCCCGCGCCATGGTCGGGCCGTCCATCGTCGGCATCACCACATCGGAGATCACCAGGTCGATCGGTTCTTCGGAGTTCTCGATGATCTCGAGCCCCTCCTCACCATTGGTGGCCGTGAGGATCTTGTAGCCCTGGCGCGCCAGGGCGCGCTCCGCCACCGCGCGCACCATGGCCTCGTCCTCTACGAGCAGGATGGTGCCGGTCCCCCATAATTCGGTGCTGACTTCCTTGGCTTTGACCAGCGGCGCCACCGCCGAAGCCGGCGCCTCGTGCACCGGCAGATAGATGACGAAGCTGGTGCCCTTCCCCAGCTCGCTCTCGGCGAAGATGAAACCGCCGGTCTGTTTGACGATCCCGTATACGGTCGACAGCCCCAGGCCCGTGCCCTTGCCGACTTCCTTGGTCGTGAAGAAGGGTTCGAAAATCTTGGTGATGATCTCCGGCGCAATGCCACCGCCGGTGTCGGTCACCTTCATCGCGGTATATTCGGTGACCGGCATGATCTCCATGCCGAGACGCCGCACGTCGGCCTGCGACATCGCATAGGTCTGGATCGTCAGCGTGCCGCCATCAGGCATGGCGTCGCGGGCGTTGACCGCCAGGTTGACGATAACCTGTTCGAGCTGGCCCGGGTCGGCCCGCACCGTGCCGAGATTGCGGCCATGGCTGACCTCCAGCTTGACGGTTTCGCCCAGCAGCCGCTTCAACAGGTTCGAAATCTCGGAGATCACGTCCGGTATCTGGAGAATCTGCGGCCGCAGCGTCTGCTGGCGCGAGAAGGCGAGCAACTGGCGGGTCAGCGCCGCGGCGCGGTTCGAGTTGTGCTTGATCTGCTGGATGTCGTCATAGTCGCTGTCACCCGGAATGTGGCGCATCGTCATCAGGTCGCAATGGCCGATGATCGCGGTCAGGATATTGTTGAAGTCATGGGCGACGCCGCCGGCCAGCTGGCCCACGGCCTGCATCTTCATCGCCTGCGCCACCTGGCGCTTGAGCTTGGATTCCTCGCTATTGTCCTTGAGGCTGAGCAGCACCGCAGCATTGCCGAGTCCCTTGGCCGCCGCGATGGTCAGCGAGACATTCTCCTCGGGCCGTTCCTTGAGGCGCACCGAGAGATCGCTGGCAGACCCGCGGCCGGCCGAGAAGCGGCGCACCGCGTCGGAAACCGCCGCCTTGTCCTCCTCGACGACCAGGTCGCCCGGATAGACGATCGTCGACTCCGGCCCCAGCCCGGCCGCGCGCCGGAATGGCGCGTTCATGAACAGCACGCGGCCGTCCCGCTCTGCTACCGCGAGACCGAGCGGCAGCATGCCGAGCAATGCGTGGAGATCGCCGGTGGCGACCCTGCGCGCCTCGGCGCCCATGTTGCCGCCGCCCAGCTCGTCGAGCAGCAGGAACAGCGTGGCGTTGACGGCACCGTGATCGTCGAGCGGGATCTGGATCAAGCGGACCGGATCGCCACCCGGCGGGTCGGCTGCGAGCCGGATCACATCGCCATCGCTGCGCAACAGTTCGGCAAAGGCCCAGCCCGAGCTCGGCGCATCGGCGGAACCAAGCGCCCTCTGGAGGAAGACCCGATTGGCGGTGATGCCGATGCCGTTGCCATCGACTAGCGCCCCCATCAGACCCGCGCTGCCGATCCGCCGACCGATATCGCTTCCTAATATGCGCAGGATATCCGCCATGTTGTCCGACTGGCTCGAACGGTGGAAGCGCCAGACGAGATGGCTGTCCTCGTTGCCGGCGCGCCTTACGATGATATCCACCAGCCCCCGGTCGGTGGCGAGCTTGGCGAGATCGGCCCGCCCATCGCGCATCGCCGCTATCGCGGCGGCGGCAAGCTGCATGCGCACCTCGTGCGGCAGCGGCAGCGCAGGCGGAGTCGGCAGGCCGCCGAACCAGGTTTCGAACTGGCGGTTCGCGCAGACCAGCTCGCCATTCGGCCCTGTGATGGCAACGCCGGCATCGGCATCCTCGATGCTGCCCAGCACCAGCCCAAGATCGGTCTGCCGCATCGGCCGCACATGGATCTGGGAACGGATCATCGCGACCAGCAGGATCATGCCGACGCCCAGGATGAACGCGAGCATGAACAGGCCCGCGACAAGAAGGTTGTCGGTTGCGCCCCAGATCATGCCCGCCATGCCGACCGATGATACGAGCGTCAGCATGGCCAGCATCGCATTGAGCACGAGCCGCCCCAGGCGGGGGGACATGGTTCTGGCGGGATAGCTGCTCGACATGAATGCCTTGTTCTCCCGACGTTCCGGCTTCGTCAAGCGGCGCCTTGATGCCTTTCCCGTCGGACGCAGAACATCCGGCCGGCTTATCACCAGATTCGGACGCGTTCGGCCGGTGCCAAATACATCTTCTCCGCCGCCTTGAAGGGATCGAGATTCCGCACCAACCAGCTGCGCTGGACCGATGGCGAGTGCGGGTCGGTCAGCAGCCGCTGGCGGCTACCCATGCCGGCGGTGTCGAAGCCGAAGCTGAGGGCGGTCAAAAATATCTTCATGGGACATCGGTGTGTCATTCAGCTATGACAGCTGACTTATCATCACCATTGTCAGTATCAAGTCTCGATGGTCTCGCGTTCGGCGCGGTGGCGCTCGCGAAGCGCCCATTTGCGCGAAATCCACGCCCGCCACACACAACTCGACAACAGATAGCCGATCGCACCCGAAACGGTGGCGATTACGAACAACCCGGCGATCAGCGCAGGTGCCGCCGCCGAGGCTGCCCAGCCCGCCCATTCGGCCAGCGATGCACCATGATCGATCATCGCCGAAACCGTGCCGAGATCCGCGGTCGAGTGCACGAACCGGTTGCCGACGACGAGCGAGAGATAGAGCAGGAAGGGCGTGGTCGCGGGATTGCTGAGGAAGGTCATCGCGATCGCGATCGGCACATTGGCGCGGCATGGCAGCGCCAGCAGAGCAGCGCCGATGATCTGCAGCCCCGGGATCATCAGGAATATGCCGACCAGCAGGCCCAGCGCTACGCCGCGCGGCACCGATCGCCGGGTGAAGCGCCACAGGCTCGGCTCGAGGACGCGATGGGCGAACGGCCGCATCCAACGCACCTCCTCCAGCGATTCGCGGGTCGGAGCGTTTTTACGCCACCATCTGCCAATGCTGTCGAACATCAGCCGCGGTCCCTGAGCAGCCGCTGCTGTTCGCGCTTCCAGTCGCGGGTCTTTTCGGTTTCGCGCTTGTCGTGCAGCTTCTTGCCCTTGGCGAGCGCCAGTTCCACCTTGGCCCGCCCCTTGCCGTTGAAATAGATCGACAGCGGGATCAGCGTCATGCCCTCGCGCGACACCGCGGTGCGCATCTTCTCGATCTGCCGGTGGTGCAGCAGCAGCTTGCGGGGCCGCTTGGGCTCATGATTGAAGCGGTTGCCGTGGCTGAACTCGGGCACATTGGCGTTGACCAGCCATATCTGATCGCCCTTCACTTCGGCGTAGCTCTCGGCGATCGAGCCCTCGCCGAAGCGAAGCGACTTCACTTCGGTACCGGTCAGCGCGATGCCCGCCTCGAAGAACTCCTCGAGGAAATATTCATAACGGGCGCGCCGATTCTCGGCGACGATCTTTGTCTTCTCGAACTCGGCGGGACGCGGACGGACCATAAATCTCTATATCACCCCTCCCGCTGGGAGGAGACGGGGGTGGATGGAACGGCTCGATGCCGTGATCTCTACCGTGTTGGCAAGTCAATATGCTGTGTGACGCGCGCAACCGGCGTCACACCGCGCCAGCATGCTTCAGAGCGGCGTCCACGGCATCGCGGCTCGCCTGCGAGGGCCAGGTCATGGGCATGCGCAGTTCCGCCGGGAAGTCCGGATAGGCCTGGGTCAGCGCATATTTGACCGGCCCCGGCGAAGCATCGGTGAACAGGGCGCTATGGAGCGGAAACAACCGGTCCTGCAGCAGGAGCGCGTCGGCCCACCGGCCTTCCCTGCAGGCTCTCTGGAAATCGGCGCACAGCCCCGGCAGGACATTGGCCGTCACCGAGATGCACCCGACGCCGCCCATCGCATTGAATCCGAGCGCCATGTCGTCATTGCCGGACAGCTGGCAGAAGTCGGGTCCGCAATGCTGCCGCTGCGCAGAGACCCGTTCCACCTTGCCGCTTGCATCCTTGATCCCGACGATCGTCGGGATCTCGGCCAGCTTGCCCAGCGTCTCCGGAAGGATGTCGGTCACGGTCCGCGTCGGCACGTTGTAGATGATGATCGGCAGGTCGCAATTTTCCGCCAGATAACGGTAATGGAGCAGCAGGCCGTCCTGGTTTGGCCGGTTATAATATGGCAGCACCACCAGCGCCGCGTCGGCGCCGGCAGCCTTTGCCGATCGCATATGCTCGAGCGCGACCGCGGTGTCGTTCGAGCCGCAGCCGGCGATCACCGGCACCCTGCCCGCGGCCTGCTCGATGCAGACCTTCACGACATGGTTATGCTCTTCGATCGACATCGTCGCGCTCTCGCCGGTCGTGCCGCACGGCACCAGCGCGCTCGAGCCCTCGGAAATCTGCCAGTCGACGAAGCCACGGAACAGTTTCTCGTCGAACGCCCCATCGCGAAACGGCGTCACAAGGGCAGGAATCGACCCAAAGAACATCACGCTCTCCCTTCACCTGGAGCGCTTCCAAGGCCATAATGGCGCGATGAAGCTCGTCCGAGAAACGAATGCGCCCAATAGGTTCGCTGACACCGCCATGTCCAGCAGGAGTCGCCGTCTTTTTACGGCTGTTGCCCTGCTGGCCTCCACGGCGGCAATCGCGGCGACCATTGCTCCCGAACTGCCGCAGTCTAGCGGCAACCTCTCTCCCGCCCCCGGCGCGCCGGCCTGGCGCGAAGACCTCCTCCAGGGCGCCATCGTTGAATGGCGCCGCCTGCAGCAGAGCGATTCGCTGCCCTTTCAGGATTATGCCGCCTTCCTGATCGCGCATCCCGGCTGGCCTGGAGAAACGTCGATGCGCCGCGCAGCCGAGCGGCAGATCAACCCGAACAGCTACGACCCCGCCCTGGTGGTCACCTTCTTCACCCGCTTCGCGCCGCTCACCGCTGCCGGCCAGACCCGCTATGCCGAGGCGCTCGCTGTCACCGGCCGGATGGCGGAGGCGCGGGCCAATGCCGCCGGCGCGTGGACGACACGCGGACTGAGCGCCGACGACGAAAGCCGGCTGATGGCACGCTTTGGCGCCAGCATGACGCGCGCCGACCATGATCGGCGCATGGAGAGGCTGCTGCTCGATCGTGCGACGACCGCAGCGAGCCGCCAGATCTTCAACGCCTCGCCTGCGAAGCAGCCGCTCTACGCGGCGCGCCTTGCCCTGCTGCGGCAGGACCCCGACGTCGAGGCGCGCATCGCCGCGGCGGGCGACGCGGTGAACCATGATCCCGGCTACATGGTCGAGCGAGCGCGTTATCTGCGCGATCGCGGTGACAGCCGCGGCGCCCGCATCTGGCTCGGCCAATCCCGCAACCTGACGAGCGCGCCGTTCGACACCGCCTATTTTCTCGACAACCTGCTGAGCTTCGCGCAGGCCGCCAGCGCCGACGCGCAATATGACGTCGCGCTGGCGATCGCCAAACATGCCGAGCAGGCATTTCCGCCGGGAACCCGGGTCCGTGACCGTCCCTTCGCGGAACGCGACGACTATACCAGTCTGATGTGGCTTGCGGGGACGGTCGCGCTCGACAGGCTCGGCCGCTACGACGACGCCATGGCGATGTTCGATCGCTACGCCCGCGCCGCCCAGACGCCCGGCACCCAGACCAAGGGCTGGTATTGGGCCGGCCGCGCTGCCGAGCGGGGCGGCAAACCCGATTGGGCGCAGAGCTACCTGACCCAGGCCGCGCAGCATATCGATCAATTCTATGGCCAGCTGGCCAATGAGCGGCTTGGACGCGAACTCATCATGCCGGCTGAACCGGCCCGCGGTGCCATATTGGCGACAGACCGCGCCGCCTTCGAGGCCAGCGAGGTGGTGCGCGCCGCGCGGCTGCTCGGCCGTTCCGGCCAGTGGCAGGACCAGACCGCCTTCATCCGGCTGATCGCCGCCAATGCCAAGACCGATACCGATCATATACTGGCCGGCGAACTGGCCCAGTCGATCGACCGCCCCGACCTCGGCGTGATGGTGTCGCGCGCGGCGCGGACCAGCGGCACCGCCGATCCGCTGCGCATAGGCTTCCCCGAAGTGCCCGTGCCGGCGTCGATGAACAGCCATTGGACGCTGATCCATGCGATCAGCCGCCAGGAGAGCCAGTTCGACCGGCAGGCGACGAGCCGCACCGGCGCACGCGGGCTGATGCAGCTGATGCCGGCCACGGCGCGCGAGCAGGCCGGGAAGATCGGGCTGGACTATGATCCGTCCAAGCTCGCGGAGGTCGGCTACAATGTGATGCTCGGTTCGTCCTTCTTCGATCGCATGCTCAACTATTATGGCGGCAGCTACGTGCTAGCCATTGCCAGCTACAATGCCGGTCCCGGCAATGTGAACAAGTTCATCCGCGCCAATGGCGATCCCCGCCTGCCGGGGGTCGACGTGGTCAGCTGGATCGAGGCAATTCCATTCGCCGAGACGCGCGTCTATGTGCAGAAAGTGCTCGAAAACGCGGTCGTCTACGATCTGCTCAATCCTTCGAGGGCGCGCGGCGTCATGCGCAACCGGCTTTCCAACTATCTCGGCAAGGTCCGTCCCGGTTGACGCCTACAGGAATCGCTATGGCCCGATCGCGTTTTGGGGCTTTAGGGGCGGGCTTTATTCTGCAATCGTAACAACCCTGCAAAGGCTCTTGTGCAGCGCAACAAAGCGTTGCACCATCGGCTTGGCGATCAGGACATGACGGAGCGGTATGGCAGGGCAAGGCGCTTTCGACGAAATCCGGGGAACACCGGGCGATCCGGCAGGACGACCCGAATTCGCGCGACTTTCGGAGTGGATAGAAAACACACCCGTGGTCGAACTCGATCGCCGGCAGAAAGCCGCCGAAGCCGCGTTCCGCCAGCTGGGGATCACCTTCGCAGTCTATGGCGAGGAAGAGTCCGCCGAGCGGATCATCCCCTTCGACATCGTTCCCCGCGTCTTCACCGCCCGGGAATGGTCGAACCTGTCGGAGGGGCTTGTCCAGCGGGTGGAGGCGATCAACGCCTTCCTGGCCGACGTGTACGGCGATCGGAAGATCCTCA
>Ga0207640_10001354_pt1 | contig 13285 bp, 9 predicted proteins | sample KBSCornC42_FD_184300 | JGI IMG/M metagenome (GOLD analysis project Ga0207640, IMG submission 184300) | Corn rhizosphere microbial communities from Kellogg Biological Station, Michigan, USA - KBS Corn C4-2 (SPAdes) (version 2) | ecosystem: Host-associated > Plants > Roots > Rhizosphere > Soil ... | reverse complement strand
CTCGTGGTCCGCAGATCTTCCTGTCGCGCGCGCACCCGGATTTCATGAAGAAGCTGTTCGCGCAGGAAGTGCCGGAGATTTACGACGGAATCATCGAGATCAAGGCCGCCGCCCGCGATCCGGGAAGCCGCGCCAAGATCGGCGTGATCAGCCGCGACAGCTCGATCGATCCGGTCGGCGCCTGCGTCGGAATGAAGGGCAGCCGCGTGCAGGCAGTGGTCCAGGAGCTTCAGGGCGAGAAGATCGATATCATCCCGTGGTCAGAGGATCTCGCGACCTTCGTCGTCAACGGTCTCCAGCCGGCGACCGTCAGCCGCGTCGTCATCGACGAGGAAGAGAGCCGGATCGAAGTTGTCGTTCCCGACGACCAGCTCAGCCTTGCCATCGGTCGCAGGGGCCAGAACGTGCGACTCGCTTCGCAGCTCACCAACTCGCAGATCGACATCCTGACCGAGGCCGACGCCAGCGAAAAGCGCCAGCGCGAGTTCGTCGAACGCTCCGAGATGTTCCAGACCGAGCTCGACGTCGACGAGACGCTGGCCCAGCTTTTGGTGGCCGAAGGCTTCACCACGCTGGAGGAAGTCGCCTACGTCCCGGCCGAGGAAATCAGCTCGATCGAGGGCCTCGACGAGGAGATCGCCGAGGAGCTTCAGAGCCGCGCATCCGAAGCGCTCGAGCGCCGCGAAGCCGCTGCCCGCGAGGAGCGTCGCAGCCTGGGCGTCGAGGACGCGCTCGCTGAAATGCCGCACCTGACTGAGCAAATGCTGGTCACGCTCGGCAAGGCCGGCATCAAGACTCTCGACGATCTGGCAGACCTCGCCACCGACGAGCTGGTGCAGAAGAAGCGCGCGGAACAGCGCCGTCAGCGCGAGCCGAGCAACCGGCCCGAGGACAAGGGCGGGATCCTCGCGGAATACGGCCTCACCGACGAGCAGGGCAATGAGATCATCATGGCCGCCCGCGCCCATTGGTTTGAGGACGACGCCTCCGCGTCGGGGTCCGAGGACAAGCCGCAGACTGAGGAGGCCGCCGATGCGGAATCCTCTCAATGATTCGTTAGGCACCAAACAAAATTCCGTTCGTCCCGAGCGTAGTCGAGGGGCGCAGCGGAGACATGTCTCGACTTCGCTCGACACGAACGGCGGGAGCGAGACCCCCTCCCCGGAACGGACGTGCGTTCTCACGCGGCGCAAGGGCAATCGGGATCAACTGATCCGTCTAGCGCTTGGCCCGGATGGTTCTGTCGCGCCGGACGTTCGCGCGCGAGCACCGGTCCGGGGCGTGTGGATTGGGGTCGGTCGGCCGGAGCTCGACGGAGCTATCGCAAACGGCAAGTTGAAGGCTGCGCTCCAGCGTGCATTCAAGACAAGCGCTCTCACAGTTCCCGTCGATCTCGGTGAGCAAACCGAGCGAGCCCTTCGCCAGGCCGCGCTCGATCGTCTCGGCATGGAAGCACGCGCCGGCAACCTGATTAACGGGGCCGACAAGGTCGAAATCGCCGCCCGCTCCGGCAAGGTCCGCTTGTTGATCCACGCCGCCGATGCGAGCGAAGATGGCCGCAAGCGGCTCGACCAGACGTGGCGAGTTGGCGGGGGCGGCCCAGAGGGGGTGATATTCCCGGAGGAGCGCACTATCTTGTCATTGGCGTTGGGGCGAGAAAATGTGGTACATGTCGCCCTGATCGAACCCGCCGCCGCGGCTCGCGTGCATTGCGCGCTTGTCAGGTGGCGTGCTTTCATTGATCCCGAAGCCGGCCTGCAAGGCGGCGATTCCGCCTTGGGAACCGGCTCGGCTGTAGAAGTTGAAGGAACAGAATGACCGACCAGACCGAAAAACCGAAGCTTGGAACTCGGGCTCCGCTCGGCCTCAAGCGAACGGTGGAAACCGGCAAGGTGAAGCAGAGCTTCAGCCATGGCCGGTCGAACACGGTCGTGGTCGAGGTCAAGAAGCGGCGCGTGCTGGGTCCTCCGGGCGCAGCTCCTGAACCGCAAAAAGCTCCCGAGCCTGTCGCCGAAGCGCCCAAGCCCGCGCCTGCTCCCAAGCCGGCTCCAGCGCCGCGAACACCGCCGCGCTCTAGCCCGATCGACGATATCGCGCGCCGGAAGGAATTGCAGGAAAAGCTGCTGCGTGAAGCCGATGAAGCACGCATGGCCGCCCTCGAAGAGGCCCGCCGCCGTGAGGAGCGCGCGCTCAAGGACGCGACTGAGGAGGAGCGCCGCCGCGCCGAAGAAAATCGCCGCGCCGAGGAAGAGGCCGCGGAACTAGCCCGCCAGCAGGCAGAGGAAGAGGCGAACCGCCTCGCCGAAGAGCCCGCTCCGACCGAGGCCGCTCCACAAACCGCGGCGGACGAGGAAGACCGCGGGCCGCGCCGCCCCCATGCACCTGCCCCGGCTAGACGCCCGGAACCAGCCCGTCCGTCGCGTGGCCGCGAAGAACAGCGCCATCGCGGCAAGCTCACCGTCACACGCGCGCTCTCCGATGAAGACGACAGCCGCGCCCGCTCGCTGGCCGCGCTCCGCCGCGCGCGAGAGAAGGAAAAGCGGCATCACCAGGAAGCCGGCCCCTCGGCCAAGCAGGTGCGCGACGTTGTCGTTCCGGAAGCAATCACCGTGCAGGATCTCGCCAACCGCATGGCGGAGCGCGGCGCCGACCTGGTCAAGGCCCTGTTCAAGATGGGGATGCCGGTCACTCTGACGCAGACGATCGACCAGGATACGGCCGAGCTTCTGGTCACCGAGTTCGGGCACAACATCAAACGGGTAAGCGAATCCGATGTCGAAATCGGAATCGGCGGCGAGGAAGATGCGCCCGCGACGTTGAAGGCGCGGCCACCGGTCGTCACGATCATGGGCCACGTCGACCATGGCAAGACCTCCCTCCTCGACGCGATCCGCGGTGCCGATGTCGTCTCCGGCGAGGCGGGCGGAATCACCCAGCACATCGGGGCTTACCAGGTCACTCTGCCCGACAAGTCCAAGGTCACCTTCCTCGATACGCCGGGCCACGAGGCCTTCACGGAGATGCGCGCTCGCGGCGCAAACGTCACCGATATCGTCATCCTGGTGGTCGCCGCCGACGACGGCCTCAAGCCGCAGACGATCGAGGCGATCAATCACACCAAGGCCGCCAGCGTTCCGATGATCGTCGCGATCAACAAGATCGACAAGCCTGAGGCCAAGCCGCAGAAGGTGCGGGAGGAGCTCCTCCAGCACGAAGTGATTGTCGAAGATATGGGCGGCGACGTCCAGGACGTCGAAGTTTCGGCGCTGAAGAAGACCAACCTCGACAAGCTTTTGGAGTCGATCCAGCTGCAGGCCGAAATCCTGGAGCTCAAGGCCAATCCCGACCGCGCGGCCGAAGGCACGGTGGTCGAGGCCAAGCTCGACAAAGGCCGCGGACCGCTCGCGACTGTCCTCGTTCAGAAGGGCACGCTCAGGGTCGGTGACGTGTTCGTCGCCGGAGCCTCCTCAGGCAAGGTCCGGGCGATGATCGACGATCACGGCCGTCAGGTGAAGGAGGCGGGGCCGTCGGTTCCGGTCGAAGTGCTCGGCCTATCCGCCGTTCCGTCGGCGGGGGATGCATTCACGGTCGTCGAGAATGAAGCGCGCGCCCGCGAGGTCGCCGCCTATCGCCAGGGTGTGCTGGACAAGAAGCGGACTACCTCTGCCCCAGTCACGCTTGAGAACATGTTCGCGAACCACGCCTCGACGACCATGGAATTCCCGCTGGTCATCAAGGCGGACGTGCACGGTTCGGTCGAAGCGATCGTCCATGCCCTCAACCGCCTTTCGACCGACGAAATCAAGGTCCGGGTGCTTCACTCGGGTGTCGGCGCGATCACGGAAAGCGACGTGACGCTGGCGAGCGCCAGCGGAGCGCCGATTATCGGCTTCAACGTCCGCCCCAATGCGAAGGCGCGCGAAGTCGGCGAACGCAACAAGGTCGAGTTCCGCTATTACGACGTCATCTACCACCTCACCGATTGGGTGAAGGCGGCGATGGGTGGTCAGCTCGGGCCGGAGATCATCGAGACGGTGGTCGGCCGCGCTCGCGTCCAGGAAGTGTTTCCGGCTGGCAAAAAGGACAAGGCGGCTGGCCTGCTGGTGCTGGAAGGCGTCATCCGCAAGGGGCTCAATGCCCGCCTCACGCGCGAGGACGTCATCGTCTCCAAGACGACGATCAGCTCGCTCCGGCGCTTCAAGGACGACGTGGCCGAAGTGGTCTCAGGTCTCGAGTGCGGCGTGCTGCTGGCCGATACGAACGACATCAAGCCGGGTGACAGCCTTGAGGTGTTCGAGGTCGAGGAACGCGCTCGCACATTGTGAGCGAGGAGCCTGAGCAGCAACGCTCCGACGCAGACAGGCTAGACAGCTGTCTGGAGCAAGGGTGTTTTGGGCCCTTCGGTTGTATGTGGTTTGCGCTCGGGCTTTCCTGTTTTGGAGTGCTGTTCGTCATACCGACTTGGATGAGGTAAGCTGATGCTTGGACATCCCACCCCTATCCTGCGCAGCTTCGATGAGAAGCGAACCAAGGCCTTCTATCTCGACTTTCTCGGTTTCGAACTGGTGTTCGAGCACCGCTTCGAGCCGCACATGCCACTCTACCTTGGCATTCGAAAGGACGGCTGCACGCTGCACCTTTCGGAGCATTATGGAGATGCATCACCTGGAGCGCGCGTTCGCATCCCGGTTGATGACGTCCGTGCCTACGCCGCCCTGCTTCGCGACAAGGGGTTTGAGAATGCCCGGCCGGGCGAGCCGGAATTGATGGATTGGGGATCGTGGGAAATCACCATTCACGATCCTTCTGGCAATCGCCTGACCTTCTTCACCCGGCTCGATACGGATTCGAACGACTGATGCGGGAACACTGGTCTCATCGGATGGCGGAGTTTGCCAACAAGTATTTATCGTGGCTTCCCGAGGGCTGCATAGTGGCTCTTTTGCCGTGTGTGGTTTTGCTCATCGGAAGCGGCCTTCTGCTGATTAGGTTCAGCAACTAATGCGCCGCAACGAAAGCCCCGAGGGCCGCTCGGTCCGCCTGCTCCGGGTCGGTGAGCAGGTACGCCATGTGCTGAGCGAGCTGCTCCAGCGCGGCGAGGTGCACGACGACGTGCTTCAGTCGCACCTCGTCAGCATCACCGAAGTGCGCATGTCGCCCGACCTTCGCCACGCGACCGTGTTCGTGAAGCCGCTGCTGGGACAGGACGAGGAAGCGGTGCTGAAGGCGCTTCGCCAGAACACCGCCTTCCTTCAGCGCGAGGTCGCGCATCGGGTGCGCATGAAATATGCAGCGAAGCTCAAGTTCATTCCCGACGAAAGCTTCGAGGAAGGCGGCCACATCGACGCGATCCTCCGCTCGCCCAAGGTCGCGCAGGATCTTGATGATTGAGGATCTTGGCCGGCCAATGGTCGGAGACGGCTGCCGTGCAGAGCCCTTTGACGAGCGCCACCGCGAGGCGCTGAAAGCCGCGTGTGCCGAGGATCCCGACATCTGGGCGATTTACGCATCCAACTTCCGTCGAGAAGCCTTCGATAAGTCGATCGAAACCTACGCCTCCGATCCTAAGGCTCGAGTCTTCGTGCTTTTTGAGGGAGACGAATTGGCCGGGATGTCGAGCTTCTTCGCGATCGACGAGAAGCGAGGCACGCTCGAAATTGGCGGCACCTATTACCACCCGAAATTCCGCGGCACCGGCTTTAACCGGCGCGTTAAGGCAATGATGCTGGAGCGTGCGTTTGGGTGCGGCTTTCGCCGCGTCGAATTCAAGGTGGATAGACGCAACGCCCGCAGTCAGGCAGCAATGCGGAAGCTCGGCGCCGTCCGCGAAGGCGTGATGCGCGCCGACCGGATCACCTGGAACGGCCACGTTCGCGACACCGTCCTGTTCGCGATCCTGAAGGACGAATGGCCGGTTTGATCCACGGGTGGATCATTCTCGATAAGCCGTTCGGCCTTGGCTCGACGCAGGCGGTGAGCACCGTCAAGCGCGCGCTCCGCGAAGCGGGCGAGCCAAAGACGAAGGTCGGTCATGGCGGCACGCTCGACCCGCTGGCGAGCGGCGTGCTTCCAATCGCGATCGGTGAAGCAACGAAGATCGCGGGGCGGATGCTCGACGCGACGAAGGACTATGAACTCACGATCCGCTTCGGAGAGCAGACCGATACGCTCGACGCCGAAGGCGAGGTTCTCGAGCGAAGCGAGGTTCGACCGACGCTCGAAGAGATCGAGGCGGTGCTCCCGCGCTTCACCGGGGAAATCGAGCAGGTCCCACCGGTCTATTCGGCGCTGAAGATCGGCGGAAAGGCGGCCTACGCACGCGCGCGTTCAGGCGAGGAGATCGAGCTGAAGCCCCGGCAAGTGACAGTTCGCGAACTCCGCTTACTCAACGCAGCGCCAGACGACTGCACCCTCACCGCCACCGTCTCCAAGGGCACCTACATCCGCAGCCTTGCCCGCGACGTCGCCAGGGCGCTTGGAACCGTGGGGCACGTCACCTATCTTAGACGTACGCGCGCCGGTCCGTTCGGCCTCACAACAGCCATTTCGCTGGACTTTCTGAACGAACTCGCTAAGGCGCGCGACCTGACACGGGCGGTGCTTCCGATGGAAGCTGCGCTGGACGACATCCCGGCCCTCCCCGTCACCCCCGGCCAGGCACAGCTGCTCAAACATGGACAGCGCCTAGCCGGATTCCCGGCAACGCCCGGGCTTCAGCTTGCGATCTGCGGGGGAACCCCGGTCGCTCTGGTCGAAGCCCTGGCCGACGGCCTGACGGTCGTCCGGGGTTTCAATTTGCTCGATGTCGCGGAGTAAAAACGAATGTCGATTACCGCAGAGCGCAAGCAGGCGCTGATCAAGGAACATAGCCGTGGCAAGACCGACACTGGTTCGCCGGAAGTCCAGGTCGCGATCCTGACCGAGCGCATCAGCAACCTGACCGAGCATTTCAAGAGCCACGCCAAGGACAACCATTCGCGTCGCGGCCTCCTGATGCTGGTCAACCAGCGCCGCTCGCTGCTGGATTATCTCCGGCGCAAGGACGAGCAGCGTTACACCGATCTCATCGCCAAACTCGGCCTGAGGAAGTAACCGAAAGGGCGCCCGAGCGGCGCCCTTCGCACATTGGGCCCAGCCGCAATTCGGCGGCCGGCCTTGGGGCATAGAAGAACGCCCCGAACCGCTCGCAGACCGGTTGTCTGCTTTGATGGACCTCGAGCGCATAGGGCGCCGAGTGAAGGAAAAAGCATGTTCAACATCAAAACCGTAGAAATCGAGCTCGGAGGAAAGACCCTCAAGCTCGAAACGGGCCGCGTTGCCCGTCAGGCCGACGGCGCCGTTCTGGCGACCCTCGGCGAAACCGTCGTTCTTTGCGCGGTCACCGCCGCCAAATCGGTGAAGCCGGGACAGGATTTCTTCCCGCTGACCGTTCACTATCAGGAGAAATTCTCCGCAGCCGGCCGGATTCCCGGCGGCTTCTTCAAGCGCGAGCGTGGAGCGACCGAGAAGGAAACGCTGACCAGCCGCCTCATCGACCGGCCGATCCGGCCGCTGTTCCCGGAAGGCTTCTACAATGAAGTCCTCGTGATCGCCCAAGTCCTCTCCTATGACGGCGAGAACGAGCCCGATATCGTCGCCATGTATGCGGCCTCGGCTGCGCTCACGCTGTCCGGAGTCCCCTTCATGGGCCCGATCGGCGCGGCGCGTGTCGGCTTCAAGGATGGCGAATATATCCTCAACCCGAGCCCCGAGCAGCAGAAGGAAAGCGAGCTCGACCTGGTGATGGCCGGAACGCCGAACGCGGTGATGATGGTGGAATCAGAGGCGCAGGAGCTTTCTGAAGATGAGATGCTCGGTGCCGTCATGTTCGGCTTCGAAGCCAGCAAGAAGGTCTGCAACGCGATCATCAGCCTTGCCGAGAAGGCTGCCAAGGAGCCTTGGGAGCTCAAAACCGACGCCGAGCACAAGGCGGAGATCAAGAAGAAGCTCAAGACGCTCGTCGGCAAGGATATCGAAGCCGCCTACAAGCTCACCAACAAACAGGAGCGCGCGAACGCCCTCAACGACGCGCGCGCCAAGGCCGCCGAGGCGTTCGCCGAAGCGGACCCGCAGGAGCAGCTCGTCGCGGGCAAAGTAGTGAAGAGCCTCGAAGCCGATATCGTTCGCGGTGCAATCCTCAAGGAAGGCCGCCGGATCGACGGCCGCGACACGAAGACGGTGCGCCCGATCGAGTGCATGGTCGGCTTCCTTCCACGCACGCACGGGTCCGCCCTGTTCACCCGGGGGGAAACGCAGGCGATCGTCAGCGTCACTCTGGGGACCAAGGAAGCCGAGCAGATGATCGATGGGCTGGAGGGTCTCTCCTACCAGCGCTTCATGCTTCACTATAATTTCCCGCCCTATTCGGTCGGCGAAGTCGGGCGCTTCGGCGCTCCCGGACGCCGCGAAGTCGGCCACGGCAAGCTGGCGTGGCGGGCGATCCATCCGATGCTGCCGAGCGCGGAGGAATTTCCGTACACGATCCGGGTACTCTCCGACATCACCGAGTCCAACGGTTCAAGCTCGATGGCAACCGTATGCGGCGGGACGCTCGCCCTCATGGACGCAGGCGTTCCGATCAAGCGGCCAGTCGCCGGTATCGCGATGGGCCTGATCCTCGAAGGCAAGGATTATGCGGTCATCTCCGACATCCTTGGCGACGAGGATCATCTCGGCGACATGGACTTCAAGGTTGCCGGGACCGAAAACGGTGTCACCTCGCTCCAGATGGACATCAAGGTCGCCGGGATCACCGAGGAGATCATGAAGACCGCCCTCGCACAGGCGAAGGACGGCCGCGCTCACATCCTCGGCGAAATGGCCAAGGGCCTCGGCCAGGTCCGCACCGAGCTCAGTGCTCACGCACCTCGGATCGAGACGATGCAGATCCCCAAGGACAAGATCCGCGAAGTGATCGGCACCGGCGGCAAGGTGATCCGCGAGATCGTCGCCGAGACCGGCGCGAAGGTCGACATCGACGACGACGGCACGATCAAGATCAGCTCGTCCGACCTTTCGCAGATCGAGGCTGCTCGCAACTGGATCATGGGCATCGTTGCGGAGCCGGAAGTGGGCACGATCTACACCGGCAAGGTCGCGAATATCGTCGACTTCGGCGCCTTCGTCACCTTCATGCCCGGCAAGGACGGCCTCGTGCACGTTTCGGAGATCAAGAACGAGCGGGTCGAGAACGTCCGCGACGTCCTTTCCGAAGGCCAGGAAGTGAAGGTCAAGCTGCTCGAGATCGACCAGCGCGGCAAGGTCCGCCTGTCGATGCGGGTCGTCGACCAGGAAACTGGCGAGGAGCTGCCCGACACGCGTCCGCCGAGGGAGCCGCGCGAAGGCGGTGACCGTGATCGCGGACCGCGCGGTGATCGCGGCGATCGTGGCCGTGGCGGCCGCGACCGTGGTCCACGCCGTGACGGCGGTGAGCGCGGTGGCCGGGGCGGCGACCGGGATCGCGGACCGCGTGGAGAAGGCCGTGGCGATCGCGGTGATCGCGGTGATCGTGGACCCCGCCGCGAGCGAAGCGAAGGCGGTGACGAGGGACCGGCTCCTGAATTCGCGCCGGCTTTCCTCACTGGAAACGACGAAGACTAACGAACGATCACTTGGCGAAAGCGCATTACGCGCTAGCGTCAGTTAATCAGCATGCCGAATGAGAAGCCCCGCGAGCGATCGCGGGGCTTTCTTATTCTGACTGGGAGGACTCAGCTCTCATCCATCAAAACCTACGTTGATCCTTGAACAGGCTTTGATAACATTCGTTTCGTTCTTTGGTCGCGACACAAGTCTCGGGAGCGATGTCAGGGAACGGGGGGCCGTCAATGCGCAAGATCCTTTTCGCTGCTCTTGCTGCGCTTTTCATTTCGTCTGAAGCCAATGCCGCATGCGAGGTGGGTCAGCTCCTCGAATTTAAAATCACGATGCAGGGCGCCACGCCGCTGGCCGACATCGGCGTTAACGGGAGAACGCTCCCTTTCATCATCGATAGCGGAGCCTTCTTCAGCACAATCTCGCCGGGAACCGCTCAGGAGCTGGGACTTCAGTTGCAGCATTCACCGGTGCGGGTGGCAGGGCTCGGCGGGGAGGCGGGAAGCACATACCTCACGCGCGTGCAGACACTCGATCTGGCGGGGAACCCTCTTCACAACATCCAATTCGTCGTCGCCGGCAGCGAATTCGGTGCGGCCGGACTCATTGGGCAGAATATCCTCGGCATTGGAGATGTCGAGTATGACTTGGGACACGGCGCGATCCGCCTGATGCGGGCGGCAGGCTGCTCGCGGAATGACGATTTCGCCTACTGGGCCGGACAGCAACCCGAATCGAGCCTCCCCATCGAGCCTCGTGACGAAATGCACCCGCACACCATCGGCACGATCTACGTAAACGGCGTCAGGATTCGGGCGATGTTCGACACCGGCGCCGCGACATCGCTCCTGTCATTGCAGGCCGCGAGCCGATTGGGCCTGAAGCCGTCGAGCCCGGGTGTAATTCCGATGGGACGGGCGAGCGGACTCGGGCGTTCCACGGTTCAGGCGTGGCTCGCTCCGATACAGAACGTGGCGATCGGCACCGAGCAAATTCAGAACGTCAAGCTGATGATGGCCGACCTCGAAATGCCGGACGCCGACATGTTGATCGGCGCAGATTTCTTCCTGTCCCATCGGGTCTACGTGTCCAACAAATTGGAGAGGATGTACTTCACCTACAACGGAGGGCCCGTCTTCAACATAAATCCGGCCAAGATCATCGACCAATCGGGCGCCGCGGAAACGATTGCAGCGGATAACGGCCCTGATCCCACCGACGCTGCGGGATTCAGCCGCCGAGGCGCTGCGGAAACCTCACGCCGAGATTATAAGGCAGCGATCGCAGATCTCGACCGTGCGGTTTCGATGGACCCCGGCAATGGACAGTATCTGCTCGAGCGTGCGCGGGCGCAGTTCCTCTCTGGAAATGGAAAGGCCGCCTTTGCCGACCTCGATCAGGCGGTGAAAGTCGCGCCGAAAAATCCGGAAATTCGCCTCGCGCGCGCCTTCATCCTTATCGAACAGAAGCGCAAGGGGGATGCTCTCGATGATTTGAAAGCCGCGGATGCCTCCTTGTCGCCACAGGCGGACGAGCGGTTCGCTCTCGCTGGCGGCTTTGAGCAGGTTGATCAGTTCGACAAGGCGATCGGCAATTACGATCTCTGGATCAAGGCGCACCCCGACGACAGCAAACGGTCGGCCGCGTTGAACGGCCGCTGCTGGGCACGCGCCCTTGCAGGTCAGGATCTTCCGCTTGCGCTGAAGGATTGCGATTCAGCGCTCAGGGAGTTCAAGTCCGGAAATTACTTCGACAGCCGCGGGATGGTGGAACTTCGCATGGGTCAATACGATCGCGCGATCGCGGACTATGACCAGGCGCTGAAGCTCACGCCGAAAACTCCGTGGAGCCTCTACGGGCGCGGCCTCGCGGAACGCCACAAGAACGATGCGTCGGCTCAATCCGATCTGGATGCAGCGATTGCGATCGATCCGAACCTTCCCTCCCGCGCGAAACAGCTTGGAATCAACTGATCCACCGAAGCTTCGGTTGGCGGCGCGAACAAGTGGGAGGCTTGGTGACTTGCGCCCCAAATTGTGGATGATCTTGACCTGGAGCGCAATTCTCCTGGTTCTGACGGTATTTTGCGCGACCTACGACGGGCGCAATTGCGAAGTGCCGGCGAGCGGCCCATTTTATTGGCTGCTGAAAGGCCGAAGGTTCGTTCCGAGCCACGGCGGCAGGATTGCCTGCACGGAAGTGAAATAGCCTCCATGCTTGCACGCCAAGGGCGCCGCAGCCGCATACATCGCGCCGGGCATCGAACGAGGCAGGGCGTGCATCCGTCCGGCTGAATTTGCCACCGGTACGCGTGCTCCTCTGATCGACCAAAGCTATCGTTCGTGCGGCTCCGCAGATTCGAGCCGAGTAGAGAGGTGGGGAGCATGCGCCGGATCCTGTTCGCTTATTTGGTCGCAACACTTGGAATGCTGAGTTCCGCCCTGCCTGCACAGCAGACCGCGCCTGTTTCACCGCCAACCGCGCCGCAAACCGCGCCCGAACAGCTGCCTGCCACGCCTCCTCCGCTCCCCCCCGAACCGCCGCCCTTTCCTATGTATCCGTCGGAGCCCCCGGCCTACCATCATCACCACCAGCACCAGCGAACATCACGCTCGCGGCACCGGCGCGGCATTGCGCGTGCTCACCACCATCATCGGCATCACCGGGCGAGACACTCGATGCACGTTGCCGCCGGCCGGTGCGCACGGGTCCACCACCACCACAAGCTTCCGCACTCAGTTTGCCGCGCGCCGCATCGGTCGCACCGTCACCACATGCACAGGCATCACCTGCGGCACAAGCACCGGGCGGTTCACCACCACCGGCTGTCGTAAACGGACCACGGGCGAAGACAAAGGACGGGAATAAAACAACTCTTGTGAGCTTGCGCGTTCTCCTGTTCGATGCTTCGCGCGATGACCCTGCCGCCGCTCGATCTCGGCACCGCCTACACGGTTGCAAACTGGACGATCCGCATCGGTGCGGTGATCGTCGTCCCCTTCAAGCGCAGGTTCACCGCGGCTGCGTGGCTGCTGCTGCTTTTCTTCCTGCCGATCCCGGGCCTTATCCTCTTTCTCCTGATCGGGCAGCCGAAATTCCCCAAGGGGCGGGTGGAGAAGTTTCGGGACGTGGTGTGTCCGTTTTTCGATCGCGTGGGGAAAAAGCTGGCGCCGCTTTCGCCGCGTAAATCTTCCCCGATCGCGGAGCTTGCCCAACGCCTCGGGTTCTTTCCGGCAGTTGGCGGCAACCAGATCGAACTGATCGGCGATTACGACCGCATGATAGAGCGGCTGATCGCCGATGTGGATGCGGCGAAAAGTCATGTTTTCATTCTTGCCTACATCTTTGCCGACGACGAGGTCGGACGAAGCGTGATCGACGCTCTTGGACGGGCCGTGAAGCGCGGACTCGATTGCCGGGTTCTGGTCGATCCGGTCGGTTCCAGCCACTGGATCCGCAGCACAGAGCGCTGCCTCCGCGAAGCGCAGGTCAAGTATCGTGCGGCCCTCCCCTGGCATTGGCTGCGCCGCCGCACGCGGCGCGACATGCGCAACCACCGCAAGCTTTTCCTGATCGACGGGTGCATCGGCTATTCAGGATCGCAGAACATCGTCTGCAAGGACTTCCGGCCCGGCGTTGTGAACCGGGAACT
>Ga0207640_10001344_pt1 | contig 13329 bp, 10 predicted proteins | sample KBSCornC42_FD_184300 | JGI IMG/M metagenome (GOLD analysis project Ga0207640, IMG submission 184300) | Corn rhizosphere microbial communities from Kellogg Biological Station, Michigan, USA - KBS Corn C4-2 (SPAdes) (version 2) | ecosystem: Host-associated > Plants > Roots > Rhizosphere > Soil ... | reverse complement strand
CCGCTGGTGAAGAAGTCCCACGTGTCGCCGCCCCACGCGAGCAGCGAGGAGAACGCCTGCTGGCGCGCGCGCAGCTCGCGCCACAGCTCGTCGACGCCGATCGACGCGAGCTCGTGGGGATGCTCGACCGGGAGCGCCTGCAGGCATCACTCCACATCCTCCTCGAGACAGTCAAGAGGAGCGGCCGGACACCTTGATGAAACGCGGCGATGGCGCATAATGACTGGAATGGGAGGAGCGAGATGAAACGATTCCTGGCGATTGGCGCCGTCGCCGCACTGGCGGCGGTTTCAGTACTGATGGCCCAGACGACTCGCCGTTCGTTCGAGAAATTCACGGTCGAAGGCCAGCCCGTCGACAGGCGTCCTCCAGAACTGGATACCGATCATCCGGTGTTCCCCGGGCAGACGCACGCGCCGTATCACAAGACGACCGACGTCGAGATCGCGACCGTGGCGAGCGGCCTGGACAACCCGTGGGCCGTGGTGCTCCTGCCCAGCGGACGGTTCCTGATCACGGAGAAGCCGGGCCGGTTGCGCATCCTCAACAAGGACGGGTCGGCCTTCCATACCATCACCGCGAATATGCCGCCGGTCTATTACCGCGGGCAGGCCGGCCTCCTCGACGTCGCGCTGGATCGGAACTTCGCCAGCAACCACCGGATCTTCTTCGTCTACATGCGCATTGTCGACGCTGAGACGTGCGTCCAGGCGATCGACAGTGGCACGCTCGATGAGGACGCGGGCACGCTGTCGAACGTCCACACGATTTTCCAGGGGACGCCGTTCACCAACCGAGCAGTGAGCCAGACCGGTTCTCGGATCGCGATCGACCCGAAGGACGGCATGCTGTTCGTGGCGCTCGGCGACCGATCCACCGGCGATCCCATTCCGCTGCAGGCGCAGCAGCCCGACAAATACCTCGGCAAAATCATTCACATCACGCCGGAAGGAAAGCCGGCGCCCGGCAATCCGTCGCTTGGCCTGCCGGAAGTCTGGACGATGGGCCATCGCACGCCCCAAGGGTTGACCTTCGCGCCCGATGGACGGCTGTGGGAAGTCGAACATGGTCCGCGCGGCGGCGACGAGCTGAACCTGATCGACAAGGGGAAGAACTACGGCTGGCCGGTGATCGTGCACGGCATCAACTATCCCGGCACCAAGATCGGCGAGGCCATCGTCGAGAAGCCGGGCCTCGAGCAGCCGCGGTATTACTGGGATCCGGTGATTGCGCCGTCCAGCCTCGCCTTCTATCGCGGCGACCTCTTCCCGCAGTGGAAGACCAGCGCGCTCGTCGGTGCCCTGGCCGGCATGGCGATCTTCCGTGTGGAACTGGACAAGAACGACAAAGTCGTCCACGAGGAACCGCTACTGACCGATCTCGGCCAGCGGATCCGCGACGTGCGCGTCTTTCAGGACGGTGCGGTGTACGTGCTGACCGAGGGAGCGGGCGGCAAGTTACTGAAGCTGACGCCGGCGAACGCGCAGACGCGCCAGTGAAACTTTCGTCCTAGGCGTCTTCTGAGGCGGTGTGCTGCGGATTGGCACCTTCCTGCGACGGCTGAGCGTCGGCTGGCTCGCCGGATTCCTCCGGCGCACGATGCGTGCTCATGAGGCGGCTCGCGAATGCCGCGTCTTGCGCGTCGAACACGGCGTCGGCGGACTCGTCGCCGGCCGGCAGCGCCGGCATCGGGGCGGCACTTTGCGCGGCTGCGACAGGTGCGGGAGCGGTATGAGTCTCGGCACGTGAAGTTCCGCTGACGCCCCCGAGCAGCTGGTGCACGAAGGCATCGTCTGCATCGTCGAACGGTTCGCGCAGGAGATCGGCCTCGGGTTCGGCTGCGACAGGCTTCTCCGGCGCCGCTTCGTCGGTGAGCACGGAGTGCATCCGCGAAACCGCCTGCGTCAACCCTTTTTGTAGAAACGCGAGGCGCTGTCCGTCGATTTCCATTTGCGGACTCTCGCCGATTCCGTCGACGAGACGGCGCTCGACCTCCAGGCGGCGCGACGCATCTCTGACGAGCAGCGCCTGCTGCACCTCCGTCATCACGCGCTCGCACTCCGCCACCGCTTCCTGTTTGCTGGCCTGCAGGTCGGCGATCGCACGGCGGTGCTCCGCGGCGACGCGTTCCCGCTCGGCGTCCTGCTCCTCGACGAGCGCAGTCAGCCGCTGCTGTTCGGCAAGCGCCTCCGATAGTCGCGCCCGCAGCTCCGCCGTCGCCGTTTCCTGGCTGGCCTGCAGGTCGGCGATCGCGAGATCGCGCTCAGCGCACGTCCGTTGCCGTTCGCGCTCGTGCTGCTCGGCGCGCGCCGCCAGCAGTCGGGTGTGTTCGGTCGCAGCCTCGGCCAACTCGGCGCGCAACTGGGTCAGCAGGTCGCGGTTCCTGGTCTCCAGGTCGGTGAGGGCGGCGATGTGTTCGGCGCGCAGGCGATCCAGTTCCAGCGTTTGCTCGTCGGCATGCGCGGCCAGGCGGCGTTGATCGGCGAACGCCTGCGCCAGCTGCGTCCGCACCTCGGCCAGCGCCTCGGCCTTGCCGGCCTCCATCTCGGTGAGAACCCGGTGATGTTCGGCAATCAGCGTCGCGCGCTCACGCTCGTGCGCTTCGACCCGCGCGCTGAGGCGACGTTGGTCGGCGAGCGACGCCCCCAGCTGCGAGCGCAGCTCGTCGAGCGCGCCCGCCTGCTGCAATCGTAGGTCGTCGAGCGCCCCGCGCCTGCCGGCCTCGACGTCGGCAAGCACCCGTGAATGCTCGGCGATGAGCTGCTCCTGTGCACGCGCATGCGCGGCGCGCAGCAGCTCCAGCTCGCGCTCCCGCGCCTCGACCCGCTCGGCGAGGCTGGCGTGTTCGGCTGACGTTCGCGCCAGCTGCGCGCGCATGTCGGTCTGTTCGTCCAGCGCCTGCGCCAGTGACTGCTCGAGCGCGGCGACGGCTGCCTGATGCTCGCCGGCGGTGCGCGCGCGGTCGGCCTCGTATGCGGCAACACGAGCCTGCAGCCGTTCCTGTTCGGCGCGCAGGTCGGCCAGCGCCTTGTCGCGGGTCTCGAGCTCAGCGAGCGCGCGCTGACGCGCGGCAATCAGGGCATTGCGTTCGCGCTCGTGCTCCTCGATGCGCGCGGCGAGGCGACCCTGTTCGGCCGACCCCTCGGAGATCTGGCGTCGATAATCGGCGACGACGCCCGTGGCCGTCTTCAGATGGGCGAGGGCACGGTGGTGCTCGGCGCGCAGCAGGTCCAGTTCGCGCGTCGGCTCCTCGGCACGCGCTGCGATACGACTTTGCTCGGCGACCGCTTCCACCAGCGACTGCCGAAGCGCGTCAACGGCCACGCGATGGTCGGCAGCGACGCGGTCGCGCTCGGCGTCATGGTCGGCAACGATCGCCTGGAGGCGTCCCTGTTCGGCAATCGCCGTCGCTTTTGCCGCATGCGCAGCCGCCAGCGCCGCCTTCAGCATCGCGACATCGCGGCCGTACTCACGTTCCTTCTGCAGCGCCGCCAGCTGGCTGCGCTCGAGTTTTTTCTCGAGCGCTGCGAACGTCGCCTCGCTGTGCCGGTCGGTCGCGGCACTCCCGGTCGACTGCTCGACGCGCTGGCCCGGCGGCTGCTCGCGAACGTGGAGCAGCAGCGACTCGAGACCGTCCGGATGCTCCGTGAGCGCAACCGCCTGAACGAGCACGCGGCGCGACGTGTGATCGCGGAGGAGAAGATCGCATTCGAAGGATGCGGCGCCTTCCGACCAGCATCGCGACGTGAATTCCTGCCACTGAGCGCGTTGGCCCGGGACGAGGCAGTCGCTCAGGTTGGTGTTCAGGATCGCTGGCCGCGGACCGCCTCCCAACAGGCTGAGCGCGGCATCGTTGCAGGCGAGCAGCCCGCCGTCCAGGCGCACCCGTATTAACCCGGCCGCCTGGCGCTCGAGGCGATGACCCGGGTCCGATGCGTCCGACGGTCGGCTCAGCGCCCCAGGTCCATCCATGTCGTCAGGAGTGCACACCTTTTCATTCACGTGCGGAGCACATGATTGATCAGTATCGGTTGTCGGACCTGAAACGATCAGCGACGCCTTCGCACGCGGCACCCGTCGCCGCTGTCGCCAGCGGCGCTGCCCCTCGGCCGCTCTCGGTCGTCCTACCTCGTCAACATTAGTGCACGCAACAATGTCGGCATTCCCATTGCTTCGCCTCGCGCTGCGTATGAAGGTGCGGCTGATTCGGAAACTCGCCGACCAACTTGATGGCGTAAATGTCTCACGCAAGCACGTCGGAGACGTGCTTGACCTCAAACCCGAAGAGGCGAGAGCGTTGATCGCCGAGGGCTGGGCGACGGCAGATGAGCGGCGGCGGAGGCCGGCGAGCCCGGCCTTCGGCGACCGGCGCCGCGTTCGCAGCCCATCGCTCGACGCCGGCGACGACGACCTGGAACAGGCCTCCTGACCACGCAGCCTGCACGAGCTACCGTTGAACGACGCCCCGTCCACCCGCCGCGTGCTGCTCGTCGGATTGTCCGACGATGAACGGGAAATCTTCGGCGGTTGTCTGCGGCGGATGGGTTTTCTGGTTCAGGCGTTCGCCGAACCCGAAGTGGTTCTCAGCATGGCGACCGACACGCCGCCAGCTGCGATCGTCACGCGCATCATGCAGCGCGGACCGATTGACGGCATCGAACTGACGCGGCGCGTCCGAGCGCATCCGGCGACTCGTGACGTCGCCGTCGTCGTGGTCACGACCCGCATTGAGCCAGAGTACGGAGCGGCGGCGCTTGACGCAGGCTGCGACGGCTTCCTGCTGTTGCCCGCAACGGCGGAACTGGTCGCATACCACGTCGAACGCGGAATCGCGAGTCGTAGCGCTCACGTGAAGCCGCCGATGCGTCCGCGGCTGCAACCGATTGGCTCCCAACTCCAACCCGTTACGCCTGATGCGTCGTCGCTGATTATGTCGACCCCTGGATTGGTGCTGAGTAACGAGGACGCCGTCCGTCTCATGAACGCCTGGCGTCGCCTGACGGCATTCGTGGCGTTGGTCGACCTGCCGTCGCCGCCTTCGGACGGCGTTGCCCTGATTCGCGAGTTCGTCGAGCCGGCGTTGGACGACTTGAACCGGCTCGCCGATCAGATACCGCAAGACCAGCTGGCGGAAGCGAATCAGGCGCCGTCGGCGTGGTACCCGAACCTGCACGATGGACGATGGCGGCGCGCGAGACCCGAAGGCGACACGCCGCGCAGCTAGATACACATCCTAGGTCTGGCCCAGCCCGAGCGCATGGGTTGCGCGCGACTTCGGTGACGTGAGGACCGCGTCGTACCTCGAGGTGCGCTGGTGCGCGTCAGGGCTTGAACGACGGCGGGACAAATTCAACGGCGACAGCGGTGCCGTTCGCTCCAGGGCCCCAGCGATCGTCGGGCCGCCAGGTCACGAGGACGCGCTCGTTCGGCGGCCGCGGACCGCAGGAGATGGTGAAGTTCCGGTCGTCGCCGAACGCCGTCAGCTGGATGTCTTCCATCCGCGCCGCCGCCGCGACGATGTGGCGTCCGTCGGCATCGACGGTGAAGCGGACGGCGTCGCTCGAGCAATCGATCCGCAGCAGGCGGCCCAGCGCGCGCTCTTCGCCGGCGCGCACGGCACGCAGGATCAGGCCGCCGCGGCGTTCGGTGGTCTCGTCGTGGGGTGCGACATCGCGGCCGGCAGCCGTCGTCTCCGGTGCCGCCTTCGTTCCGTCGGACGCTGCAGACCCCGGGGACGCTGCGGCAGTCGGCGGCCCCGCAGGCAGGGCGTCGCGCTGCGCCTGCACGCGCGCGCGCTCCCGTTCGTGCTCGGTGATCACGTCGAGCCGTTCGCGGGCGGCTTCAGCCGACCTGCGATCGAACGTGATTGCCGCGATCGGCGTCAGCATCGCCCGCGCTCCGGCCCGGTCGCCCTGCAGCAGCCTGACGTCCGCATAGCGGAGCCAGTAATCGATCCGTCCGGGCGCCAGCGCGACCGCTTGCTCGATCGACGCGCGAGCATCGGCAAGCGTCTCCTCCGACAGCATCTGGACGTAGGCGAGCGTCGCGTACGCCTCCGCGGAGGCGCCGTTCAGCTGTGTCGCCTGTTTCAGCGTGACGAGCGCCTGCCGCCGGTGCTCCTCGGAGCCGCGAGGGTCGGCATAGACGCGCGCGACGCCGCAGACAAACTGCGTCACGAAATCGCGCGGCGCCAGTGAGGCGGCGCGGCCGAGCGCCGCGAAGGCCTCATCGAGTTTGTTCTGCGACACGCGCAGCAGGCCCAGCGCCATCTGCGTCGTCGCGTTGTCAGGCTCGGCGGCGGCGGCGCGTTCGATGCGCGGCGCGCCTTCCGCCTCGCGGTGGACGCGCCGCTGCGCGTCGCCGAGCCACGCGTCGACTTCGCCGGCCGTGAGCTGTCGGCCCGGGCCGGGTTCGGCGACCGACACCTTGTCGGCGAACTGGTAGCGATATTCCTTGAACGTGAGGCCGCGCAGGTAGTCTCGCAATTCCTTATCGAGCTCGACCGGCGTTTTGCCGAAGGCGGTCGTGAACGCCTCGACCGGCGGCCGACCTTCGGCGATCTCGTGCACGTAACGGTTGATCGTTTCGCCGCCATTCGGCCGCGCGACCATCAGATAGTGGGTGAGCGCCCACGATTCGGCGTAGAAGATCGTCCGGCGTTCGCCTTCGTTGTACATCGGTGACGATTGGTCCACGTCGATCAGCGTGGCAATCGGCAGGTAGCGCTCGCGCAGCAGCAGGATGTGGTCCCGCTGCGCGCGGCCGACTGTCGCCGCCTTGCCGCGGTCGATCAGGTGATAGGTGCTGTAGTATTCGGCGAGCCCTTCGTTCAGCCACACCGGCAGCGTGCGAACCGCGTTCCTCACCAGCAGATGCGTGTACTCGTGGTAGGCGATTTGCGTGGACTCATCGAAGCCCTCCAGGGACATCACGATGTGGTTCATGTCCGAGGATTGGCCGAAGAAACCAGCGATGCTCGCCGGCTTGCCCTTGTAGAGCGGCACGAGCGGGTCGAGCGCTTTCTTGTTGCCGACGACGTAGACGATCGTCGGGACAGAGGGCGGACGATCCGCATTGCGAATCAGCCCGCCGACGACAACTTGAAACTGCTCGATCTGGAGGGCGATGTCGCGGAGCGTCGCCGGCGATTGGTCGCCGATGATGGTGAGGTTCCCGGCGGTGAGGAGCGTCCACCGGGAGTCCGCCGACGCGGGTGCCGCAGCGACCGTTAGCAGCGCCGCTACCGTGAAGACGAGACCAGCCCCAACGACCCGCGGGCATCCGACGCATCGTGTCTCAGCCATCGCGGACCTCGTTGCGATCGTTACCGCGGCGCAAACAACTCGCGGACGATCGCGTCGCGGACATCATCGTCCACCGCTCGCGTCGTGCGTTTCGGGTCGCGTTTCGAAGCTGTGTCGGTGTTGAATGACACGATGTAACCGGAGTGCGAGGGCCGGTGCACGTACAGGTGCGAGATGAATCCGTTCTGATCGCCGCTGTGGCCGACCAGTTCGACCTTGCCGTGCCGCTCGATGAACGTCGACAGCCCCGCCTGGACATCGGAACCGCTGCCACCCTCGCCGTCACGCGCGCGAATCTGCGGCGTAAACATCTCGTCGACCGACGATCGCTTCAGGATGGCATCGCTGCCCTCGATCAGAAACGTCAACCACCTGGCCATGTCGCCGAGGGGGGCGTTCAGACCGCCGTTCGACACCGTGATGCCGGTGTCGAAATCGAAGCGCTGCTCCGTGATGCCGTCGTCATTGCGAACGTAGCTGTGCGATTTGTGGGCGACGAGGTGGTAAGGCGCGCGGTCGAAGAAACTCCGGGTCATGCCGAGCGGCATGAACACGTTCTTCGTGATGTAGACCTCGTAATCGTCTCCGGACAAGAGCTCGATGATCCGTCCCAGAAAAATCACGCCAGGGTTGGAATAGCTGTATTGCGTGCCTGGCTTGAAGAGCAGCTGCGTGTACGGGAACATCGCAACCACCTGTTCCCATCGGGTCGGCTCGAATGGATGCCACGGCTCGTCGCCGCCCCACGGCCACGTCGCGGCGCGAAATCCCGAGCTGTGAGACATCAGCTGTCGAATCGTGACTTGCGACATGTCGCCGTACGGATTGTGAACGAGGCGCAGCTCCGGCACGTACTTCACCGCCGGGTCGTCCAATGACAGCAAGCCACGATCGCGCAGCTGCATGATCGCGACGCCGGTGAACGTCTTGGTAATCGACGCCCAGTGGTAGATCGTGTCTTCGTCGACCGGCCGTCGGTCGTCGAGATCCTGAAATCCCTCGAACGCCTTGTGCACGACCGTGCCGTTCCGCACCACCATCAGGCTGCTGCCGGCGATGCCCGCATCCTGCAGACGCTGACGATAGAACGCGGCGACACGAGACCATGGATCGCCGGCCTGGCCGGCAACGGTCCCAGCGAGAAGAAGGACAGCGAGGGCGCGCGGCACGCGCTATTCGTACCGCAATGCCCCGGGCGGATCAAGCGAGTCGCGCGATGTGACGGCGATCACGGTGCACGACCGCCACCCGCCTAGCGACCTGGCGCCGTTAGAATCGCTTTGATGGTGTCCGCGTTACCTTCGTGGCAGGCAAATTCGTAGAGCTGCTCGGTTGTTCGCTTCAGGCGAATCATCGCGGTCCACGGACGCGTCCACGTCCGCGCGTCTTCGACGCGGATTTCCTCGTCGAGCTCGTCTGGTGCGACAAGCCGGAAGCGCTCGGTCAGGTGCATGTCCGCACCCGCACCGATGAAGTCCGTTTCGGGACGGAAGTTGGTCGTGTCGACGACCAGCGTGTCGTTGTCCCAGTGTCCACGCGAATCGCCGTTCCACGCTCGCATCGACGGCGGCAGATGCACGCGATCGTTGAGCGGGATGATCCGGGCGTCGTGGATCGCTTCCATGAAGAACACGACGTAGTCGTTCGTTTGCACGATTTGGTAATACGCGTAGATCCCGGCGCTCGGCGTGCCGGCGATTCCAGCGATGCGCGGCATGCCGAACGTGATGCAGCGCGTCGCCATGGACAAGTCCGCGACTGATCCAGGTTCGGCCGGTGGCTGCGCGTCGCGGCGTCGCCGGCCTTCGGCCGTATAGGCGGGTAGCCGACCGGTCGGTGGGTCGGTGATCAGCGACGTTCGATTCTCGAATTCCATCTCGGTGAAGAACGCCGGATCGTATGTCGGCGCCGAGTCGAAGTGCGCGGGATCGTTCAACAGCGCCAGCAACGACCGGCCGCTCGGGACGACCATCACGTGGCCGTCCTTGAAACTGCGCGCGGCCTGCGTGTTCAGCGCCGCCACTTCCGCGTCGGTCAACAATGGCTTGTCGCGCAGCTCGAGTGGACGTTCCAGCGGCGTCGCAAACCGATTGGTCCAGTTGCCCTGCAGATCGGGATGGCCGCGGCCCGCCGTGGCATGCGACATTCCAACGATCGCGCAGCAGCACATGGCACAGCCGGCGAGGAAACGAGACATCAGGACCTCCGAACCGTAGCGATGCGGCACAGCAGCGCTATCTTCCTTCGCGCAGCAGCGGCTGTTGCGTGTATCGCGCCGGCACAGACATGAGCGGGTCGAACAGTTGCGCCTCGGCGCGGCGATGGCCCACCGCTCGAACGTAGCCGAAGTGGCGACCGGCGTCGGTTTCGAGCGCCCGGATCTCCTTCTCGTTGCCCGGTGCAACGAGTGTGATCCAGTCCCGCCACAAGCGCCAGCCGTCGGGAAGGGTGTCGGCGACTGCGATGTCCAGGATGCCGGTTTGCTCCCAGTGCCGCCGCCACCACCCTGCCGAGTGCAGGCAGTACGGCAGTTCCGCCGCCCACCACTCGGACATGTGCGCTGGAACCTGGTCGGCGATCTCGCTGAGAAAGCCGGCCAGAGCGATTCCCACCGCGCCGCCTGGCTTCACGAACCGGGCGAGGTAGTTCAGGTACATGTCGTCGGTGCCGTAGTACATGAACGAGTCGATCGACACGACGGCGTCGAAGAACCCTTCGGAGAACGGCAGCGACCGCGCGTCGGCCCGGATCGGGAAGACGCCGTCGTCGACACCCGCGTCCCGCACTCGCTGAATGTTCTCGGAAGCGCTGAACCACAGATCGGTGGCCCACACCTGCACGCCGAACTCGCGGCGGAGAAAGACCGATGACGCCGCCCGCCCGCAGCCCAGGTCGAGGACCCGCATGCCGGGCCGCAGGTCCATGGCCTCGGTCAGCCACTCCGTCAGCCACAGGGAATTCGCCCCGCCACTGACACTGGCCATGATCCATTCTGGATGGTACGCCGACGAACGCGGGAATCTGGGTGAGACGAATCGCTCGTCCATGTTCAGATCGAATCGCCAGGTCTCACGGTATCGGCCGTCGGGCGTCCTGGTGCGGCTCGCCGATGTGATACTTCGCGAAGAAGACGCGGATCGCTCTGTAGATCTTCTCCATGTCCGGCGTGCTCCACCCACCGTGGCCGCCGCCTTCGACGGTGTAGAACTCATTAGGCGTGCCGGTGGCGTCGAGCATCTTCTTCAGCTTTGTCGCCTGGTCGAACGGCACGACCGAATCGGCGGTGCCGTGGATGATCATGATTGGCGGCAGTCCATTGCGCACGTAGGTCGTCGGCGAGACGCGCTTTGCGATCGCCGCGCGGTCCATTGCGCTGCCGAGCCACGCCTCGGTGAAGTTGCCGGATGAACCCGGCTTCCGGTTCATCAGATCCTCGACGTCGGTGATTCCATAGAAGTCGAGCACCGCCGCGACCCTCATCGGCTGCGTTCCAAGATCTCCCGTCGTCCAGGCGCGGCGCCGGTCGCCCGGGCACTGCCGATCGAGCCCCGCCGACTCCGGCAGCATCCCGGTGGTGAGCGCGAGATGGCCGCCCGCCGATTGGCCGGTCGTGACGATGTTGTCGAGGTCGAACTTGTACTGTCTGGCGTTCTGGTAGATCCACCGCAGCGCGCAGCGGCAGTCCTCCACGGCCGCCGGCGCCAGCGCGACGTCGGCGAGGCGATACTCGACGTTGACCACCGCCCATCCCATCTCGAGGAACGGCAGGAACGCGAAGAGCGAGCTGTTCTTCGATCCGTTCGTCCAGCCGCCGCCATGCATGAACATCAGCACGGGCGTCGGACCGGCGGCGTCCGACGGCCGATAAACATCCAGCTTCAGGTCGGCGCCGGCGGCGCGGAGATACGTGATGTCCGCGGCGAGAGTGTAGGTGTTCGCGACCTGGACGAAGCGCGTCGCTGGATCGACGGTCTGTGGCGCCGCCTGGCGCGCCGGCACAGCCGCCGAGAGAAGGATGACGCTGATAGCGGTCGCGGCGAGACGTGTCATCGTAATTCCTGTGGAAGGCGAATGCCGTCACGGACAGATTGCCGACCCACATTATACGGACGCCGTCTATGAACGCGCGGCCGCGGCTTTGAAACGACGCCATTGACCGAATGCGGATCAACGGACAGCGAGGTTGACGTGGAAGAGCGGCTCCTGGAAATTCGTGTCGTCCCGAGCGAACCCGCTCACGTCGCCGCTGAAATGAACGGAGCCGTCACGACGCCAGTAACCTGCGGGTCGATCAGTGGGAGTACGACCGTCGAAGCCTCGAAGCGCAAGGTCCCGGCCAACAACGGATTAACGATCTGTGTTCCGTTGACGGTTGCGCTCGTAAACCCAGTTGCGATCAGGTGGCCGCCGCCGTCGCCGCCAAGGAGCGTCCTCGGTGAGAGCTCGCCGGGGCGCACCCGTGCAAACACGGCAACGCGGCGTACGCAGGAATCCCCAATTAGTGCGTGATGGCAAGAATCCAAAGCGACTGAACGAAAACGATGTTGGGCACGCACACGAACGTGTCGAAGTCGCGCAACACGAAAGAAACGCTCGAGAAGTCGGTTTGACGACGGACGAAGACGTACGTGCGGCGCCAGGGCTTGAAATACGCCGTCGCGCTTCAGCACGAAGGCGGACGGTCAGGGACGGGGTTTCGCCGCGTGACGGGTGCATCGGAGAACCGACCGGTCTCGAGCGCGGCGGGAGGAAGTCCCCGCGCCACACGTGATAACTTGCGGACGACGTGAGTCGTGAGCACGTGCGGCGCGTGGCGAAGCAGCGTCCAGATCGCCGCGAGATACCAGCGGTTCCGTCTTCCGGCCCGCCAGTCGCATCGCAGGCGCTCGACGATTTGACCGCCATAAAACGTCCGCCAACGCCGCTTTCCAAGGGCGAATTCGCGTAGCGCGTGCACGGGAACGTGCGAGCGCTCCCTCCGCAGCACTTCGAGAATCGCCCGGAGCATCAAGGCAGGATCGCGCGACATGCTGCCGGCGTGCTGCCGGTATCTGACCGCGTCGCGCGGATCGAAGATCGCCACTCCCGAGCGCGCGAGCGCCAGATACACCGCGTAGTCGGACGCCGGGCCAATGTGTGGCGGGAACCCGCCGATTCTCTCCACATCGTCGCGCCGGAAAAACGCGACGCCGGGCGTCCAGGCAAAGTTATCGAGCAGCCAGGCGCGATAGAGGTCGTCGCCGTCCACCACCGGCGGATTCGATGGCAGCGTGCGTCGGTCGACGTCCATCAGTTGACAGCGTCGAACGACGCACGCCAGACGCGGGTTCCGCTCGAGAATGTCAACTCCCGAGGCGATGGCGTCCGGCAGCAGTTCGTCGTCGGCGTCGAGAAAGACGATGTACTTACCGCGGGCCAGACCGAGTCCCGCATTCCGGGCCGCCGCCACTCCGTGGGCCGGCCGCTGCCGCACCACGATCGCGCCGGCGCGGGCGGCCACATCGGCCGTTTCGTCGGTCGATCCGTCGTCGACGACGATGATTTCGATGCGGGGATAGTTCTGTCGAATCGCACTTTGAATCGCCCAACCCAGGAAATGCGCTTGGTCTCGGCATGGGATGACAACGGTCACGAGCGGCACATCCACGCCGGCATGGCCATCTGGCTCCTGAGAGGAGCCGGACAGATCGTCTCTTGGCTCAGATGCTTCAGCGAACAAGCACAGGCCTCGATCGGGTTGAACGTGAACCGGATGGGTTAGGCCGTTGGGCATTCCGTCGAGCTGAGTGCAAGGACTTCGCCGTCAGATCGTGTGCCCCCTCAAGCCGTCGCCCTATCGCCCCCGGACTCACGCGCAATACTTTTCCCAATTGTGGAAAAGCCCTTCCATCCGACGTCGACAAAGAACTCGTCTGTCCTATGCATTGCTCAGTAAACGTACTTATCGCTAAGCCAGAAACGACCAGGCTGAGCGAGCACGTTCTTTGCTGAGGCTGGGCCCAGCCGTGTCGACAGTCGAAGAATC
>Ga0207640_10001341_pt1 | contig 13336 bp, 12 predicted proteins | sample KBSCornC42_FD_184300 | JGI IMG/M metagenome (GOLD analysis project Ga0207640, IMG submission 184300) | Corn rhizosphere microbial communities from Kellogg Biological Station, Michigan, USA - KBS Corn C4-2 (SPAdes) (version 2) | ecosystem: Host-associated > Plants > Roots > Rhizosphere > Soil ... | reverse complement strand
CGCCGCGTCGATCAGGTCGCGCGTCACGTCGGTCTGGCCGTAGACCATGACATGGCTGCCGGTGAGGCGGGCGATGTCGATCCGGACAAGCGTGTCGCCACTGGCCAGATTGAACCCTTCCTCCTTCAGTCCGGCAGCGTTCAACCCGGCATCGAGGCCCAGTTTGTGCAGCAGATCGGTCGTGACCGTCTCCAGCACGCCGGCGCGAATCCGGCTTTCGACGTGCTCCCGGGTTTGGCGTTCGACGATGACGCAGCCTATTCCGGCTGCCCGCAGAAGATGTCCCAGCAACAGTCCCGCAGGGCCGCTGCCGACGATTGCGACCTGCGTCTGCATGCCTGCCGTTGTTCCAGAGTCCGGTTTCATATGTCGAGCTTCCTCTCCAGGGCATCCAGTACGCGGTAGCAGGGCATGACCTGCGCCACCGAGGCATTGGGTTCGCGGCCATCACGGATGGCGCTCACGAATTCGCGGTCCTGCAGTTCGATGCCATTTGAGGAAACGGCCACGCCGCTCAGGTCGATCGGCTCCTCCTTGCCCGTGACGAGATCGTCATAGCGCGCGATCCAGGTGCCGTTGTCGCAGATGTACCGGAAGAAGGTGCCGAGCGGACCCTCGTTGTTGAAGCTGAGCGAAAGCGTGCAGATCGCGCCGCTCTCCGCCTTGAGCTGAATCGACATGTCCATCGCGATGCCAAGTTCGGGGTGGATCGGCCCCTGCAGAATGTTGGATTGCACGATCGGACCGGCCTGATATGCGAAGAGATCGACCGTGTGCGCGGCATGATGCCACAGCAGATGATCGGTCCAGCTTCGCGGCTCGCCCTTGGCGTTCATGTTCTTTCGGCGGAAGAAATAGGTCTGCACGTCCATTTGCTGGATGTTCAGCTCGCCCGCGCGGATCTTGCCGTGCAGGTACTGGTGGCTCGGATTGAACCGGCGGGTGTGGCCAACCATCGCGACCAGGCCGGTTTCCTGCTGCTTCTTCAGCACGGCCTCGCCATCGGCCAGGCTGTCGCACAGCGGGATCTCGATCTGGACGTGCTTGCCGGCTTCCAGGCACTGGATGGCCTGTGACGCATGAAGTGGGGTTGGCGTGGCCAGGATCACGGCATCGAGACCCGGCAGGGCGAGCGTCTCGGCAAGATCGGTGGTCGCGTGCGCTGCGCCATATCTGGCGGCGAGCGCCCGGGTGGGTTCGAGGTCCCGCCCGACGATCGAGACGACCTCTATGTCATCGATCTGCTTCAGGACATCGAGATGCTTTTCTCCGAAGGCGCCGCCACCGGCGAGAGCAATTTTCATGGGTCAGGTTCCGCTGGAAGAGAGGGCAGTGGGTTCGAGGACGATGTGTCCGATCGCGGTGTTGCTGCATGGGACGTGGTAATGGCGGTGGAGGAGGCGGGTTGCCGGTCCGAGCGCGCCGCGCATGATCAACCACATCACCATTTCGATCCCTTCGGACCCGGTTTCCCGCAGATATTCGATGTGCGGGACCCGTCGCAGATGGTCGCTCTCGCCGATCAGCCCGTCGAGAAACATGTTGTCCCACGCGGCATTGATCAGCCCCGCGCGCGGACCCTGGAGCTGGTGGCTCATCCCCCCGGTTCCCCACACCTGGACATTGAGATCCTCCGGGAAGGTGGCGACGGCGCGGGCGATGGCCTCGCCCAGGGCCCAGCACCGGTTGCCCGAAGGCGGGGGGTAGGTGACGACATTCACCGCCAGCGGGATCACCCGGCACGGCCATTGCTCCACGCGGCCGAACATCATCGAAAGCGGCACCGTCAGCCCATGGTCGACGTCCATCTCGTTGATAACGGTCATGTCGAACTCGTCGAGGATCAGGCTTTGGGCGATGTGCCAGGCGAGGTCAGGGTGGCCGATCACATCGGGCACCTGGCGCGGCCCCCAGCCTTCGTCGGCGGGCTTGTACCGCTCGCCGCAGCCGATCGCGAAGGTCGGGATGACCTTCATGTCGAAGGCGGAGGCGTGATCGTTGTAGACCAGGATGACGACGTCGGGTCTTGCGGCCTTCTCCCAGGCCCGCGTCCACTCATAGCCGGCAAAGATCGGCCCGAAGTAATCGTCGCCTTCCTTGCCCTGGTCATGGGCCACTCCCAGCAGTGGGACGTGGCTGGAGCCGACGCCGGCGCTAATGCGAGCCATCAGCGTTGTTCCTTCCTGGAACGCAGCCCGTCGGGCGATCGGCCGCCTGCGTTCATCATGGCCTGATAGTCGGCAACGCTCATGCCGGTCATCGTGCTGACCGCCTGAACGAAGCTCTGCCCATCCGTCGAAAAGATCTTCGACAGGAAGTAGATGTTGCCGCCAAGATCGAGCATCCGGTTGTAATCGCGCGCGAGCACCGCGGCCTTCTGTTCGTCCGACAGCGGCCACTGATCCAGATAGGCCTTCTCGTCGGCCTTCCAGCGTTCGCGATTGTCGGGCTTCATCAGGCTCATCGCGAACTGGTTGAGATGATATCCCTTGCGCGCGCGCGCAGCGGTGAACACCCGGGTGCCGGGGATATCCTCGAACTCCGCGAGGTACTCGTGAATGTTGCGGGAGGCGGTCATGCGGGGGGCGATCCGTTGGCGATAAGCCGGTTGATGATTTGCCGTGCTCGCGTGCCGCCCTGATCGATACTGTAGGCGTTGAGCTTCATCGCGGGGTTTGCGGCAATCGCGCGCTGCTGAGCCTCGAGGATTTCTTTGTCTTCGAGGAAGACGCCGCCCTGCTGCTGCTTGAAGCGGGCGGTGAAGCCGGCGTCTTCGATATCGAAGCTGCGCGCCATGCCCCAGAAATAGTGCATGGTGGTTTCAGATTCCGGCGTGGCGACGTCGATCACGAAGCCGCGCACGCCGGAATCATGATGCTGAAGCGTCGCCCCCGCTTCGACGGGCGCCACGCCGACATCGATGATAACGGCGGAGGGCGGGATGAATTCGCAGATCTGCCACCGATCGACCGGGCCGTCCTTCTTTAGGGCGCCGCGCCAGAAGGGAGGCGCATCGATGCCCGGCATCCAGCGCGACACAACCACGCGATCCCCCTCGACCCTCGTCTCCAGCGGCGCCTCCATCAGTTCGGGCTGGCCGATGGAGCCGGCATGGACATAGGTCTCGTGAGTCAGGTCCATGAGATTGTCGATCATCAACCGATAGTCGGCCGCGATATGGTAATACCCGCCATCGACGGTCCAGCCGGGCGTCGAGCAGGGCCAGAGATCGGGGATCAGATCCGGGTCGGCGGCCTCCCGTTCACCCACCCATACCCAGACAAAGCGGTGGCGCTCCGCGACGGCGAAGGTCTCCGCGCAGATGCCCTTGTTCACCTTTTCCGTCCGCAGCGGCATTTCCTCGGCCACGCCGTCGGCGCCCAGCTTGAGGCCATGATACTTGCAGCGTATCGAATCGCCTTCACGCAGGCCCATCGACAGCGGCAGAAGGCGGTGCGGACACGCGTCGCGCATGGCGACGACTGACCGGTCGAGCTTGCGATAGAGCATCATCGGCACGCCGCAGATGGTCCGGGCGAGCGGCCGTTCGCCGATTTCATGGTCCCACCCGGCGACATACCAGGCATTGATGATCCAGGTCGTCACAATCCCCTCTCCCGCAGCTGTCCGTCTAGCCGCGGGAAGACGCGGCGCGCATTGCCCTCGAATATCGCCTGGCGTTCGGCATCGCTGATATCGAGAGCATCGATATACCGTTTGGTATCGTCGAAATAATGTCCTGTGGTCGGATCGATACCACGCACCGCGCCGACCATTTCCGAACCGAACAGAATGTTCCTGTTCTCGATCACATCGGCCAGCAGGTTGATCCCGGGTTGATGGTAGACACACGTGTCGAAGAAGATGTTGTTCATCAGGTGAACGTCGAGCGCCGGCTTCTTCAGCATGTCGGCAAGCCCCCGATAGCGCCCCCAGTGGTAGGGCACCGCGCCGCCGCCGTGCGGGATGATGAACCGCAAGGTCGGGAAATCGGCGAACAGATCACCTTCCAGCAGCTGCATGAAGGCAATGGTGTCAGCGGCGATGTAATAGCCCCCCGTCGCGTGCATCGCCGGATTGCAGCTGCCGGAGACATGGATCATCGCCGGCACGTCCAGCTCGACCATCTTCTCGTAGAAGGGATACCAGTAGCGGTCGGTGAGCGGCGGGTGCTGGAAATGACCGCCGCCCGGATCGGGATTGAGGTTGCAGCCGATGAAGCCCAGCTCGTTCACGCAGCGATCGAGTTCGGCGATCGAGGCCGACATGTCGGCGTTCGGACTCTGCGGCAGCATGCAGACGCCGGCGAAGGTTTCCGGGAACAGCCCAACGACGCGCGCTATCAGGTCGTTGCAACGCACCGACCATTCCTGCGCAACGCCCTGATCCCCGACATGCGGCGCCATGGCCGAGGCCCGCGGCGAGAAGATGGTGACGTCCGCGCCGCGTTCCCGGATCAGGCGCAGCTGGTTGGCCTCGATCGTTTCGCGGATTTCGGTATCGGTGATGTCGGGATAGGGCGGGGCGGTCGTGCCTGCCTTGTACGCGGCCTTCTGCGCCTCGCGCCATGCGTCATGCCCCGTGGGCAGGACGGTGTAATGGCCGTGACAGTCGATGATCAGGCTCATGCCGCCTTTTCCTGCGTTCGGGTTGTGAGGGTCCTGAGCTTGGCATCTAGTCCATCGGGCGAGCCCAGGCCGAGGCTGCCCAGGGCCCGCTGGCGCTCCACCGTGCCGCGCGACATCGCGCTGCCGGTCCCCAGCCCGTCGAGGGTCTTGACGACCTCCTCCATCTCGGCGGCCCGGCGCAGCCCGTGGACGAGCATCCTGTCCAGGTTGTAATCGGCCCGCTCACTCCATGTGCCCGGCTTCTCGCTGGCGTCGAGCGAGGCGAGCACCTCGTCCCGAACGCCCGCCGCCTCGGCCGCCATCAGGCATTCCGCGGTCAGGGCCTCGATCCCCTTGACCATGACCGACCGGATCATCTTGACCGCCGAGGCTGCGCCGATCCCGCCATCCATCTTGCGGATCCGGGTGAAACCCATCGCCGCCAGCAGAGCCAGCCCCGCTTCGGCATGGGGGCCACTGGCGAGCAGGGGAACGTCGCGACAGGCCGGACGAACCGGCGCCATTATGGCGACATCGACATACCGGCCGCCCGCGGCATGGATCGCCTCGGCGGCCGCGCGCTTGGTGTCGGGCGCGACGCTGTTCATGTCCAGCCACAGGGCGCCCGACGGGAGGCAGGGCGCATAGTCGCGCGCTGCAGCCAGCGCCTCGTCGGCGGTGACGAGCGAGATCGCCGCGCCGGCACCGCGAAGTGCGGGGGCCACGTCCTCGAAGCCGTCGACGCCCGCCGCGGCGAAGGCGGCAAGCATCTCGTCTCGCAAGGCTGCGTCGCGGATCTTGCGGTCGAACGCGCGCGCTCCGGCGGAGGCGAATGCCCGTCCGGCCTCTCCAAAGCCGATATATGCGATAGTCGATGCCATGGACCCGCGGTAAACGAACGGAGCGCCGGCCCCCCAGTCCAATTCGGGTATCGCCTAGTGAATTTCCTGAAGTCTCGTTTCCGTGGAGGCCAGGCGCAGGAGGTCGATCAGCCGCTGCTGGGACCGCGTCGGCCGCCAGTCGCTGCGCATGCTGAGCCCGATCGTGCGGACGCGGTCCGACAGGGCGGGGCCGATGCGCTCCAGCATGGAGTTCTCGATCTCCACGGCGATCTGGTCAGGCGACAGCAGGGTCAGCAGATCACTTTGCATGAGCAGGCCCCGGATCACCATCACGGAGCCGCACTCGACCGGCATGGCCGGCGGCGGCGCCCCCTCGAACAAGGCGTCCCAATGGGCGCGGAGCGGTGTTCCGGCGGGGCCGACGATCCACGACTGCGCGCGCAGATCGTCCAGGGTGACAGGGCCGCGCGCGAGCGGATGGTCCTTGCGGCCGAAAATGGCGAGGCGGTCGGTGAAGAGGGGGAACTGATCGATACCCGGCGTCACTTCGTCGCGCAGCGCACCGATCATCATGTCGATGACGCCGTCAAGCAGGGGATCCACCAGCTCCCGCCAGGAACCTTCCACGACATTGACGACCACTCCGGGCGATTCGCGGAGAAAATGCGCCAGCGCGCGCGGCAGGACCAGCGCCCGGCTCAACGGCATCGCGCCGATTGCAACGCGCGCACCTTCGTCCGGTTCGCCCCTGGCCTCGCCGATGCCCGTTGCGATCTCTCCGGCGGCGAGGCGCACGCCTCGGGCTAGCGCATGACCTGCCGCGGTGAGGGCCATTCCGCGGCCCCTCCGCTCGGCCAGAGGCACCGCGCAGATCTGTTCGAGTTCCCGGACGGCGCGATGGATCGCGGGCTGGGAAAGGCCGCTGACGGCTGCGGCACCGGCAAAGCCCTGTGCATTGGCGAAATGCAGGAAGGCCTGAAGCTGCGTCCCGGTCATCAGCCGCTCAGGGCTGGAAAAGCTGCGCGGGCCGCCGCGCGAGGAGCGGCGGGCCGCCGTGGCGAGGTGCGCGAAGGCCCGTTCCGCCCGATCGATCAGGGCTTTCCCCGCGACGGTCGGCGTCACCCCGTCAGAATGCCGTTCGAACAGGAGCACGCCAAGCTGTCTTTCCAGTTTGCCAAGACCCTGGGTCAGCGCGGATTGCGAGAGACCGGCCGTCTCGGCCGCGCGGTTGAGGCTCCGCTGCGCCACTACGTCACGGAGGGCACGCAGATGTCGCAGATTGATGTCGAAGGGCTTTATCATGGAGCAAACATAGCAAAAACTTATTACCCGTCCACAAGTTGGATTGGCACACGTTCGCACCTTGGGCGCACGGCACCCTGGCACAGGAGATCGAGCATGGGCGTGGTTGTACAGAATATCGAGCGTGCGGCGGCTGCGGTCATCGACGGGCTTGCCCATGCCGGCGTTGCCACCGTCCATGAAGCCCAGGGGCGCACCGGGCTGCTCAGCCATGGGATGCGGCCGATCTATGCGGGCGCGCGCATTGCCGGATCGGCAGTCACCATCTCCGCACCGCCCGGCGACAACTGGATGGTTCACGTTGCGATCGAGCAGTTGAAGGCGGGCGATATTCTGGTGCTGGCGCCCACGTCCCCGTGTGTGGATGGGTATTTCGGAGACCTGCTGGCGACCAGCGCGATGGCGCGTGGATGCCGCGGCCTGGTGATCGACGCAGGCGTTCGCGACGTTCGTGACCTGACGGCGATGGGGTTCCCGGTCTGGTCGAGAGCGGTCTTCGCGCAGGGCACGGTCAAGGCGACGCTGGGCTCCGTGAACGTGCCGGTGGTCTGCGCGGGGGCGGCGATTGAACCGGGCGATGTGATCGTGGCCGACGATGACGGCGTCTGTGTGGTCAAAAGGGGGGATGCAGACAGCGTCCTGCAGAAGGCGCAGGCACGCGAGGCGGCCGAGGAGGCCAAGCGTCAGCGCCTGGCGGCCGGTGAACTGGGCCTCGACATCTACAACATGCGGGGCCGTCTTGCCGAAATGGGCCTCAAATATGTCTGAGGGCGTGCGCTGCATGTGGATGCGGGGCGGGACGTCGAAGGGGGCTTTCTTCCTCGCCGGGGATCTGCCCACCGACCTCGCAGCCCGCGATGCATTCCTGCTTCGCGTGATGGGCTCGCCAGATCCCCGCCAGATCGATGGCATGGGGGGCGCGGATCCCCTGACCTCGAAGGTCGCGGTGGTGCGCCGCTCGGAACGGGCCGGCGTCGACGTCGACTATCTCTTCCTGCAGGTGTTCGTCGATCAGGCGATCGTTACCGACAGCCAGAACTGTGGGAACATGCTCGCGGGCGTCGGCCCCTTCGCCATAGAGCGGGGGCTGGTCAGCGCGGTCGGCGACGAAACGCCCGTTGCGATATTCATGGTGAACACCGGCCAAGTTGCCGTCGCAACGGTGCGGACCCGCGAGGGCCGGGTGTGCTATGACGGTGAGGCCGCGATCAGCGGCGTGCCGGGAACCGCCGCGCCGATTCCGCTCGCCTTCCGCGATACCGCGGGCTCATCCTGCGGCGCTTTGCTGCCGACGGGAAACGGGGTTGATGACATCGACGGTGTCGCCTGCACCCTCATCGACAACGGCATGCCCTGCGTGGTGCTGGCCGCTGCCGACGTCGGCGTAACCGGCTATGAGGATCGCGACACCCTTGATGCCGACATTGCGATGAAGGCCCGGGTGGAGGCGATCCGCCTGAAGGCGGGTCCGCTGATGAACCTGGGCGATGTATCCCGGAAGTCTGTCCCGAAGATGATGCTGGTGGCGCCGCCGCGCGAAGGCGGTGCCATCAGCGTGCGCTCGCTTATTCCACACCGCGTTCATGCATCCATAGGGGTTCTCGGTGCGGTCAGCGTTGCCACGGCCTGCCTGATTGCGGGTTCGCCGGCTGCCGCCAGTGCGCGGGTACCCGCGGGCCGGAGGCTCACCCTGGGCGTCGAGCATCCGACCGGCGTGACGGAATGCGTCGTCACGGTCGACGCAGGCGGACAGCCGGTCGAGGCCGGAATGCTGCGGACCGCGCGCAAGCTGATGGATGGGGAGGTTTTCACATGAGCACCGACAAGGACGGCCGCATCCGCTCCTGGGCGCTTTCGCCTTCGCGGCCGCGGTTCGCCGTGCCTCCCGGTGCCGTGGATGCACACTGCCACGTGTTCGGTCCGCAGGCCGAATTTCCATTCAGCTCCAAGGCCAAATACCTGCCGCAGGACGCCGGTCCCGAGGCACTTTTCGCCTTGCGCGACCGGCTGGGTTTCGCGCGCAACGTGATCGTCCAGGCGAGCTGCCATGGCACCGACAACCGCGCCACCCTGAACGCGATCGCCAAGTCGGGAGGCATGGCGCGCGGCGTGGCGGTGGTCGATCCGGCCATCGGCGATGCCGAGCTTGACGTGCTTCATCGGGGCGGCATTCGCGGCGTGCGATTCAACTTTCTCAAGCGGCTGGTCGATGATGCGCCCAAGGACAGGTTCCTTGACGTTGCGCATCGCATCCAGCGGCTGGGCTGGCATGTGGTGGTCTATTTCGAGGCCGACATCCTCGACGAAATGCGCCCATTCCTGAAGGCGATCCCGACTCCGATCGTGATCGATCACATGGGCCGCCCGGACGTGACGCAGGGACCGGACGGCGCCGATATGAAAGCGTTTCGCGCGCTGCTCGACAGCCGGGAGGACATCTGGACCAAGGTGACATGTCCGGATCGCCTGGACCCCGCCGGGCCGCCCTACGCGGATTTCGTCCGCTCGGTGCGTCCGCTTGTCGAAGCCTATTCCGACCGGGTCCTGTGGGGCACCGACTGGCCACACCCGAACATGGAAAAGGTTCTGCCGGACGATGGCCTGCTGGTTGACGTCATACCCGAGATCGCAGTGACCAATGATCTTCAGCGAAAGCTACTCGTTGATAATCCGATGCGACTTTACTGGCCGGATCTGTAGGCCAAGGGGGAAACGCCAAAAGCGGGTTGATCTTTACAACGGCTGGAACATAATGGGAACATATGAGATTCGTTCCGGCCATGATGTACCAGGATTTCAAGGCGTCCGCACCGCCGCGCCGGGAACTTGGAGCCCGGTCGGGGGATGTCGCGCTTGGCGGCGGTCTGGCGCGGGGGCGGGTTCACGAAGTCTATGCTGCCGAGGAAGACGATACCCCTGGCGCAGCCGGGTTTGCTGCTGCCGTGGTTGGTCGCCTGACTGATCCGGACCAGGCCCTGTTGTGGCTGCGGATGCGGCGCGGGGCGAGAGCGGGAGGGGTGACCCAGGCCAATGGCTGAACGGTCGGGCGCCCCCCTGGTTCTGCTGCGGATTGATGCCACGCCCAAGCCCAGCGCGGCGCAGACTCGCTGGCAAGTGGCATCGGCGCCATCGCGGACCCTGCCCGGCAATGCGCCGGGACTGACGACTTTCTATGTGACTTTGCTGCGCCAGCGTGCCGGTCCTTGCGGCCTTGTCTGGCGACTGGAGTGGGACCGTGACCATCGCATCTTCCGTGAAGCGCCGTTATCTGGCGGTGTGGTTCCCGTTCCTGCCGGCTGACCGGTGGCGGCTGGAGGGGACGGTGCTGTCATCCCATCCGACCGATACGCTGCATGATGGAGCCCTGGCCCTTATTGCCCGGGGAAAAGGGACCCAGCGGCTGGCCGCCGTCAATACCGCGGCCGAAGCCTTGGGAATGGTCCCCGGGATGACCTTGGCGGATGCACGGGCCATCTATCCGGACCTGATTGTCGCCGACGTGGACGAGGCTGCAGACCGTCACTGGCTGAAACGCCTAGCCGAACAGTGTATCGCGTGGTCGCCGCGGGTCACCGTTAACCCGCCGGACGGCATTACGCTCGACATTGCGGGAAGCGAGCATCTGTTCGGCGGCGAGGCGGGCCTTCTTGCCCAGGCCGAGGATGCCTTCACCCGGATTGGGATGACGGTGCGCATGGCCATCGCCTCCACGGCGCCAGGCGCGCAGGCACTTGTCCGTCATGCACTGCACCCCATCAAGGACGAACACCAGGCCCTGCGCGCCCTGCCGATACTGGCACTGGGGCTGGACGATGAGGCCGCACTGGCCCTGCGCCGGGCAGGATTGAAGAGTATCGGCGATGTCGCCGCGCGCCCTGCAGCCAGCATCGCCGCGCGCTTCGGCGCAGACGCGGTGACTTCGCTGCGTGGTCTGTTGGGTGAGGAACTGGCGCCGATCGATCTGCTGACCCAGCCCGAGCCGCTGCACTTTGAGCGCCGCTTTGCCGAGCCGGTCGCGCTTCAGGCCACTATCGCCGCCACGTTCCTCAACCTGTTGCGCGAGGCGGCGCGCACGCTGGAAGAGCGCGAACTGGGGGGGCGGCGTTTTGTTCTGACCCTGTTCCGCAGTGATGGCGCCCGCCATCGTCTGGCCATTGAGACGGGCCTGCCCACCCGCGATCCAACGCCCGTCCTGCGCCTGTTGGACGAGCGTATCGCCACGCTGGCCGATCCGCTCGATCCCGGCTTCGGCTATGACCGGATCACCCTGTTCCTGCCGATTACCGAACCCCTCGCTTCCAGCCAGCCTGAGCTGGATGGCAGCGAGCAGGATGCGGCAAGCCTGGCCGACCTGATCGATCGGCTGAGCACGCGGCTGGGGTCGGGCAGCCTGTGCCGCCTGATCCCGCAAGACAGCCACATTCCCGAACAGGTGCAGCTCGCCCTGCCCGCGATCCGGGAGCGCGAGCCAGCCCCTTGGCCCACGCCGCCAGAAGGCGAACCGCCGATGCGGCCATTGTTCCTGTTCGATCCGCCCCAGCCGGTCGAAGTCATCGCCGAAGTGCCCGACGGACCTCCCCGCCGCTTCCGCTGGCGCCGCCGGTTGCACGAGGTTCGGCTCTTTGAAGGTCCGGAAAGGATCGCCGCCGAATGGTGGCGGCACAAGGGCGGCGAACTGCCTGGTAAGGGCGGGCTGACCCGCGACTATTACCGGATCGAGGACGCGCGCGGGCGGCGCTACTGGATCTTCCGCCACGGACTTTACGCGGAAAGGCCCGGTCCGTCGCAAGGACCGAAATGGTATTTGCACGGGCTGTTTGCATGATGGCTTCCGCCCCATTTGCCGAACTGGTCGCGGCCACCAACTACAGCTTCCTGCGTGGGGCCTCGCATCCGGCGCAGATGGTCGGCCGCGCTCATGCACTGGGCTTGTCCGGTCTTGGCATCGCAGACCGCAATAGCGTGGCCGGCGTCGTGCGCGCGCATGTGGCCTGGCGCGAGATCGGCGGACTGGCGAGCGGGCTGCGCCTGATCGTCGGTGCACGGTTGGTCTTTGCGGATGGCACTCCGGACATTGTCGCCTATCCCGCCACGCGCCACGGCTGGGGCCGGCTGACGCGATTGCTCACGCTGGGCAATCGGCGGGCACAGAAGGGCGATTGCACGCTTTATCTTTCCGATCTGCTTGATCATGCCGACGATCTGCTGCTGATCGTCACCGAGCCAGTCAGAGTCTTGCTGGAACGGCTATCCGAGGCCCGGCCCGGCGCGGTCTGGCTGGCCGTGACCATGCACTGCACTGGCGCCGACATGCGCCGGCTGGCGGAAGCGCAGCAACTCTCGGCGGCGACCGGCGTGCCACTGCTTGCCACCAACGACGCGCTTTACGACCGGCCCGAGGCCCGTCCCCTGCACGACGTGCTGACCTGCATCTACGAAGGCAGAGCTATCGCCGGGGCTGGCCGCCTCCTGCTAGCCAATGCCGAGCGGCACCTGAAACCGCCCGCCGAAATGGCGCGCCTGTTTCGCGCCTGCGCCGAAGCCATCGGCGCAGGCATGGATTTTCTCTCGCGCATCGATTTTACGCTCGACGACCTCCAATACGAATATCCGCACGAGTCGGTGCCGGAAGGTTGGCAGCCGCAGGGCTGGCTGGAACACCTCGTACAGGAAGGTGGGCGCGCCCTGTTCCCCGAGGGATTGCCCGACAGCTACAACACCGTTCTGGCTGAAGAATTCCGCCTGATCCGCAAGCGAAAGTACGCTTATTACTTTCTCACCGTGCACGATATCGTGCAGCATGCCCGCAGTCTCGATCCGCCGATCCTGTGCCAGGGCCGGGGCAGCGCTGCCAATTCGCTGGTCTGCTATTTCCTCGGCATCACCCCCATCGATCCGGTGCGGGAAAAGCTGCTGTTTTCCCGGTTCCTGTCGGAAGAACGCGAGGAGCCGCCCGACATCGACGTGGACTTCGAGCATGAGCGCCGTGAGGAGATCATGCAGTACATCTACCGTCGCTACGGGCGGGAGCGGGCCGGCATTGCCGCAACGGTGATCCATTACCGCCCGCGCAGCGCCATCCGCGAGGTGGGCAAGACGCTGGGCCTGACCGAGGACGTGACCGCGCGGCTCGCCTCGACCATCTGGGGCAACTGGGGCGACGATGTGCCCGACGCCCGCGTGGCGGAGGCCGGGCTGGATATCGCCAACCCCACGGTTGCGCGGCTGAAGACACTGGTCGACCAGTTGCTCACCTTTCCGCGTCACCTGTCGCAGCACGTTGGCGGCTTCGTGCTGACCGAAGGGCGGCTCGATGAACTGGTCCCCATCCACAATGCCGCCATGGAGGACCGGACCTTCATCGAATGGGACAAGGACGATATCGACGCATTGAACCTGATGAAGGTCGACGTCCTCGCGCTCGGCATGCTCACCTGCATTCGCAAGAGCTTCAACCTGTTGCGCGCGCACGGACTTGGCGATCACGATCTGCACAACGTGCCGCTGGAAGATCCCGGCGTTTACCGGATGCTCCAACGCGGTGACAGCATCGGCACGTTCCAGGTCGAGAGCCGCGCCCAGATC
>Ga0207640_10001336_pt1 | contig 13371 bp, 13 predicted proteins | sample KBSCornC42_FD_184300 | JGI IMG/M metagenome (GOLD analysis project Ga0207640, IMG submission 184300) | Corn rhizosphere microbial communities from Kellogg Biological Station, Michigan, USA - KBS Corn C4-2 (SPAdes) (version 2) | ecosystem: Host-associated > Plants > Roots > Rhizosphere > Soil ... | reverse complement strand
GAGATAGGGATTGTCCCACTCGCCCATCACGCCCAGCCGCTCGAATTGCTCGCGCTGCACCGCGACCCATTTGGCGGCATAAGCGCGGCATTCGGCGCGGAACTGGTCGACCGGCACCTCGTCCTTGTTCTGCTTCTTGGCGCGATAGGCTTCCTCGACCTTCCATTCGATCGGCAGGCCATGGCAGTCCCAGCCCGGCACGTAAGGCGCGTCCTTGCCGAGCAGCGACTGGGTGCGGACGACGATGTCCTTCAGCACCTTGTTCATCGCATGGCCCATATGGATGTCGCCATTGGCGTAAGGCGGGCCGTCATGCAGGATGAAGCGCTCGCGCCCCGCGCGCTTGTCGCGAAGCTGCTGGTAGAGATTGTCCCCCAGCCACTTGCCGAGAATCGCCGGCTCCTTGGCGGCAAGCCCCGCCTTCATCGGGAAGTCGGTCTTCGGCAGGAAGACGGTGTCGCGATAGTCGCGCTTGGTATCGGAGGTGTCAGACATGTCGGCGGCGCTTTAGCGAAGGATTGGCTCGCCACAAACACTCCGTTCGTGTCGAGTGGGTTCGAGCCTGTCGAGAACCCGTATCGAGACAGGCCCTCTCGATACGCCATCCCGATAAAACTCGATGGCTAGTCGGGGCGAACGGCAGATAGGATTTGCCTCGCGTCCTCGCAATCGGCGGCCATCTGCGCCTTGAGCGCGTCCAGGCTATCGAACTTCGCCTCACCGCGCAGGAAGGAAATCAGCTCAACCTCGATGTTGCGCCCATACAGGTCGCCGCCGAAATCGAAGAAATAAGGCTCGAGCAATTCCCTGGGCGGGTCGAAGCTCGGGCGAACGCCCAGATTGGCGACCCCGTCCACGATCCGCCCGTCATCGAGCCGCGCGCGCACCGCATAAATGCCGTAGCGCGGACGCAGATAGTCGCCGATCTCGATATTGGCGGTAGGATAGCCAAGCTCACGCCCGCGTTTGTCGCCATGGACGACTTCGCCGGCAATCGCGAACGGCCGGGTCAGCAACCGCGTCGCCGTGTCGCAATCCCCCTCGATCAGCGCGGCGCGGATCCGGCTCGACGAGATCACACCCTTTTCATCCATCACCGGCGCCACCGTTTCGGCAGCGAGGCCGTGCTTGCGCCCCATCTCAGCCAGCATCGCCACCGTGCCCGACCGCGCCTTGCCGAAAGTGAAATCCTCGCCCGTAACCACGCCCGCCGCCTCGAAACAGCCCACCAGCTCATCCGCGACGAAGGATTCGGGGCTGAGCGCCGCCAACACCGCGTCGAACCGCAGCACTAGCGTCCCGTCCGCGCCGGCCTCGGCGAACAGGCGCGCGCGCTGTTCGAGCGTGGTCAGCCGGAAATGCGCCGCGTCGGGACGAAAATAGGCAGCCGGGTGCGGATCGAAGGTCGCGACCAGCGCCGATCGTCCCTCGGCACGCGCGCGATCGACTGCGCGCCCGACCACCGCTTGATGGCCGCGATGGAAACCGTCAAAATTGCCGAGCGCGATCACCGCACCGCGCAGATCGGGCGGCAGCGGCGCACCGCTGGAAAAGAGCGTCATGATGCGCCGCGCTATAGAAAAGTGGGGGCCGTCTGTCTCCCCCTTCTCCATTTCCCTCAGGTCGGGGCAATTTCCGTACTGATATGGACAGGTTTCGGCTTTTTCGCGTGTCTGAAAGCGCGTAAATTCCCCCCGCCCTTAGTGAAAGGACGATGCCGATGCATGTTCGTCTCGCCACATTAGCTGCGCTTAGTCTTGCCCTCGTCAGCACGCCCGTTGGCGCGCTCAAGGTCAAGAAACGGGATGAAAGCTGGGGAAAGCCCGGCGTCACTTTCGCCCAATATCGCGCCGATGCGCTCGAATGCGCCAATGTCACCTATGGCGCGCCGATCACGCTCCACGCCTTGCCCCCGATGCCTACCGGCTTTCTGGGCATAGCCGTGCAAAATGGAGAAGTGCTGGATCTTCGACCCGGACACGTCAAGCTCTACACAACCACCTTGGTCGAGGGCATTAAGCACGCCACCTGGATGGACGTCAGCGAGCAGCTCCAGCGCGTGCTCGATTCCTGCCTGGTCGAGAAAGGCTATACGCGCTTCAAGCTGACAGCCGGGCAGATGCAGCGGCTCGATCATCTCAAGCGCACCTCACCCGAGCGCCAGCAATTCCTCTATCAGCTCGGCTCGGACGCGACGGTGGTGGTTCCGCAGAAGATCTAGCGCCGCTCCAGCGTCACGAAGGAGAAGGCCGGGGCATCGCCCTCGGCCGGGTGCCATTGCCGGTTCGTCTCGCGCCAGATCGTCGGATCCGGCGCGGGCACCGACGCGTCACCCGCGACTTCGGCGTGAACCTCGGTCAGCTCGATCTTATCGGCCCAGTCGAGGAACAGGTCGAAAATCTCCGCTCCGCCGATCACCGATACCGCGTCCTCATCCACCAGCCCGAGCGCACCGGCCAGGTCGTGCGCGACCTCCGCGCCAGCCGCGGACCAGCCGAAATGCCGCGTCAGCACGATATGGCGGCGGCCGGGCAGCAAACCGGGCAGGCTTTCGAAAGTTCGCCGCCCCATGATCATCGGCTTGCCACTGGTGACTTCCTTGAAGTGCTTCAGATCGGCGGGAAGGTGCCACGGCAGCGCGTTGTCGCGCCCGATCACGCCATTGTCGGCGCGCGCCAGGACGAGGGTGATTTCAGTCATGTTCATTTCGGTTTGGTACAAGCTCGTTCCGCTTCACGCGAGAGGCGGATCGGGGTAGATTTACGCTCGATGGTCGCGCTCGATCCGGATCTGCTGCTGCGCGCTTACTCGGTCGGGGTATTCCCGATGGCGAGCACGCGCGATGCCGACGATGTCTTTTGGGTCGAACCCAAGAAGCGCGGTGTGCTGCCGCTCGACGCTTTCCATCTTTCGCACTCGCTTGCCAAGACGATCCGGTCGGATCGCTATACCGTCACCGTCGACCGCGCCTTCGGCGAAATCGTCTCGCATTGCGCGGAGGCGACCGCGCGTCGTCCGGATACCTGGATCAATCCCGATATCGAGGTCGCTTATGCCGAGCTCCACCGGCGCGGCTATGCGCATTCGGTCGAGACCTGGCAGGACGGCGAGATTGTTGGCGGGCTGTATGGCGTGCGGCTGGGCGCGGCCTTTTTCGGCGAGAGCATGTTCAGCCGCGCGCGCGATGCATCCAAGGTCGCGCTCGCGCATCTGGTCGCGCGGCTGAAGGTCGGCGGCTTCAAACTGCTCGACTGCCAGTTCCTGACCGATCACCTCGCCTCGCTCGGCACGATCGAGGTCGGGCGCGATGCCTATGTCGCGTTGTTGGATTCGGCGCTCGGCTTGGGCTCCGCTACTGTCCCCGGCGACGCCTCCCCACCCGCCGATTTCTTCGCGATCGATCGCGGGGCGGCGCCCGACGACGTCGCCGCGACCGTGGCGGGCCCGATATCGGGATGGCGCATCGTGCAGCTCTTGGGCCAGACGTCGTAGAGCGGATCCTCGACCACGTTAAGCGACGGGCTCTCTTTGTAGAGCCAACCTGAGAAGATGCGGTGCCAATTGCCGTCCGGTGCGCGCTTGTCCGCCTGAACGAAGGCGCCGGTCAGCTGCTCGGATTCCCAATCGGCGGTCGTCTCGCAGGCGCGCAACCGGATCACCAGATCGCCCCACCGCACCCCCTGCCCCGGATGCAAGGTCGCGTCGCGCGACAGGCCGTTGCGCTTGTTGAGCATGCCGATCACTGCCACGCGCTCGCCCATCGGCGTCTCGCTGGTCACGGGCGGCGGGGTCGCCGCGGCCTTTTTGGCGGGCGCGGCAGCGGGCGCTGCGTCCGTATTATTGCCTTGTTCGGGATCGGGGGAGAGCGCCGCGCTGGGATCGGGCGTCGCCTGCTCGGTCTGCGAGACCGCAGTCCATGCAATCGCGCCCGCCGCCGCCAGACCCAGCGCCAGCATGCCGGCGCGGCGCGGCGTCATGGCTTGGTCGCGGCCCCACCGCCAGATGGGGCGCCGGATGCGGTGGAAGCGTCGCCAGCCACGGGCGTGCTGGGCTTGTTGATGAACTGGCCGATCAGCGCCATCAGGTCCATCGATCCCTGCGTGTCCGTGATCGTGTCGCCGGTCTTGAGCGGGGTCGCGCTGCCTCCCGGAGTCATCGCGATGAAGGTCGAACCGAGCAAGCCTTCGGACGTGATCGACGCGCTGCTATCCGCCGGCAGTTTCGCGGTCGGATCGAGCGCGATGTCGACCTTGACCTGATAGCTCTGCGGATCGAGCGACAAATGGGTCACGCTACCGATCTTAAGCCCCGCCACGCGCACGTCGGTTCCGGCGGTCACACCGCTGGCATTGGGGAAGATCGCGCTGATATGGGTCGAGCCCGATTTCTCGCCGCCGCCGGTGCGGTCCCAGGCGAAGATCACGAACCAGACGGCGAGAATCACCACCAGTAGCCCGACGATCGCCTCGCCGATATTTTCGCGGAAGAGCGCTTTCATCGGATCAGTTCGGGCTCCACGCCTCGTAATCACCGGTGGCGGCGGCGCGATTGCCGCCCCGCTCCAGCGCACCGACCGGGCGGAAGGCCGCAGCGGTGCCGGTCAGGTTGGGGACCGGATCCTTGACCCAGGCGCGCGGCGCCGGAAGGTCGGCCGGCACCACGTCGGTCTGATGATGCAGCCAGCCGAACCACTCGGGCGGTACCCGGCTCGCGTCGTTCGCACCCGAATAGATCACCCAACGGCGCGTGCGGCCGGCAAGCGGCTTCTTCGATTCGAAATAAGCGTTGCCCAGGCCGTCGGTGCCGACCTTGCCGCCGTTGCGCCAGCTGAACAGGCGGGTGCCGATCGTGGCGCCTTCCCACCAGGTGAAGATGCTCTTCAGAAAAGCCATGATGCGCGCTTAGCGGCGAAGGCTGCGCCCGGCAACCGCCGATGCGGCGGGCAGCGAGCCGGCGAACTGGTATCGAAGGAAAGCCCTATGCTACGGCGCGCTCATGCATCGCCTGTTTCGTCTTCTGATCCTGCTCCTCGCAATGCCTGTCTTCGCCGCCGTTCCGATCGAGCAGGCGCGTATCCTCCACGTCTATCCGCACGATCGCACCGCCTTCACGGAAGGACTGCTCATCCGGGACGGCTGGCTTTATGAAAGCACCGGCTTCGAAAACCACAGCTTCATCCGCAAATCGGTCCTCGCCACGGGCAAGGTGGTACAAAGCATCGCCATACCGCCCCAATATTTCGGCGAAGGGATTGTGGACTGGGGCGACACTTTGCGCAGCTTCGTATGGCATGGCGAGAAAGGCTTTATCTGGAATCTGAAGACGCTCAGCCAGGTCGGCACCTGGAGCTATAGCGGCGAAGGCTGGGCGATGACCCGGGATGACCGCAACATCATCATGTCGGACGGAACGCCCACGCTTCGCTTTCTCGACCCCAAGACGATGCGCGTCTCGCGCCGCCTGACCGTCACCCTCAATGGCCAGCCGCTCGCGATGATCAACGAGCTTGAATATGTGCATGGCGAGATATTGGCCAATATCTGGCAGACGTCGCTGATCGCGCGCATCGATCCGCATAACGGCCGGGTGAAAGGCCTGATCGACGTCAACGCGCTGTGGACCAAAGCCGGCACGTCGGATCCTGGCGCCGTTCCCAACGGCATCGCCTACGACAGGCAGGCGAACCGCCTCTATGTGACCGGGAAAAACTGGCCGTATCTGTTCGAGATTCAGCCGCCTGCGGTCCGATAAGCGCAATGGCAGCGAATGGCCCGCCAGCTGGCGGGCCCGCGCTTAGAGCCTAATCGTTTTTAGCGGAAGCGCTCGCGCTTCCGCTGAAAGCGTGAATCAGGCTCTTTCAAATAGTTGAGACCTTGATTCACGGTTCAGGCTGATTCAGCCTGAACCGATCAAGGTCTAGGCGATCGTCTCGATTACCACCGCAAGCGGCCCCTTGCGGCCATCGGCGATGCGCGCCTGCAGCGGCTGATCGGGCTCCAGCCCGGCAAGCCCGGCACGGCGGACCGTTTCCATATGGATGAAGATGTCGATCCCGCCCATTTGGCGGACGACGAAACCATAGCCCTTGAGCTGGTTGAACCACTTGACGCGCACCCGCTCGAACGGGCCGGCATCTTCCTCAAGCTGGGTCGGATCGACGCGGTCGGCATTGCGGCGCGCGATCAGATCGGCATCGGGGCCGGTTGCAGTCGACAGATCGAAGCTGACGACCCGGTGCGCCTGCAATCCGCGGTCGCGCGCGACCACTTCGCATACCACGCGCGTGCCCTCGGGCAGAGTACGGCGATTATGATCGCGCAAAACCGAGAAATGGAGAAGAATATCGCCTTCACCATTGTCCCCGATGATGAATCCGAAACCGCGCGTGGCGTCAAACCACTTCACGCTTCCGGTGGCGACGACTGCGGGAACCAGATCAGCGGCATCGCGTGCCCCCGTCGTCAGCCCCTCCCCCTCGATGCCATCACTTGTGGCAAGCATCGCCACTTCGGCACTCTTCATTTTCTGCTACCCTAAGTACGAATGGTCCAAACTACCATTTTTGTGCAATTTCGGAAGTCCAAAACGATAGCCGGCCAACTTTTGTTCATGTCCGGTCAACCAAAGCCCCCGCTTCGGCAAAGGCGACAAGGCGCGCAATATCAGGCGGATGGCCTGCGCGCAGCATCGCGGCGAAATGCCGTCGCCGTTGATCGGGCTCGATCGATTCGCCTCCGAAAGGACCGATATGCTTGCGCCGTGCGAAAGCCAGCGCCGCATCGAGCGCGCCTTCGCGTGCCGCCTCGCGTACCGGTGCCGCAGTTTCCGAGTCGATTCCGGCACCGCGCAGCGCCGCCGCGACCCGCTGCGCACCATAACCGCGCCGCATCAGCGCCGCGCCCCGCGCCTCCGCGAAGACTGCATCATCGACATAGCCAAGTTCCGCGCAACGCTCGACGATCGCGTCCAGCGGCGCCTCCTCCTCCCCTTCCCAGCCCCGCTCAGATAGCTTACGGGCGAGATAGGTTCGCAGTTTGTGACGTGTCGTCGCATATTTCCCGAGATAGGTGAGCGCGAGCCCGTTAAGGGCCGCCAGGTCCAGCGGTTGGGGAGCGCGGCCCGAAGACGCGAATTTGCGGCGTGACATGCGCCATCTTTGTGCCACAGTCGGGCCGGAATTTGAACGCGGCCCGTCGCTTACGTATAAACGTTATTTTAGCCCATCCTGTGGGCGCGTGAGAAGGAGACGTTCGAGGGTGCAGACGGCCGGTGCGGAGACGAATTGGACGCCTACCCCGAGCGATGATGCCCGTCCCCGGCGCTTCGCGGACTTCGCGACGCTTGGCGAGGCGCTCGATTATGCCGCGGGTGGCGCGCGCGGTCTGAACTTTCACGATCCGCGCGGAAATCTCATTCGCGCTTATCCCTTCGCCGAATTGCGCGCCGATGCGCTCGGCGTCGCGCGCCGACTGATCGGTCGCGGGATCGAACCCGGCGCGCGGATCGCGATGCTGGCGGAGACTGGCCCCGATTTCGCTGCCGCCTTCTTCGGTGCGATCTATGCCGGGATCTGGCCTGTTCCGCTTCCGCTGCCGACCTCGTTCGGCGGCAAGGACGCCTATATTGACCAGCTTGCCGTGCAACTGGCCAGTTCCGACCCCATCCTGCTCCTGTACCCGCAGGAGCTGGAAACGATGGCAGAGGCCGCGGCTGAGGCGCGCGGCGTCAGGGCGCTGAGCTATGAGAAGCTTGCCGAGGCGCACGTGCCGGCGGTCGATATGCCCGAGGCAGATCCCGACGCGATCGCCTATCTGCAATATTCCAGCGGCTCGACCCGCTTCCCGCACGGTGTCGCGATCACGCACCGCGCCTTGATGTCCAACCTCGCCGCCCATTCGATCGGCATGCACGTTCAGACCGGCGACCGCTGCGTCTCCTGGCTGCCCTGGTATCACGACATGGGCCTAGTCGGCTGCCTGCTCTCTCCGGTCGCGAACCAGGTTTCGACCGATTATCTCAAGACCGAGGATTTCGCGCGGCGCCCGCTGGCCTGGCTTGACCTGATCAGCCGCAATCCAGGCACCACCCTCTCTTACTCGCCTACCTTCGGCTACGATATCTGCGCGCGCCGCATGTCGAGCCAGACCAAGGCCAGCGACCGCTTCGACCTCAGCCGCTGGCGGGTCGCGGGCAATGGCGCGGACATGATTCGCCCCGACGTGATGCAGGCGTTTGTCGATGCCTTTGCCGAGGCCGGCTTCGACGCCAAGGCCTTCCTTCCCTCCTACGGCCTTGCCGAGGCGACGCTCGCGGTATCGATCATGCCGCCGGGCGAGGGCATCAAGGTCGAATTGGTCGCAGAGACCGAGCTTTCAGGCGGCGGATCGGCCACGGTCGGACGTCCGCAACGCTATCGCGCTGTCGTCAATTGCGGTGTCCCGGCCCGCGAAATGGAAATCCAGATCCGCGACGAGGATGGCAATGCGCTACCCGATCGCGCGATCGGCAAGGTCTGGTGCCGCGGGCCATCGGTGATGGTCGGCTATTTCCGCGACCAGGAAGCGACCGATGCCTGCCTGATCGATGGTTGGCTGGATACGGGAGACATGGGCTACATGTCGGGCGGCTACATCTACATCGTCGGCCGCGCCAAGGACATGATCATCATCAACGGGCGCAACCACTGGCCGCAGGATATCGAGTGGGCGGTGGAACAGCTTCCCGGCTTCAAGGCGGGTGACATCGCCGCCTTCGCCATTACCACTCCTGGCGGCGAAGAGACTCCCGCCGTGCTCGTCCAGTGCCGGACCACGGACCCGGGCGAGCGCGCTCGCCTGCGTGAGGAAATCCGCGAACGCGTGCGCGCCATCACCGGCATGAATTGCGTCGTCGAACTGGTCCCGCCCAAAACGCTGCCCCGCACCAGCTCGGGCAAGCTCAGCCGCTCGAAGGCGCGCAACCTCTATCTGTCGGGTGAGATCGAGCTGTACGACCTGGCGGCCTGAGCGCCCCAAATCCCGTCATGCCAGCTAAAGCTGGCATCTCAGGAGCGATGCAGATCGCTCAGACCTCCCGAGATCCCAGCGTTCGCTGGGATGATGTTAAGGGGTCAGCCGTCCGAGCCCTCGTCCCGTCGCTGCTGCTTTTCCAGCTCACGCTGCTGCCTGGCGTCTTTCTTCGCCTGCTTGCGCTCGCGCTCCTCTTCCTTGCGCTCGCGGCGCCCGCGATTGCGATCGGCCTCGGCCTGGCTGGTCGTCATCTTGTCGACGCCCCAGCTCGCCGCGCGCACCGGGGCGGTCACGATGTGCGCGGCGGTCGAGACGCAGCCCGCAAGCGGCAGAACCAGAGCAAGGGCCAAGAGGCGCTTCATCCGCGATATCTTTCAAAGCTTTAGAGATGACCCCGATAGCCCGAGCGGACTTAACCTCATCTTACTCCTGAGCATGGCCGGCCGGTCCGGCCCGTCACCGGTCAAGGAGAACGCCGACGATGCGCAATTCGGCAATGCCGGCCGGGGCGTCGCGGGGCGCGGTGACGTGAATGCGCAGCGGCCCTCCCTTCGTCGGCACTGTCCTGATCTCCCGCTCGCGGCGATCGTCCGCTCCTGCCGCCTGTTCCGCGACACGGTGCCAGGCCCCGTCCTCGCCTCTGACTTCAGCGACAAAGCCGTAAGGCCCCGCGCTCGGGAAGGTGATCTGAAGCCCGCGATACTCCAGGATCCGCTCCGGATTGACGAGCAGCCATGGCTGCGCATCGTCCGGCTTGGCCTGCCAGAACGTGACGGCGTTGCCGTCATTTGCCAGTCGTGACGAATGTCCCGATGCGGTGGAACTCGCATCCGTCGGATTGTTCGTTCCGAATTGCTGTTCCGCCCCTCCCTCGGTCTGCGCCTCGAACGCGTGATAGGGGTGCGCCTGCGCGAGCGGCGTGATGCCAGGGATAAACCGCGGCCCTTCGACAGTCCGGATCTGGATCACTCCGTCGCGCAGACCGGGCGACGTCGCGCGGACATGGCTGACGCCCGCCTGCCAGCTGCGCATCGCGATCGCGGCCTGCCCATCTCGCACCGGAATGTCGCTGCCGGCGGCGAAATCGATCGATCGGCCGGTCGGCAGTTCGCCCGGGCCGGATTCGATCGTCAGCCGCACTGGCGGGCTGTTGCTGATCGGCCGCCCGGCGGCGTCCAGCACCGTTACGACCAGCTGCACATCGTCTGTTCCGTCCGCGTGGCGGATGATCGGCGCGGTGGACGTCAGCCGCAACGCTGCTGGCGTGCCGGGCTGCGGCCACTCAGGAGGGGCGATGCCGCGATAGGCATTGCGGTACCAATACCAGGATTTCTTCGGCAGCCGCGCGTAGTCGACAATCCCGAGCGACCCGAAAGCACGCCCGGCGATCGAACCATGATCGAACCCCGCCCAGATAACCTCTCCCGATCGCCATGGCAGGCGCCAGCTGGCCGGGTCGCCCGGTTTCGCGCCCGGCGTCTGCTCGAGCTCGCCCCAATCCGGCGCATAGCTTGCGTGATTGTCGCTGGTGGTGGACCCATATTCCGACGCGAAATTGGGAATGCCGGGATTGGGGAAGAGCCCCGCGCCGTCGCCATTATAGGCGGCGATGTCGCCCAGCTTGTCGATTTCGCCTCGCTGCGCGCCATCGATCGAAGCTGGCCGCGTCGGATCGAGCTGGTGCGTGAGCGCGACCTCCTCCTTTAACAAGCGGCGCACCTCCGGCATCGTCTCCCCCGCTGAGAAGAACACCTCATTGTCCATTCCCCAGACGACGATCGAGGGATGATTGCGATTGATCCGGATCATCTCTGCCAGCTGCTGGAGCACGCTCGCATCGAACGCCGCGCGGTGTGCGGGGTCGGTCGGATAGGCCGAGGCGCCCCAGGGGTTCTTGAAGCCCGCCGTGCCCCAGAACGGCGCTTCGGACAGGAAAAGCAGCCCAATCCGGTCGGTCTCTTCCGCGAAATGCGGATCGTGCGGATAATGCGATCCGCGAATGAAATCGAAGCCTGCGTCCTTGATGCGCTGCACGTCGCGCTCGATCGCACCGTTGGTGACGGCGTCGCCCCAGCCTGCCTGATCCTGATGGACGTTCGCCCCTCGGAAATAACGATGCTGGCCGTTGAGGAAGAAGCCCTGGTCGGCGGTCCATTTGAACCAGCGAAAGCCGAATTTGGTCTGGAACCGGTCGCGCTCGCGTCCGTCGACGATCAGACGGGTGACCGCGTGATAGAGGTTGGGGGTCTCGGGACTCCATAAACGCGGCCGCGCGATCGGTGCGGATTGCTGCGTCGCAAATGCTGTCCCGCCAGGCCCCACCGCGATGACGCGATCGGGCAGGCTCGCGACGAAACGTCCGTTCGCATCCTCGATCCGCGTTTGCACCCTGATCGTCGTCGCGGCCGGTCCTTCGTTACGGATTTCGGTTTCGGCGGCCACCCTCCCCGACGCCGCCGAAAGCTCTGGCGTGGTCAGCCGCGTGCCCGTCCAGGCGACGTGGACCGCGTCGGTCGCGACCAGGCGCACGTCGCGATAGATACCGCCGCTGAAGACATGCTCCCCCGCGCGTGGCGCGAGCGTGGGATCCCAAACATTATTCACGCGCACCGCGACCAGGTTGCGGCCCGGCTTCACCGCGTCGGTGATATCGACAGGAAAGCCGGTATAGCCACCGCGATGGTGGCCGACGGCCCTGCCGTTTACGAAAATCTCGGCTTCCTGGAACGCGCCTTCGAATTCGAGCGACAGCCTCCGTCCGCGCGGCAAAGCAGGCAGGACGAAGCTTTTGCGGTACCAGCCATAGCCGACATAGAAATGGGCCGACTGGAAATAGGGCATGCTGAAGCTGTGCGGCAGCCCGACATGCTCCCAGCCTTTATCGTCGAAATCGGTGCGGCTGGCGTCCGCATAATCGCCCAGCCTGAAGCGCCAATCCGCGTTGAAGATGGTCGCGACCCGGCCGGGTGCGGCCACACCGGCGGCCGGCCGGCGAAGCGCGGGACTCGCGGTGACAGGAGCCTGTACCAGCGGCCCAAACGAGGCGGCGAGGACCAGCAACGGGAGCCATGATCGGCGCGGCGAGCGAGTCCTCGCAAGATTGATCTGGCGCACCGACTTTCTCTCCCGAATTTTACGTATGTCTGTTCTTTCACACATGCAATCAAAGTGGAGCGCGATCAACGGGCCAGGGCTGAAACACGAAAAAGCCGCCGCCCACCGGGTGGACGACGGCCTTTTTCGTTTAACCCTGAGCCAGCTCAGCTGTTCAGGTAATCGCCCGCGTCCGCGTCGGTGCCATGCGTGGCGCCGGTCACTTCACCCAGCGGATCGTCACCCGTCCCGGTCGAGTCACGCGGGCTGCGCGCGAGCTCGGCGGCATGTTCCTCGGCAGCATTCTGCGGCGCCACCAGGGCGGCGGCGAGGCTGCGCTGCGAGGCGCGGAGTGCCGCGTCGCGCGATGAGGCCGTAACGCGCAGGCGGTTCATGCCCGCACCCGTGCCCGCCGGGATCAGGCGGCCGACGATCACATTCTCCTTGAGGCCGTTCAGGCTATCCACCTTGCCCTGCACCGAAGCCTCGGTGAGCACGCGGGTGGTTTCCTGGAACGACGCCGCCGAGATGAACGAACGCGTCTGCAGCGAGGCCTTGGTGATGCCGAGCAGGATGGGCTTGCCCTCCGCCGGCGTCTCGCCCTTGCTGAGCTTGGCGTTGATCTCGTCCATCTCCTCGCGATCCACCTGCTCGCCCGGGAGCAGAGTGGTGTCGCCGGCAGCGGTGATCTCAACCTTCTGCAGCATCTGACGAACGATCGTCTCGATGTGCTTGTCGTTGATCTTCACGCCCTGCAGTCGATAGACTTCCTGGATTTCCGACACGAGATATTCCGCGAGCGGCTCGATGCCGAGCACCTCGAGAATGTCGTGCGGATCCGGCGAGCCGCCGATCAGATTGTCGCCGCGCTTGACGTAATCGCCTTCCTGCGCGTCGATCGTCTTCGACTTCGGCACCAGATACTCGACCGGCTCCGACCCATCGTCCGGACGGATGATGATCTTGCGCTTGGCCTTGTAGTCCTTGCCGAATTCGACGCGGCCGGAGACCTTTGCGATGATCGCATTCTCCTTCGGCTTGCGCGCCTCGAACAGCTCGGCGACGCGCGGCAGACCGCCCGTGATGTCGCGGGTACGGGCTGCTTCACGCGGCACGCGCGCCAGCACTTCGCCTGCCTCGACCATCTGGCCGTCCTCGACCGCGATGACCGCGCCCGGTGCCAGACGGCTGACGCCGGCCTCGCCCGAGCTCTCGTCGAGCAGGGTGATGCGCGGACGGAAGTCGTCCTTCTTCGAACGGCCCGTATCCT
>Ga0207640_10001317_pt1 | contig 13464 bp, 12 predicted proteins | sample KBSCornC42_FD_184300 | JGI IMG/M metagenome (GOLD analysis project Ga0207640, IMG submission 184300) | Corn rhizosphere microbial communities from Kellogg Biological Station, Michigan, USA - KBS Corn C4-2 (SPAdes) (version 2) | ecosystem: Host-associated > Plants > Roots > Rhizosphere > Soil ... | reverse complement strand
CTGACCCCCGAAACGAAATCCTGCCGCCCGCGAGGCGCTTGCGCCTCATACTTATACCTCGGGGCGTACGCGCCTCGCGGGCGCCGCTCATATTCCCCGATGGGACATGAGCGGGACTATTCGGTGAGGGTCCGGGCCACCGGATGCGAGGTCATGGCCGAAATTTCAGAACACGCAGCAGCATCAAACCACCGCGCTCGGCAGTGGCTCGCCCGCAAAATGCGCGTCGAGATTGGCGACGACCAGCGCGCCCATTTTGTCGCGCGTCTGCTGCGTCGCACTGCCCTGGTGCGGCGACAGCACGACGTTGTCGAGCGCGAACAGAGCCGCCGGCACGGCCGGTTCTTTCTCGAAGACGTCGAGCGCCGCGCCCCCAAGTCTTTTCTGCTGCAGCATCTCGACCATCGCCGCTTCATCGACCAGCGTGCCGCGCGCCATGTTGACCAGATACCCCTCTGGGCCAAGCGCCTCCATTACCTGGCGCGACACGATCCTTTCGGTCGCCTTGCCGCCGGGTGCGATGATTACCAGCCAGTCCACATCGCGCGCCATCGCGACCAGATCGTCGTAATAGACGAAGGGCTCGTCGGGCTGGCGGTGCCGGCCGTAATAGGCGACTCGCATCTTCATGGCCTGCGCCCGCACCGCGATCTCCTTGCCGATGCGGCCGAGGCCGAGAATGCCGACGGTCTTGCCGTTGAGTTCGACCTGAAATGGAAATGTTCCCCTCGCCCACAGGCCCTGCCGAACGAACTGGTCGGACTGCGGGATGCGGCGGGCGAGCGCAATCATCAGGCCGATGGTGATTTCCGCCACGGCATCATTGAGCACATTGGGCGTATTGGTCACCCGGATGTTCCGGGTGCGGGCGGCGGCCGTATCGATGGTGTCGTAGCCAACACCGAAATTGGCGATGATCTCGAGCTTGGGCAGCGCGTCCATCAGCTTCGCATCGACGCCGCCTCCCGCGACCCCGCGCACGCGATCTTTCAGCGACGCCAAAAGCCCGCTTTTGTCGGCGGCCTCGTGCAGCCTGTGTACGGTATATTTCGCGGCGAGCGCCGCCTCGCACGAGGCGAGCAGCTTCTGGGTCTGGAGGATTTCGATCGACATTTGAGAGGCCTTTGGTGAGCTCGACCTGTCTTAGTTGCCGCGCCACCGGCTGTCGACGGGAGGCCTCCCAGAAAGATGACGCGTTTGTAAGGCAACGCCTGCGCCAAACACCCGTTACACTGGGGTCCAGCGTCAGGACTGATTGAAGCATGCTCAATATCGATCTTTCGGGCCGCCGTGCCCTGGTAACCGGTGGCAATTCCGGCATTGGCGCCGCCATCGTCACCAGCCTTGCAGCGGCGGGCGCCGATGTCGCGATCAACTATCTGACCCATCCCGAAATAGCCGAGACCGGCGCAGCGGCAGTCCGGACGGCGGGAACGCGGTCGCTGACGCTCCAGGCCGATGTCTCGGACCCCGCTGCCGTCGCAGCCATGTTCGCCCAGATCGACACTGCCTGGGGCGGGCTCGATATCCTCGTCAACAATGCCGGCATCGACGGCGCCGCGGCAACGGGCGCCGAAGCCGATCTCGAGGCCTGGCGGCGGGTGATCGAGATCAATCTCTTCGGCGCGTTCTACTGCGCCCGCGAGGCTCTGCGCCGGATGTTGCCCCAGCGCCGCGGCGTGATTCTCAACATGTCCTCGGTCCATGAAGTGATCCCCTGGAGCACGCATTCGAGCTATGCCGCATCGAAGTCGGGGCTCTCGATGCTGACGCGGACGCTCGCGCAGGAAGCGGCGCCCGCCGGCGTCAGGGTCCTTGCTCTCGGTCCGGGAGCGATCAAGACGCCGATCAACCAGAACGTCTGGAGCGATCCGGCGGGGCTGCGCGATCTTGCAAGCAAGATTCCGCTGGGCCGCATGGGCGAGACGATCGAGATCGCCCGCATGGCCGCAGTGCTGGTCTCCGACCTCGCCAGCTACGTCACGGGCACCACGGTGTTCGTCGATGGCGGCATGAGCGACTACGCTGATTTCTCTCATGGCGGATGAGACGGTCACGGACGCGCCGGGCGCCCCTGGCGTGCCGCCCACCTGGACATCGAGTGCCAAGGACATGGTCGCCACTGCGATCGGCTCGAGCCGTATCTGGGTGACGCTGGGATACGGCACGGTCAACGAAGTCTATTGGCCTTCGACCGGTGAGCCGCAGCTGCGCGACCTCGGCTTCATCATCAAGGGGCCGAAGGGGTGGACCGAGGTCAAACGGGCCGGGCGATACCTGCTGAACACTCCGAAAGCCTATGTGCCGCTGCCCACGGTGCTGCACGAAGGCGACGGCTATCGGCTCGAGCTCGAATTCCTGCCGCATCCACAGCGCGACGGCTTGCTGATCCGCTATCGGCTCGATGGCGAGCAGCTGAGCCTCTACGTGCTGGTCGCGCCACACATGGGCGGCGACCGCGACGACAACGAGGCGTGGGCCGGCGAGGATCTCTCGGCACAACGCGGCGGCGTGGCCCTGTGCGTGCGGGCGGATGGCGGTTTCACACGAACCGGCGCCGGCTATGTCGGCACCTCCGATGGCTGGACGGATTTCGACAAGAACGGCGCCATGACGTGGACTTATCAGCGCGCCGGCAGCGGTAATGTCGCGATGATGGGCGAGCTGGCATCGGCAGCCTCCGGCACCATCGCGCTGACTTTCGCGCTGTCGATGGCCGGTGCGCGCACCCTCGCCCGCTCGAGCCTTGCGGACGACTACGATGCCACGAAGGCGCAGTTCACCGCCGGTTGGCAGGACTGGGCGCGCAACCTCGTCATTCCCTATTGCTCGCCGGAAATTCACCGCGAGGCCGAGCTCTCGGCGGCGGTCATCAAGGTGCATGAGGACCGCACTTACGCCGGAGCACTCGTCGCCAGCCTAAGCGTGCCCTGGGGGCAGAGCCATGACGACATCGGCGGCTACCATCTCGTGTGGACGCGCGATGCGGTCGAGGCGGCGCTGGCTCTCATCACCGTCGGCAAGAGCGACGACGCGTTGCGCACCCTCGCCTACCTCATCGGCACGCAGGCCAGCGATGGCAGCTGGGCACAGAACTACTTTCCCAGCGGGGAAGGCTATTGGACGGGCAACCAGCTGGACGAGGTGGCGCTGCCCACCCTGCTCGCCGCCAAGCTCAAATCGGTGGGAGCGCTCGGAATCGACAAGCCGGTCGAAGACATGATCCACCGCGCCATCGGTTACATTGTCCGCAACGGTCCGATGACCGATCAGGATCGCTGGGAGGAAAATCCCGGCGCCAGTCCCTTCACGATTGCGGTCACGCTGACGGCGATGGTTGCAACCGCGCAGTTCTTCGATGCCGCTGAACGCGACTACATACTGAGCCTCGCCGATTGCTGGAATGAGCGGATCGAGAGCTGGACCTACGCGACCAACGGTGAGCTCGCAGCGGATCGGGGCATCGGCGGGTACTACGTCCGGCTCGGACCCGGCGCCGCGAATGGCGGACTGCGCGGCAATGTCGACGTCCGCAACCGCGTGAACGGCGCCACGCACGGCGACCAGCTCGTCGGAATGGAATTCCTCTGCCTCGTCCGCACCGGCCTTCGCCGCGCCGACGACCCCAAGATCGTCGACACGATCAAGCTGGTCGACGAACTCCTGAAGGTCGACACCCCCAGCGGTCCATCGTACCGCCGCTACAACAATGATGGCTATGGCGAGCATGAGGACGGCTCGCCGTTCGACGGCACCGGTGTCGGCAGGCTGTGGCCTCTGCTCACCGGCGAGCGGGGACACTACGCGCTGGCCGCGGGGGAATCGGCGCAGCCCTATATCGACGCGATGGCGCGCATGACGGGTCCGGGGGGCCTCATCCCGGAGCAGATCTGGGACGGCGCTCCTATCCCTGATCGCGGCCTTTTCCCGGGCAAACCTTCCGGCAGCGCGATGCCGCTGGTCTGGGCACATGCCGAATTCCTCAAACTCATCGCGGCGCAGGCCAATGGCCGCCCGGCCGAGCTGTTCGACACCGTCGTCGAGCGCTGGAACCGGATGCCCCCCAAGGCGGCCACGTGGCACTGGCGGCGCAACAGTCCGTTCTGGCAGGCACCCAAAGGGCGCCGGATCGCCTTTGAGAGCGTGAGTGCCTTCGAGCTCGAATATAGTGTCGATGGCGGAAGCAAGAGCGTCGTCGCGTCCGCGCCGTCTCATTTCGGGATGAATTCGGTGGTGGTCGAGGCTGAAACGCTCGCGAGTGCCGCCACCGTAGCGTTCACGCTCAGGCGACAAGGGGCAGAGCCAATGTCGGGGACGATTGAATTGACCGCGTGAGCGCGCGCATCTGAGCTTGCATGCGCTCATGCAAATGTGCAGCAATGCCAATGCAGTGGGTTTGCCGCAACAGCGCTGGGAGTAATGCCGGGTTCCCTCCCCTTCGACGAGATGACAAATGCGGACGGCTCGGTCCGCGAACCCTACCTGATCCTCGACAGCTGGCTCAAAGAACAACCGCCGCAGGCGATGGGCCTCATGGCGGCGGACGCCGAAGCCATTTTCCGGCGCCTCGGCATCACTTTTGCCGTCTATGGCTCGAACGAGGGCACCGAAAAGCTCATCCCATTCGACGTCATCCCGCGCATCATCTCGGCGCTCGAATGGCGGCGGCTCAGCAAGGGCATCGAGCAGCGCGTGCGCGCACTCAATGCATTCCTTCACGACATCTACCACCGCCAGGAGATCCTCCGCGCCGGGCGCATCCCCGAAAAGCTGATCCTCAACAATTCGGCCTTCTGCCCGCAGATGATGGGCCTAGACCCGGCGCGTGGCATCTACTCGCACATCATCGGCGTCGACCTCGTGCGCGTCGATGCGGAAGGCTGGTACGTGCTCGAGGACAATCTGCGTACCCCTTCCGGTGTGAGCTACATGCTCGAGGACCGCGAGGCGATGCTGCAGCTTGCGCCCGATCTCTTCTCGCGGCTCAAGGTCGCACCGGTCGAGACGTATCCCGAGAACCTCCGGCGCACGCTGGAGTCGGTCGCACCTGCGGGAACGAAAGGCACGCCGACCCTCGCTGTGCTCACGCCCGGCATCCACAACTCCGCCTATTTCGAGCATTCGTTCCTCGCCGACCAGATGGGCGCGGAACTCTGCGAGGGCCAGGACCTCTTCGTCGACGGCGGCCAGGTCTTCATGCGGACGACCACCGGCCCTAGGCGCGTCGACGTCGTCTACCGCCGCATCGACGACGACTTCCTCGATCCCCTCACCTTCCGCTCCGACTCGATGCTGGGTGTGCCCGGCCTCTTCGATGCCTACCGCGCCGGCAACGTCACGCTCGTCAACGCACCTGGCACCGGCATCGCCGACGACAAGGCTGTCTACACCTACGTGCCCGAGATCATCGAGTTCTACCTGGGCGAAAAAGCGCTGCTCAAGAATGTGCCCACCCACAATTGCACTGATCCTGACGAGCGCGCCTATGTCCTCGAGCACATCGCCGAGCTCGTGGTCAAAGAAGTCCATGGCTCCGGCGGCTATGGCATGATGGTCGGACCCACCTCGACCAAAGAGATGCACGAGACGTTCCGCCAGAAGATCCTCGCCCGGCCCGACAACTACATCGTGCAGCCAACCCTCGCCCTCTCGACCTGCCCCACCTTCGTCGAAAGCGGCATCGCGCCTCGACACGTAGACTTGCGTCCCTACGTCCTCGTCGGCGACCAGATCCGCATCACGCCCGGTGGCCTCACCCGCGTGGCGCTCAAGCAAGGCTCGCTCGTCGTCAACTCCAGCCAGGGAGGCGGCACCAAGGACACCTGGGTGCTGGAGGACTGATGCTCGGCCGCGTCGCGCAAAATCTCTTCTGGCTCTCGCGCTATGTCGAGCGCGCCGAGAACATGGCCCGCCTGCTGGAGGTCGGCTACCGCATGAGCCTCACCTCGCGGCGCGAAGGCGGCGCCAGCGAGCATCTGCTCTCGATGATGCAGGCTGCCGAAGTCGATGAGCTCTTTCTCGCCAAGCACAAGACCCCTGATGCGCCCAGCGTCAGCCAGTTCATGCTCTTCGACGAAACCAATCCCTCATCTGTCCGCTCCTGCCTTCTCGCCGCGCGTACCAATGCGCGCTCGGTCCGAACGGCGCTCACCACCGACATGTGGGAAAGCCTCAACACAGCCTGGCTCGAGTTCTCCGGCGTCGACCCGCGCGAAGTGACGGGCAGCCGCCTGATCGAGCTGCTGCAATGGGTCAAGACCGTCAGCTACCGCTATCGTGGCGCGTTGCTCTCGACGTTCCTGCGCGACGAGGGCTACGCCTTCAGCCAGATCGGCAATTTCGTCGAGCGCGCCGACAACACGGCGCGTATCCTCGACATGAAATATTACGTGCTGCTGCCGCGCACCGACCTCATCGGAGGTGACGTCGATATCCAGCAATGGACATTGATCCTGCGTGCCGCCTCGGCGCACCGCAGCTACCGGCACGTCTATCACGACCGCTACAAGGCTTGGAACATCGCCGACTACCTGATCCTCAGGCACGAGATGCCGCGCTCGCTCTTCTTCTCCGTCGGCTGGATCAACCGCACGCTCGAAATGCTCGCTGAGATCCATGGCGGGCGCAGCAAGGGGCACGAGGCCGCCGCGCAGGTCACCGCCATGCTCGACGGCAATTCCATGGACCGCATCTTCTCCTACGGCCTCCATGAATTTCTCACCGAGTTCATCGGCAAGAACAACGAGATCACCGAGGCTGTGGCCGAGAGCTACAATTTCTACTGATGAAGCTCAGCCTCACGCACAGCATCCGCTATTCCCTCGGCACGCCGTTACGGGCAGTTGAACATCTGTTGCTCACGCCAGTGTCGACGCCGCAGCAAAAGATCGAGTCATGGTCGATCACGGGGCCTGGCCTCGACGGCGCGGCGACCTTCCGCGATGGCTATGGCAACCGCGCGCATCTGGTCACGCTCATGAGGCCGGAGGCTGAGATCGAGATCACGATCACCGGCCGCGTCGAGACCTTCGACAAATCGGGCGTGCTCGGCCGGCTGGACTACGACCCCTCGCCCGCGCTCTTCCGGCGACGCACCACCGAAGCGGAATTCGACGCAGCCCTATTGGACGGCCTTTCACTGGAGAGCGGCAGGGTGGCACTGCTTCACGCGCTCATGGATCGCGTCCACAGTACGAACCACCAGTCCGCGCAGTCCCAAAGCCTGGACGGCAGGACGCAGACGCAATCATCGGAAAGCGACGTCGCGGATAAGACCCATGCCTTCATCGGCGCGGCGCGGACCTTCGATATCCCGGCCCGATACGTCACCGGCTACGTCCTCGACGACGGCGATGCGCGTGTCCACGCTTGGGCGGAAGCCTGGGACGAAGGGCTCGGATGGATCGCGTTCGATCCAGCCCTCAACTTCTGCCCCGCCGCGAGCCACATCCGCGTGGCCTCGGGTCTCGATGCGTCGAGCACGCCGCCGATCCGCTCCGTTCCGGCTTTACCGGAGGCGGCCAGCGAGACGCTCGTGATCGACGCCGATCAGGAGCCGAGCACGTAGAGCCAGAAGGGAACCGTGAGCACCGCGGCCACGGTCGAGATCAGGATCGTATTGGCCGCCACGTTGATTGCCCGCTCATAATAGGTCGCAAAAATATAGACATTTATCCCCGCCGGCATGGCCGCCAGTAAGATGCCGTAGCGTGCGTATTCCATCGGCACGTGGAGCAGCTGGATCATCAGGACATAGGCGATGGCCGGATGAATGATCAGCTTGAAGGCGCTCATGGCGCCCGCCTGCAGCCAGCTCTCGGACAGGCGGTATTCGTTGAGCGCGCCGCCAAGGCCGAACAGTGCCGCCGGCAACACCGCGGCCGACATCATTGTCAGGAACGCCGTGGCCGGCTCCGGCAGCACCACGCCCGTGCGGTTGGCGACAAGCCCCAACGCCACGCCCCAGAGCAGTGGATTTTGAATGATCCTTTGCGCGGCAACGATCAGCGTCTTGCCGATGGGCTCATTGTCACGGCGGGTCAGCTCCATCACCAGCATGCCCAGCGTGATCAGTCCCGGAGCGTGGAACGCGATGATCGAGAATACCGTCGGCAGCGCCTGGGCGCCGTAGGCACGCTGAACGATCGGGATGCCGATCAGCACCGTGTTGGTGAACATCGCCGAAAAGCCCGACGAGACGCTTTCCCCCGGCCGATTGCCGAAGATCTCCCGCGCGATGAAGGCACCTGCCGCAAGGGATGTCAGCGCGCCGACATAGAACGGAACGATAATCGCGGGATTGAAGGTCGAGCTGAAGTCCGAAGTCACCATCCCCTGAAACAGCAGGCACGGCGTCGCGAAATTATTGACGAACCCGACAAGAGCGCCCGTGCCGGAAGCCGGAAAGAGCCGGAGCCGTACCGCGAGGTAGCCCAGCGCGATGATGGCGAAGACCGGCAGGACGACATTGAGGATCTGCAGCATGTCGGGCCCCGGCCGGAAACACGCCTAGTTGCGCTGCCCTGCCCACCCGGTCAAGCCGAGCACCGGCGAACAGGGCACCTTTCAGTTGCGCAGGCCCCGGTCGAGCTATAACGAAATGCCAGGAACACCGCTCGACATGGCCAAGCGCGACAATATCACCGACATCTTCGTGATCGGAGGTGGAGTCAACGGGTGCGGCATCGCGCGTGACGCAGCGGGCCGCGGCTATTCCGTGTTCCTCGCCGAAATGGGCGACCTCGCATCGGGGACGTCGTCCGCAGCCACCAAGCTCATTCATGGCGGCCTGCGATATCTGGAGTTCTACGAGTTCCGGCTGGTCCACGAAGCATTGGCCGAGCGCGAAGTGTTGTGGGCAATGGCCCCCCACATCATCTGGCCGATGCGCTTCGTGTTGCCGCATCACAAAGGGCTGCGCCCCGCGTGGTTTCTGCGGCTTGGGCTCTTCGTCTACGACCATATCGGCGCACGCAAACTGCTGCCGCCCACCCGCACGCTCGACCTGCGCCGCAGCCCCTTCGGCCGGCCGTTGAAGCAAGGCTACAAGCGGGCCTTCGAATATTCCGATTGCTGGGTAGACGACGCCCGCCTTGTTGCCTTGACCGCCCGGGATGCCGCCGACAAGGGCGCCGTAGTTCGGACGCGCACGAAGGTCATTTCGGCCACCCGCGAAGAGGGCATCTGGACGATCCGGCTGCAGGATCTAGAGACCAAGCTGCGCGGCACGGTCAAGGCGCGCCTGCTGGTCAACGCCGCGGGCCCCTGGGTCGACGAGGTCATCCGCGATGTCGTGGGACGCAAGGAAGCCCAGCACGTCCGCTTGGTCAAAGGCAGCCACATCGTCGTCCGCAAACTCTTCGACCACGATCGGTCCTATTTCTTCCAGAACAAGGACGGACGGATCATCTTCGCGATCCCCTACGAGCGCGACTACACCTTGGTCGGGACAACTGATATCGATTACACGACCGACCCCGGCCAGGCCCGCATATCGGATGAAGAGCGCGACTACCTGCTCGCGGCCGCCACCGAGTACTTCGAGAAACCGGTGACTTTGGGCGATATCGTCTGGACCTATTCCGGCGTTCGCCCCCTCTTCAACGACCACAAGGGCAAGGCCCAGGAGACGACGCGCGACTATGTCCTCACCGTCGAGGGCACGAAAGACGTGGGTGCGCTGGTCAACGTGTTCGGCGGCAAGCTCACCACTCACCGGCGCCTCAGTGAAGAAGTGCTGGAGCGGATCGAAAAACTGCTCGGCGCAAAGGGACCCGCCTGGACCAAAGGCAGCAAACTCCCCGGCGGCGAATTCGCTCCGACCGCGTTCGACTCACAGGTCGAAAAGCTCAACGAGCAATATCCGAGCCTCGCCGATAAATTCCTGCGCCGGCTCGTCCGCCAATATGGGACACGCGCCCCCAAGATCCTCGGCACCGCCAAACGCATGCAGGATCTCGGCGACCTCTATGGCGCCGACCTCACGCAGCGCGAGGTGGACTATCTGTTCGACCAGGAATGGGCGCGCACCACCGACGACGTTCTGTGGCGACGGACCAAGCTTGGACTTCGTGTTGGCGCGAGCGACCGCGTCCGCTTGGAGGCTTACCTGAACGCGCGCTGGGAGCGAGCCAAGCGATGAGTGGCTACGTCCTCGCGATCGATCAGGGCACGACCTCAAGCCGCGCCATCGTCTTCGATGGCCATCAGCAGATCGCCGGCATCGGCAAGATGGAGTTCACGCAGCACTTTCCGGCTTCAGGCTGGGTCGAGCACGTGCCCGAGGAGATCTGGGCGACGTGCCTCTGGGCGACCAAGACCGCCCTTCGCAAAGCCAGCATCGCGGCGAGCGATGTCGCGGCCATCGGCATCACCAATCAGCGCGAGACCTCGATCATCTGGGACCGTAAGACCGGCAAAGCGATCCACAATGCCATCGTGTGGCAGGATCGGCGGACGACGTCGGTGTGCGAGAAGCTCAAGCGCGCAGGTCACGAGAAGATGGTCGCGCGCAAGACCGGGCTGCTGCTCGACCCTTATTTCTCGGCCACCAAGATTGCGTGGATGCTGGACAAGACTCCCGGGGCACGGCGGAAAGCCGAGCGTGGTGAGCTCGCGTTCGGCACGATCGAGACTTATCTGATCTGGCGACTGACCGGCGGTGCCATGCACGCGACGGACGCGAGCAACGCCTCCAGAACGCTCCTCTACAATCTCTCGACGGGCGATTGGGACGACGAGTTGCTCGAGCTCTTCCGCGTACCGCGGGCCATCCTTCCGCTCATCAAGGACAATGCCGACGACTTCGGGGTGACCGAAAAGTCGATCCTCGGAGCTTCAATTCCGATACGCGGTGCCGCGGGCGACCAGCAGGCGGCGACCATCGGCCAGGCATGCTTCGAGCCCGGCATGATGAAGTCCACCTACGGGACGGGCTGTTTTGCCCTGCTCAACACCGGCACCGACATGGTGCGGAGCCGCAATCGTCTGCTGACGACCGTCGCTTATCGTATTGACGGCAAGACGACCTACGCTCTCGAAGGCGCAATCTTCATTGCCGGCGCGTCCGTGCAATGGCTGCGCGACAAGCTCCGTCTCTTCAAGGATTCATCCGACGCAGGCAAGCTCGCGCAGGAAGCCGATCCGGAATCGGGCGTGTATCTCGTGCCGGCTTTCGTGGGCCTCGGGGCGCCGTGGTGGGACGCTCATGCCCGCGGCGCGCTCTATGGCCTGACGCGCAATTCCGGTCCGTCCGATTTCACGCGCGCCGCGCTCGAATCCGTCGCCTACCAGACGCACGATCTATTGAGCGCCATGCGCAAGGACTGGAAGGGCGCGCGCGACACAGTGCTGCGCGTCGATGGCGGCATGGTCGCCTCCGACTGGACCATGCAATTCCTGAGCGACATCCTCGACGTTCCGGTCGATCGCCCGACCATTCTCGAGACCACGGCTTTGGGCGCCGCGTGGCTCGCGGGTTGGAAAGCTGACGTGTGGCCGGACATGAAGGGCTTCTCCAAGCGCTGGGCGCTGGACCGGCAGTTCAATTCATCGATGGATGCCGCTCTGCGGAAGCGAAAGCTCGCGGGCTGGCGCGAGGCAGTGCAGCGCACGCTCAGCCGTTGATGGTCACCGTGCCCGAGACGCCGCCGGTTACGGTCAGCCCGTCGGTGTCCTTGGGCTGGAGGTCCGTCCCACCCATCCACGCCGCGATCGGCCCGCCCGCGATGAAGCACCAGTAGTTCCCATAGCGGGATTTCACCCCCGGCGCGGTGTGAGCATAGGCAAGGCCGAACTCGACGAACTTATCGCTCAGCAGCGTCGCGCGATGCCCCGGCGAGTTGAGCCAACCCTCGATCGCTTGCTGTAGGCTGGTCTGCCCACCCGCGATGTTCTCGCCCACGGCACCGCGGTAGTTCTGCTGATCCGTCCGCTGCCGCAGCGTGTAGCCGACATCGTGAGCAAGCGTATCCTTCTGCGCCATGAGACTTGCCTGGAACCGCGCCGCCGCCTCAAGCTGAAGATTGTACGTCAGCGGCTTGTGGCCGCCATTGATCCGCCGCGCCTCGTTGATCGCCTGCAGGATTGCGGCCTGGGTCAGCTGCTGGGGGGTCGTGTCCCCCGACGGAACATTGGTCGTCACCCCGACCGACGCACAGGCGCTGAGCGAAGCGCTGGCACCTAGGACAATGAAGGCGCGGCGGGTGAGCGACATGGAGAAATCCAATTCAAATCGACGCGGCGCTCATAGCGTCAGCGGGGTGCGGTGCAAATGGCCAGAAGGTCACACTGGCGCCGTTTGAACTAAATTAACGGCAAAATCAGGGGCTTCTCGCCAATCCGACCGGAGGCGCGCACATTCCCGAGCAGGGAGCTCGGTGAAAAATGGCACATCTCGACCTGTCGCACGCGGACATGAAACCGGCGCCGATCGTCGCCTATGAGATCGCCCGCGAGCACAGCCGCGCCAAACAGATGCTGGTGATGTCGATCATTGCCGCCGCGATGATCGTGGTCTTCGCCGCGCTCTTTCTCGACACCGTTCGCTGAGCGTTATCGCCGAAAGGCAGCTTCCGAAGGGAACGTGGTGCCCGGGGGCGGAATTGAACCACCGACACGCGGATTTTCAATCCGCTGCTCTACCAACTGAGCTACCCGGGCATCTGGATGGCCGCGAGCGGCTATCAAAGCTCGCGGTTTATAGGGAGAAGACCGAAATCGTGCAAGCGCGCAAATACGCGGATTTGCGGCGCGTTCAGAGGCTTAGTCTTCGTCTTCCTGCTGACTGCCGGAGGATGGCGGCTCCTCTTCGGTGGGCGCGCGATAGGTGCCGGAAAGCCAGCGGCTGAGGTCGACGTCCTGACAGCGGGCGGAGCAGAACGGGTGATAGGTCTGCGAGGACGGCTTGCCGCAGATCGGGCACGGGCGCGTCGGTTTCAGGCGGACGATCTCGGCCATTGGCGCACGCGCTAAACCGACGTCAACGTCGACTGGGTGAGCCAGTTGAAGTGCACCGGGTAGCCCTCGCCCGAAAGCAGCCCAACGGTCTCGTTGAGCGGCAGACCGACGACGCCGCTGTAAGAGCCGACGAGCTTGATGACGAATGCGCCGGCGATGCCCTGGATGGCGTAGCCGCCCGCCTTGTCGCGCCACTCGGCGCTCGCAAGATAGGATTCGATTTCACGGCCCGAGAGCCGCTTGAAGCGGAGGCGCGTTTCAACCAGCCGGCGGCGGGTCGCGCCGCCGGGCGTGAGCATAGTCACCGCGGTGTAGACGCGATGACCGCGACCGGAAAGCAGACGCAGACAGGCGCTCGCCTCCTCCATGGTTTCAGCCTTGGGCAAAATGCGGCGGCCGACCGAGACGACCGTGTCCGCGGCGAGCACGAGCGCATTCTCGGCGATGCCCGCGCTGCGCGCCTTGTGCTGCGCGGCGATGGCCTTCTGGTCGGCAAGCCGTTGCGCG
>Ga0207640_10001316_pt1 | contig 13468 bp, 10 predicted proteins | sample KBSCornC42_FD_184300 | JGI IMG/M metagenome (GOLD analysis project Ga0207640, IMG submission 184300) | Corn rhizosphere microbial communities from Kellogg Biological Station, Michigan, USA - KBS Corn C4-2 (SPAdes) (version 2) | ecosystem: Host-associated > Plants > Roots > Rhizosphere > Soil ... | reverse complement strand
AGCCGCGGTCTTCGTTGCAGCCGATCAGGACATTGATCAATGAGTTGTAGCGGAGCGTGGCGGCGAGTTTGTGCACGTCATCGGGCGCATCCGTCCAGACTTTCAGCAATTCGTGAATCGGCAGTGTGGAGACGAGCGTGTCGTACGTCCGTTCGTCGCCGTCAGCCGAGGTCACACGCCAGCGCTTGCCGTCGCGCGCCACCGAGGCCACGCGCCAGTTCGTGTGGATCTCGCCGCGAACGTTTTTCGCGAATGCGTGTACGAGCGACTCGTACCCACCCTCGACCGGATAGTAGAAATGCAATTGATGCAGATACCCCTCGGTGGAAATCCCGATCGACGACTTGAGCACGTCTTCCATCGGCGGCTTCGGAATGCGCTCGACGAATTCGAGGCCGAGCTTCGTGGCCGGATAGTTCCAGATTTTCTCGTTGTAGGGGATGAAGTACTTTTCGGAGATGCCGGCGCCGAACGTTTTGTACGACCACTCGGCGAGATTCGCCGGCGTGTCGTCGGCGCGCGGATTGACGATGTAGCCGTAGATGCAGTCGAAGTTGTCCTGCGGCGGCAGCGCGGCCAGATCGTTTTCGAACGGATACTTCACGAAGCGGCCTTTGAACCAGATCTTGTTCTCGCGGCGGCGCTGATGGACGTTGTCGCCGAGCGTCTCGACCATCAGGTTCAGCACCTCTTTGTTCTTGCTGAACATGATGTGCGGCCCGGCGGCGTCGAAGGTGAAGCCGTCTTCGATGATCGTTCCGCAAAGGCCGCCGATACTGTGGCGGCGCTCGACGACTTCAACGTCGTCGCCGAGGAACGAGGCGAGGGCGATGCCGGAGATGCCGCCGCCGAGAATACCGATGGAGTGATGACTCATGAGGGCGGCGTATTGTAGTCGGGGCGGGCACGGCCCGCGGCGTGGGTTGCCCAAGGCTCGATCGGCAGAGTCGTTATGCGGTTACGGTCGCGCGGGTTTCACGGATCGCGCTTGTTAGCGCCGGCAGGGTGTGTTCGGAGCGACGCTGTCGGTGCCGCGCGCAAGCTCGATCAACGCGCCGAGGTTGGGGACATGCCAGCGCGGAGGGGCGGAGGCTTCGAGGGTTGTGCCGGGTGACGGCTGGCAGAACGCGACGGCGTTCTTTGCGTTGATCAGCATGATGCCGACCGGCAGCGGTTCGCGCGAGATCGCATCGAGGTGTTGTCCGCGGCGGAGCGTCAGCGTCGTCGTCGCGGAAACCGGAGCGCCGTCGATGAACCAGTCGACGTGCGCGCCGCGATCGGCCGCCGACGGCGGGCCGATGGCGCGCCAAATCGGCATTTCGAAATTGAGCGGTCCGCGGAACCATGGATGTGACGCCAGATTCGCCGACGCGTAGACGTCGTACGTGCCGTCTGCGAGCACGATCCATCGCGCGGCCGGTGCGAGCGGCGTGACGCGGGCCGACATTCCGGGAAGCCAGATTTCGCGCCAGAGCGGGAGGTAGTGCGTGACGATGAATCCGCCGAACCCGCGATGTGCGGCCAGCCAACTGCGGAGATCGTAGTCGGCGATGATGGCTGAGGGCGGATCGCGCAGGACGTCTGCGATCGTGTAGCTCTCGAACAGTTTGTGCTCCTCCATCACGAAAACGTTGGCGCGCAGAAACCAGTAGCGGTAGGCGGGCTCGCGGCGCAGCGCCCAGCCGGTGCTGTCGAACACTTTCGAGCCGGCAGAGCGCCGGTCGACCTCGCGCATGACGAAATCCTGATAGAGGGTGTCGCTCTCCTTGCCGCGGAAAAGAGCGGCGGCGATGTTGACCGTGGCCGCGACCGCGACCAGTGCGATAAGCGCGCGGCGGCGTGCGTCGGAAGTTGCGAATCGATCGATCTCGATGGCCACGAACGGCGCCATCATCACGGCCGCGATCTCCATGTGATAGTTGAAAACGAACTTCATCGCCGCGATGAAGAGGATGCTCGCGGACTGCAGGAAGGCCAGGAAGAAATCGTCTCCAGGCGCGCGGAAGCCGCGACGGAGCGCGCGCACGACGCCGAACCCTCCGATGACGAGGACGGCGATGCCGCCCGGATCGACCGTGGAGAGCTGGAAGTTCGGAACGGCATCGATGAGGCGCAATCCGAACACGACTGCGAAACGGTGTACGAACATCCAGTCCGCCGGCGGGTGCTCGAAACCGACGGAGATCGAGTTTTCGCTCCACACCCGCCGCCACGCCAGGAGCGCGGAATGCGTCGACGCGAAGTACACGCATGCGGCGCCGAACGCCGCCGCCGCGCCGGCGAAGCACCAGTTCGCGCGCACGTTGCCGCCCCAGGCGCGGTCGCGCGTGCGCACGACGCGGGCGAGAAGCAGCGTCAGAACGGTGAGCGGTCCGAGCCGCAAATTCGCAAATCCGGCCAGGCAGAGCAACGCGCCGCCGGCGAAGGCGAACTTCGGACTCTCATCCATGCGCTGCAGACAGACCAGCGCAGCGATGTAGAGGACGATGCCGAGGACGTCGACGCGGTACTCGACCGCGGGCAGCATGAAGAGCGAACTGCAGAGCACCAGCGCCATCGCGGTCCATGCCGCGAACGCGGAGATGCCCGCGCGCCGCATCCAGTTGCGCAGCAGGACGAAGGCGATGATCCAGAGCGGCAGTTGCGCCCAACGCATCAGCAGAATCGCGCTCGCGCCCGGACTGTTCGTCAGCGCGGCGACCGGCGCGAAGACGAACCACTGCAGCGACGTGTGATGCTCCCAGAAATCGCGATACGGAACGAGTCCGCGCCGCACCCAGTCGGTGGCGCGGAAGAACTCGATCTCATCCCAGACGATCGGGTGGAGTCCCTGCAGTTGGAACAACCGCGCGATGACCGAGAGCACCGAGATGCCGCCGAGCAGCGCGGTTGCGCGTCGAGTGTTCATCGCCGTTCCGATGCAGAGGTGAGGCGGGTGGTTGCCGGACGGGCGTCCGGCAACCGGGCATCATCAGATTTTTTTCGCGGCTTTCTGCAGCGACTTGCCGGTGGAGTTGAGCGCGTCCTTGGCCATCGACTTCGCTCCCTTCACGCCTTTCGCGACCTGTTTGTCGATCGCTTTTTTCGCCTCTTTGATTTTCGGCGCGGCGGCTTTCTTCAGCGCCTTCAGCTTCGGCTTCGCTGCTTTTTCGACGGCTTCGTAGGCCTCTTCGCCCGCCTTCGCCACCGCTTTGCCGACCTTCTTCGCGGCCTTCTGTACGTCCTTCTTCTTGATCATCGAGCGCTCCTTTAATGATGTGTCGGGCTACCTTAGCATTTCTCCGATCTGCGGCCGAAGCTACTTCGCCGTTCCATGCACCTGATCGAGTCGCGCGCGAAACTCGCGAGCCCAAGCGCCGAATGCATTCTCGACGTCGCCCCATCGGCGATACGAGCCTAATCCGCTGAAGTATGCGCGGCCGGCCTTGCGGTCGGCGAAGGCGGCCACGCGCGCGTTCGTGTTGCTGTCGCGCATGTCCACTTCGATCGCGGCCTCGCCGATGTCGACCGTGGGCAGAAACAGGCCGACGCCGATCACGGTGCCGACCGCTTTCGCGGCCACGTTCTTGGCGGGATCGACGGGAACCAACTCCGTCAGCGCGGCGCGCACGCGGAGCACCCCGTCGCCGGGCTTGTCGACGATCGTGTAGCCGCCGCGCGTCAATTCATCCGTGAACGCCGTGCGCAGATGCTCGCTCAGGCTCTTCAACTCTTCTGCGTTGGCCTTGTTGTCCGCCGGAGCTTTGCCGAGGAAGACGACGACCGGCTCGAAAAGGAAGGCGTGATAGTCGCCGAGAACACCGGGACGGCTCGACCACGACCGCATCGACGGACTGCCCGGAACCGACTGCAATTCGATGCCGCTGCCGAGGAAGACGACATTCGGCTGCTTCGCGGAAGTCGCGCAGCCGGCCAGGAAAAGGAGCGCCAATACTGCACAAGTTCTGGTCATTTCGTTTTCCTTTGCTCTTCGATCCAGCGGTCGACGTTCGATTCGAGGACGCTCAGCGGCACCGCGCCGCTGCCGAGGACGACGTCGTGAAACTCGCGCACGTCAAACTTCGTCCCGAGCGCCCCCTCGGCGCGTTTGCGGAGCTCTTTGATTTTCAGTTCGCCCAGTTTGTACGCCAGCGCCTGACCCGGCCACGAAATGTAGCGGTCGACTTCCGTCTCCACCTCGTGCAGCGGCAACGCGGTGCGCGTGGCCAGGTAGTCGATGGCCTGCTTGCGCGTCCACCCCATCGAGTGGATTCCGGTGTCGACGACGAGCCGGCAGGCGCGCCACATCTCGTACGTCAGCCGGCCGAAGTTCGAATACGGGTCCTGATAAATCCCCGCTTCGATGCCGAGCCACTCGCAGTACAAACCCCATCCTTCGCCGAACGCCGAGATGTACGAATAGCGGCGGAAGTTCGGCAGGTCGCCGAGCTCGCGCGCGAGCGAAATCTGCAGATGATGGCCGGGCACAGCCTCGTGCAGCGTGAGCGCCTCGAGGTTGTAGAGCGGCCGGCTCTCGAGCATGTACGTGTTCACCCAATAGATGCCCGGCTGCGTGCTGCCCTGAGCCGGACCGACGTAGCGGCCGCTCGTATATTTCGGCGCGATGTCGGCTGGCACCGGCTCGACCGTGTACGGCAAACGCGGAAGCGTTTTGAAAAGTGACGGCAGCTTGCCGTCGATCCGCTTGGCGATGCGCGACGCGCGCGACAGCAGTTCCTCCGGCGTCTTCGCGTAAAACCGCGGATCGGTGCGGAGAAAGACGAGGAAGGCCGCGAAGTCGCCGTTGAATCCAGCCTCTTTCATCACCGCGTTCATCTCGCCGGAAATGCGCTCGACCTCACTCAACCCGATCTTGTGAATCTCCTCGGGTGTGAGATTGAGCGTGGTGAACTCGCGGATTTTCAGCGCGTAGTACGCGCGGCCATTCGGAAGCTCCGAGGCGCTGAGCGTCGTGCGCGCGTTGGGCAGGTACTCGTTACGGAAGAAGTCGAGGAACTCGCGGTACCCGACGACCGCTCCCTCCATCACCGCCGCGCGCCCCTCGGCCTGCAACCGGGCGCGTTCGGATTCGGGCACCGAGGAAGGGAACTTCGCAAACGGCACCCAGAAAACGCTCTTCGCCGGATCGTCGACGATGTGCGCCGTGATCGTCGAGTCATAGCCGTCCAGCGTCGCGCGAGGAATGGTCATGCCGCGCTTGATGCCGATCCGCATCAGCGCGATCTCTTCGCGCACGTAGCGCGGCCACGCCTTGAGGCGGCTGATGTAGTTCTCGTAATCCTTCACCGTCGCCAGCGGAACGTCTTTCGGCAGGCGCGAGAAACCGGAGTGGAATCCGGAGTCGGCGTTGAACGGAACCTGGTAATCGCCGAGCTCGAAGGAAGCGACGGAGTCTTCCAGCCGCTGTTTGAAGATGTCGTAATTCACGACCTCGGCCGGCGGTAGCTTCGCGCGATCGATCGCCGCGAGCTCCGCGAGCGTTGCTTTGGTCTGCGTGTGGCGCCGTTCGAGATCGGCCATCGTCACCGACGGCAAGCGGTCGTCATATTCGTGACGTCCGACCGAGGTGGCGAAGAGGGGACTCTCGCGAAGCTGCGTTTCCCACGCGCGGTCGAACAGTACGTGGAGGCGGGCGACCTCATCCGCGGCGTGCGCAGAGACGGCGATCAGAAAGACGACCAGGAGCGATAGCCGAAGTTTCATTCGGGAAGCTTATCGTCTGTCGCGGGAAGACAAGTTGACTTGACAGTGTTAGGCAAGTTAACTTTACACAAGGAGAGCTAACCATGAACCTGAGAAATCGCATTTTGAACAACCCCAGCATGCTGATGATGATCGGAATGACCTGCCTCGTGATCGCAAGCGCGCCGAGCTTCATCCACATCGCGACGAGGTTGAATCCGGACGCCGTCGACTTCTCGCGCGGCGTGATGCTCGGCCTCTCGATCGGCTTCAACCTGCTCGCCGTCTGGACGCGCGGACGCAATCGGCGCTGCGCGCAGTAGGGAGTGCCACGTGGCGCAAAATCTGCTCAATCAAACGTTGCACAGAGAAAGGTGCCGATCATGTCCGATCACGATCCTCCACCAGAATTTCGGCAGCGCAAAACCCATCGCGAAGCGCTGTGGATTGAGGTGCCGCTCGACGAGGAGATCCCGCCGCCGCTTCTGAACCCCGATCGCAACGCCGCGGAGCAGTCCAACCCCGAGCCATTTCTGCGCCGGAGCTGACATCTATCCGCAGATGACGCAGATGGGATTCGATGCATCTGGGTACATCTGCGTCATCTGCGGATCGATCTCTACGGCTCCGTCGCGCCGATCACCCCTCCCATCACTGGCAGCACGATTCCGGTGATGTAGCTCGAGCAGACGGGGGAGGCGAGGAAGACGTAGGCGGGCGCGATCTCTTCCGGTTGCGCGGGGCGTTTCATCGATGTGCCGTGGCCGAAGTCGGAGATCTTCGTGGCCGGCTGGTCGGCCGGATTGAGCGGCGTCCACACCGGGCCGGGTGCGACGGCGTTCACGCGGATGCCTTTTGGCGCGAGGTTGGTGGCCAACGACTTCGTGAAGGCGTGGATGGCGCCTTTCGTCGATGAATAGTCGAGCAGGATCGGCTGGCCGAAGATGCCGGTTTCCGATCCGGTGTTGATGATGGCGCTGCCTTCGCCGAGGTGGGGGAGCGCGGCTTTGACGAAATGGAAGTAGCCGTAGATGTTCGTGCGGAACGTCAGATCGAGATGCTCCTCGGTGATCTGATCGATCGACTCGGCGTGCTCCTGAAAGGCGGCGTTGTTGACGAGGACGTCGAGCCTGCCGAATTCGGCGACGGTCTTCTCCACCGCCTCGGCGCAGAACTCCGGATCCTTGACGTCGCCCGGAAGCAGCAGGCAACGCCGTTTCTCCTCCCGTTCGATGACACGTTTCGTCTCTTCGGCATCGACCTGTTCGACGTCGAGGTAGACGATGGCCACGTCCGCTCCTTCGCGCGCGAAAAGCACCGCCACGGCGCGGCCGATGCCGGAGTCGCCGCCTGTGATCAGCGCCACTTTGCCGGCCAGCTTGCCGCTGCCGCGATAGTCGGGATTGCGGAACTGCGGCCGCGGCTCGAGCTCCGCTTCGATTCCGGGCTTGGACTGATGCTGCTTCGGCATCGGATTCTCGTGATGCTTGCGCGCGCCGGCCTGAATGGCCTTGTCGGATTTCTTTTTCGAGGATGACTTCTTCTTATCGGCCGCGTCGATCTCCCGTTGCACCTTCCTCTGCTTCGCAACCGTCGCGGCTGTTTTCCTGCTGGCCATGTGTGCCTCCGAGCCGACGGAATGCTCGGCGCATGCCCGAGGCGAGATTCGGCCGCGACAAAAGAGACATCGTCGTTGCGCATGCATCGCCGGTGTGCTTTCATGAACCGTCCGGTCTTCTTCCACACGCTCTGACGGAGGTGTCCCCTGAATCCATTGCGAGCAAGCCTCGCTGCCGCTGTCGTTTTTGCTGTTGCCCTGCCCGCCGCCGCGCAGACATTCGTCTTCGATTTGCGCGGGACGCAGGAAGTGCCGCCGACGGCCAGTGTCGCGAGCGGCGGCTGTTTCGGGCAACTCGATCAGCCATCGTCGACGTTCTCCGTCACGTGCGTGCACAACATCGTGAACGCGACGCAGATGCACATCCACCGCGGCGCCGCAGGTGTGAACGGTCCGGTCGTCTTCAACCTCAGCAATCCCGAAGTGAGTCCCGTCAGCGGCACATGGACTTCGATGACGCCGGCGGACATTTCCGATCTTCTGGCCGGCAATCTCTACATCAACATCCACACCGCGGGACGTCCCGCGGGCGAGATTCGCGGGCAGATTCTCCCTCGCACGGTCGACCTGGTCGCATTCACCGCGAACGGTCCGCAGGTTGTTCCGCCGAATGCGTCTGCTGCGACGGCAAACTGCACGGCGGATCTCGATGGTCCGGCCACGTCGCTCGCCATTCAGTGCACGCACAATCTCGCCGGCGCCACGGCGGCGCACGTGCACGCGGCGCCGTTCGGCAGCAACGGTCCGGTCGCATTCACGTTTCCGTCCGCCACGTCGCCGCTCAACGGCAGCATGCCGATGACGCCGGTGCTCGTGGCCGACTTCGCCGCCACGTTCCTCTACCTCGATATCCATACGCCGCCGGGCACGGAAGCGAATCCGAGCGAGGAGATTCGCGGACAGATCGGGACGCCGCCGGCCGGCGCCACGACCGGCACGATCATCATCAGGAAGCAGACTTCGCCCGCCGGCGGCACCGGCTACGGATTCACGGAGACGATCACCTCGGGCAGCTTCACACTCAATGACGGCGGGACGAAGACGTTCTCCGGCGTCGCTCCCGGCGTCTACAGCGTGACCGAGAACGATCCGTCCGGAGGCGGCTCGGCGCTCGTCGATATCTCCTGCGACGACGGCGTAAGCACGGGCGACGCGAACACTCGGTCCGCCACGATTCACACCGTAGCCGGCGAGACGGTGCAGTGCACGTTCCGCAATTTCAAGACCGCCGCGACCGACACGCTCTTCGTTTTTCATCTCTCCGGCGATCAGGAACTTCCGCCGGTTTCGACGACGGAGCGTGGCGGCTGTATGGGACGGTTCGACGCGGCATCGAGCACGTTCTCGCTCATCTGCACGCACGACGTCGCCCTCGCCACGATCATGCACATTCATCACGGCGCCGCAGGCACGGCCGGACCGATCGCGTTCGACCTCGGCAGTCCTGTCAGTCCGGTGATTGCGACCTGGAGCGGCATGACGCCGGCCGACGTCGCCGATCTCATGGCCGGCAATCTCTACGTGAACATCCACACGGCGGGACGGCCGAACGGCGAGATTCGCGGCCAGATTCTGCCGCGAACGGTCGACACGATTCCGTTTGCCGCCGACGCCTCGCAGGTCGTTCCGCCAGGCTCCTCGGCAGCGACTGCGAACTGCTCGGCCGATCTCGATGCAGCGGCGACGTCGCTCGCCATTCAATGCACGCACAACCTGCCCAGTCCTGATGTCGCGCACGTGCATCAGGCGCCGCGCGGCGCGAATGGTCCGATCGCCTTCACGTTTCCGTCGGCTGCGTCGCCGCTGAATGCAGCGATGCCGATGACACCGCGGCTCGTCGCCGATTTCGCCGCGTACTTTCTCTACCTCGACATCCATGGCGTTGCGGGCGGTGAGAGCAGCGCCGGCGCCGAAATCCGCGGCCAGATCGCTCCTCCGCTCGTCGCGGTGACCACCGGCACGATCCGCATTCGCAAGGCAACGTCGCCGGCCGGCGGCAGCGGCTTCGCGTTCACGGAAACGATCACCCCGGGCAGCTTCACGCTCGCGGACGGCGGCGAGAGGGTGTTCGCGAACGTCCCTGCGGGCAACTACACGGTGACCGAGGGCGTGCTGGCCGGCTGGACGCTGACGGATGTCAAGTGCGGAGATCTCGATAGCACCGGCGATCCTGTGGCGCGCACCGCGAACGTGCATCTGCAGGCGGGCGAAGTGGTGACGTGCACGTTCACGAACCTGCAGAGCGTCGCGTCGCCCCTGAACTTCGTCTTTCACCTCTCCGGTGATCAGGAAGTGCCGCCGACCGGTTCGACCGCGCGCGGCGGCTGCTACGGCCAACTCGACGGTGTCACGCGCCGCTTATCGCTCGTGTGCACGCACAACGTCGCCGGCGCGACCGTCGCCCACATCCACTCCGGCAACGCCGGCGGCACCGGCGACATCGTCTTCGACCTCGGCGATCCGGTCAGTCCGATCGAGGCGACGTGGAACATGACGCCGGCTCAGGTGCCGGAGCTGCTGGCGGGCCATTACTACCTCAACATTCATACGAGCGGACGTCCGGCCGGAGAAATCCGCGGACAGATTCTGCCGCGGACCGTCGATCGCTTCACCTTCACCGCGAACGCGGCGCAGGTCGCGCCGCCGACCGATTCGACCGCGACCGGCGACTGTCTGGCGGATCTGTCCGACAACGCGGCCTCGGTTTTCGTGCAGTGTTCGCACACCGTCGCGGCGCCGACGGCGATCCATCTTCACGATGGCCCGCCGGGCGTGAACGGGCCGGTGATTTTCAGCTTCCCGACGACGAATCCATTCTCCGGCGATGCGCCGCTGACGCCGCGCCTCGTCGCCGATTTCGCGGCCGGCTTCCTCTACGTCGACATTCATTCGCCGAATTACGACGCCGGCGAAATCCGCGGCCGGCTCTTTGGACCGGCCGCCGTCGCGCCGCCGCCGGCCGTGATTCCGATCTTCGGACCGTGGGTTGTGTTGCTGATGGCGCTCGCGCTGGCTGGCGTGGCGTGGGGGCGCATGAGGTGATGTCGCCGTCGCGCTTGCGTGCGCGGCATCCTTTCCCTATGTTCCACGGATGACCGCCACGCGCCGCCTCGGCACATTCGAAGTTTTTCCGATCGCCCTCGGATGCATGGGCATGTCCGGGATGTATGGCGCGGCGGACGAAGACGAAAGCATCGCCACGATTCACCAAGCCATCGACAGCGGCATCAATCTGCTCGACACCGGCGACTTCTACGGCATGGGCCACAACGAGATGTTGATCGGGCGCGCCATCCGCGGGCGGCGCGACAAGGTGCTGCTGTCGGTGAAGTTCGGCGCGATGCGCGGACCCGATGCGGCGTGGCTCGGCTTCGATGCGCGTCCGGTCGCGGTGAAGAATTTTCTCGGCTACACGCTCAAGCGCCTCGGCGTCGACCACATCGACATCTATCGTCCGGCGCGGCTCGATCCGAATGTGCCGATCGAGGAGACGATCGGCGCGATCGCGGAGCTGGTGAAGGCCGGCTACGTCCGCGCCATTGGATTGTCGGAAGTTGGCGTCGACACGATCCGCCGCGCGCACGCCGTGCATCCGATCACCGACCTGCAGATCGAATACGCGATCATCAGCCGCATGCCGGAGCGGACCATCTTCCCGCTGCTGCGCGAGCTCGGCATCGGCACGACCGCGTACGGAGTTCTTTCGCGCGGATTGCTCAGCGGATCGTTGCCGGCGGGCAAGGGCGATCTGCGCGCGCACCTGCCGCGGTTCCGCGGTGAGAATCTCGATCAGAACCGGAAGCTGATCGACACGCTCAACGCGCTCGCCGCCGCGCGCGGCGTGACGCCGACGCAGCTGGCCATCGCGTGGGTTCTCGCGCGCGGCGAATCGATCGTCCCGGTCATCGGTGCGCGGCGGCGTTCGCAGTTGGACGAATCGCTCGGCGCGCTGTCGATCACGTTGAGTGACGCTGATCTCCAGCAGATCGAGCAGGCGATGCCGCCGGACGCGGTGGCGGGAACGCGCTACGACGAGAACCAGATGAAGGTGCTCGATAGTGAACGGAACACGTAGCGCAGCGCTGGCGGTGATCCTGGCGATCGCCGTCGGCGCACACGCGCAGGTTGGCGACGATCTGCGATTGGCCGAGCGCCTGGCGTGGCAGAAGCGATTCGCCGAGGCGGAGCAGCAGTACCGCGAGGTGTTGAGGCGCGAGCCGAAATCGCGCGCGGCGGCGCTCGGATTGGGGCAGGTGCTTTTGTGGGAGCAGCGTTACGATGACGCGGCGGCGATTTATCGCGCTCTTCTGCGCGATTCGCCGAACGACGTCGACGCCCGAAAAGGGCTGGCCACGGCCGAATACTGGAGCGGCGATTTCCGCGCGGCGCAGCGCGACTACGCGATCGTCCTTCGCGCGCGGCCGGCCGACTCCGAGTCCCGTAAGGCGCTCGCGGACATCACCGCCGCATCGGCGCCGCTGTTCGCGAGCGACAATGACTTCGTGTCCGACGATCAGCCGCTGCATCGCGCCCGGATATCGGTTGCGTATACAGCCTTCTCCGATCCACTCACGAAGTGGACGGCGACCGCCGGCACGTACGCGCTCTCGGCGCGAGGATTCGGCAGCGCGACGTCTCCGTTCGCAGCGATTGCCGGAAGCACGGTTCTTCCCGCTGCGCATTTGCGTGCCACTGGATCATTGAGACTCTTCCGGTTTCCGGACGGTGAAACGAAGCCGCTCGGCGGCGTTGCGTTTTCCCGCGACTGGCGCGGCGCGACCGTCAGTCTCGACGTCGATCGGCACGAGCTTCTTTACACCTCGTCGTCGCTTCGCACGCATGCCAGCGAGACTACGACGACGCTCGGCTGGACGCGCAGCAGCGATGCCGCGTCATCGTCCGCCGCGCTCCACGCGATCCGCTACTTCGACGGAAACTCCGGGCGTGCCGCCGACGCGTACCACCTCGCGCGCGTTGCGCACGGCGCTTCCGGATCGCTCTCGATCGGCGCTGCGGTTTCGTATCGCGATACCGAGGAGAGCCGGCTGGTCGTGATCGGGAGTCAGCGCCGTTACGATCCGTACTGGACGCCGCTCGATCTTTTCGAAACGCGCGCGGTTGCCTCCGCAACGATGCGCGCCGGTCGCGGGTCCGTGCAGTTGCACGCCGACGGTGGCTGGGCTCGCGATCGCGATGAAGGCGTCCACCGCACATTTCATCCGTGGCGGACGTCCGCCGATTTCGTTTTTCCGCTTTGCGGTGCATTCAACGCGACGATCCGCGTCGAACACCAGACCACCGTTTTCTACAACGCGAATTCCATTCGCCTCGGCGTCAGCGGCCGGCTCTGATGTGGACGGACGATGAACTTTTCCGTCATCGCCGCGCCGCGCCGGCGTCGACGATCGCGCGCGTGACTCTCGGCGTCCTGATTTTTTTCGGCTTGCAGAGCGTGGCGCTCTTCGCCTTCTGGTGGTTTCGCGCGGAGCACGTCAGCAACCGCATCCTGTTCGTCCTGCTATCCGCCGCGGTCTGGTATGGCGTGTTTCGCATGCTGGTCGGCTGGTACAACTTCTTTCACATCGAACAGCCGGCGCCGAGGAGCGCGCCGAACGGTTTGTCGGTGGCTATTTTCACGACGTCGTCGCCCGGCGAGCCGTACCAGATGTTCGTGCGCACGCTGGCCGCATTGCGCGACGTCGCCTATCCGCACACGACGTATCTGCTCGACGACACCGGCGATCCGCGCTTCGCCGAGCTCGCGCGCGCCAGCGGCGCCGTGCACCTCGAGCTGATCGGACTTCCCGGCGCGAAGGCGGGGAAGATCAACGCCGCGTTGGAGCGCACGAGCGAAGACTTCATCCTCGTGCTCGATCCCGACCACATCCCGCTCCCGAATTTTTTCGATCCAATCCTAGGGCACTTCGACGACGCGCGCTTTGGCTTCGTGCAGGTGGCGCAGGCGTATTACAACCAAGAGTGCTCGTTCGTCGCGCGCGCCGCCGCCGAGCAGACGTACGCGTTCTATGGCCCGATCCTGCAGGGGATGAACGGCACCGGCACGGCGGTGGCGATCGGCGCGAACTGCGTCTTTCGACGGAAGGCATTGCAGTCGATCGGTGGACACGGCATCGGGCTGGCCGAGGATCTGGTGACGTCGATCCGGCT
>Ga0207640_10001313_pt1 | contig 13479 bp, 8 predicted proteins | sample KBSCornC42_FD_184300 | JGI IMG/M metagenome (GOLD analysis project Ga0207640, IMG submission 184300) | Corn rhizosphere microbial communities from Kellogg Biological Station, Michigan, USA - KBS Corn C4-2 (SPAdes) (version 2) | ecosystem: Host-associated > Plants > Roots > Rhizosphere > Soil ... | reverse complement strand
CGGGCGGAAGCTGGCCAATCAGCACCGACCGCGTGGTGTGGTTCCTTGGCGCGCGCCACCTGCTGGACGACAAGGCGTTTGCCGGCAAGGTGTGGCAGGCATTGAACGATACGCTGGCGCAGGATCGCGAATATGCCTTCGACGCGCGCATGGGCCTGTACCGCGGCGAGACTTCGTTTCTCGACTGGCGCGAACAGACCTATCCGGAATGGACGAAAGACAACGTGGTGTTCATCGGTCAGTCGTTCGCGCTGTCCACCAACGTGCTGCATTACGAGGCGCTTCAACTGGCGGCGCGGATGGCGGCGCAACGCGGCGACGGCCGCGCGAAGCAATACGCGGCACAAGCCGACGCGTTGAAGCAGGCAATCAACGCGCATTTTTGGCGCGCCGATCGCGGCATGTACATGAGCTACATCGGCGGCGACGGGCTGCCGGTCGAAGCCTACGACCTGCTGGGCCTGTCGCTTGCGATCACCAGCGGCGTCGCCGACGAAACGCGCGCACGTTCGTCGCTGGCGCATTATCCCGAATGGCCCGCGGGCAGCCCCGTGATCTGGCCCGAACGCGCCGACCAGCCGATCTATCACAACCGCGCGATCTGGCCGTTCGTCAGCGCCTACGCGCTCCGCGCCGCGCGCAAGGTGAATGATCCCGCGCTGATCGCGTTCGAAATCGGATCGATCATGCGCGGCGCCGCGCTGGCCGGTTCCAATATGGAAAACTACGCGCTGCTCACGCAGTCGACGCACGTCGATGACGGCAAGCTCAGCGGCCCGGTGGTGGATTCGAAGCGCCAACTGTGGTCGGTGGCGGGTTATCTCGACATGGTGACCGAGGGCATATTCGGGTTGACCGGCGACGGCAAGATCGAACCCAAGCTGCCGATATCGCTGGTGCCGATGCTGTTCGGCACCAGCGGCGCGATCACGCTGCAGTTGCCGGGTCGAACGATCACGCTGAAGCGACCACAACGCGTCGACGGCAACCTGCTGGTCGCGGATAACATCGAACACAGAGGCAACAAGACGGTCGTCGCGCTGAAAGCCATCGAGGTTCCTGGGTTGCCGTTGCGCACGGATGCAACGATGTATGCACCGGCGACGCCGGCCGCTCCACGCGTGTCCCGCAACGGCGGCACGTGGCACGTGACCACGAGTGGCGATCGCGAAGCGTTGTACGTGGATGGCAAGCGATTCGGCAAGCCGGGCGCGACGTGGACGTTGCCTGGATCGTTCTCGCGTCAGTGTTTCCGCGTGACACGACTCGGCGAGGACGCCATTGAGTCGCTGCCCAGCCCCGAAACCTGCGTCGGCGATGACTCGCAAGTGGGTGGCGCGTGGCCGCGCACGTGGACTGTGCCGGTGAACGGCCGCTATCGCATCTGGTTCGATTACGCGAACGACCATGGCCCGATCAATACCGGCGTCACCGCCGCGGTGAAACGTCTCGCGATTGCGTGTACGGGCGGCGCGGAGCAGGTTGCGCCCATCGTAATGCCGCACAGCGTCGGCGAACAACGTTCCACGTTTGCGACATTCGATGCGATGGCCGGTGCGCGCTGCACGTTTGCGCTGGGGCAAGGCTTCAACATGAGCGATCTTGCGAATTTCGCGCACTACACCGGCGGTGCGGGCGGCAGCGAAGGCCCGTTGAACGATGCCAGAATCGGCGCGCTGCATATCGCGCCGCTTTCGGCAGACACGCCCCCATGAACCGCAAGCCCGCACTGTCGTTCTGGCAAATCTGGAACATGTGTTTCGGATTCCTCGGCATCCAGTTTGGCTTTGCATTGCAGAACGCCAACGTCAGCCGGATTTTCCAGACGTTGGGTGCCGGCGTCGGCGACATTCCCGCGCTGTGGATCGCTGCACCGTTGACGGGATTGATCGTGCAGCCGCTGATCGGCCACTGGTCGGATCGCACGTGGGGCCGGCTGGGCCGTCGCCGTCCGTATTTCCTGATCGGCGCGGTGCTGGCCACGCTGGCGTTGATTGCCATGCCGGATGCCCCGTTGCTGTGGATCGCGGCGGGGCTGTTGTGGGTGATGGATGCGTCATTCAACATCGCGATGGAACCGTTCCGCGCGTTCGTTGGCGACCAGTTGCCGACGCAGCAGCGCGCGAAAGGCTACGCGATGCAGAGCTTTTTCATCGGCATCGGCGCGGTGGTGGCGTCGATGCTGCCGTACCTGCTGGCGCATGCCGGCGTGGCGAACACCGCACCCGAGGGCGCGATTCCCGACACCGTCAAGTACGCGTTTTACGCCGGCGGCGTTGTGCTTTTGGGCTCGGTGTTGTGGACCATCGTGACGACGCGCGAATATCCGCCGGAAACGTTGCGGGCGTTCGAGAACCCCGTGGCGGAAGCTGCACCCGCGGACATGCGGCGCGCCTGGCGTTTCGGCGTGCTGCTGGGCGCCATCGGCGTACTGCTGCTGTTTGCGATCCTGCGCTTTTCGTTGACGCGCGATTTGTATCTTCTGGCCGGAATGCTGATCGCGGCCGGGCTGCTGTTCGCGTGGCTGTCGATCGCGCGCGGCGGCGGCACGCTGCACCAGGTGATGGCCGACCTATACGGGATGCCCGAAGCGATGCGGCGGCTTGCGTGGGTGCAATTCTTTTCGTGGTTCGCGCTGTTCGCGATGTGGATCTACACCACGCCGGCGGTGACGCAGATCCAGTTCGGTGCCACCGACCCGCACTCGGCCGCCTACAACGCCGGCGCCAACTGGGTCGGCGTGCTGTTCGCTGCCTACAACGGATTCGCCGCACTGGCCGCGATCGTGATTCCATGGATGGCGCGTGCGTGGGGCCTGCGCGGCAGCCATCTCGTGAACGTGGCGTTGGGCGGCGCGGGGCTGATCTCGTTCGCGCTGATCCGCGATCCGCACTGGCTGTTGCTGTCGATGGTCGGCGTGGGCTTCGCGTGGGCCTCGATCCTGTCGCTGCCCTACGCGCTGCTGTCGGACAACCTGCCGGCCGCGAAGATGGGCGTGTACATGGGCATCTTCAATTTCTTCATCGTGATCCCGCAACTGCTGGCCGCCAGCGTGCTGGGCGTGCTGCTGAAATGGTTCTTTCACGGCCAGCCGCTGTACGCGCTGGTGCTGGGTGGCATCAGCCTGTTCGTGGCGGGGCTGTGCACGTTGCGCGTGCACGTCGCGGAACCGCAACCGGTGCCGCAGCAGGCGGCCTGATGCTGCGCCGGCGCGATCGCGGAAGACCCGGTTGCCTCATCGATCAAGGGAGGTCGTCATGCTCGCCATCGCTGCGCGTATTCGTTGCATCCTGCCCGGATTGGCGTTGACGCTGTTGGCGCTGCCGGTCGTGGCGGCGACCCCGGCACCCGGCTCGAAGCCAACGGTGCGGATCGACAGCGGCACCTTGGCGGGATTGCGCGACGCCGCGACCGGGCTCGACGAATTCCGTGGCATTCCCTATGCCGCGCCGCCGGTCGGCGCGTTGCGCTGGAAGCCGCCGCAACCCGTCGCAGCATGGACGAACGTGCGCGCCGCCGACAACTTCGGCCCGCGCTGCATGCAACTTTCGTTGTTCAGCGACATGGTGTTCCGCTCCGACGGCGTGAGCGAGGATTGCCTGTACCTCAACGTGTGGACGCCGGCCGGAAGCGAGGGCGAGAAATTGCCGGTGCTGGTGTATTTCTACGGCGGCGGTTTCGTCGGCGGCGACGGTTCGGAATTCCGCTACGACGGCGCCAGCCTCGCGCAGCGCGGCATCGTCACCGTCACCGTGAACTATCGGCTCGGCGTATTCGGATTCCTCGCGTTGCCGGCATTGGCCGACGAATCGCCGCACCACGCCGCCGGCAATTACGGAATGCTCGATCAGGTGGCCGCGCTGCGCTGGGTCCATCGCAACATCGCCGCTTTCGGCGGCGATCCGGACCAAGTCACGATCGGCGGTGAATCGGCCGGCTCCATGGCGGTGTCGGCGTTGATGGCATCACCGCTGTCGAAAGGGCTGGTGCAGCGCGCGATCGGCGAAAGCGGCGCGGTGCTCGCCAACCTTGCGCCATGGTCGCTCGCGAAGGCCGAGCAGCAGGGCCGGATTTTCGAAAAACACGTTGGTGCGCATTCGCTCGCCGCGTTGCGCGCGATGCCTGCGAGCGTGTTGCTCGCGGCCACGCGCGACAAGGATGCTGCAAAAATCATGGTCGATGTCGACGGCTGGTTCCTGCCGCGCTCGCCGGAGGCCATCTACGAGGCGGGTGCCCAGGCGCACATTCCGCTGCTGGTAGGTTCGAACTCGGGCGAGGGTTCCTGGAAGCAGTTGCTGGGCGATGAGCCGCCCACGCCCGCGAACTATCGTGCTGCCGTGGAACGGCGATTCGGCAGACACGCGTCCGAAGCATTGAAGCTGTATCCCGGCGACAACGAGGCCGGGGTGAAGGCTTCCGGCACCGCATTGATGGGCGACGAGTTCATCGCACTCGCGACCTGGCGCTGGATGCAATGGCAGCGCGGAACCGGCGGCGCGCCGGTGTATTACTACCGGTTCACCAAGGTGCGTCCGGCCATGCGCGACGGCAGCGCCGGCGCGGATGAAGCCGCGGTGCACAGCGGCGAGATCGAATACGCGCTCGGCAACCTCGCGACCAACCGCGTCTTCGCATGGACCCAGGCGGACGACAAGGTTTCCGCCACGATGGAGGGGTATTTCGCGAACTTCATCAAGACCGGCGATCCCAACGGTTCTGGTCTTCCGCACTGGCCGGCGGCCACGCCGAAGGACGGTGGGCTGCTGCGGCAGGAAATCGGCGTGGATACGCACGCGATCGTGGACCGCGACGCGGCGCGCTACGAATTCCTGCAGCGCATTGGGGCGGGAATCCTCCCCTGATGTGTGGAAACCGGGCGTGATTTTCGCGTCCGATCGAACTGCGCGAACGTCGCGTCCTCCGATTACACTCGAAGCTTTCTTCCCGGCAGGACGGGTTTTCTGGCCTATGGATCATCTGGAAGCCTTGCGTGCGGTGGTCGGCAAGGCGCAGGTCTTGACCGGCGCAGATGCGCAGGCGTACGAGACGGACTGGCGCGAACGTTATCGCGGCCACGCGCTGGCGGTAGTGCGGCCGGGTTCGGCCGAGGAAGTCGCGACGGTGGTGCGGCTGTGCGCGCAGGCAAACATCGCGATCGTCCCGCAGGGCGGCAACACCGGCCTGTGCGGCGGCGCGACGCCGGATGATTCCGGTCGCGCGGTGATCCTGTCGCTGCAACGGATGAACCGGATTCGCGGCATCGACACCGACAACGACACCATGGAGGTGGAAGCCGGTTGCATCCTGCAGAACGTGCAGCAGGCCGCGCGCGAGGCGGGCCGCCTGTTTCCGCTGAGTCTTGCGGCCGAAGGCAGTTGCACCATCGGCGGCAACCTTGCGACGAATGCCGGCGGCACGCAGGTGCTGCGCTACGGCAACATGCGCGAATTGGCGCTGGGGCTGGAAGTGGTGACGGCGCAGGGCGATATCTGGCACGGACTGCGCGGGCTGCGCAAGGACAACACCGGCTACGACCTGCGCGATCTTTTCATTGGCAGCGAGGGCACGCTGGGCGTGATCACCGCGGCCACGCTGAAACTGTATCCGCTGCCGGCCGCGCGCTGCAACGCCTTGCTGGCGGTGAAATCGATCGAAGCGGCCGTCGCGGTATTGAACCGCGCGCGCTCGGGCCTCGGCGCCTCGCTGACCGGCTTCGAACTGATGGCCGGCGACTGCCTGCAACTGGTCGCGCAATGTTTTCCGCAACAGCGGCTGCCGTTCGGTGGACCTTCGGCGGAGCTGCCGTGGTACGTGCTGATGGAAGTCTCGGACAGCGAATCCGAAGCGCACGCGCGCGAACGTTTCGAATTGGTCGTGGGTGAGGCCATCGAAGCCGGTCTGGTGCAGGATGCCGTGATCGCGGGTTCGCTCGCGCAGAGCCACGCGCTGTGGCACCTGCGCGAAAGCATCCCGATGGCGGAGAAGGAAACCGGCAAGAGCATCAAGCACGACGTCTCGGTTCCCGTGTCGCGGATGGCGGAATTCGTGCAGGGCACCAACGCGGCGCTGCAGGCGGCGTTCCCTGGGATCCGACACGTGATCTTCGGACACCTCGGCGACGGCAACCTGCATTACAACGTCGCACGCGGCGAAGACTGGACGGAAGAGAAACTGCTCGCGCGCCAGGACGACGTGTACGCGCTGGTGCACGACCGCGTGCATGCGGTCGGCGGATCGATCAGCGCCGAGCACGGCATCGGCCAGCTCAAGCGCGACGTGCTGCCGCGTTACAAGGATCCGGTCGAAATGGCGCTGATGCACAAGATCAAGACTGCGCTCGACCCGCAAGGCATCATGAATCCGGGGAAGGTGCTTGGCGCGCAACCAGCGTGAGGTGTTTCCAGGAACCTGGGGACAAATCGGGGACACCGGTGCACGAAAAAGCCGGACGGCAGGCCCGGCTCGAATCGAACGTCATCAGGATTGGTGGGCAGTACAGGGATCGAACCTGTGACCCCTACCATGTCAAGGTAGTGCTCTACCGCTGAGCTAACTGCCCGCGCGCTTGCGCGAGCCGCGCACTATAGCGTGATCCGCGGTGACGCTCAATGCGCCGAGACATGACATCGCCTTCACCAGAGGGCTAAGATGCTCACGCCAGCACGGGCGGCGCCTTGGGGGCGGTGCGTACAACACCGGGGCGCCGTGCCGGATGCGGAAACCACATCCAATCGATCAATCATCGGCAGCATCCGCTGTGGACCGACCTCCAAGGAGAGCACCGCATGTCCCATGCGCAAGTCCGTGAGCCGTTTTCCGAAGCCTGGCCGGCAATGGCGCGAACCGCCCTGCGGGTCGCCTTCGGCCTGATCTGGGTGGCCAATGCCGCGTTCACCTGGACGTCGGGTTTCGCGGTCCACTACGTCGGCTACCTGCACAACGCCGCGCAGGGCCAGCCGGCGTGGTCGGCATGGTGGTTCAACGCGTGGATCGCGCTGGTCACGCCACACGCCGACCTGTTCGTATGGCTCACGCGCATCATCGAAACCGCGCTGGCACTGGCACTGGTGCTGGGGTTCGCGCGCAAGACCGTGTACCTGCTGGGCGCGTTGTTCAGCCTGCTGGTCTGGAGCACGGCCGAAGGCTTCGGCGGCCCGTACACGGTGGGCGCGACCAACATGGGGTCTGGCATCGTCTACGTGCTGGTGTTCATCGCGCTGATGGTGATCAACAGCCGTTCGGGCCCGAGCCTCTACAGCCTGGATTTCTACATCGAGAAGGCGTGGCCGGCGTGGCGCCGTTTTTCGGAGTGGCGCAGCGACATCCTGCCTGCGACGGTGCATCCGGTTTCCTGGCGGGTGCAGGGGCCGGCGCTGTTCGGCATCGCGGTGCTGGTGTTCTTCCTGGTCGCTGGCTTGCACAGCAGCCTGCACGTGAAGTCGCCGACGCCGGGCGCTGCCGCGGCCGCCGTGTCCCCGCTGTCGCTGGCATCGACGGAGCCGGTGCAGAAGGCGAGGGATGCGCGCCTGCCGCCGCTTACGCCGGGCGACAGCGTCAACGTGGAAATCGAATCGACCGACGCCTCGGTTTCGATCGCGAGCGGTGTCGAATACCAGGCCTGGACTTTCGGCGACAGTGTGCCGGGGCCGGTGATCCATGTCCGCCAGGGACAGACCGTCAATGTGACGTTCACCAACAAGGGCACGATGGAGCATTCGCTGGATTTCCATTCCGCGATCACGCCACCGAACCTGCATTACGCGGAAGTCAAACCCGGCGAGAAGCTCACCTATTCGTTCGTCGCCAAGGTGCCGGGCGCGTTCCTGTACCACTGCGGCACGCCGCCGGTGCTGCTGCACATCGGCAATGGCATGTACGGCGCGATCATCGTCGACCCGGCGACCCCGCTGCCGCCCGCGGCCGAGAGCTACGTCATCGTGCAGAGCGAGTGGTACACGCAGCAGGTTTCCGGAAAGCTGATGGGTCCGGATTTCCAGAAGATGAAGGACGAGCGGCCCGATGAAGTGGTGTTCAATGGCGTCGCCTTCCAGTACAAGGACCATCCGCTGACGGCGGCGCCCGGCAAGCTCGTGCGCATCTACTTCGTCAATGCCGGCCCCGATTTGTGGTCGTCGTTCCACGTCATCGGCGGAATCTTCGACAAGGTCTATCCCGGTGGCGATGCCGCGGATGCCGTGAGCGGTGTCTCCACTTACAGCGTGGGACCCGGTGCTGGGGCGATCTTCGACATCACCCTGGACCAACCCGGCAACTATGTGTTCGTGGATCACGACATGGCCCACGCCATCATCGGTGCACAGGGCGTGCTGCAGGTTGGCGATGCCGCCGCGGTTGCTGCGGAGAAACCGCCGATCGCGGTTGCGTCGGCGCCGTCCGCACCCGTGGCGGTTGCGCCGCCGCCCAGCGCTCCCGCGGCGACGGGGCCGTACAAGTTCGATCCCGCGCATGGCGCGTCGTTGTACGCCAGCACCTGTTCGGCGTGCCATCAAGCTACCGGCATGGGCTTGCCGGGCGCATTCCCGCCACTCAAGGGCGATCCAGTCGTCCTGAATCCCGATCCGACCGAACAAATTGAGACCATCCTCAATGGCGCCCATGGCCGGAGCATCGGCGGCACGACGTATCCGAGCGCGATGCCGCCGTTCGGCGCTGCGCTCAACGATGCCGACGTCGCCGACATCATCAACCACGAGCGCACGTCATGGGGCAACCAGGGCAAGCCGGTCACCGCCGACCAGGTGAAGGCGGAGCGCTCGAAGAAGCCCTGACAGGGCGTCCAGCGCGGGGAATCCGATCGGGATTCCCCGCGCGTTGCGCGTCGGAGCGTTGACGCGGCGCCGGCCCTGCACTAACTTTGCAGTGGAGAACGAAAAGAGGTGGTCGGCGGAAACGTCGACCGAGCGTGCGACATGGAAACTACGAACTTCTGATCCGCATTGCGCGTGGCACCGACAGGACGCCGCGTGCGTCTTTTTTTATGCCTGCGATTCGGGTTGCAGGAAATTTGTAAATCGTCATTCCGGGGCCGTCGCGGCTTCATCGCGGCGGAACCCGGAACCCAGTGACTTTCGACCCAAAGCAAAGTCGCTGGGTTCCGGATCGCTGCTTCGCAGCGTCCGGAATGACGACGAGGTTGTTACGCTTTCCGGTTCCCGGTTCCCGGTTCCCGGTTCCCGACTCCCGATTCTCGATTCCCGGCTTGTTGACCCATGATCACCATCACGCTTCCCGACAACAGTACGAAGTCGTTCGATAATCCGCCCAGCGTGCGCGACGTCGCCGCGTCGATCGGCGCGGGCCTGGCCAAGGCCGCGCTGGCCGGCAAGGTCGACGGCAAGCTGGTGGATCTTTCGCGTACCGTCGACCACGACGCGCGTGTTGAAATCGTCACCGAGAAATCTCCGGAAGCGCTGGACGTCATCCGCCATTCCACGGCGCACCTGCTCGCGCAGGCGGTGCAGCGGCTGTATCCCGGCACGCAAGTGACGATCGGGCCGGTGATCGAGGACGGTTTCTATTACGACTTTGCGCCCAAGGGCGAGCCGTTCAAGCCGGAGGACCTGCCTGCGATCGAAGCCGAGATGCACAGGATCGCGAAGGAATCGTTGCCGCTGTCGCGCAGCGTGAAATCGCGCGACGACGCGGTGAAGTTCTTTCGCGGCATCGGCGAGGACTACAAGGCCGAGATCATCGAATCAATTCCGTCGAACGAGGAACTGTCGCTGTATTCGCAGGGCGAGTTCACCGACTTGTGCCGCGGCCCGCACGTGCCGGATACCGGTCGGCTGAAATCGTTCAAGCTGATGAAGACCGCGGGCGCGTATTGGCGCGGCGATTCCGACAACGCGATGTTGTCGCGGATCTACGGCACGGCGTGGTTGAACGACAAGGATCTGAAGGCCTACCTCACCCGCATCGAGGAAGCCGAGAAGCGCGACCATCGCAAGCTCGGCAAGCAACTCGACCTGTTCCACATGCAGGAAGAGGCGCCGGGCATGGCGTTCTGGCATCCCAAGGGCTGGGCGCTGTGGCAGCAGGTCGAGCAATACATGCGCAAGGTTTATCGGGATTCGGGTTACGACGAGGTGCGTTGTCCGTCGATCCTTGATGTTTCCCTCTGGAAGAAATCCGGCCATTGGGACAACTACAAGGACAACATGTTCTTCACCGAGTCGGAGAAGCGCACTTATGCGGTGAAGCCGATGAACTGCCCGGGCCACGTGCAGATTTTCAACAACGGCCTGCACAGCTACCGCGACCTGCCGATCCGCATCGGCGAGTTCGGCGGTTGCACGCGCAACGAGCCGTCGGGCGCGTTGCATGGCCTGCTGCGCGTGCGCAACTTCACCCAGGACGACGGCCACATCTTCTGCACCGAAGACCAGATCGAATCCGAAGTGGTGGAATTCCACCGCCAGGCGCTGAAGGTGTACGAGGATTTCGGTTTCAGGGACGTGGAATTGATGCTGGCGTTGCGCCCCGATGCGCGCATCGGCGACGACGCCATCTGGGACAAATCCGAGAACGCCCTGCGTTCGGCGCTGCGCAAGGCCGGCGCCGTGTGGACGGAATTGCCGGGCGAGGGCGCTTTCTACGGCCCCAAGATCGAATACCACCTGCGCGACGCGATCGGCCGCGACTGGCAGCTCGGCACGATGCAGGTCGATTTCTCTATGCCGGGCCGGCTGGGCGCCGAATACGTGGGCGAGGATTCCCAGCGCCACGTGCCGGTGATGCTGCACCGGGCCATCGTGGGCTCGATGGAAAGGTTCATCGGCATCCTGATCGAGCACCATGCCGGCAACTTCCCGACCTGGCTGGCGCCGGTCCAGGCCGTGGTGCTGAACATCACCGACGCGCAGGCCGATTACGCCCGGCAGGTCGCCGCGGGCCTGAACGAAGCCGGCTTCCGGGTCCATGCCGATTTGCGTAACGAGAAAATCGGCTATAAAATCCGCGAGCATACGTTGCAAAAGGTGCCTTGGCTCCTCGTGATCGGCGATCGCGAGAAGGAGAAGGGCGCCATTTCCGTACGTACACGCTCAGGGGAAGACCTTGGCAGCATGCCGCTGCAGGCCTTCATTGAGCGCCTGCGAGCCGATTCCGGCCCGCAGTGACGGAATGCACGCCAGGCATCGCTGGCGAACTTGAGCAGGAGAAGACGGTATCGCTACCGAAAACAAAGGCAATCGGCGCAACAACGAAATCCGGGTACCGCGTGTACGGGTCATCGGCGCCGATGGCGAACAGGTTGGGGTCCTCGAGCGCGACGAGGCACTGGCGATGGCCGAGGATGCGGGCCTGGATCTGGTCGAAATCCAGCCGACCGCCGAACCGCCCGTTTGCCGGATCATGGATTTCGGCAAGTTCAAGTTCGAGCAGCAGAAGAAAGCTGCCGCGCAGCGCAAGAAATCGAAGCAGATCGAAATCAAGGAATTGAAGTTTCGCCCGACCACGGATGTCGGCGACTACAACATCAAGCTGCGCAACATGCAGCGGTTCCTTGGGGAAGGCGACAAGGTCAAGGTCAACATCCGCTTCCGCGGCCGCGAAATGCGGCACCAGGAACTGGGGATGGAGCTGGCCCATCGCATCCAGAACGACATCACGGAGATCGGTGTCGTCGATCAGTTCCCGCGCATGGAAGGGCGCCAGATGACCATGATGATCAGCCCCAGGAAGAAGTAGGGGCAAACCACCATCGCGGAGCGGTGATGGACACGGCCGACAACGGCCACGACAAGCCGGCAAGGGCATGGATGGAAAGCGCGATCGGGTGATCGCCGCCTTGGCCAGTCACGAAAACCAAAACGGAGTGGCAATCATGCCAAAGATCAAGACCAATCGGGCCGCTGCCAAGCGGTTCCGCAAGACTGCTTCCGGCAAGTTCAAGGCCGGACACGCCTTCAAGTCGCACATCCTCACCAAGAAGTCGACCAAGCGTAAACGCGGTTTGCGCGCCCCCAACCAGATACGCGATTGCGACACCAAGCGTGTCGCGCGCATGCTGCCCTACGCGTAAGGAGAGACGACCATGGCACGAGTCAAGCGTGGCGTCACCGCGCGTGCGCGTCACAAGAAAACCCTGAAGGCCGCGAAGGGCTATTACAACGCCCGCCGCAAGGTCTATCGCGTCGCCAAGCAGGCCGTCACCAAGGCCCAGCAGTACGCCTACATCGGCCGCAAGCAGAAGAAGCGCCAGTTCCGCGCGTTGTGGATCGTCCGAATCAACGCGGCCGCGCGCCAGTACGGGCTGTCCTACAGCCGCATGATCGATGGTCTCGGCAGGGCCGGCATCACCATCGATCGCAAGGTGCTGGCGGATCTGGCCGTGCACGACATCGCGGCGTTTGGCGCGATTGCCGAGAAGGCCAAGGCCAGCCTGGCTGCTTGAGCGGACCGTTCTGGCGCCGACCGCCGGACGTTATGATGCAAGCAAGCGGGGAGAAGGCCTTGCCTTCTTCCCGCTTTTCTTTTGTATGGGGCTGCGATGGACACGTTGACGCAACGCACCGATGAAGCGCTGGCCACGATCGCCGCGGCGGCGACGCTGGATGCGCTGGAAGCGCAGCGCGTCGCACTGCTCGGCAAGAACGGCGCGATCACCGCGGAGTTGAAGGCGCTCGGCAAGCTGTCGCCGGACGAGCGCAAGGCGCGTGGCGCCGAGGTCAATGTCGCGAAGGAAAAAATCACCGACGCGATCGCTGCGCGCAAGAAAGCATTGGAGCGCATCGCGCTGGAACTGCGGCTGGCGTCCGAAGGCATCGATATCACCCAGCCCGGACGCGATGGTGGACGCGGCACGATCCACCCGCTGACGCGCACCCGCGAACGCATCGAGGCGATCTTCGCGCAGCTCGGCTATTCGGTCGCAGAAGGCCCCGAGATCGAGGACGACTGGCACAACTTCGAGGCGCTGAACTTTCCCGCGCACCATCCCGCGCGGGCGATGCACGACACGTTCTATTTTGGTGACGGACGCCTGCTGCGCACGCACACCTCGCCGGTGCAGATCCGCGCGATGAAGGGCAGGCAGCCACCGATCCGCATCATCGCGCCGGGCAAGGTCTATCGCAGCGATTCCGACCAGACCCATTCGCCGATGTTCCACCAGGTCGAAGGTTTGCTGGTGGACGAAACATCGACCATGGCCGACTTGAAAGGCACGCTGGCCGAATTCCTGCGCGTGTTCTTCGGCCGTGATTTCGAAATGATGTTCAAGCCGACGTTTTTCCCCTTCGTGGAACCCGGCGCCGACGTGATCGTCCGCTGGGATCGCGAGGAGGGCAGCGAACGCTGGCTGGAGGTGCTCGGCTGCGGCATGGTGCACCCGAACGTATTGAAAAGCTGCGGCATCGACCCCGAGCGTTACACCGGCTTCGCGTTCGGCATGGGTGTCGAACGCCTCGCGATGCTGCGCTACGGCGTCACCGACCTGCGCGCGTTCTTCGAGAACGA
>Ga0207640_10001309_pt1 | contig 13504 bp, 14 predicted proteins | sample KBSCornC42_FD_184300 | JGI IMG/M metagenome (GOLD analysis project Ga0207640, IMG submission 184300) | Corn rhizosphere microbial communities from Kellogg Biological Station, Michigan, USA - KBS Corn C4-2 (SPAdes) (version 2) | ecosystem: Host-associated > Plants > Roots > Rhizosphere > Soil ... | reverse complement strand
ACGCTCACCCTCACCGACGCGTTCACCTCGGCCGAAAACATCCGGCTTCCGCTGCAGAACCTCGTGCTCGACGGATCGCCGTCGGTGTCGTCGGAGTTTTCGTGGATCAACGGGCAGTCGTCGCGGCGCAAGGTGCTGCGCTATGTCGCGCATCCCATGCGCGCCGGCGCGGCGCTGGTGGGACCGTTGACGTTGCGCGGAGCAGACGGGCAGGTAGAAACGCTCGCGCCGCTGTCGATTCAGGTTCTGCCGGACCTCGCGGCCGGGACGAATGATCCGATCCGCATCCTGCACGAGCTCGTCGCCACCGGACGCGATCCGATTTTCGTCATCGCCGATGCCGACAAGAGCAGCGTTTTCACCGGCGAGCAGGTCATCGTCACATGGACCATCTACAACGCCACGAACGTGCAGCAGCACGGCATCGCGCAGATGCCGAAGCTGGCCGACTTCTGGGTCGAGGAGCTCGACATTCGCGGCCAGGCGCCGCAACAGGTGTTTCTCGGCGGCGTGGCCATGCAGAAGCTGGTCATTCGCCGCGTGGCGCTCTTCCCGCTGCACAGCGGCACGCTTACCGTCGATCCGCTCGGGATCGAAGCGCAGATCATGAAGCCGCTCAGCCTCGGCAATCCGTTTCGCCTGTTCGAGGGAAGCGTCGTCGATGTGAATCGCCGCTCGTCGCCGCTAACGATCGAGGCGCGTCCGATTCCGGCGGGACCGGCCGTGGCTGTGGTCGGCGACGTCTCCTTGCAATGCGAGACGCCCGTGCAGAAAAACGGCGGGCCGGTGGCGATGGACGTGATGATGACCGGCGCCGCGAACCTTCGCGCCGCTCCGCCGCCGTCATTCGCGAAACCGGTCGAAGGCAGCATTCAGATCGCCGAGGGGGCGGTGAGCGTGCAGCGGCGCGACGAAGCGGTGATGACGCGGCGCTGGCGCTACCTCATCTTTCCGACGAACTCGGGGATGTTCGTCATCCCGCCGCTGACGGCGCAGACGCTGACGCCGGCCGGCGTCCGGCGCGAGCTTCGCTGCGAACAGCGCGCGTTGCTCGTGCAGGCGACCGACGCCGCGGTGATGCAGCCGCAGGCGGCGAAACCGTCCGGCAGCGCGCCGGTCGAAGCGGCACGCCAGTCGCTGCCGCTCATCGGCATCGCCGCAGCGATCCTCGTGCTCCTCGCGATCGCCTGGCCGCGCATCGCGCGCGCGCGAGCGGTCCGGCGCGATGCGCGCGCACTCATTCGTGAGACGCCATCCGAAACGCGCATCGCTGTTGACGAATGGCTGGCAGCGCGCGGCGTCGATGCAGTGGCCATCCTTCGCGAAACGTCCGATCGCGGTGATGCCTATCGTGCCCTTCGCTCGCTCCTCGACGCCGCCGAGCGCGATCGTCTCGTTGCCGAACCGGACGACATCCGCGGCAGAGTGCGCGATCTCGTCGCCGCCGTCTGAACGCAACCTCAGGCGTTCCTCGGACGTATGTCACAATCGACAGGCGTTCCAAACAACCAGGAGGATTCATGTCGAAGAAACTATTGCTGTCCCTTTGCGCGGTGCTGCTCACGGTCTCCGCGTTCGGCCAGACCGTCGATGAGCTGCTCGAGAAAAACCTCAAAGCAGAAGGCGGCAAGGAGAAGCTGAAGGCCATCCAGTCGATGCGCCTGACCGGAAAGATGAAGATGGGCCCGATGGAGGCGCCGATCACGATCGTCAAAGCGCGTCCCTCGGAGATGCGCGTCGATTTCACGATCCAGGGCATGACCGGAACGTCCGCGTACGACGGCACGACTGGCTGGAACCTGATGCCGTTCATGGGCAACAAAGATCCGCAGAAGATGACCGAGGAGCAGTTGAAGGACATCCGCGTCGAAGCCGATTTCGACGGACCGACGTTCGACTACAAGGCCAAGGGCAACAAGGTCGAGTACGTCGGAAAAGTCGACACCGAGGGAACGCCGGCGTACAAACTTCACGTCACGACGAAGGAAGGGCGAGAGTCGAACGTCTACCTCGACGCCGAGACCTACCTCGTCATCCGCACCGAGGCCACGCGGAACGTTCAGGGACAGGACCTGGAGATGGAAACGACGATCGGCGACTACAAGACCGTCGACGGAATCACGATGCCCTACTCGATGGAAAGCCACGTGAAGGGCAAAGAGGGGATGGGCGGACAGGCCATCACCATCGAAAAGATCGAGCTGAATCCGAAGGTCGACGCGGCCATGTTCAAGATGCCGGTCGCCGCTCCCGCCGTGAAACCGGAAGACAAGAAACAGTAAAGTTCGTGGGGCCGGGCAATCCCCGGCCCTATTTCGAATGCCTCACCCGACCATCCTCACCGAGCGTCTCGCGCTGCGTCCTTTCACTCTCGAAGACGCGCCCGCAATTCAGCGACTGGCTTCCGCGCGCGAAGTCGCGGCGAGCACGCTGCTGATCCCGCATCCGTATCCCGAGGGAGGCGCGGCGGAATGGATCGCGGGGCACGACGACACGTCGCACAATCACATCTTCGCCATCGCTCCGCGCGACGGCGGCGAAGCGATGGGCGCGATCGGGCTGCACGTCGACACGAATCACGACCGCGCCGAGATCGGCTACTGGATCGGCGTCCCGTACTGGAATCGCGGCTACGTTACCGAGGCCGCGAAAGCGATCGTCGACTACGTCTTCAACACCCTCGGCCTGAACCGCGTCTTCGCCTTTCACTTCACGCAGAATCCCGCCTCCGGCCGCGTCCTCCAGAAGATCGGCATGAAACGCGAAGGCACGATGCGCCAGCACATCGTGAAATGGGGCGAACACGTCGATGTGGATTACTACGGTGTGGTGAGGGAGGAGTGGGGAGGCGAGTAGAATGCGGGGGTTATGAGAAACGGACAGACGGCTGACGTCGTAATCGAGAAAAACGGACGGCAAGTGCTTCAGGTAGAGGCAAGCAACGTCATCTCTCCCTCTTCTGAATTTGCTGCCGAGTTTCTGCGCAATCTTTTTGCAGTCTCGGGAACGCCGCTGTGCGATTACTTCCTGCTCGCGTTGCGCAATCGTTTCTATCTTTGGAGTCATCCCTCAGCGGACGTATCGCTACCCGATTTTGAGGGCGATACAGCGGCAGCGCTGGAGCCATATCTGGCACGGCTTGGTCGGCCGCTCGATCAACTGTACAAGAGTACGTTCGAGTTCCTGGTGCAATCGTGGCTGAATGACTTGGTTGACGGCGACCTTCGGGATTCCGGCGATCTGCGATGGATCGAGGAATCAGGTTTGGCCGAGGCGGTGCGCAACGGTTACATACGAACGAACATCGCAGCGTGATCGTTTACGTAGAAACGAACTTCCTCCTCGAACTCGCCTACCTGCAGGAGAGGTCTGGGAGTTGCGCAGAGATTTTGCGGCTGGCAGAAGATAGGTCAATCAGTCTCGTATTGCCTGCGTTCTGCGCGGCGGAAGCTCGCGCTACCTGGCGACGCCGGGTATCTGATCGGCAGGAATTTCATTCACAGTTGCGGGAGCACGTTCGCGGCATCGTTCGGTCGGCGCCGTATCGCGCGTTGAAAGATCAGTTTGAGCAGCTTCTCGATGCGTTAGTTTCCGGTGGTCAGGACGTGCGTCACGGCCTTGAAGCGGCCGTCAGTGTTGTGGCTGATGCAGGTGAAGTGATTTCGTTGAACGGCAACATTATCAATCTTGCGTACGCGATTGAACTCATTTACTCGTTGTCGCCGCAAGACGCACTCGTGCTGGCTTCCGTGCAATCACACGCCGAGCACCATGCCGGTCCTAAATGTTTCATTACGCAGGATGTGAGGGATTTCTCTCAGCAGGTAGTCTTTCGCGATCTCACGGCTATGGGATGCAAAGTGATCGTGAATTTCGATGACGCCGTTGCTCACATCAAGAACGCCTTAGGAGCGAAACCTGAATCATGATCACCGCAACCGAAGCACTCGTCCGCCTACGTGAAGGCAATCGCCGATTTGTCGAGGCGCAGGGGCTGGCGAATCATGGGCATCGCGCGACGCTGGCGGCGGGACAGGAACCGTTCGCGATCATCCTCGGATGCTCGGACTCGCGCGTGCCCGCGGAGCTGGTGTTCGACCTCGGATTCGGCGATCTGTTCGTGATTCGTGTAGCCGGGAACATCGTGGCGCCGTCGCAGGTGGGGAGCGTCGAATTCGCGGCGGCGCGGTTTGGAACGCCGCTGGTGGTGGTCATGGGTCACACGCAATGCGGCGCCATCACCGCGACGCTCGAAGAGCTGACGGGGCGGGCGACGAGCGAATCGCGCAACCTGCGATCCATCGTCGATCGCGTGCGTCCTTCGGTGGAAAGCGTCATGGTCGCTGGTAAGGATCTCGATCCGGCAACGCTGATCCGCGAAGGTGTTCGCGCGAACGTTCGCGCGTCGGCGAATCACCTCCGCCACGGCTCCGAAATTCTCGAACGACTGATTCGAGACAGCGGCTTCATGGTCGTCGGCGCCGAGTATTCGCTGGAGACGGGCGTGGTCGAATTCTTCGACGGGATCAGCGATCTCTGATCCCCGTCGTCAGTGCGATTGCTGCATCGTCTCCGCCGTGCAGCGATATCCCTCGCCGAGCTGCACCGATCCCGACGTATTGGTCGTTGACGTCACCATCAGGACCACGTTCGCTCCGGCGGCCGCTGCCCGATTCTTCAACTCACGCATGGCCGTTTCCTGAGCGAACCCCTGTCCCATCGTTCCGCCATTCATGTGATCGGCGCCCTTCACCTCTCCGATCAGAGTGCATCCTTTTACCGCGTCCGGATTCGATGTAACGCGGACCTTCGCTCCCTCGGGAGTGAGTTGCGTTGTCACGCATGCGGTGGTCAGAAGCAGCAGCCCACAAACGATCTTTTTCATGTCTCTCTCTTTCTGGCTTTCGTTTCACGATGCGGAGTTGGAAATCTCCGCAAACTCTTCGTCGGATAACGCAATCCCCACTCCTCCGATGTTTTCCTCGAGGTGCTTCACCTTCGACGTCCCCGGAATCGGCAGCATCACCTTCGATCGCTTCAGCAGCCATGCCAGCGCGACTTGAGCGGGCGTCGCGTGGTGGCGTTCGGCGATGCGAGTCAACGGTCCGCCTTTCCCGGCCAGTTTGCCGGTCGCGAGCGGGAACCAGGGGATGAAGCCGATGTTCTCGCGATCGCAGTAGTCGAGAACGTTTTCCCATTCTCGGTCGCCGAGGTTGTAGCGGTTCTGGACCGAGACGACGTTGAAGAACTTGCGGGCGCGTTCGATCTGTTCGACGGTCACTTCCGACAATCCCGCATGAAGGATTTTGCCTTCCTGCTGGAACGCGTGGATTGCGTTGAACTGATCGTCCTCCGGCACGTTCGGATCGATGCGGTGAAGTTGCCAGAGATCGATGCGTTCGACACGCAGACGGCGCAAGCTTCCTTCGACGCCCTTTCGCAGCCGCTCGGGGCGGCCGTTCATCGGCCATTGATCCGGACCGGTGCGTTCGAGTCCGCCTTTCGTGGCGATGACCAGTCCTTTCGGGTACGGATACAGCGCCTCGGCGATCAGCTCTTCGCTGACATGCGGCCCGTACGCCTCGGCGGTATCGATCAGATTCACGCCGAGCTCGATGGCGCGACGGAGCACGGCCAGCGATTCGGCGTGATCGGCGGGCGGCCCCCAGATGCCTTTTCCGGTGATGCGCATCGCGCCGAACCCGAGGCGGTGGACTGAAAGGTCGCCACCGAGGCGGAACGTTCCGCTTTGCGCGGCATTGAGAGTTGTGGTGGTCATGAATGCTCCTTACGGCTTTGCTCGCAGATATTGATCGGCCCACGGAACGTCGACGCCGAGGATGTGCGCGGCGTGAAGCGGCCAGTAGGGATCGCGCAGCAGTTCCCGCGCCAGCAGTACCGCGTCGGCGGAACCGCTGCGGATGATTTCGTCCGCCTGCTGCGCGTCGGTGATCAACCCGACCGCTCCTGTTGCCACTCCGGCCTCGGCGCGGACGGCGCGCGCGAACGGCACCTGATAGCCGGGGCCAAGCTCGATCTTCGCGCCGGGCACCGCGCCGCCGCTCGAGCAGTCGATGAGGTCGACGCCGAGATCGCGCAGCCGTTTTGCGAATTCGATCGATTGCGGCAGATCCCATCCACCTTCCGCCCAGTCGGATGCGGAGATGCGCACGAAGAGCGGCAGGTGATCGGGCCACGCTTGCCGGACGCGTTCGACGACTCGCAGCGGGAAGCGCATGCGGTTTTCGAGCGATCCGCCGAATTCGTCCGTCCGCACGTTGCTGAGCGGCGAGAGGAACTCGTGCAGAAGGTAGCCGTGCGCCATGTGCAGTTCGACGACTCGGAATCGTGCATCCAGCGCCAACTCCGTCGACCGGACGAATTGCTCGACGATCTCGTCGATCTCATGAACCGCCAGCTCGTGTGGAACCGGCTCGCCGTCGCGAAACGGAATTGGACTTGGCGCCACCGTCTGCCACGAATTGGGACCATCGCGAAAGACGCGTCCGCCGCGCCACGGCACATCGGTCGACGCCTTCCGTCCCGCGTGCGCGAGCTGGATGCCGGAGACCGCGCCGTTGCTCTCGATGAAGGTGGTGATGCGGCGGAAGGCATCGGCATGTTGCTGCGACCAGATCCCGCTGTCCCAGGCCGTGATGCGGCCGGCCGGAGAGACGCCGCTGGCCTCGACCATCACCAGTCCCGCGCCGCCGACGGCGCGGCTGCCGAGGTGAACGAGGTGCCAGTCGTTGGGGAGGCCATCCTCGCTCGAGTATTGGCACATCGGCGAGACGAAAATGCGGTTGCGAAAGGTGACGGAACGGATCGTGTACGTATCGAAAAGGTGCATGAGTTTGCGAAGCCGCCGGAGTATAGCCGCGCCCGTCAGGGGACGTTTGGCGCGTCCGTTTCGTATACCGTTCGGCTACCATGCCATGGCGCTGCCTTTCCGCGGCGTGAACGAATCAAAGGAGATTTCATGACTCTCGTTTCCCGCATTTCTCTCAGCATCCTGATCGCGCTGGCGGCCATTCCGGCGATGGCGCAGGCCTCGCGCCGCCGCGCCGTGTCGCCTACGAACGGGCTTGGGCCGACGGTTAAGATTCTCTTCACAGTCAAGGACGCATCCAATGGCGTTGCCGTCGCCGCGGCGACGGTCACGTACGCCGGCCAGTCGCAGATCACGAATGGAAATGGCCAGGCATCCCTTAACCTGCCGATTGGAAAAGCGGCCGTCGTCGCGGTCGACCATCCCGCGTTCGCGCCGTTCACGCAGACGATCACGGCGCAGGCAAGCGGTACGTTCGAACTGAACCTCACCGAGAAGGCGTCCGTTACGATCAAGACGAAGACGAATGAAACGCATGTCGTCGACATCGGCACGGCGCAATTTGCGAACGCCGCGGTCTTCAGCAATCCCGTTCGTACCGACAAGGCGAACTTCTGCAAAGAGGACGGAACCGATTTCGCTCCCGACAAGACCGAATTCACGCGCATCCTCGGGCCGGCCGTTCCGGCAACCGCGACGCAGTGCTGCCAATTCGGGAGCGTGATGTCTGCGAATGTGGAGATGAAGTCCGGCGCGCATCTGAAGGTCTACTTCAAGGACAGTTGCTCCGGCAACGAAGTCGATTTCGTCGGCCGCGAAAAAGCGACCGGGCAATACACGTACTTCCGCTTCACCGACATCAACGAGATCGACTTTCCGTAGTTCCGTATTCACGCATTCGCGGCGTGTGGCATTGCGCGGTAGACTGAGATTGTGGTCAGCATTGATCCGCGCTTTGCCCTCGCCGCTGCTTCCGACGACATCGATCGCATTTACGCGAAGCAACGCGCCAACCGCGACCGCGTAGCGGCGACGTCCGCGGAGGAGCGGATCGAGAAGCTCCGCCGCTTCCACGCGGCGATGTTCGCGCACCGCGCTGAGTTTTACGGTGCGCTCTGGGCCGACTATCAGAAGCCGGCGCCGGAAGTGGACATGTCGGAGATTTACCCGGTCGTTTCCGAGGCGCGGCATGCCATCAAACATCTGCGCCGCTGGATGCGCCCTCGACGCGTGGCCACGCCCCTCGCGCTCCTCGGATCGCGCTCGCGCATCGTCCATGAAGCCAAAGGCGTCGTCCTGATCCTCTCGCCGTGGAACTTCCCCGTGAACCTGACGCTGGCGCCATTCGTCTCGGCCATCGCGGCCGGCAATTGCGTCGTGATGAAGCCGTCGGAGATGACGCCGCACACGAGCGCGCTGATGAAGCGGATCATCGGCGAGCTGTTCGACGAAAGCGAAGCGGCCGTCGTCGAGGGCGATGCCGGGATCGCCGAGGCGCTGCTGCGGAAGAAGTGGGATCACATCTTCTTCACCGGCAGTCCCGCCGTCGGCCGCGTGGTCATGAAAGCGGCGGCAGAACATCTGACTCCGGTCACGCTCGAACTGGGCGGCAAGTCGCCGGTGATCATCGACCGCACTGCGAATCTCGACGAGGCCGCGAAGAAGATCGCCTGGGGCAAGTTCCTCAACTGCGGTCAGATCTGCATCGCGCCCGATTACCTTCTGATCGATGAAGCGATCGAGAAGCCGTTCGTCGAGAAGCTGCGTGCCGCGATCGCGCCGGAGACGGGACTCATCGTCAACGATCGTCACGCCGCGCGGGTCAAACATCTGTTCGACGATGCGGTGTCGGGCGGCGCGGAAGTCGTGGCCGGCGGTGGGTTCGATCAACGCGCGATCGAGCCGACGCTGCTGGCGAACGTCGATCCGGAGTCGCCGGTGATGCAGCAGGAAATCTTCGGACCGCTGTTGCCGATGATGACGTACCGCACGCTCGACGACGCGCTGCGCATCATCGCCGCGCGCGAAAAGCCGCTCGTGCTCTACCTTTTCAGCCGCAGCCGGAAAGTGATCGACGATGTGCTCCGGCGGACCACCGCCGGCGGCACGGCCATCAACGACACGCTCGTGCAGTTCTATCAGCTCAATCTGCCGTTCGGCGGGGTGGGGGAGAGCGGCGTCGGCAAGGCGCACGGCCAGTTCGGTTTCGAAGCGTTCTCGAATGCGCGCGGCGTCTTCGAGCAGCCGACCCGATTCAGCGCCATCCAGGTTCTCTATCCGCCGTACACGAACTTCAAGAAAAAACTGATCGATTTGACTCTCCGCTATTTCTAGTGCGCCGTTTTCCTCTTCTTCTCCTGATCGTTTCTGGTGCCGCATGCGGCATCGTCGCGGTCGGATTTCACAAACTCGTCGACACGATGCGATGGATTCTCATCGCTGCGGCGCTTCACCAGCACACGCCGCTGCGGTACGTCCTGGTCATCGCCGTGCCGGCTGTGGCCTCGTTTCTGATCGCGCTGGTGATCCGGCGCGTCGCTCCGTTCGCCTCTGGCGCCAACCTGGCGCGCGTGCGGCGCGCGTACGAGGATGACGTCGCCATCCTCGACGATCGCAGCATCCTCGCGACGCTCGCGCTCACTCCCATCTCCCTCGGCGCTGGCGCTCCGCTCGGCCCCGAGGGACCGACGGTGGTGATCGCCAGCGGGGCGGCGATGTGGATTGCGCGCATCGCCCGCGCGCCGAAGAGCATCGTGCGCAGCATGATCCCGGTCGGTACCGCCGCCGGAATCGCGGCGATTTTCAATACGCCGATCACCGGCGTCGTCTTCGCGCTGGAAGAAGTGATGGGCACGGCCAGCCGCGATCTCCTCGGCGGCACGATCGTGGCCGCGGTCGCGGCGGCGGTCGTGGAGCGGCTGATGCTCGGTGGCAAGCCAATCCTGCCCGTTTCGCCCGCGTCGTGGAACGATCTCCGTGAGCTGATCGGCTTCGCCGCGGCGGGAGTCGTAGCCGGGATCGCCGGCGGCATGGCCATCATCGCGATCTGGAAACTGCGGCGCGTGATGGCCGGCGCCGTCCCGCGCGTTTCAGTCCGCGCGGCGGTCGGCGGTGCGATCGTCGGAGGCATCGGCGTTTTCTTTCCGCGCATCCTCAGCGTCGGCTACGAGACGACGTCGCTGTTTCTGCATGGCGGCGGAACGGGGCGCGAGTCGGCCTTCGCCTTCGTCGGAAAGATCGTGGCGTTCGTGGCGGCGTTGTCGTGCGGCGTGATCGGCGGCACCTTCGCGCCCTCTCTCTTCATCGGCGCGGCCCTCGGCGGAAGCATTGGACACGCGGCCGCGCTCGTCCTGCCGCACGCGCACGTCGATCCCGGCGCCTACGCGCTCATCGGCATGGGCGCGTTCTTCGCCGCGTTTCTGCGCTGCCCCGTGTCGGCGGTGCTGATCGTCTTCGAGACAACCGGCGACTACGGCCTCGTCCTGCCGGTGATGCTGGCCGTGGCCATCGCCACGAGTCTCTCGCGCCGTATCGCGCCGCACAGCCTGACCGAGTTGCAGATGCACGAGGAAGGTTTCCGCGAGCCGGTGGAGGCGAACGATCCGCTAGCCGGCCTGACCGCGGCGGACGTCATGAGCACGGCCATCGTCACCGTGCGCGCCGATCTGTCGATGATCGACGCCGCGCGACGCATTTCCGGCACGCACCACCGCGCCTATCCCGTCGTCAACGAAGACGGCAAGCCTCTCGGCATCCTTCCGTCAACGGCCATCGACGTCGCCGCGCGATCAGGAACGATGGACGAGCCGATCGCCGCGCACGTGCAGCCGAACGTCATCGTCGCCAACGCCGCGGACGACATGCTCGACCTGATCCGCCGCCTCGCGCACGCCGGCATCGACCGCTGTCCCGTCACCGACGACGAAGGGCGCGTGGCCGGCTTCATCAGTCCCTCGGACATCATGCGCATGCGCCTGAAGAGCTATGCGCCGCGAACCAGCGACGGTGCAATGTAACGCCGTCGGCCCGACGGCGCTACGACGGCGGCGCTACGTTAGCGGCTTCTAGGTCCTCTTCCCGTTTTCCGGCCCACCAGAGTTGGCCCACCATGAGCAGCATGCCGAGGTCGCGGACGACGTCGACCTTCATGTCGAAGATGCGCTGTTCGTGCGTCTTGCCGCGGTCGGCGACGTTGAAGCAGCCGCAGTCGATGGCGTTGTCGCGGAACAGATTGATGGAGATGGCGATGATGAAAACCGCCAGCAGGATGCCGATGACGTTTCGCGCGGCCTTTTTCCAGACGCCGAGGATGAGCGCGAGTCCGGCGAGGAGTTCGACCCACGGCATCACCAGTGCGCTGAGGTTGATCAGCGACGCCGGTACGAGCCGGTAGTTGTAGATCATGTGCGCGAACGACGGCGGGTCGGCGATCTTCGGAATCGCGGCGATGACGAAGATCGCGCCGAGGGCCAGTTGGACGCGGATCGTGAGCCATGGATGCGTGAGGTACCGCTTCACGGATTCGCTCCGGTGTGCACGGGCGCGCCGTGCTGCTGCCAGTCGGGGAAGCCGTCCTTGTAGACGTAGACGTTGTTGAACTGAATGCCCCACAACTTCTGCGCGAGCATGTGCGAATCCTCGCAATCGCCGCCGCTGCAATAGATGACGATCGGCAGGTTCTGCGCGGCCTGATCGTTGCGCTCGGCGAAGAGCTTGTTCACTTTGTCATCGATGTCCGACTCCCAAACGGAGTAGGTGCGCGCGCCGGGGATGTGTCCCTGTTCGTAGACCGAGGTGCGGCGGGCGTCGAGAAAGAGCACGTTTTTGTCGTGCAGCGCCTTGACGTCGTTGTAGGCGATCTCGATGTAGGGCTTATCGGGATGGACTTTGAATTCGGTGGTGGGAGGTGGCGGGGCGGTTGTCGTCGTCGGTGCGGGCGCAGGTGGCGTTTTCGCTTTCGGATTGAGGCCGACGGTTTCGATCGCGGCGGTGGCGGTCGGTTGGGTGGTGGTCGTCGCGGTTGGCGGGACGGTAATCGTCGCGGGCTGCGTCGTCGTGGCCACCGTTTGCGTTACGGGCGTCACGACAGGAGGCGGTGCGACGGGCACCTCGCGCGCTGGAACTTTCAGCGCGTTCGGATAGGTGCCGACGAGCGAGACCTTGCGGTCGCGCGAGGCGAAGGCGTTCGCGACGAGCGCGAGGATGATGCCGGCGGCGACGATGGCCGCGGCCTGAAAAATCGTGTTCTGTTTCATGCTGATCGTGAGACGCCGCAGCAACGCGCAGCGTTTCGCGAAGCGTAGCAGATGCGTCGGAACGCCGGCGAGACGCCAGCGCTCCATCCGTGAATCGTCAATCGCGGAGCAATCGTTTCGGCGCGGAAAACCGCCACGCCATCTCGATGATGTCGGCCGCTTCTTTCCGCGTTGCGGCGCTCAGGCGCATCAACACTGCGGGATAGCCGAGGTAGTGGTCGGTGATGAAGAAAACCTTCGGCTTCGTTTGCATCAGGAGGTCGCGCTGATCGAACGTCACGCGGAAGACGACCGATTGGCCATCCTCCTTCAGCCGCGCCAGCAGTTTCCCCTCCACTTTCAGCGCGGGCGTTCCGTACGACGTGCCGTCTTCGACGCCGGGCAATTTCAGCGCGATCTCGCGGATCTGATCGAAGGTGACCATGACGTTAGAACAGTAGCCGAAGTCCGAGTTGCAACTGCCGCGGATCGTTGACCGCGGTCGGTTGGCCGAACGTTGGCGAGGTGATGATGTTGTTCGGCACCTGGTAGTTGGCGCGATTGAGCACGTTGAAGGCATCGACGAGCGTTTCGATCGACACGCGGCTGTTGAGTGGGAACGTGCGGCTGAGGCGGAGGTCGAGCGTGCGGTAGTCGAAGCCGCGGCCGGCGTTGCGTCCGGTGCCGATCGGACGGTCGTTGAAGACGCCATCGCCGTTGCGGTCGTTCGGAAGCTGGATGTTGAACGGCAGCGCCGAGGCGTAGCTGGCGATGTAGCTGAGCATCCAATGGCCCGGCATCGCCAGCGTGCCGCTGAGCGACAGGCGATGGCGCTGGTCGTTGTCGGAGCGGCCGCGCTCCGCGGCGATGTCGTTCGCATTCTGCGGCTGGCTGAAGAAAAAGTTCCCCGAGGTATCGAGGCCTTTTGAAAATGTGTACGACAGACGAACGCTGCCCCACGACACGGGACGCTTCGTCACCGCGATCGTCACGCCGTCGTACCAGGAGTCGCCCGCCGACTGGAACTGCGTATTCGACGGCAGGATCTTGCGCGACATGATGATGTTCCGCCCGCGCAGGTGTTCGACGCCGATCGATGCCGACGACGACGCACTCCACTGCTGTTCGTATTGCAACATCGCCTGCGTCGACGAGCTGTTCTCGATGTTGCGGTCGATGGTGGTGATGTTCGTCTGCAGTCCTGCTGGGAATGAGGGCAGCACGTTCGGAAACACCGGCGCGCCCGGCGATGTCGGACCGACTTGAGCCACTCGATAGGTAACGCCGTTCCGCTGCAGCGCGTTCGAAACCGCGCGTAGCGGGATCGGATCGTAGTAAATGCCGGCGGCGCCGCGGAGAACCGATCGCCCGTCGCCATGAATGTCCCACGCAGCGCCGAGTCGCGGGGAGAGGTGGTTGCGATCGGTGTGCACGAGGCTCG
>Ga0207640_10001306_pt1 | contig 13525 bp, 13 predicted proteins | sample KBSCornC42_FD_184300 | JGI IMG/M metagenome (GOLD analysis project Ga0207640, IMG submission 184300) | Corn rhizosphere microbial communities from Kellogg Biological Station, Michigan, USA - KBS Corn C4-2 (SPAdes) (version 2) | ecosystem: Host-associated > Plants > Roots > Rhizosphere > Soil ... | reverse complement strand
CTCACTCTATGCGCATCCGGGCTCGTGGAACGACCCTGACATGCTGTATATCGGGGCAGGGGATTTCGACGCGGATCACCTGACCGAGGCGCGATCCCATTTCGCGCTTTGGGCGATGCTCAACGCACCGCTGATGATCGGCGCCGATCTACGCAAGACGCCAAAAGCTCTGATGGATATTTTCGGCAATGCCGACATCATCGCGCTCGACCAGGATCCCGCCGGCAACCAGGCGGTACTCGCCTACGATTCCAGCGACGTGCATATACTGGTGAAAACGCTCGCGTCGGGCGACAAGGCGGTGGCAATCTTCAATCGCGGATCGGGCGCGTATGACGTAGACCTGCACGCCACCCACCTCAAATATAGCGAAGCCGCGCCGATCGAGCTCACGGACCTGTGGAGCAAGCAGAAGACCAGCTTCACCAACAAGACGCGGCTGCACGTCGCCCCGCGCGAAACCCTGATCTTCCGCGCGCACGGCACACGCACATTATCGGGCGGCTATTATCTGTCCGAACAACCGGGCAGCGTGAACCCGGCGGTCGACGGCGTGGTCCAGCCGACCGTCGACCCCACCATCTTCCGCACAGCGGCCGGCTGGGCAGGCACCAACGGCGCGGGCGATCGTCCCACCTATGCCGGCTGGGGTGGGGCGCGCGCCGACAGCGCGCCTTATGGGCAGTTGTTGCAGATTGCGGGCAAAAGATTCGCGGCAGGGATCGGCGTGCTTGCCAACAGCCGGCTGGAGGTTCGCAACAATGGTGCGCAGCGCTTCACGGCGACAGTCGGCGTGGACGATAGCGCGACCGACAAGGCGCATCCCGTAACGTTCGCCGTGTATGGCGACGGCAAGCTGCTCGGCACGAGTCCGGCGCTCAAATGGGGGATGGCAGCCCGCCCGCTTTCCGTCCCGGTTGCGGGCGTTAAACTGATCGAGCTTGTCGCGCGCAGCCCGGGCGGAGACAATCAACGTCTCCCCCTCGCCTGGGGCGACGCGGCGCTGATGGAGCATTGACCTAAACGACAGGGCCACGTCGCCGGGCCCGGCGACGTGGTCTAATCCTATCAGGCGAAGGTCAAGCTCGCCCGGCGACGTCCACGCGCGGCGGCACCGATCATACCCAGGCCGACCGCCATCGATAGCCAGGTCGCAGCTTCCGGCACATCACTTGTCGTGACGGTGGTATTACCCCCAAACTGGGCATTGCCGAACGAGTGGCCTTTGATGGTGAGGAGATAGGCCCCCGCCGCGAGCATGCCGCTGAACGTAGCGCTGTCGGTCAGTCCGTCGACGCTGTCGTTGTTCGCGATCGTGAACGTATAGGGACCGCCCAGGCCGGTCAGCACGACGCTCGTGAAATCCAGGTCACCCGATTTCCGGAGACGCGTCGCAGCGCTGGTCAGGCTGGCGCTGAAATCCCCCGCGTCGGCAAGCGTGAAAGCAAGCGTGTCGGTGAAGTCGCCCTTTTTGATATGTGCATCGCCGAACGATCCCGAGGTCACGTCGCCCACACTGTAGACCAGGGTCGTTGCGCCGGCGGTGCCTGCGCTCGCCGCCGCTACTCCAACAGCTGCCATAATCGGCAGAAAACTGATACTTTTACGCATAGCTACCCTCACACACTGAACCGAAATCGATAGTCCCAACGGTGAATTCCAGTGTTGGTTGCGTTGCAGCAAAGGCAGGAGGGTCGCCCTGTCCTTCAAACGGGGCACGCCGCCGCAACGGGGCTCTGGGGCGATCCGCTAAGGGCCGGCCCCGACCATGAGAACTTGTTCTCCCTGCCCAGCGCGACACCCCATTATCGATCGAAAAGGCGGGGCATATTCGGAGATCGAGCTCGCGTTCCGCGTAGCATCACGCAGCAAGCTGATCGCAGTCTCGGGAGTCGCGGCTATTTCTCCGGCCGCATGGCGAGACCGTGACGATAGTTCATCATGATCGTGATCCGGCGCGGCGCATCCCCGACATCCACGGCGACACGATCGGCACCGGGTTTGGACCAGCCCAGTTTAGGGTTGTTTGAAAAACCGATGCCGTCGGTCGAAAGCTGGAACTTGCGATCCCCGTTGCGGTCGTGGAGCAGGGACAGCGCATAGCGCCCCGCATGCGGGGCGCGGACGCAGAGTTGCACCGGCCCTTCCTGCGGCGTCGGTACTTCGACGCGGGCAAAGGCTTTGCCGGCAGCGATCAGAACATTGTCGTCGGCCAGGAAATCCGCATCGGTAGCCGGATAAAGCTCCAGCTTGAGACGACCGGCGCGGTCCCTGAGGCCGGCTATCTCGACGAGAAAAGCCGGCCCCGTCTCGGATGCGCGGCAACGTCCGGCCGCGATGCCGAGATCGGGGCTTGATGCAAGGCTTGCCGCCATCATCCAGAGCATCATTGCGGGGCGGCCTTTCGCAGGGCTCGTGCGGGATGTTCCGTCACTTGAGGTGGTTCAACGTTGACTGTCTCGATCAGACGCCACCCTTCTCCCAAACCCACACCTCAGCGTACACGGCTATGCTACCAGCCCGGGGCACAGGCTGTCGTCGCTATTGGCAAAGGCTGACCCGGTCAGCCCCTCGTTTGCCAGAAGTCGAAGGCGCGCTGCTGGATTTCGCGGACGAACACTTCCGCCTCAGGCCCGGTCCAGGCCCCCTCGTACCGGCGCGATGCGGCGGCACCCACCCACCAGCCCTGCCCCGGCAATCGATCGGATTCGCGCACCACCAGCACCGCAAGTTCTGGCTCACCCGCAACCGCCGCGCGCGTATCGATCACATCCAGCGTCTTGCAGACCGCGCGCATTTTCGGCCGCGTGAAGCGATGGCCGAGTTCGGCGAGCAATTGCGAATAGCTGATCGCCTCGCCGCGCCGTGCGGCTGCGATCAGCAATGCCCGCACCCGATCTGGGTCGGCGATCGAGCCCGGCCCTTCGGCCGGGACGATCCCCTCAGCTTGGAGCCATTCCGACAAGGTTTCGATCGCCATCGGAATAGTCTCTCGGCTGCCTCAGCGCGTCAGCTTCTTGTACGCGCCCGCGCCGGGCCGGTCGGCGGCGTCGCCCAGGCGGCGGCGCTTGTCTTCCTCATAGGAATCGAAATTGCCTTCGAACCACTCGACATGGCCGTCGCCTTCGAACGCCAATATGTGCGTCGCGAGACGATCGAGGAAGAAGCGGTCGTGGCTGATCACCACCGCACAGCCCGCGAAATTCTCGAGCGCTTCCTCGAGCGCGCGTAGCGTCTCAACGTCGAGATCGTTGGTCGGTTCGTCGAGCAGCAGGACGTTGCCGCCCTCCTTCAGCATCTTGGCCATATGGACCCGGTTGCGCTCGCCGCCCGAAAGCTGGCCGACGCGCTTCTGCTGGTCGGGGCCCTTGAAGTTGAACGCACCGACATAAGCGCGGGTGGCAACGTCATGCTTGCCGAAGGTGAAGCGGTCGAGACCGTCGGAGATTTCCTCCCAGACGTTCTTGTTGGGATCGAGATGATCGCGGCTCTGGTCGACATAACCGAGTTTCACCGTCGGTCCGACGTCGATCTCGCCCGCATCGGGCTTTTCCTGTCCAGTGATCATCCGGAACAATGTCGTCTTGCCCGCGCCATTCGGCCCGATCACGCCGACGATGCCGCCCGGCGGCAAGGTGAACGAGAGATCGCTGAACAGCTTCTTGTCGCCATAGGATTTGGTCAGGCCTTTGGCTTCGATCACCTTATGGCCGAGACGCTCCGGAATCTGGATCAGGATCTGCGCCGAATCCGGGCGACGATCATTTTGTTTTTCAACAAGTTCGTCAAAGGCTCTGATGCGCGCCTTCGACTTGGTTTGACGGGCCTTGGGGCTTTGGCGGATCCAGGCGAGTTCCTGCTGGATAGCGGTCTGACGACCCTTCTCTTCGCGCTCTTCCTGCTCAAGGCGCTTGGCGCGGCCTTCGAGCCACGCTGAGTAATTGCCTTCGAAAGGCAGGCCGCGGCCGCGGTCGAGCTCAAGCACCCAGCCGACGACATTATCGAGGAAATAGCGGTCGTGGGTGACGAGAATGACGTTGCCGGCATAATCGATCAAATGCCGCTCCAGCCAGGCGACGCTTTCGGCGTCGAGGTGGTTGGTCGGTTCGTCGAGCAGCAGCACCTCGGGCTTCTCGAGCAGCAGCTTGGTCAGCGCCACACGGCGCTTCTCACCGCCGGAAAGCTTGGTGATCGGGCTGTCGCCGGGCGGGCAGCGCAATGCTTCCATCGCGATTTCGAGCTGGTTGTCGAGCGTCCAGCCATCCACCGCGTCGATCTTCTCCTGGAGCGAGCCCATTTCCTCCATCAAGGCATCGAAATCGGTATCGTCCTTGGGATCGCCCATCTCGGCCGAGATCGCGTTAAAACGATCGACCATATCCGCGACCGCGCGGACGCCGTCCTTCACATTTTCGAGCACGGTCTTGTCGGGATCGAGTTGCGGCTCCTGCGGCAGATAGCCGACCCGATATCCTTCGGCGGCCCAGGCTTCGCCCGAATATTCGGTGTCGTAACCAGCCATGATCTTCATCAGGGTCGACTTACCCGCGCCATTGACGCCGATGATCGCAATCTTGGTACCCGGCAGGAACTGCAGGTGGATATTGTTGAGCACGGGCTTGTTCGCGCCCGGAAAGGTCTTCGTCAGGCCCTTCATGACGAAGCTATACTGCACGGCCATAAACAGGCGTCTCCGCGGATTTGATGATGTTGAGAAACTGGTCGGCACTGCCGATAGACGGCGCGCCGGTTCCTGCCAATATGGTGGCGGCAACGCGGACAATAAATAGGCCGCGCCGCCTTTTCATCGTTGCGCCACCGTTCTAGCGATAGGCCATGCGCTTGACCCTTTTGCCTCTGGCCGCCGCCCTCCTCTCCACTTCCGCCCTCGCCGCTCCGCCCGCAGGCCTCGGCTATGACATCGTCGAAGGTCTCACCACCGAGGTCGGCCAGCGGCTGGCCGGTACCGAAGCGGAAGCCCGCGCGCGCGATTGGGCCGTCGCCCGTCTCAAGACGCTCGGTTTCGCCAACGTCCACGTCGAGCCGTTCGACATGCCGGTCTGGGTACGCGGTGCGGAGACGGCCGAAATCCTCTCACCGTTCCCGCAGAAACTGGTGCTCGCGGCGCTCGGCAATAGCGGCGCTACGCCGGACGGGGGCCTCACGGCCGAGATCGTCGGTTTCCCCAGCCTCGACGCACTCAAGGCCGCGCCCGACGCAGCGGTAAAGGGCAAGATCGTGTTCGTCTGGCATCGCATGCTGCCCACGCAGGAGGGGTCTTCCTATGGTACCTACGGGCCGATCCGCCGCGCGGGCCCCTCGATCGCCTCGCAGAAGGGCGCCGCCGCGATTTTGATCCGGTCGATCGGGACCGACCACCATCGCGTCCCCCATACGGGCGCGACCGGCTGGTCGGACCGCGTTAAGCCCATCCCTGCAGCCGCGCTGAGCGTGCCGGATGCGGAGCAGCTCGAACGCATTCTCGCGCGCGGCAAGCCGGTGACGCTTCACCTGACGCTCACGCCGAAGATGGTCGGCACGCACCAATCGGGCAATGTGATTGCCGAGGTGCCGGGCGCCGATCCATCTGCGGGAGTCGTGCTGATCGGTGGGCATATCGACAGCTGGGACCTCGGTACGGGCGCGATCGACGACGCCGCGGGGGTTGCCATCACCACCGCCGCGGCCAAATCGATCCTCGATGGACCCAAGCCCAGGCGAACCGTCCGTCTGGTCTGGTTCGGCGCGGAAGAGCCCGGTGGATTCGGCGGCGCGGCTTACGCGAAAACGCATGCGGCCGAGAAGCACGCTCTGGTAGCGGAGGCCGATTTCGGCGGCGACAAAGTCTGGTCGTTCAGCGCGAGCTTCGCGCAGCCCAAATCGGCACTCCGCGACGAACTCGTCGCCAGGCTCAACCTTATCGGCGTCGAGCCTAGGGAAGGTGCGGCACATGGCGGCACCGACGTCGGCCCTATGGTCCAGAAGGGTGTGCCCGTAATTGATCTCGACAATGACGGCACACGCTATTTCGACATCCACCACACCGCCGACGACACGCTCGACAAGATCGATCCGGCTCAACTCGCCCAGGCGATTGAAGCATGGAGCATAATGCTCCGTACGGTCGTTGATACGAGTGACCCGTTGGCGCCCTTGCCGCCCCGACAGGATGAAGAATGAACGCGCAGCACATGATAGCCATAGCCCTGCTTGTCACCGCGCCCGCGGCTGCGCAGGCCCCTTCGGACAGTGCGGAGGTTCGTGCCGCGGCCCAGGCTTTCGACGACGCGCAACTCCACGGGGATCGTGCGGTGTTGGAACGGATGCTCGCGTCCGATTATCTGCTTGTGCATGGATCGGGACGGGTTGGCGATAAAAAGGACTTCATCGACGGATTCACCGATCCCAACACCCACCTCGACCCGTTCGACATCAAGGACCGGTTGTTTATCCGTCCTTCGGCCGACACGGCGATCGTTGGCGGCGAGGCGTGGATCAGCGGCACCGATCACGGCAAAGCGTTCAAGCAGCATTTCCGCTATTCGGACATGTTCGCGAAGCGGAACGGGCAATGGATGGTGGTCTATACCCAGGTGACCCCATTGCCTGCGCAATGAGCGAGGCCTTCATCAGGACGATGGCCGAGGCGCTCGCGCCGCTGCCGCGGCCTGCGTCGGCAAAATGGCCCGAGGGCGAGCCTTACGAATGCCTGCTTAACCAGCCCGGCGCGCAAATCCTGATCTTCGCGCCGCGCGGGACCGATTATCAGACCGAGCATAATCGGGACGAAGCCTATATCTGCGTGGCGGGCCGGGCGACGCTCGAGATTGACGGTCAGCCGCAGCCCTTCGCGGCAGGTGATCTCGCCTGGGTGCCCAAGCAGGTCCCGCACCGCTTTGTCGATGTAAGCGACGATTTCACCACTTGGGTCGCCTTTTTCGGCTGAACCCCCGTCCGCTCCCGGACACTGCCCCACCTGCGAATGTTCGAATCCGGACAGCCGGATATTGGGATTTTGCGCCACTTGTTGGCGCGAGGATGAGAAAAATGTACCCTTAAGGTGTCGTTCAACCTGTAAGGTCCATTTGGCACGGCCTCTGCATAGCAGATGACGACAGGATCGGGATCGGCCCGATCACCAAAACGGACGAACGAAATGACCAGCCAGACCGCCCCCGCCCAGAGCCCCCGCGACAATCTGTTCGGCATCTGCCATGCGCTGGGCGAGACTTTCGGCTTCAACCCGCTTTATCTGCGGATCGCGCTGCTGGTCGCGGTGATGGCTGACGCCGAAGCGACCCTGCTTGCCTATTTCGCTGCGGGGATCGCGGTATTGGTTGCCAAGCTGGCAACCCGTTCGGGCGGCAAGCGCGCTGCCAGGGCGAAGACGCTGATCCACGCTTAATGGTCTGACGGACCGCGAGCACCCCCTGTAAGCGGCGCCGTTCTTACTTCCCCGCGAGGATCCAACCTCGCGGGGAGCTTTTTATCTCATCGCTTCGATCAGGCTTGCGATCGACACGAAGGCAAAGGCGACTGAGCTGTCGGCCACCCCGTAGGGGAGGAAGATCAGGTCGCCGTGGCGCATGCCGCCACAGCTATAGACAACGTTGGGGACATAGCCCTCGCGGTCCTCGTCCGCCGGCGACAGCAACGGCTGACTCATCCGTCCGATCAGCTTTGACGGGTCATCCTTGTCGAGCAAGACCGCGCCCACCGAATATTTGCGCATCGCGCCCACGCCATGAGTCAGCAACAGCCAACCCTCGTCCAGTTCGATCGGTGAGCCGCAATTGCCCATCTGGACCATTTCCCAGGGGTATTTGGGAACAAGAAGCAATTCGCCTTCGCCCCAATGGTCGAGCTTGTCGGACCGGATCAGGAAGACATTCTCGCCATCCTGCCGGCCGATCATGAGATATTCGCCGCCAACCTTGCGCGGGAACAGCGCCATCCCCTTGTTGCGCGCGGCCGGCCCGCCCATCGGTGCCAGCGTGAAGGTACGGAAATCGCGCGTTCGCAGCAGCTCCGAACGGATCGTCGCGCCATTATAGGCGGTATAGGTGCCGATCCACTCCCTGGTGCCATCGTCATGGGTGAATTCGACAAGCCGCATATCCTCCAGTCCTTTCGACTGGGCGGCGGTCATCGGGAACAGGACGGTGCCGGAAAGCGAACTGTCGGCGTGGCGATGGACCTCGATCGCGCCGTTGCCAACCTCGATCGCGCTATCCGCGGCGGTAGCGAAAGGTGGTTCGGGCATCAGCTCAACGGTCGGGCCGGGCCCTAAAATGCCTTCGCGGAACGAAACCGACGAAATATGCCCCTCACCCACCGCGCGCAGCGACATCGCAATGCGGACCGCGCCCTTGGACAGTCCGCTCTGGTCGGGGTGCGGGATCACGCTCGGATTCATCAGCGCGGCGGCGGCATAGCTATATTCGTGGCAGAAATAGGCGCCGATCAGCTGGCGCTTCATTTCTGAGATATGGGCCCCATCGAGCGCGAGCGCTTGCTCGATCTGCGCATAACGGGTGATGAAGACCGCGCGCGTCTGCCAATGGCGCGCCTCAAAATCGCGGAGCACCAGTTCCAGCTCGATTTCCGCCATCTCTTCGTCGAGCGCCAGCACGGCATCGACGATCCGCCGCACGCGCCCCGGCCGGTCCGCGGAGACACCCGCATCGATCGGGATATGAAACGGGCGCACCACGACGCGGGCCGGATCGGCCGTCAAACGCAGCGGATGGTGGATAACATCAAGCAAGCAACTACCCCGGAAACTGGTCGTTCAAGGTTGCGCACCGGAAACGACCAGTGCCCTGCGCCTTATTCCGGCACATGTCCGGCAAATAAAGCCCTATTCGACGCAGCCCGTCGCTTTAGCGCTATCTGACAAAACCGCTGCGGATATGCTCGGGCTCGGATCCGGCGCTCGCAGCCGCCTTCGTCATCGCGGCGCATACGAACTGGAAGGCAAGGATTGATTCAGCACCCTGGTTCAGGTTGACGCGATCGCTCATCAATCCGTCATAGCAGCCGCCGTCCGCAACCGTCGCGATCGGCAGCGACAAATCGTTGTCGCCCAGATACCAGCCCTGCGCGCGCCATGCCGTATCGAGCCAGCGCTTCTGCCGGGTCAGGCTGTGCGCGAACAGGGCGGCATCGACCGTCGCCCAGGCCTCGAGCGGCTGTTGATCGAATGGCAGCGGCTCCGCATACGCCCTGCCGAAACTGTCGGTTCCAACCGCGCGGAACTGACCGTCGCTGTTGGTCTGGCGCTTGTCCAACCATTCCAACGCGGCAAGACCTTCGGCGACCATGTCCTTGTCGCCGATCAATTCGCCCGCGCGAAGGAGGGCTTCCGGCAGGCGCGCATTGTCATAAGCGAGAACCGGCTCGAACCAGGTCCACCCATCCCGGCGCTGGCGGCGCAGTTCGGCCAGCAGACGTTCGCTGAAGTCGCGAACCAGCTTCCAGGCAATGGGGTGATCCCGATGGAGACGCAGCACGGCATCCGCGCCAAGCAAAGCGAACGCCCAGGTGCGCAGCGAACGGAGCGAGAAGGTGTGCGGGGCAACCTGATCGAACAGGTTGAGCGCCCAGCGGCGCATATTCGGATTACGCGATTCGGCGGCGGTCGCCCCGATCGCCCAGAGCGAACGACCAAAACTGTCCTCTGAACCTTCGGCTTCCAGCCATTGGCGATCGAAACCCATGAAATTGCGGAACCGGCCCAGTTCGCCATTCCAGGCATGCTGGACAAATGCGCCATATATTGTGGCGAGCTGGTCGGCGCGCACCTCATGTTCGCCGTCGATGCGGTGCATTAACATCAGCGCGCGGCAATTATCATCGACGCAATAACCGTGATTGCGGTCCGGCACGGCATAATTGCTGTGCTGGATCATTCCGGTTTCGTCGGTCATGCGCTCGACCGCATCGAGCAGCGGCTTGACCGGAACACGCTCCACCGTCCGAGGCCGCCCGATACGCACCGGGCGCCGACGAATGGCCTCGTCGCAGATCGCGACATAGGCCTCGGCCAGCGCGCTCCACAACATGGTCCGGCCGATCCCGTAGGCGCGGTTGGACATTTCTGCCATGCGCGCAGGATCGTCGAGCAAAGTGATGATCTCCTCGGCGAAGCGGCGGCTCTCACCGAAGGGAACCAGCACGCCCACCCCGCCCGCGAGCAATTCGGCGGCGTGCCAGTAAGGCGTGGACACGACAGGTTTACCGAGCGCCACCGAATAAGACAGCGTCCCGCTCGTGATCTGCGTCTCGTTCAAATAAGGCGTGACGTAGATGTCGGCCGCCTGAAGATAGTCGAGCAGCGATTCTTGATCGAGGAATCCATCGATGAAGCGCACCGATTGCGACACACCCAATTCCGCGGCGAGCGCCTTCAGGCTGTCGCGATAGGCCTCGCCCTCGCGCGCGACGAGATGCGGGTGAGTCGCGCCCAGCACGACGTAAAGCGACTCGGGGTGGGCCGCGACGATCGCGGGCAACGCCCGGATCATCGTTTCGATGCCCTTGTTGGGCGAAAGCAGACCGAAAGTGAGCAGCACGCGCCGCCCGCCGAAGCCGAAACGGGTCTGCACGCTTTCCGGCCTGACCAACGGCCGGTCGGGTACGCCATGCGGTACGACCGCGATCTGGTTCCACGAAATACCGTGGACCCGCACGAGCAACTCGCGCCCCTTCTCGGCCATTACGATCAGCTTGGACGCCCGGCGCGCCAATGCCTCGATCACGGCGCGCTGATCGGCATTAGGCTGCTCGAGCACCGTATGGAGCGTAACGACCACCGGCGCGTCGACGCGATCGAGCAGGCGCAAAAGCATCGCGCCGGCCGAACCACCGAAAATCCCATATTCATGCTGGACTAAAACGACATCCGCACGACTGTCATTTATGCGCTGCGCCGCAGCGCGATAGGCGTTCAAGTCTTCCTGCGCGATCGCGCAGGTGACTTCCGAGCCATAGGCATAGGAGCCGCCCGGATCGGTCATCGCATACAGATCGAGAGCAATTTCGGGAAAAGCGTGGTGAAGCGCCTGATAAATATCCCGGGTGAAGGTCGCGATCCCGCACAATCGCGGAGGGCTGTTTCCGATCAGGGCAATGCGCTGAATCTTGGGCACCCCGGCAGACGCCATCGTCGCGTTTCCTTCTTCGCTTATTTTCTGCTTATCCCGCCCCGATCGAACGTTCGGAGACACCGAAGCACATGGTGTTCCTGAACAAATCTCCAAGTCCCAAAAGGTTGCACAAAACGTATTGCGATGCAACAAAACACGCTCAGGTGGGTTTGCCCTGCGCTAAATTCAGCGTTGACGGCCCAAACCCGTGCGCTAATGGAGCCTTCGGGACGGCATTCGGGCCGGGCCCGGAATGATTACGTGGAGCAGCACGAATGAAGAAGGTAGTCTTTGTTCTCGCCGCTGCCGGCCTGATGTCTCTGGCCGCTTGCAGCAAGCAGACCCCGGCGGAAAACGCCACCGATGCGACCGCTAACGCGCTCGACAACGCTGGTGAGAACCTCGAGGATATGGCCGAGAACACCTCGAACGATCAGGCGGCTGCCGCGCTCGACAACGCTGCGGACAACGCCCATGGCGCTGCCGACGCTGTCGAAGCCAACAAGCAGTAATCGCACCCGCCCTCCGGGCGGTATCGGTTAAGGAACGGGCGTCCGGATTCGGGCGCCCGTTTTCTTTTGCCTCAAGCACATCGTCGCCCCAGCGAAAGCTGGGGCCCATCTCCTGTCCTCGCCTAGATCTCAGCGCGGGTGATGGATGACGAGAGAATATTCAGGCGCTAACGAACCTCGCGATGACCGGAACCCAGCTCACCCTATTCAACAGCCTGACCCGCAATCAGGAGCCGTTCGCCCCCTCCGACGGCGAGACTGCGCGCGTCTACAGCTGTGGCCCGACCGTCTATAATTTCGCGCATCTCGGCAACCTGCGCGCCTACATATTCACCGATACGCTGCGCCGGACCCTATTGTTCAAGGGGTGGGACATCCGCCACGTCATCAATATCACCGACGTCGGCCATCTCACCAGCGACGCCGATGCCGGCGAGGACAAGATGGAGCTCGCAGCGGCCGGCCTCGGCAGGGACATCTGGGAGGTCGCCGCTTTCTATACCGCCGCCTTCAAGGCGAATCTCAGGGATCTGAACATTGGCGATCCGACCATATGGTCGGTCGCGACCGACCATATCGCCGAGATGATCGCGTTCGCGGAGAAGATCGCCGATACGCATTGCTACCAGATCGCGAGCGGCCTCTATTTCGACGTGACGACCGTGCCCGATTACGGCCGGCTGGCGCGCAGTGTCTCAGACGCCAATGTTGTTGATGGTGGCGAAAGCCGGATCGATCCGGTCTCGGGCAAGCGCAACCCGCAGGATTTCGCGATCTGGCGCAAATCCCCCCCGGGCGAGCAGCGCCAGATGGAATGGGATTCACCCTGGGGCCGTGGCGCGCCGGGCTGGCATCTCGAATGTTCGGTGATGAGCCTCAAATATCTGGGGCCCGAGCCGTTCGACATCCATACCGGCGGGATCGATCATCGCGAAATCCATCATCCGAACGAGATCGCGCAGAACCAGGCCTATTGTGATTGCTCCGCGGAACAACCCGGATTCACCGGCGCCCGCTTCTGGATGCATAATAACTTCCTGGTCGATCGCACTGGAAAGATGTCAAAATCCGGTGGCGGTTTCACCACACTGCAGTCGCTGGTCGATGCAGGCGTGGCGCCGCTTGCCTACCGCTTGCTGTGTCTGACCGCGCATTACCGCTCGGAGCTGGAATTCAGCGGCGAGGCGGTCGCCGCCGCGCTGACGCGGCTCAAGCGATTGGTGATGGCTGCCGAGAAACTGGGCACCGAACAAGGGGTCGCGGCACCCGCCTATCTCGACCGCCTCGACACGGCCTTGTCCGATGATCTCAATACGCCGCAGGCGCTGGTGGCATTGGATGAGATGCTGGCCGATAAGCGGCTCTCACCCGCCGACCGCCGCGCGACGCTCGGCCACTTCGATGCGACATTGGGCCTAAACCTGGCCAGGCTGACCCGCGCGGAACTGCGCGTCCGGCCCGTCGCGGCAATGTTCGACGAAGCGGCGATCGAAGCCAAACTCGACGAGCGCAAGGAGGCGCGCGCCGCCAAGGATTTCGCCCGCTCCGACGCGCTGCGCGACGAGCTGATTGCAGCCGGGATCGAGGTCATGGACGGCGATCCCCTGCGCTGGGAGTGGAAAGTCTCCCTGTAACGGCGGCCTGACACCAGGCTTGACAAAAGAGAACAAATCATGTACGTACGATGCGTTCGCCGACTTGGGGAAACTCAGGGCTGCGGACATGACCGGCGCGAAGCTCCTCGGCATGCATGAGACGGTAACTTCGCCCAAGAGTACAGATCTCACCATGTCTCATGGTGATGCCGGCGTCGTGGAGCGGAGCTACGCGGACGACGTGGGGGCCTAAGACATTGATCGGTTCAGG
>Ga0207640_10001302_pt1 | contig 13540 bp, 11 predicted proteins | sample KBSCornC42_FD_184300 | JGI IMG/M metagenome (GOLD analysis project Ga0207640, IMG submission 184300) | Corn rhizosphere microbial communities from Kellogg Biological Station, Michigan, USA - KBS Corn C4-2 (SPAdes) (version 2) | ecosystem: Host-associated > Plants > Roots > Rhizosphere > Soil ... | reverse complement strand
GCGATCCAGCGTTCGCCCGCGGTCCCGCGCCAGATCGCGAGGCCGGCCGCGACAGCAAGCAGAAGCAAGTAGAATTCCACTCTCATGTCGGCGTTCCGTCCTCGCGATTGCTCTTTTAGGCCACCGACCGAAGATCGGTTTCGACGACTTCGAGCTTGGCGCTGGTCGACGGGCAGTCGCCGACGTCGCCCATTGCATAAGCAGCGCGATGATCGATCCGAACGACACTGCCGCAATTGCAAGCAGGGTCTGTCTCGGACTGATTGGCTGGTCGAGTGACTGGGCTCCGTTGGTTTCACCAAAACGGCGGCCCGGCACCCAGCCGGAGCCCCCTTCGGCCGCCCGGTCATCGCCAGCGAGGCTTAAGGATTTAAGGTCCGAAGGACCGGAGTGCGGACTTTCCTTACCTGTGAGGCTCGCGGCATAGAGGCGGGCCGCCTCCGCGGTCGTTGCCACTCCGAACTTTTCGCGGGCGATCCGGAAATGCTTTTCCACCGCATGCGAGGTGATCCCGAGGTCGCGCGCCACTTCTTTTGCCGACTTGAGTTCGAGCGCGCCGCGCAGGCATTGCTCCTGGCGCAGCGTGAGCTTGGGCTTTCTCCCTGCGTGGATCCGGTCGGGCATCAGGCCTGCTGCTCGTGGCACCTTGTTTTCATTTCGTTTTAGGCCCGGTGTCCAACCGCCAGGAAAAGGCGGCGGATCGGGCGGAGCCCGGCGCCGAACAGGCCGGATACGCGTTTTCTATAGTAATGCTCAAACCGAGCCGCTTCACAAGCCATTCAGTGGCAGGGCGCGCCGCTGCCGGTTCACTTGCGGCTCCTCGGCCGGTCCCGAGCAGGGCTTGATCCGGCGCGGTCCTTGTCCAAGACTTGTGCGGAGCCGAATCGCTAAGAGTTTGGAGCGAGAATGAAATATGCCGGCTTTATCCGGATGCTCGAAAGAAGCGCCACCGCCGCCTGCTAGCGAAAACTGCCCACCTCGACGATGTGGGAGGCGACCGGATAACCGGTCACCCGGGCTCCGGCAGCTTCCAGCCAGGCATGAGCGGACAATTGGTTAGTCTCGTTCATGCCTGCGCCAAGGTGGAGAATGGTTGCAATTCCGCGGCGGCAGAGCATCGAGCGGGCGGCGATCGCCTGCTCGAGGCACAAGGCCCGAAAAGGCACCCGCCGGGCGGCCGCGCGCACGACCCAGGCGATCTCGAGCGCGGCCGGGGCGCCGCCAGCGAATGATTGCCCCTCAGCTTCGGCACCGACCGGTGCCGCAAAGGATCCGATCCGGCGCGCGACCCGGGAGAAAGGGAAGAGGGCAAGCTGGATTCGGGCCGCGGCGAGCGAGCTCGAGGCTTCGACCAGCAATGCGTGGCGACGGAAGCCAAGGCGAAGGAATCTCGCTGGAAGGCTACGCGTCGGCACTCGCATCCGATCCTTGTAGGTCACGACAGGCTCGGCGCTCTCATAAGCTGATCCTTCATCGCTTGCACGCAGTTTGCCCGAGGCGGACGTCTGATCGCTTGAATAGGGGGCCGGATTCCAGTCCCTTCTGAACAGCTGGACGTGACCTCTCGCTTCCCAATCCTTACCATACGGTTGGCGCCGCTAGACTGGCTTCGGCTTCGCGAAGTCGCCGATGTGGGAAGGGTCATCGACGAAGCGAAAATCCTTAAAGCCAATTAACGGCTGCTTTATCATGAAGCGCCTAGAATTCGTCCTATGCGGGCCGCATTCGATCGTCGAGAAAAGCTTGAACCAGGACTTGGGACCAAGCTCAAGACGCCTGTCGGAGTTGCTCGGGCAAACGCCTGGGCCGTTGTTCTTGCCGCTCTCTTTCTGACTGGCCTTACAGACTGGGCGTCAGGCAGCGAGGTGTGGTTAGGACCGGTTTACCTGCTCATCATCGGTTTCACCGCCTGGTTCCTAGGGTGGCGCGAAGCCCTTGTTGTCGGGCTGACATGCATGACCGTCACATTTTCGCTGAACGGATTGAGCCTCTACCCCTACGGCAAGGCCGCCGCGTTGTGGAACCTTGCCGCCCGAGTTGGAATCGCGACGCTGACCATTGGCCTGATTGAAATCGTCAGGCGAGCTTATGCGAAGCAATGGTACTTGGCGCGGACCGACCCGCTGACCGGTGCATTGAACAGGCAAGCGTTCTTTGAGGTGATGCTGTCGGCCCAAAGGCGCGGGTGGAGCATTCTCGCCTATCTTGACCTCGATGGGTTCAAGCATTTGAACGATCGAGATGGCCATATCGCTGGAGATCAATGTCTCAAGATCTTTGCCGAGCGTGTCAAGGCCCTCATTCGCCGCAAAGACGTCTTTGCCCGTATCGGCGGTGACGAATTCCTCATTCATATGAACATCAAAGACGAAGCCGCCGCGGCGCAGGTGGCGCTCAGACTTCAACTCGCGTTGAACGGCGTTCCAAGAGATGCCCAGCGGCCGCTTCCCTGCAGCATCGGTCTGTTGATCCTTCCGCCGGGGGTTCAGGACATCGGCGTCGAAGTGCGCCTGGCGGATCAGCTGATGTACGAAGCCAAGCAGTCGGGGGCATCCATTGCGATTGCAACTGGCAGGCTTCGAGACGCAAGGCTTGAGTTGGATCGCAAGTCGGATCTCCTTTCGTTGGTGGCCGCTGACGGGACAGGGCAGATCGGAGCGCCAGGACGACAAGTTGCCGTCAATGGCCGCAGGGCAGCAGCCTGACGGCGAGGAAATCCTATTCGGCCGATGGAGGCTCGAGATGGGAAACCAACTAGATCGCCCTCGATATCATGTCCTGACCGGCGCTTTCTGTCCGCCGCCCCCTGGCCACCGCCGCAGAAATGGCCTCCACTCCTCCTAGACGCACGCCGGGCGCCTGCGGCCTGAGAAAGGCCTTTCGATGCTCGCGAGCGACGGCCCTGCAAAATCGCTTCTGGCAAGCGCGACGACCGGAGCGCGGCTGTGCGGCGACGCTGGCTGCAAGGGCTGCACGAAGCTTCGATGCGCTTCGTCAACTTTCAAGGCCACCGCTGCGCCTTCGAGCTCTGCATGGCGAAAGGATGCGATCGCAGTCGGAACGGCGCAAAGCCGGTTCGAAAAAGGGCAGGGGATGACAAAATGCCGCCGGACGCTGGCCCGCTCGAGCACGGCCTTGCTCTGGGCAGCGATGCTTCCGGTGATGATAAGGCCGTCCCAGGCGCCATAAGCGAGCACGAGATTGCCGGCGAAATGCCAGAAGACGGCGCCAAAGGCCTCGAGGGTTTCGCCGACGAGCGGGTTTGAGCGCCGCACCGGATCGAGGAGGTCGCCGAGCGATGCGCACTCACTGGCGCCGTGAAGTTTGCAGACAGCGGCGTGGATGCGCTGAAGTCCGGGCCCTGAGATCAGCGATTCAGCGGGCGGCGAGCCGCGCTCCTGGAGAAGCTCGAGCAGCCCCGGCTTGACTGGAAGGCCGCCCATCAGCGCCATGTGACCTGCTTCTGTTGGAACGACATTGAGGACGCCGTTGCGGTCCCGGGAGAGCGCCGCGACGCCGAGGCCGCTGCCGATACCGATGATGCAGTAAGTGCCTGGCCTGTGCGGCTGGACCGGCGAAGCGCCGATGGCTTCGATCCGTCCTGCAAGGTGACTGGATCCGAGCGCCCAGGCGGTCGCCGCAAAATCGTTGATGATAAGCGGCTCCGCCTGGAACATCGCAGTAAGGCCGGATCTCGAAAGGATCCATCGGCTGTTCGTGATCGCGATGGTTTCGCCGCGGGGAACGCCGGAAACGGCGATCGCCGCACGACGAGGGAGGCGGGGGAGGGCGAGTTCGGATGCGAAGGCGGAAATCGAACTGGAGATGGTCGGCTGGACCTTGGGATCATATTCGCGAACGCTCGAATTCTCGAGGTGCCCCGATCTGTCCGTCAATCCGATCCTGACGGTGGTTCGGCCGACATCGGCAACAAGACTGGGCTGAAACGCGCCATCGACATCGCTCACACTGCTGCTCCTCAATTAGATCTGCGCTTTCCTGCTCAAAAAGGGGAGAGTGGATGCTTAACGGCCGCGTCAAAACGGAGCCTGTTGATGGCGACCAGAATGCTCCTGGAAGGGTCGAAGCGGAGGGAGGCAGGCCGAGTAAGGGAAGCTCACTTTGGTCCGGTTTGGATGCGACGTTAGCAAGGGCCGAACCTGTTTTGGCTACCACGATCGGCGGCAAAGCAGACGCTGCAACGCGCCGTCTTTCGGCTTCGGGTGTCACCCGGCCCGGGAAGCAATGAATCGTTTAGGAGTGAGGCCAGTGGAGGCGCAGGCAGAGGATGATCGTGCAGCAGACGCGCGCGCAAGTCCGCGAACCAACCTGTTCCTTGCGGCCGTGTTGCACGGGCCGGGCTATTCAGCACCGGTGAAAGTCAGGAACATGTCCGCCACGGGCGCGCTCGTCGAAGCCGCGGCTGTGCCCCACAGGGGTGCGGCGATCCGGCTGGTGCGCGGTTCGCTTGCCATCTCCGGGATGGTCGTCTGGTCCGCTCTAGGCCGCTGCGGTTTGCATTTTTCTTCGTTCATTTGCGTTCGCGAGTGGATGGCTCCGCCCGCGAACGGGGAACAGCAACGGGTGGATGAGGCGGTGCGCCTGTTGAAGGCGGGCGCGATCCCGCTCTCAGCCGTCGCAAACAGCACAAGTGGCGCCGGCTCGAAAGAATTTGGAGGCGATCTCAGGAATGTGGCCCGCCTGCTCGAGACGTTGGCCGAACATCTCATCGGCAATGAAGTGACTCTTCTGGCCCATGGAGCCGAGCTCCAGAATCTCGACATCGCGGTCCAGACATTGAACGCGGTCGCGAGCGCTCTCGGCAGCGAAAGCGACTCTCCCGAACTGTTTTCGAGGATCGAGAATCTGCGGACGAGTTGCCATCAGGCTCTGGCGCGCGGCGGCTGACCCGAGCGTCCGTTTTCCACCCATTGCGGACCTTGGTTCAACCGCTGCTTAAGGAGCAGAGAGCCAGAACCAGCTTGTCAGCGGCTCCTACCCCACTTGGAGCATGCCGGATCAAACGAGCTCCGTTCCTTCCTACCTCCCTGGTGGAAGGGGCGGAGCTCAACTCTGGCGCCAGTGCACACACTTGCGTTTGCGTTCCCCCCCCTGTCGGTCTCCGATTGCTGAAATCGCCGCACCCATGGCTGCCGCGGAGGTCCAAATGCCGCAGGTCGGCATAACGAAGATCCCTCCCGACGGGTTCGTCAGACTGAGGCCCGAAGGGCTGGCATCGCATGCATTTCATGAAGGCTGTCGGGCCGCTTTCGTGTGGCGGCGCAAGCGCCTGCGCGCCTGATTGCCTACTTGCCCGCGCTTCGACCGAGCCGCGCCAGATCGGCGCCGCGCTTGCTGAACTGGGCATCGCAGGCCGCTGCAATATCCACAGTCGCGCGCTTCCCGTTCATGCGGGCGAGGGCACGATCCGCTTCTCTCTTGAGGTCGATGCCCGGCGCCTCGGAGTCCAAGCGGCCAAGGAAGTACCACACGCCTGCCACGGCGGTCTCGCGCCTGGCGGAATCCTTTTCGCCGCCCGCGGCGACAAGGCCGAGTGTAAAGCATTGCACATCTCTCTCGGTGGATTGCGAAAGTGAAATCGCCGGCATTCGAACCGCCGCCGATGAGGGTACCGTGAGGCCAAGAAGAGCCAAAACCAGTAATTTGCGCAACGATCAGTCCCCCTGCTGACGATGAATGCCCCGGTCTTGACGCTATTTCGGGCCGCGATGAAGCGCAACGCGAGACTGCCGGGTGAGGCCGCAATCTTAAACATCCAGAGCGAATTGACCCTTTAACTAAAGTTAGGGCCGGCAAGCCAGGTGGAACGAGGCGCGAGTGCGGTTACCTCCAATCTTCGCATTCGCCCTGACAGGTGCGCGTAGGAGTGGGTATGACGGGTAACGTTCGTTCCAGTGTCTGCGAAGAAGCCGACGAACGACTATGGCCTCGAATGCCGGTCGCTGTACCCGCCTCGATCGCATTTGCGGGCCAGAACTTCACCGCAAGGCTGGCGAATATCGCTCCTGGCGGAGCGATGCTCGAGACTGAAGCGGAACCCGATGTCGGCGCCACGGCCATTTTTCAGTGTGGGACGATCTCCGCCCAGGCCACCGTGATCTGGAGAAATCCCGGCAAGATTGGCCTCAGCTTCATTGCACCGCTTACCGGCAGCCAGGTCGACGAACAGATCTCTCGTGGTGAAGCCCTGGCGGCTCGGCGCGCGAGAGTCGTGGGATAGTCGGTGGCTCGCGCTTCTGAACTTGTTTCACTGACGCGTCGGAAAAGGGCGCGGAGCTCAGCCGACAAGGCCAGGTGTGAAACAGCGGTTGTTGCTTCCGGATCGGGCAAATCCACAACCATTCGCCAGGCGCCGCCGGCAGAATCCTCCTCAATGGTCGGAGAATCGAAAGTGACGAATGGATTGTCCCGTGGCTGGCGGAGCATCTGCCAGGCGATCAGGGGCTTCACCAGGTTCGAATTCCTAATTGTGGCCGCGCTGCTCGGAACGGCCGAACTCATCTATTTCAAGGATGCGCTTCTTTCGCGCGATATCGCCTTTTCGGCAGCAATCCCGCAGGAGAAACTCGGGGAATATCAGTTCTCCGACGACGGGGAGGGCGGGCGTTCGAGCGTCACCGCCGATCCCCACCGGCCGCTGTCCTGGACCTGCAGGATCGATGGCTCCATCGCGCAGCCCTTTTGCGGGGTAGGTTTCCTGCTCGGCGATGGGGCTGCGCGAGGAGTGGATCTCTCGCTCTTCAAAAGTTTGAGGCTGCAGATGGAGGTCGATGGCCCTGGCAGCCTGATGCGCCTCGAACTCAAGAACAGCGATCCCGCCTACAGCCGGCCAGGAGACCCCCAAACATACAAGTACAACTCCGTGGATCTGCCGTTGTCACGAGGCCGCTCGGACATGGACGTGCCGCTGACCAACTTCGAGGTCGCGGACTGGTGGAAGCAGCGGCTGAAGATTCCGCCTCAATTCGCGCTTCCGGATTTCCGGAACGTCGTTCAATTCGAAATGCAATTCGGCCTCGACGGCAAGCCTGGCGAGTACCGGATCACGATCGACAAGGTCACCTTCCATCGGCAGATCATCAGCGATGGGCAGTTCTACGGAGCACTTGCAGCTTTGTGGGCGGCGCTGATCCTCGCGATGTTGTGGTTTCGCCGTGTGGAAGCCCGTCGTGCCGAACGCGAAGAGGCGGTGCGGCTGCGGTGGGCAAGCGAGCACGACTCGTTGACGAAATTACCCAACAGGGGTGCCTTCCAGTGCAGACTTCAGGCGGCAATTCTGACAGCCATGGAGCGTGGAACGTCTGTCGCGCTCCTGCTCATCGATCTCGACCATTTCAAACATATCAACGACAGCTTGGGTCACAGCGTCGGCGACGAGCTTCTGCGGCATGTTTCCGATCGGCTCAGGTCCGCGCTCGACAAGCATTCCTTCGTGGCCCGGATCGGCGGCGACGAATTCGCCGTCGTCGTCGAGGACGAGTGCGCCGAGGCGGATATCCTCTCGATCGCGAATAGGCTCGCCGAGTGCATCAAGGTGCCGGTGCGCACGTCGCAAAGGCTGGTCTCGAGCGGGGCCAGTATCGGCGCGGCGATCTTCCCGCGCGATGGCCAATGCGCCGGGGACCTGTTCAACGCCGCCGACACCGCGCTCTATGCGCTGAAGCATGCCGGCCGCGGTGGAACCAAGGTCTTCGACGAGTTGATCCTGCGTGAAATGCGCCGTTCCGCATCGCATCTCAATATTGCCAGAGCCGCAACCAGTGGTCGAAACATCGTTCCGTTCTACCAGCCGGTGATGGACCTCGGTTCGGGCGAACTCGTCGGTTTCGAGGCTTTGCTCCGCTGTGCACATGCTGGGCGATTCCAGTCTGCAAACGTTCTCGAAGAAGCGTTTGCGGATTATGAAATTGCGACCGGGCTCGCGGCGCTCATGCACCGGCAAGTTGCCGCTGATGTTTCCAGTTGGATAAAACGGGGGCTGAACATCGGGTGCATTGCCATCAACGCAGCGCCAACCGAGTTCCTGCGTGATGATTACGCCGAGAAGTTCCTCGACGTTTTGGGTGAATATAAGCTCCCTGCATCCTGCTTCGCAGTCGAAGTGACCGAGCATGTGTTCCTCGGCCGGAGCAGCGAGTACGTCGCGCGCGCCATTGCCGTGCTCAAATCCGCAGGGGTGCAGATTTCACTGGACGACTTCGGGACCGGCTATTCTTCCCTGTCGCACCTTCGCGATCTTCGCGTCGACACGGTCAAAATGGACAAGTCCTTTATCGACAAAATCACGGACGGAGGGGAGGCAGTAGCGATCGTCGTTGCCGTTCTCTCGCTTGCAAAGAGCCTGAAGATCGCGACGGTCGCCGAAGGCGTGGAAACCGAACCGCAGGCACGGCTGCTGCGATCCATGGGATGCGATCAGGCCCAAGGCTATTTCTTCGGCCGCCCGGGGGATGCGCGTCTTGCGGACGAGTTGATGATGACGCGCAAAGCGGCCTAGCGGAGACTGGCTTCCAACCCCTAATGGCAGCGCCGCCGCCGAACGCTCGTTTCGCTCGTGATATCGCGCCGCAGCTGTAAAAATAGTTGTCATACAAAACCCGGTTTCTATGGTGCGCGTTGCGCACTGCTGTCCTGACGTGCGTGCTCGGCAACCTCTAATCAGGCGAGTATCGAGTGGGTCTTTATTTGCGTATCGTGCCGGCGATGGCGCTACTGGCGCCTGCGGCTGGCACAGGTCAGGATCACCAGCTGCTGCACGTTGCTCAATCCTTCGAGCAGGCGTCCGGCCGCACCTACGATCTGACAATCGAGGACGCAGTCGCGCTCGCGCGACAGCGCAGCTTCAAAACAGCCCGCGCCGACCGCAATCTCAAGCAGAGCGAACTCCGCTATCAGAATGCGAAAGCGCAATATCTGCCGACTCTGACAACCAGCCTCGGTCTCGACCAGCAGGGCCGAGACTATGCCTCCGCAGGGAGCGTCTACCGCTACCAGCTTTCGAGCGACAGCAACTTCCAGGCGACCGCGAACGCCAATCTCTCGATTCCGATCGACGTCGGGGGAGTGATCCATCGCCAGGTGCGGCAGGCTGACTTGTCGCAGGGGATTGCCGCCGCCAATGTCAGCGACACGGCGCTGGGTGTCGGCCTTGATGTCGAGACCAGTTATCTCGACGCGCTGCGGGCGCAGAATAATGCGGACGCGGACGAGCAGGTAGCGGATGAGATTTCCGGGCTTCTGACTCGGGCCGGTTCGAACACCACCCTCACCAGCTTCCTTCAGGTGGAGCTCGCGAACGCCCAGCAGACGGCGCAAAGCAGCCGTGAAAAATCCGACACGGCGCAGGACGGCCTGAAGCAGATGCTTCGGATTCCGCCGGAGGAGCACCTCAGGCTGACCAGCGACTTTCGCGGCCGCAAGCAATATGTGGATCGGGACGGCCTGCTTGAGCGGGCTCTGAACGAGCGGCCCGACGTTCAATCGGCTGCCCTGCGTGTGAAGCAGGCGGCGACGTCGATCCAGCAGGTCTCAGACTCCCGCAAGCCGACGGTCCGGGTTGGCGCATTCGCCAGCCAGCAGCTCGCCGGTGGTGCGATCTACGACGGCAGTTACGACCGGCTTCGCCAAGAAGGCGGGCTGGTCAGCGTCAATGTGCCCTTGCTGCAATGGGATGACGGACAGCTCCGGAGGAACGAAGACATCGCGCATTTGCAGAAGGAGCAGGCGGACGCGGACCTGGAGGAGCTGCGAGAGCGGGTCGCCTACGACGTTCGCGAACAGGTGCTAGCGGTGACTCGCGCGGAGAACCGGATCCGCAACCTTCCCGATCCGAAGGCGGCGCTTCAGGCCCTCAAGCGGGCGGAGCAGATGCTGCTTACGGCGCCTCCGGAGACGGCGCAGGGATTGTTCGCGCAGGTTTCGAACGCTCGCGCCGCGTGGCGGTCGGCTGAGACTGCGACCGCGGATGCCTATATCGATTACAATCTGGCGGTGTTTCGATTGAAGCGACTGGTCGGCGATACGAAGGATGTGCCGACCACCGCCTCGGTCAGCCATATCCCGCTCCAGACGGTGGGCCCGATCCTGGAGCGGTAACCGGCCCGACTGTCAGGGCTCCCTGAACGTCCAACGGCCGGTGTCACTGTTCGGATCGAACGGGGCAGGCACGGGCGTGCTGAAGCTCTTTGCGTCGAGATGTCCGCTTTTCACCCATAGTGGACATCGGCGGTTCGGCGGACATTGGCCAACACCCCTGGGATCTCCTGACTGACCTTCACGCGGAGACACCCCGAGTCACTGGAATCGCGTGCCAATCGCGCATCGTGGCGCCGAGGTAATTGGTGAACGGCTGGCGGCGCGACCCGCCTCTCGCTACTGTCGGCCTGGACAACACGGCATTCGGCAGCGGGGGCGGGCGAAGTGCATGGCATCAGCACGGTAGCGGAACAGGGCCGTTGGCGGCCGAACGTGGCGTGGATCGCGCTCGCGGCGTTCATCATCCTCGTATCCGTTGGTACCAATCTTGGTGAGATCGTCTACCTTTACGTGCTGCACGATCCGCGGGCCGTGATCGGCCGCAGATTCATCGACGCCGTTGTCGACGACGTTGCGCGAAACTTGATGTTATTTGTCGGCCTTATGATCTTGTGGCGCGCAGGGAGCAGGCGAAGCTGCTTCTTTCTGGCTACAGGCATAATGGCGGCGGCGCCGTTTCCGGTCTTCTTCCTTTCGTGGATAGGTCCGGTCTTCGATTTCTCGGTCGGTCCCGCCCGCTACGTGATGCCTGCATTTGCAATCGCGAAACTGCAGGAATCGAATATTCGCGTCAGCGCTTCGGTGTGGTGGATATTCGGTGTCGGCCTCGCGGGATTCATTCTTTCGTGGCTCGTTTCCTCCTATTTCTTCGTCTTCGCTTTAACGCCGCAGTCTCAGGCACTTCAGCTGGTTCTGACCCTGGTCAGCTACTCAACCGGAGTGCTGGCTCAGCTACTCACAGTTGCCTGTCTCGGATATGGCTGGCGGCGAGCAGGCGTGCAGGAGGGCCATCGCTTCTTCGTTCTGCTTGTCGCGGTCAGCGTGATGGTCGTGCTCGGCAACATATTGTTTTCACTTGTCCCGAGCGCGCCAGGCGACGTTTTTCCGCGATGGGTCACCAACACATCATCTCTATTTCGGATCGTCGGCGCGCTCCTCTTCGCCTACGCGATCCTGAAGCATCGGGTGATCGACATCGGCTTCGCCATCAACCGGACGCTTGTCTATGGTGCCGTCACCTTCACCCTTCTCGCCGCCTTCGGGCTCGCCGAATTCGCGACGAAGAGGCTGATTCCCGAGCAAGGCGCTGAGGCGAGCTCCCTCGTCGCTGCCGCGACGGCAGTCCTGCTGTTCCTGTCCTTCCACCACCTCCACCAGTGGTTCGAACATCACATCGAACGGCTGTTCTTCCACAGCTGGCACGTCGCCGAGGCTCAATTGAAGCGCTTCGTCGCCAGCGCAGGTCAGTTCACCAGCCAGACTGCTCTTTGCGCCGCCTTCGCTGACGAGCTTCGGCGGTTCAGCCAGGGAGCAGACGCGGCTCTATTCCTTCGTCCCGATATTGGTGATTTCTGCCTTGAAGCCGGAGCTCTTTCAGGCGCGGACAGCCGCTATTCCGACGACGATCGCGCTTTCGCGCTGATGCGGGGAGAGCGCCGGCCGGTCGAGCTGGCGCGCGCGCACAGCGCGCTCCCCGGCGAGGTGGCGGCGCCGATGCTCGACGAGCGCGGCCTCGCCGGCTTCGTGCTGCTCGGCTCCAAGCCCGACGGCTCCCACTACAGGCCCGATCAGGAAGAGAATATCGGCTGGGCGACGCAGCAGGTCGGCCTCGATCTTCAGGCGCTCAGGGCCCGCGCTCTCGACGAAGAGCTCGCAAGCCTCCGCGGCCGCCTCACCGCGACCGAGGCCGAGCGCGACCGGCTGCTGTCTACGCTCTCAGGTGCGCGCGGCGCGCCCGAACAGCCCGCACTCGTCGTTTATAAGAAGCCGGAGAAGCCGCGAAGGAAGTGAATCTGCTCCTGCGTTCCAGTGTCCGCTTTCCACCCATAGCGGACGCTCGCCACTTCCTCTGTCCTACAGCGACTCTTTGTGGCTTATCCTGCCGGATGGACAGCAAACCTCCCTTTAATCCCTACAATCCTGAGGAAGCCGCGGCCGGCCCTTGCGCGCGCGTAGGCTTGTGAACTTTCGTCCCCGGCCTCTCGTGGCTGTGCATCCCGCATCGGCAGCAAACTTAGCAAACTTCCGCTCGACCCACCGAAGGCAGCGAAGTTGTCTGAGAGATGGCGAAAGTCGGACGGCCTGCGTCAAGGGCGATAGGACCGGAAGCGAAGCTGGTCAAAGGCCGCCGCGCGGATTCACTCCGCCCGGCTTCCACTTCACTTTCCACGATTCTTCCACTATGGGCGTCGCCTTCCGGACATCGGAAACCGCTGCGGGAGATCGCCTTCGGACGATCGTCTGTACCGCTAAACTTCAACTCGTTCGAAGTCCCGCTTCGAACGAAACTCGAGAGTGAAATGGCAAAGAAAATCACCGGCTATATCAAGCTTCAGGTGCCCGCCGGCGCCGCCAATCCGTCGCCGCCGATCGGCCCAGCGCTGGGCCAGCGCGGCGTCAACATCATGGAATTCTGCAAGGCATTCAACGCCGCCACGCAGGATCTCGAAAAGGGCGCCCCGACGCCGACGACGATCACCGTCTATGCGGATCGCAGCTTCTCCTTCGTCACTCGCACCCCGCCAGCGTCCTTCCTGCTGAAGAAGGCGGCGCGGATCCAGAAGGGCGCTTCTGAAACCGGCAAGCAGGCCGTGGGGACGATCAAGCGTTCGCAACTCGCCGAGATCGCAGAGACCAAGATGAAGGATCTCAACGCGAACGATATCGAGGCGGCGACCAGGATCATCGAGGGCAGCGCCCGCGCGATGGGCCTCAACGTGGTGGAGGGCTGAACCGATGGCACTGACCAAAAAGCAGAAGGCGCAGGCCGGCTCCGTCGACCGCAACCGTTTCTACCCGGTCGATGAGGCGATCAGCCTCGTCAAGAAGAACGCCACCGCCAAGTTCGACGAGACGGTCGAAGTGGCGATGAACCTGGGCGTCGATCCGCGCCACGCGGACCAGATGGTCCGGGGCGTGGTGAACCTGCCCAAGGGCACCGGCAAGACCGTTCGAGTGGCGGTGTTCGCCAAGGGCGCCAAGGCCGACGAAGCCACCGCTGCCGGCGCGGACGTGGTGGGCGCCGAAGACCTGATGCAGACCATTCAGGATGGCAAGATCGACTTCGACCGGGTGATCGCGACTCCGGACATGATGGGTGTCGTCGGGCGGCTCGGCAAAGTGCTCGGCCCCAAGGGGTTGATGCCGAACCCGAAGCTTGGAACCGTCACCATGGACGTCGCCAAGGCGGTGACCGACGCCAAGTCGGGCCAGGTCGAGTTCCGCGTCGAAAAGGCGGGGATCATTCATGCTGGCATCGGCAAGG
>Ga0207640_10001299_pt1 | contig 13555 bp, 6 predicted proteins | sample KBSCornC42_FD_184300 | JGI IMG/M metagenome (GOLD analysis project Ga0207640, IMG submission 184300) | Corn rhizosphere microbial communities from Kellogg Biological Station, Michigan, USA - KBS Corn C4-2 (SPAdes) (version 2) | ecosystem: Host-associated > Plants > Roots > Rhizosphere > Soil ... | reverse complement strand
GGGGTCGGAGGAGCACGCTTTCTGGTGGATCAATCATGCGGCGTGGAACGGGCTGACCTTCGCCGATCTGGTCTTCCCGATGTTCCTGCTCGCGGTCGGCCTCGCTCTGCCGCTGACGATGGACGGGCGGATGCCGCGGCCGTCGATCGCGAAGATCGTGCGGCGGTCGGCGCTGTTGTGGTTCATCGGTTTCGCGATCGGCTTCATCGTCCATTTCAGCTTCAAGCTGGAGGAGATCCGCTTCACGGGCGTGCTCGAGCGGATCGGCATCGTCTATCTGGTCTGCGCGATCACCTGCCGCCAGACGACGACCTGGAAAGCGCCCGCCATCGCCGCCGGCGTGCTGATGCTGGTTCATGGCGTGCTGCTCCATTTGCCGGCGCCGGGCGACCTGATCGCCAGCATGGCGCCGGGCGAAGGGATGAGCGGCTGGCTCGACCACACGATCCTCGGCGGCACGCGGCTTTACGGCCAGCCCGATAACGGCCCGCCGTTCGATCCCGAGGGGCCGCTATCGACGCTATCGGCGATCGCCACGACGATGATCGGCATCGCGGTGCAGCGCATGTCGGTGCGCCGCAAGAAGCCGGTGATCATGATCGCCGCCGTCGCCATTCTGTGCCTCGGCCTGACGCTGGGCGCCGCCTGGTTCTGGCCGATCAACAAGAATTTGTGGACGCCGACCTTCACCCTGATCAACGCGGCGATCGGGCTCGGCCTGCTGGCATTGCTCAAGATCGTCTGGCCGCGGATCAGCGCGTCGCGGATCGCCCAGACGGTCGCCGCGCTGGGGGCGGTGTCGCTGACGCTGTATGTCGTCCATGACGCGGTGGCGATCGTGATGATGATGGTGCCGGTCGGCGGCGTGCATCTGGGCGAAAAGCTGCTGGCGGCGATCACCGCGACCGGCTTGCCGCTCGATTGGGTGTCGATGCTGTATGCGGTGATCGCTGGTGGGGTTTCGATTGCGATTACGTTGGCGCTGCGGGCGCGGGGGTGGGTGTTGAAGGTTTAAAGTTACTCCAGCGCGCCCTCCCGTCACCCCGACCTACTCCCGTCACCCCAGCGAAAGCTGGGGTCTCTGGCGGTGACGCGATGCGGCTTGAGATCCCAGCTTTCGCTGGGATGACGAGTTGGAAATGACTACTCACCCCACCCGCTCGACCGTAACACTCTGCGACAAACACTCCGCCTCACCAAAGATGGTCATGAAGCTGATATCAGTCGCATCACGCCCAACCCCAATCCGCACCAGCCCCTCGACCGGCGCCAGGCCGGTGGGGTCGATCAGCCGCCACGCGCCGTCCAGCCACACTTCCACCACCGCATGGAAATCGGGCGGATCAAGCCGCCAGGCATAGGCCGCGACCATTCGCGCGGGGATGTCGGCGGCGCGGACGAAGGCGATCAGCAGGTGCGCGAAATCGCGGCACACGCCGCGATGCGCGACATAGGTGTCGGCGGCGGTGGTGGTCGCGTCGCTCGACCCGACGACATAATCGAGATGGCCGCGGATCCATGCCGCCATCGCCTCTACCCGGTCGCCGCCCGACAACGCGCCGAATTCGCGCCGGACGAGCGCGTCGAACCGGTCGGATTCGCAATATCGGCTGGGGAACAGGAACGGCACCACGTCCGCCGGCAGCAGCTTGATGTCGTCGGCGGCGAGGCCATGGAGCGTCGCGCCGGGACGATCGACCTCCACCGTCGCGGTGTAATGCGCGGTCACCCGCCCTTCCCCCCGCGTCCAGGTGCGCCGCCCCAGCCCGTTATCCGCCGGGATCGGGCGCAATGCCTCTACCCCGCCGATGCGCAACAAATCGGTGACCAGATGCTGATCGGGCGTCTGCGCCACTTCCAGCGCGAACAGCAGATCGGCCGGCGCGGCGAGCCAATAGTCGAGCCGGGCGTCGATGGAGAGGCGCATGGAGTCTTTCTGGACAGGAGTCGCATCGTTCCTATCCGATAACCCCCCTGCCCGGCTATGCTCGGGATCAGGCGATGGAGAGGAGGCGAATATGCCGTCCCACGACCAGACGCCGGCCCCGATGACGGCCGGCACGCGGTTCAGTTACCGCTGCACGCGCTGCAACAGTTGCTGCGTCGACAAGCGCATCCAGGTCAATCCGTATGAGATCGCGCGGCTGGCGCGCAATCGCGGCGTCTCCACCGCCCAGGCGCGCGACGATTTCACCATCGACGGCGCGTTGCGCCAGCAGGAGGACGGGCGCTGCATCTTCCTGGGCGATCAGGGCTGTACCGTCCATGCCGACCGGCCGCTGGTGTGCCGGTTGTTCCCGCTCGGCCGCGTGATCGATGCCGCGGGCAAGGTGCATTTCGTGCCCTATCCCGATCCCCTGGCCGCACATGGCGAGTTCGGAAAGGCGGGCGTGATCGCCGATTATCTGGAGGCGCAGGGCGCGACCGCGTTCATCGCCGCCGCCGACGCCTATTTCGCCTTTTTCTGCCGTGCCAACGCGCGGATGAGCGACGGCACGCCGGTCGTCGCCGACCCCGATCGCGACCTGCTCGACATCGACAGCGAGCTCGCCGCGGCGTGCGCGGCCAGCGGCGTCGCGGAGCCCGAGGATCTGCTCGAACGGATGTGGCTGCACATCAGCCTGCTCGACGACATGCTCGATCCCTAAACATGGCGGCCGCGCCGACCACGCGCCGACGGCATCCGGACAAAACGAAGGCCGCGCGATCCCATCGGACCGCGCGGCCTGTTGTTCCGGTGGCGGGTCGCCCCGCCGCCGCACCGATTACTCGGCGACGTTGCTGGCGTTGGCCGTGACGTCGCTGACGTTCTCGTCGGTGATGTTGGTGGTGTCGGTCAGGTTCATGTCGTCGGTGTTGGTGACGACGACGGCGTTGTCGGCCGCCTTGTTGCCGCCGCACGCCGCGAGGCCGAGCACGACAGGAGCAATCACCGAAAGAACAACGAGCTTCTTCATGGACAATCTCCGTAAAAGCCAGGCCGCGCCCCCGCTCGGCACAGCGCCTCGCGAATTGGTCCTGGGTCAGTCCGGCGGTGCGTATGGCGCAATTCCCATCGGATTGGTAGGGGAAAATGCACCGTTCGTCGCAAGAAGGGGGTGGGGTGGCGCACCGTGGCTGTTGCGCGCGGGGCGTTTTGCCTCACCACTCAAGGCGGAATTTAGTGCATTCAGTAAACTTGCACCGTAATCCCACTTAGGGAGATAGGTCTGCCGGATTTGCCCCGAGAGGCTCGCACGCCACTCCATCAACCCGCTACAGTCGGCTCTGGCGCGGCGGTTTCCGCGCTGGGGTGGATCGGCGAAGGCCAAGCGTATGCCGATGCCCGGATGACCTCATAACTAGCGTCGAGCGTAGGTTGCATAACCACCAAAGCAGTCAGCCGGCGAACGATCGCCGTTGCGTCTCGGGCTTCGGCCACGCGAAGCGGAGCGCCGATTACCTCCTGTTCCCGGTAGGATAGCCACTTCTTGAGCACTTGGTAGCCGCCGACAGTGAACTCCCAAGCCGCAGTCGGAACGCCCTTGAGATAGGCAACGGGGTTGAGATGAACGTCGATCGGCGGCCCCAGACGATCGATCAGAGCGGAGCGATCTTCACCTAAAGCTTCAGCGGCTCCCGAAAGCGCTTCGAGTTCCCCCTCATCATAACTTTCGCGCAACGTTAGGCGACCGGAACCGGGCATGACCGGCGCGCCGTGGCCGCCGCGACCCCATCCTTCGCTGACGGCGAGTTCGTGTGAAGCCAGCGCGCCACCGCCGATCCGAGTGAGTTTACCAACCACGGCATAGATCGGTTCAAGGCTACCGCTCGTCACGCCCGCGACTGAGCTTTCGGTGTCGAGCAGCGCAGACACGCGCGCGCCAAGTTCGGCCGAATGGGTAAGATGCGTGGCGTCAGTCGGAAGGGGAATGCGAGGCCAGCCCCCCAGGATAGCTGCCTGATTCTCCTGAAGCCAAGCCGGGGCTGCGATTGTAGCCATAGCATGAAGCCACGGCGCGTCGCCTAAAGTCGAGTCTACGTCAGGCTCCCCGACCCCTAGCGTCGCAAGCCATTCGCGAGCGGCGACGGAAAGATTTGCCCGGCTATCTGGGACTGCGAGCAGGTCGCCCTGCGGTGCGTTCGAGCCGAGCAAGCGAAACGGGAAGGCCCGAATGTTTGGGCGGAGCAAATGGTAGTCGGGCAGCGCTGTTACCGGCAGGCCGGGCAAACCCTCTTGAGGCCGCTCGGCCATCATTCGACTGCAAAGGAAGCGGTTACCATCGCGTGCCGCGGCAAAAAACTCTGGTCGCGGTCGATTCCATATCGGCAGGACGCTCGTGTGATATGCGTGTCGAGTGTCGAGCGGAAACAAGGCGTACCTAATGATCTTGCTGTCGGAGAACGTTTCCCGCCCCAGCAAACGAGCTCGCGCCGCCGCAGGATCGAATGCACCAGCTGGCTCGGTTGGCCCATTCCCCTCTTCCTTGAGGGTTTCGAATGTGATTTCGGGGTTCATGTATCGCTGCATCCGCGCGGACAACCGTTCGCGGTCCGTGTCGAATAGGGCACCGCGACGCATCTCGGCGAGCCCGCTAAAGGGCTCAGCCTCTGCTAAGCCAATCAAGTCCGGCCAGTTGTCGTAGGCCGAGGCAGGCCCAAGAGGGCGGAAGTTGAAGCGGTTTCCTGCGCTCGGCGATGTCACGTCATACCCGCTGTCGAGGTCGCCGGTTGCGAGAGTCTCTACCAAATCTTCCCGCTTCCGAGTTCCCCAAAACTGCCGATAGCGAACCTCAGCCTGCGTGATCGGGGCGTCGGGATGAGCACCATGCCGCACGAACATTCCAACCGCAGTGCCGAGCTTAATCCCTTCGCGGTTGAACGGCGTAGAAAAGACAGAAGGGTCTGGCGCACCTTCCGGGGTACGTTTGCCCGTCTCGCGACTATCGCCATTCAAACTGTCGATCCAGATTCGATCGAACCGTTGCAACAAATGTCGCCGCGCAACGACGAAGGACGGGTCACTGAGGTAGGAGTAGCTCGAAATGTAGCAAAGGATACCACGGTTCGATCGTTCGGTGATTCGTCGCTCAGCCACCCGGAGAAAGCGTGTGTAGAGCTCATCGAGGTTGTATTTCTTAATATTCCAATCCGATCGAAGGCCCTCCTTATAAGGGTCAACTAGACCTTCCTCCTCCAAGGGACTGACCCCGGCAAAGGCATTGTATGGCGGATTACCAATAATCACGATGATCGGATCGACACGTTTCACGCGTTCGGCGGCGTCACGTTCCGGTTGCAACTCTGGCATAAGCAACTGATCGACCGGCCCCGTAGGATCATTCCATCCAGTCAGCGAGTTGGTAAGATAGACAGCTGCTCGTTGGTCCGCCCGAAGTGGAGCGCCTGCCTGCGCAAGCAGCATGCCGATCTGCCAATGGGCAACAACGAACGGTGCAGGCATTAGTTCGAAGCCGATTAGGCGCTCACGTGCGGCAGTTGCTAAATCGTGGGCGACCAGCGCGTCCTCACCCTGAGAACGCAGGCGCTCCTCAATTAGCCGAAGCGCCTCAACGACAAACGAGCCGGTGCCGCAACACGGATCGAGCAAATAGACGCTGGGATCTGCGAGGCCATTCTCGATACCCAACTCTTCTCGCAGTGCTAAATCGACGCGCTCGACCATGTAATGAACGATTTCCGGCGGCGTGTACCAAACGCCCAGTTGCTTCCGTAATGCAGGATCGAAGTGAGCCAAAAAAGGTTCGTAGAAATATTGTACTGCACGCCCCTCATCGAACGCCGCGAAAAACGACACTCGGTCAACTCTGTTTAGAGCTGAGCCCGTCCATTCCAATATTTCGACCAAGCCAAGAGGTCCTAGTCGCGTAGGGGTGGCTACCTGCTCGAAAAGTGTCCGCACCATCGGCACATTGAGCGACCAGCCCGCGGCGTGCCAATTGAATTGCTGAGTCCCATTGGCTGGTTGGCTGCGCGCCCATTGAACCCACCCGCTGAAGATGCCGTAGAAAATAGTCTGGACCAGAGTCGACCGGAAGAAGTGCTCACCCTTAGCGTGATCGAACCTCAAGCCGAGTGCCTGTTCCAAGCCTGAGCGCACGGTAGTAAGTGCCGGCAAGTCTGCGCTCGCCTCAACCCGCCGCAGCGCGTCGCGTGCATATGAAGCTAAAAGCCAAGCCAAATCCGACGCGCGCGTGAGGGGAGCCAAATAGCTCAACGCGCGCCGAAGATAGTCGTCGAGTGCATCCCCCAGCCGTTCGAGTTCTGCATCGTCAGCCTGCCGCAACTGCCAAAATGCAACATCACTGACGGCGAGGCTGAAAGCCTCAAGGCGCACGGGCCGGCCGATGGTATCGCGGCCGATCAGGAGGAATGAGCGGTAGTTCGATACCAGCACAAGCCCGTAATGATCCCAATACTGGGAGACCTGCGAGCTGTCGGCGGTGAACCACGTTTCTTCGGCCAGGCCCTTGACCTCGATAACGCCGCGCTCTGGTATCGCACCAACGCCCCCCACCGGCTCACCGTCGCGAATCTGTGATTGAGAATAGAGGCCAAAATCCGGATGCCCCGCACCCTGATCGCGGATCTGCCCATTGGCGACGACACGCGGACGGAGCCCGCGACCGACCGAGTTCAGGAGCGTCTCGAGGGCACTGTAATACGAGGTTTCGTTGGTAGCCGCACCCGTGGCGCGAATCTCAGCCATCCTAACGAGATATGTCTTCAGCAATTCGCGCCCGCTATCCGTCAACTGACCCGCTTCCCCAGCCCTTAACCGACGAAGACCATCGCAGAAGGTGATGGAAAAAGCGACCGGAGAAGGCATTTCCACTTGCCTAACCCGCGCGACGGAACGCGCCGCTTGGTGTTTGCGCGTCTATACGCCCACTTTGACGGTCGGCATCAAATTGCCAACGCGAGCACAAGTTGCGGCCAAAGTGGATTAGCGTGGGACCGCTTTTTCGTCGGCGGTCTCGATATCGACCGTTCCCACCCCAAAATCACCCCACCCCAACACCCTTTACGCTTCGTTTACCACGCCCGGGGCAAAACACGCTCTGTGCAGGGCGATGTGCGCCCAGGGGACGTTTATGGATTCGCAGCGCGGCTACGAAGAGGACCGGTCGGATGGCGATCGCGTCGTCGCCGATGATGGGATCGACGACACGGCGGCAGCGGCAGCGGCGGCGATCGGCACCGACGAGCGCCGCATGCACGTGCGCGCGTACAACCATTGGGTGTCGTTGCTGCGCGGGCGCGCTTATCCGTCGATCGAGGACCTCGACCCCGCCAACATCGCCGATTTCGGCCCGCATTCGGTGCTGCTCGATTTCACCGCCGGGATCGAGGATCCGGCGATCGCCTATCTCGGCCGCGCGCTGCGCGACGAGACCGCGCTCGATCAGTCGATCACCCATATCTCGCAAGTGCCCAGCCGGTCGCTGCTGTCGCGGCTGACCGACCACTATCTTCAGATCATCGCCAACCGCGCCCCGATCGGGTTCGAGGCCGAGTTCGTCGGCACGCGCGGCTACAACACGATGTATCGCGGCATCCTGATGCCGTTCTCGTCGAACGACGACACGATCGATTTCATCTATGGCGTGATCAACTGGAAAGAGCTGGTCGACGCCGAGACGCAAAAGAAGCTCGACGCCGAGGTCGATACCGCGTTGCGCGCCGCGCCCAAGCCTCAGGCGGCCGCCCCGGTCTGGGCCGATGGTCCCGCCGCCGACGTGTCGCCGGTGGCCGAGCCAGAGGATCTGGCCGGCAAGCTGGAACAGGCGCGGCAAACCGCGCAGGCCGCGACCAATGCCGATACGCGCAGCCGCGCCGCGCTGTATCGCGCTTTGGGCCGCGCGCACGATTTCGGGCTCGCCGCCGAACAGGATAGCGAGACCTACGACCGCTTGCTCGCCGATGCCGGGGTGACCGTGCAGGAGCGCGCGCCGATGACCGCGGTGGCGAAATTGGTGTTCGGCGCCGATTACGACAAAGCGCGGCTGACCGAATTCGCCGCGGTGCTGGCGCATGCCCGCCGCCACGCGATTCCGGCGGGGCAGCTGACGCCGTTGCTGGAAACGGTCGAGGGCGGGATCAAGGCCGTGGTCGCGGCCGAGCGGGCGGCGCGCAATCCGGCTAAGGACGATGCGCGCGATCCGCTTGCCGATATCGCCGAGCGGCTGGTGCTGGCGAGTGTCGAGTTTGCTACCGGGCTGGGGCCTGGGGAGCTGGTCGTGCTGCTGGGGCGGGCAACGGGGGAAGGCACGGTGGATATCGTTGCTTCCGTGGCGAATGACCGGTCGCTCGCGGCTCGGACGTTGAAGGCGGCGAAGTAGGACCAAAGCTCGCGCATCTCCGGCGCCGTCTTACACTCCTGCGTCATCCCGGCCTTGTGCCGGGATCCACGGTGCCGCAAGCGCGGAACCCTGAGCCTCTTGCTTCTCAGCCAGCCTCCCGGTGGATCCCGGCACAAGGCCGGGATGACGGAGGAGGGAGGTGAGGCCTGACCTCCCGTCACCCCAGCGAAAGCTGGGGTCTCGTGCAGTATATCGATCGCCTGAGACCCCAGCTTTCGCTGGGGTGACGGCTGTTACCGGCCGGGGTGACGTCTGTTACCGGGATGACGACGGAGTGGGGCTAGGCCTGACTCGACTCATCGCCAACAAACCAAGTTACACCCGAAACTATCCTTGAGCCTGCCGGTCCACGGGGGCATAGGACAGCCCATGGCCAAGACCACGCTGAAATCGCTGTCGGACGCGCTTGCGGACCGGCTGACCAAGGGCGCCTTGCCGGGAGAGCTGCAGGGGTTTGGAAAGGCGGAGCGCGCGGAAGCGGCGAACTTCGTCGCCACCGCTGCCTATAGCCGTCCGCCGGGCGGGCCGACGATCGTGATCGAGCCGATCGCGGCCAACGATCCGCGCCGCCGCATGCGCGTGGCGATCGTCAATGACGACATGCCGTTCCTGGTCGATTCGGTCGCGGCGACGATCGCGGCGCAGGGCATCGCGGTCGATCGCATCATCCACCCGGTCATCCCGGTCACGCGCGATCCGTCGGGCGGGCTGATGGGGGTCGGCGACGGCAATCCCGAATCGATGATCTATATCGAGATGGAACGCGCCGATGCGCGCGAGCGCCGTGCGTTGGTCACCGCGCTCGAAGACAATCTGAAGGATGTGCGCGCCGCGGTATACGACTGGGTACCGTTGCAGGAAGCGATGGCGGCCGATGCCGCGACCCTGACCGGCACGGGAGCGGAATTGCTCCTTTGGTTCCTCGACCGCCATTTCACGCTGCTCGGTCACGGCAAGTTCGGCCGCGAAGGCGGCGCCCGCGATCCGCTCGGCATTTGCCGCAACAAGCACGAGACCCCGATCCTGGCCGAGGCCTCGCGCGCGCTGGCGATCGAATGGTTCGAAAAGGGCAATGAAGCGCCGTTGCTGCTCAAGTCGAACTTCATTTCCAGCGTGCATCGCCACATCCCGCTTGACCTGGTCGTGGTGCCGATCCGCGACGGCAAAAAGGTTTCCGGCCTGTCGATCCATGCCGGCCTGTGGACGTCGTCCGCGCTCAACTCGCCGCCCGACGACGTGCCCGGGCTGCGCACCCGGCTGGGCGACCTGCAGAAGAAATTCGGGTTCGATCCCAAGGGCCATGCCGGCAAGGCGCTCGAACATGCGCTGACCACCCTACCCCACGATCTGTTGATCGCGTTCACGCCCGAGGCGCTGGAGGACGTCGCGCTGACGGCGATGAGCCTGGCCGACCGGCCGCGGCCAAAATTGGTGATGGCACGGTCGATCCTGGGCCGGCATCTCTTCTGTTTCGTGTGGCTGCCGCGCGACGAATTCACCACCGCGCGCCGCGTCGCGATCGGCGACATGCTGGCCGAGGCGGCCTCCGGTGCCGTGCTCAACTGGGCGATCGCGATGGACGATCTGGTCGCGCTGATCCGCTATACGGTCGATCTGCGCGGCGAGAGCCGGATGCCCGATGTCGCCGCGCTCGATACCCGGCTGGCGCGGATGATGCGCGGCTGGGCGCCGGCGGTCGAAGCGGCGCTGGCCGAAACCGACGTGGCGCGCTCGACGCGATTGGCGCTGCGCTGGGCCAATTGCTTCCCGCAAGGCTATCGCACGGTCAACAGCGCCGACGAAGCGGCGCGCGACATCCTCAGCCTGTCGACGCTGGAGACGCCGGACCAGCGCGCGGTGCGCCTGTATCGCGACGCGCGCGGCGAAGCGCGGCTGAAACTCTATCGCCTCGGCGGCTCGATCGCGCTGTCGGACGCGGTGCCGGTGCTGGAGAATTTCGGCTTCCGCGTGATCGAGGAAGTGCCGACCGCGCTGACCGACGAGGGTCAGGGCTACATCCACGAATTCCTGATCGAGGCGGCGGGCGGCGTCGGCGCCGTGTTCGACGGCAATACCAGCGTGCTGGAAAATGCGGTCGCCGCGGTGCTGGAAGGCAATGCGGAGAACGATGCGTTCAACCGCCTGATCGTCGACCTCAACATGGCGCCAAGCTCGGCAGTGCTGTTCCGCGCCTGGTTCCGCTATCTGCGCCAGGGCGGGCTGACCTATGGCCTGACCACGGTGGTCGACGCGCTGCGCCGCGCGCCGGCGGTCACCGCCGCGCTGATCGACCGGTTCGACGCCGCGCATGCGCCGGGCGGCAAGAGCGAGGCCGGCGTGATCGCCGCCGACGAGGCGATCAAGGCGGGGCTCAACGCCGTCTCGGCGATCGACGACGACCGCATCCTGCGCGCGATCAAGGGCGTCATCGCCGCGACGTTGCGCACCAACGCCTTCACGCCCGCCGCCGACGAGGCGCTGGCGTTCAAGCTCGACAGCCACAAGGTGCCCGGCCTGCCCGCGCCGCTGCCGTGGCGCGAGATCTGGGTATACAGCCCGCGGGTCGAGGGCATCCACCTGCGCGCCGGCCCGGTCGCGCGCGGCGGGTTGCGCTGGTCCGACCGGCGCGACGACTTCCGTACCGAGATCCTCGGCCTGATGAAGGCGCAGCGCGTCAAGAACGCGGTGATCGTCCCGACCGGCGCCAAGGGCGGCTTCTATCCGAAGCAGCTGCCCAACCCGGCGGTCGATCGTGACGCCTGGTTTGCGGAAGGGACGGAGAGCTATCGCATCTTCATCCGTACACTCCTGTCCGTCACCGACAATATCGTCGAGGGCAAGGTCGTCCATCCCAAGGGCGTGACGATCCTGGACGGCGACGATCCCTATTTCGTCGTCGCCGCCGACAAGGGCACCGCGACCTTCTCCGACGTCGCCAATGCGATCGCGATCGAGCGCGGCTTCTGGCTGGGCGACGCCTTCGCCTCGGGCGGCAGCTATGGCTACGACCACAAGGCGATGGCGATCACCGCCAAGGGCGCCTGGGTCTCGGTCCAGCGCCATTTCGCCGAGCGCGGGGTCGACGTGCAGACGCAATCGATCCGCGTGGTCGGCTGCGGCGACATGTCGGGCGACGTGTTCGGCAACGGCATGTTGCTGAGCCAGGCGATCAAATTGGTCGCGGCGTTCGACCATCGCCACATCTTCCTCGACCCCGATCCCGATCCGGCCGCGAGCTGGGCCGAACGCGAGCGCATGTTCAACCTGCCGCGATCGAGCTGGGCGGATTACAACCCGAAGCTGATTTCGAAGGGCGGCGGCGTGTTCCCGCGCAGCGCCAAGACGATCCCGCTGTCGAAACAGGTCAAGGCTGCGCTCGACATCTCGGCCGACGAGCTCGAGCCCGCCGCGTTGATCTCGGCGATCCTCAAGTCGCCGGCCGACCTGATCTGGTTCGGCGGCATCGGCACTTATGTGAAGGCGGCGGCCGAGAACCATATCGAGGTCGGCGACCCGGCCAACGACCGCCTGCGCGTCAATGCCGAGGATATCCGCGCGACCGCGATCGGCGAAGGCGCCAATCTGGGCGTGACCCAGGCGGGACGCATCGCCTTCGCGTCGAAGGGCGGCCGGATCAATACCGACTTCATCGACAATTCGGCCGGCGTCGATTGCTCGGATAACGAGGTCAATATCAAGATCGCGCTCAACCGCGAGATGATCGAAGGCCGGCTGCAATTCGAGGCGCGCAACAAATTGCTCGTCCAGATGACCGACGACGTCGCGCATCTGGTGCTCGAGGACAACCGGCTGCAGACGCTGGCGCTGTCGATCATGGAACAGGATGGCGCCCAGGCCTTGCCGAGCTTCGTCCGCCTGATCGAGATTTTCGAGAGCGCCGGCCGGCTCGACCGCGTGGTCGAGGGGCTGGCCGATAACGGCACCCTGCTCCGCCGTGCGCCCGAAGGTCGCGGCCTGACGCGCCCCGAACTCGCGGTGCTGCTCGCCACCGCCAAGCTCGCGCTGCAGGACGCGATCGAGCATTCCAACCTGGGTGGTGACGACGAATTGCTCGCCGATCTCCACGCCGCCTTCCCGCCGGCGATGCGCAAGAAGTTCGGCGACGCGATCGACCATCACCGTCTGCGCGGCGAGATCATCGCGACCAAGCTCGCCAATCGCGTCGTCAACCGGCTGGGCGTGCTCCATCCGTTCGAGCTCGCCGAGGAGGAAGGCGCGGCAATGGCCGACATCGCGGCGATGTTCGTCGTGGTCGAGCGGCTCTACGATCTCGACAAATTATGGGCGGAGATCGAGCGCGCGCCGATGCCCGAAGCCGGCCGGCTGGCATTGTTCGACGAAGTGGCGGTCGCGGTGCGCAGCCAGATCGCCGATTTGTTGCGGGTGACCGCGCCCGGCAGCACGCCATCGGCGGTGATCGCGCGGCTGGCCAAGGGCGTGTCGGCGCTCGACCGCAAGACCAAGGAATTGCTGCTCGAGGAAGCGAGCGCGCAATCGGTGCGCATCTCGACCAGCCTGGAAGCGGCGGGCGCGCCGGCCGCGCTGGCGAAGAAGGTCGTGCGGCTGTTCGAGCTCGATGGTGCTGTCGGCCTTGCCGATCTCGGCGCCGAGCTCGGGATGGACGAAACCGTGCTGACGCGGGCGTTCACGCACCTGGGCCAGGCGCTCGGGCTCGACTGGGCGCAGGCGACCGCGGCGCGCATCCTGTCGAGCGACCCATGGGAACGCCTGCTGATCGCCGGGCTCGCGCGCGACTTCCAGCAGCTTCGCCTCGAATTCCTCGAACGGCAGGCCCGCAAGGATCCCGAGGGCGCGGTGGATGTCTGGCTGGCCGCCAATGCCGGCCGCGTCGCCCAGTTCAAGGGCGTGGTCGACCGCGCCCGCACGGCAACGACGCCGAACGCGGCGATGCTGGCGCAGATCGCGGGGCAAGCGCGGGTGTTGCTGGGGCGGTAATCTCTAACCCCTCTCCCGCTTGCGGGAGAGGGAGGGGCCCGCCGCGAAGCGGTGGGAGGGTGAGGGTCTTCTTTCTTCTTCTGTCCCGACACACGCCTGGAAGAAGAAAGAAGACCCTCACCCAACCCTCTCCCGCAAGCGGGAGAGGGCTAGAACGCAGTAGTCGTCTACGACTGCGGCTTCATACCTCAACCGCGACCTTCGCCCGCCGCCGC
>Ga0207640_10001284_pt1 | contig 13661 bp, 17 predicted proteins | sample KBSCornC42_FD_184300 | JGI IMG/M metagenome (GOLD analysis project Ga0207640, IMG submission 184300) | Corn rhizosphere microbial communities from Kellogg Biological Station, Michigan, USA - KBS Corn C4-2 (SPAdes) (version 2) | ecosystem: Host-associated > Plants > Roots > Rhizosphere > Soil ... | reverse complement strand
GGTTGTGTCGATGCGCTTCGGGACAATTTCCCCGCGGTCGCGCGGCTGCTCGGGGACGAGATGTTCGAAGCCATTGCCGCTGAACACGCCAGCCAATGTCCGCCTCGGCGGCCGGTCCTGGCCCTCTACGGCGCGCGCTTCTCCGATTGGCTGGAAGAACAGCCATGGGTTCGCGAGGTGCCGTACGTTCCCGACGTCGCGCGCATCGAGCGGCTGCACATCGAGGCTCTATTCGCCGCCGACGAGGAATCGCTACGTCTCGATGAGCTGCAAGGCCGTGAGGATTGGCTTGCGTTGCGCCTGGCGCTTCACCCAGCGGCGCGTTTCGACTGGCTGACCTCGCCCGCCCGGAGCATCTGGCAGTCACAGCGAGACGAGCTCGACGGCGAGCTCGAGTTCGACTGGCAGGCCGAAGGCGTCTTGCTGACTCGCCCCGGCCTCGAGGTCCAGCCGACCGCGCTCGATCGCGCCGGCCATCGCTTCCTCTTCGGAATCCGCCTCGGCGAAAGCGTCGGCGACGCCGCGATCGCCACCTCTTCACTCTACCCCGAGACCGACATCGGCTCGCTGTTCGCATCACTCGTCAACGCCGGCGCCTTTGCCGCTTCATCCCACAGGAGCTGACCATGACCGATACAACCGCCACTGCCGCCGCCCCAACATCCGCGTCCCTCAATTGGCGCGCACCGTTTCAGCTGCTCGCCAATGTCGGCGCGAGGTTGTTCCCACCCTCGCTACTGCTGCTCGTCGCGCGCCTCGGCGTCGCGGCCGTCTTCTTCATGTCCGGCCGGACCAAGATCGAGGACGGGACCTGGCTGACGCTGAGCGACGGCGCCTTCGAGCTGTTTCGCACCGATTATGCCTTGCCGTTCATCCCGCCGGTCCCGGCGACCTATGCGGCGACCACGGCGGAGCATCTGTTTCCGATCCTTCTCACGCTCGGACTGTTCACGCGCTTTTCCGCGTGCGGCCTGCTGGTGATGACCTCGGTAATCGAGATCTTCGTCTATCCCGACGCCTGGCCGACGCACCTCAGCTGGGCCGGCCTGCTGCTTCCGCTGATCGCGCTTGGGGGCGGCAAGCTCTCGCTCGACCGGCTGTTCAAGATTCCCTGACCGAATGAAGTTCCTCTGCGTTCTGGCGCATCCCGAGCCCGCCAGCTTCACCGCAAGCCTGGCGCGGCACGGGATGAAGGCGCTGGAGCAGGCCGGCCATTCGGTCGACCTTGTCGATCTCTACGCCATCGGCTTCGACCCGGTCAGCGACCGCCGCAATTTCGTGGCGGCCGCAAACCCCGACCGCTTCGATCAGCAGGATGAAGAGAGGCTAGCATCCGCGACCGGCAGCTTCTCACCGGAACTTCAGCTGGAGATGGACCGGCTCGCCGCCTGCGACGTGCTCATCCTTCAGTTCCCGATCTGGTGGCTGGGAATGCCGGCGATCATGAAAGGCTGGATCGACCGGGTGTTCGCCATCGGGCGAACATATGGCGGCGGCCGCTGGTTCGATCACGGGACGATGCGCGGCAAGCTCGCCATGCTTGCCGTGACGATCGGCGGCACCGAACAAGCCTATTCCGAACAAGGCGTCTACGGTCCCGCGCTAGATGTGCTGCGGCCCATCAACCACGGCATTCTCGGCTTCTGCGGCTTCGATGTCGTCGAGCCCTTCCTTGCCTACGCGCCCGCCCGGATAGGCCAGCAGGGACGCGACGAAATCTTTGCGGAATATGCCGGCCGGTTGCGCCACATTGACCGCGCGCCGCGCCTGCCGATGCTGCATTCCGACGACTACGAACATTTCGTTCTGAAGACCGCTCGCGGCGAAGCGACGCGCGCCGCCTAGGCCCGCGCCGCGCTTTGCCTTCCCGCTATGGCACAGATGCGGGAAGGGCATTGGAGGCAGGGCCGTCCGCCATGCGAAAAGAACCCTGCAAACAATCCAGTTGCAGGTGTCGAAATGGCCCAGAAGCACGCTTTCCAGATGATCGCCGAGATGAAGGAATTCGCCGGCTTCAGCGGCGCTGAGCAGCGCTATATCCGCCGTTCGCTCGACGTTGCGGCGCTGGGCATCGGTGCCGCGCAGCGCTGGGCTCGCCACGACGACGAGGAAACCGGCATCAACACGCAGGCGCGGCTGTATCGCACATTGCTTCCGCTGATCCGCGCAAGCATTCCCGATGACCTCGCCGTCGACGCCGCTGCGGAGGTCATGACTCCGCTCATCACTTTATCCGCATCCGATCTCGCCGAAGGCCGGCTGAGCAGCTTTGCCGCGTATCGCTTCCTGTACGAGCGCCTGCTTGGCCCCGGCGCGCGTCCGTGGCTGCCTAGCGCATTCCTCGCCGCGGCAGCGCTCCCGACGCTTCACCCGTCGCTTCGCAAATCCCTCCTCGGTTCGATCACCGCGGGCGACGTGACGGCAGCGGGTTGGTCGATCCACGAGCCGGCCTTCACACCCGAATGGGTCGAGAAGGTGCCGGTCACGGTTTCCTAGCGCTTCGTGACTCTGAACTAAATGCTGGTGAGCCCAGCTGGATTCGAACCAGCGACCTACTGATTAAAAGTCATTGGTACCAATGCCAACTAAGCGCACTTTTCCGGGATTTAGGCGAATTTCCACTTCGCTGTAAACGGACTGGATGGGTCTAAAGGGGCTGTTTGGGCCTGGAAAGTCGCACACTATCCGCACACTCGAATACTTTGAGCGGCACTTTTGCCAGAACCTTGGATCGGTCCGACAGGTTCGAAGGGCAACTGCTCTTTTTGCACACCCGATCTGCGTTTCCGGGGCAATCCTTGAAAGCCTTGAATTGCCAGACTAATGCGGCGGCGCGGTGGGCCGTTAGCTCAGTCGGTAGAGCAACTGACTTTCGGCGGAAGCCCAGGCAGGAAACTGCTTGGTGAACAGGTGTCAAACTCGGGGAACCCTTCCGCGTCGCGGCGATGGCAATCCCGAGCCAAGCCAGAGGAAACTCTGGAAGGTGTAGAGACTTGATGGCACCCACCTAAACCAGCGTCAGCTGGCATGGTGAAGGGAAAGTCCAGACTCCAAACGCCCTAGCGGGCGGCGGCGAAAGCCGTGGCGGGTATGTAATCAGTAGGTCGCTGGTTCAAATCCAGCACGGCTCACCAGCACTGCGTTGACGGGGTTCCGCCACGCATTCATCCCAAGTCCCCGCTGCTAATCTTATGCCGCGTTTCCGTGATCTGCTGCTTTATCTTGTCCAGTTCCTGTTGGAACTGGTCATAGGCTTGGATGAACGTGTTGCTGGATAGCTGAAAGGCCGCCTCATTCGGCGCGTCGGGTTTCATAGCATATGCCACGCTGCCGATGCTGTGCACACTACTCCCAAACGACATTGCCGTGGCTTCAATTGTAAGCGGATCGATGCCGACCAGCTTCAGGTCACCCAAGAACCGTTTTAGAGCGTCCGGGAAGGTTTGGGGAAATGCATTGAGGCGCGATAACGCCAATTCGGCTTTCTCCTGAACTCCTTGCGGACCTTCTGTTCGGAGTATTCCGGGCCAGATACGCAGGGCGCGTATCGGGGCGATGTAATCTTCGAAGTCGCCTTCGAGATAATCCAACGTTCCCAATAGCGATTGGCTGACTCGTTCGCGTTCAGCATTCGTGAGTTTAATTTGCTGCGGTGGGCGGTTTGACGCGCGGCCTACGGCTGCGGCCACGACAGCGCCATCTTGTCGCTCCTCGATGCGAGCAATTCGCTGCTCCAGCCTCGAAATTTCGCCCCCGTTGGAAGACCCACTGGGATTGGGAGCGATCCTCCTGACATATTCGAATAGCGCGTAATTTGCGCCCAAGATCGCAATCAACATCCAGCCCCACCAAGGCACAAGCACCCCGGTCATGCCCCAAAGCGCTGGCAACTTGGGAAAATCGAACTGATCGCAGAGAAACTGATACGCGCCAGCAGCTATCGGCAGACCGACGGCAATCCTGGAACGCCATGGACGAAGAATTTCTTTCCAAGATCCGATCGCCGGCTCACTCACGCGCGCTCACCTTCATGGGGCGGTTATCGGCACGAAGCGGACAGCAGTGTGCGAGTTTTCGCAACCGGAAAATGGCTGAAATCCGCACATTTTCCGCACACTGACTCCGAAAAAGGAGTCGCGCGATGCGTAAACAATTGAAATATATAGGCTTTTTGTTGGCCTTAAAAGTCAGTTGCTCTACCGACTGAGCTATGGGCCCACCGCGGCACCGCGGTTAGCCGCGCCACCCGCTGCGGGCAAGTCGGCCTTGTCGCCGCGCGCCGCTTCCGGCAGCACAGAGGCATGGATTTGCGCTCCCGGTTGCGATCGCGGCTCAAGGATGCGCGGAAACGTCGCGCTATCTGGGCTAGAGCCTTCGATTCAATCCGCCCGATTGCGACGGCTTCGGGACGCGGGCAGCTATGGACGCGGATGGCGCACGGTCGCGCGCTCCACCAAACCACGCCCTACACCGAAGAAGAGCGTTACCCGGAGCTGTTCGACTTGGCGGCACGGTTACGTCCAGACGCCCGGCGCATCCTGTCGTTTGGCTGCTCGACCGGGGAAGAGCTGGTGGCGCTCCGCCGCCGTTTCCCTGACGCGGTGATCGTCGGGGCGGAAATCAATCCGCGGAGCCGCCGCATGGCGACCCGCCGCTGCGCTGCCGATTCCGGCATCAGGGTTGTCCGGCCGAGCGCAATCGCGGGCTCCTTCGATCTCGTCTTCGCACTAGCGGTCCTTCAGCGCGAACCGCACACCATCGCTGAAATGGAGGTCGAAGACCTCTCCGTGCATTATCCGTTCGAACGTTTCGACGGAGCGGTTCGGGAGCTTGTCGGTGGCCTTCGGCGCGGAGGACTTCTTTGCGTCATTCACGCACATTATCCGATCGAAGTCGCCACTGCATTCGCTGACCTTGAACCAGTCCGTGATTCTCCCTTGATGCAAGAGCCACTATTTGGCCCCGACGGCCGGCGGCTGTCCGGGGCCGTTGCCCGAACGATTTTCCAGAACCGCGGTTAGCGGCCGAGGCGATAAGCGAGATGCCGTACGGCGAGGGGACCGATCCGCCACCCCGGCGCGATCACCGCGAGCGGCTGCAGGACGAAGCTTCGCTGCGCGAGCTGCGGATGGGGAACGGTCAGTCGCCGCGAACTGAACTCGCCGCCGCTCCACAGGATGATATCCAGGTCAAGGACGCGCGGGCCCCAGCGGCGGCCGGCCCGGCGTCCGAATTCGCGCTCGAGGGCCTTGAGCCGTCTCAGCATCTCGGGCGGATCAAGCTTGCTCTCGACCAGCGCAACGGCATTGGCAAAGTCGCGGCCCGCCCCGCCGTGAGCTCCGTTGAGGACGATCGGCGACGCATCGAACAGTGAGAAGTCCTGGTCGAGACGGGCGATAGCGGCCTCGACAACGCCTGTGGGCCGCCCGAAACGGCCGTGCGGCCGGTTCGATCCGATCGCGATCGCGTAGAGCTGCGTTGCGCCTGGCACGCCGGCTCGCCTAGGTCAGTGCAATGCAGTTCGCCAGTCCCGCCGATCTGTCACCGGTTCCCGAGGCCGAGGCGCCGCGCAACTGCCCCTTGTGCCCGCGGCTGGTGGCTTTTCGCGAGGAGCTTCGCGACGAACAGCCAAGCTGGTGGAATGCCCCGGTGCCGGCCTTCGGTGATCGCGATGCCTGGCTGGCAATCGTCGGCCTCGCTCCGGGAAAGCATGGGGCGAACCGGACGGGACGTCCCTTCACCGGGGATTATGCCGGTGAGTTGCTTTACGCGACCCTGTTGAAGTTCGGACTGGCCGAGGGAACGTACGGAGCCGATCCTTTGGACGGGCTCCGGATGAAAGGCTCGGTAATCCTGAACGCGGTCAAATGCCTGCCGCCGGCGAACAAGCCCGAACCTCGCGAAATTGCGACCTGCCGCCATTTCTTCGAAGAAGGACTGGCCAGCCTGCCGGGGGTCCGGGTGGTCGTCGCGCTTGGCCAGATCGCTCATGTCGCAGCTGCTCGCGCCCTTGGTCTCCCGCCGGCCTCAACCAAATTCGGCCATGGGGCCGAAAATGTCGCGCCGGACGGCCGCGTCCTCCTCTCGAGCTATCACTGCTCGCGTTACAACCAGAACACGAATCGCCTGAATGCGACGATGTTCGAGCGCGTGTTCGAGCGAGCAATGCAGTTAAGATGAGCCAGCGGGACACTTTCATGAGCCGCGTCCAGCTGGCACTGTTGATCATGCTGGCGGTGATCGTGGCGACAGTGCTGGTCGTGCGCACGTTGCCCGTTCAGCCATCCCATATTGTCGCCGCGCGAGTGATCCGCCTCGTTCCGATCGGTGCACGCTTTCCGAAAATGGCGGTTGTTGCGGAGACATCGAGCGGAATCACAGGGCAGACGACAGTGAACTGGTCAGATATTCCCTGTTCGGTGGGCGACACCATCGACGCTGTGCAGACGGGGGTAAGCCTGGTGCTCAAACCGGCGACTTGCCGGAAAGCGCTTCACCGATCTTCGACCAGCCGTCCGTAAAGCTCGGGACGCCGGTCGCGGAAGAAGCCGAACGCGGCTCGATGCTTCTTCGCTGCCGTGAGATCGAGCGTTGCCACGAGCACACCCGTTTCGTCCGCTCCGAACTCAGCGAGAATGTCGCCGCGCTCATCGCAGATGAAGCTGTGGCCGTAGAAGCGTTGACCATGCTCGGTTCCGATGCGGTTGGCGGCAACCACCGGCACCACGTTGGAGACTGCATGGCCGATCATCGCCCGACGCCATAGTCGCGAAGTGTCCAGGTCCGGGTCATGCGGCTCAGTGCCGATCGCGGTCGGGTAAAAGAGGATGTCGGCGCCCATCAGCATCAGCGCACGCGCGGTTTCCGGATACCACTGGTCCCAGCAGACGCCAACGCCGAGCGTCGTCTTGTGCGGACCGTTCCACACCTTGAAGCCGGTGTTGCCCGGCCGGAAGTAGAACTTCTCCTCATAACCTGGACCATCGGGAATGTGGCTCTTGCGATAGACGCCCGCGACTCTTCCGTCGGGTCCGATCATCGCCAGGCTGTTGTAATGGTGCGGCCCGTCAAGCTCGAAGAAGCTGGTCGGGATCCAGATCTTGAGCTCTTCGGCAAGCGATTGCATCGCGAGCACCGATGGATGTTCCGCGGTCGGCTTTGCGGTGGCGAACAGGCTCTCGTCCTCGACCCGGCAGAAATAGGGTCCTTCGAAAAGTTCGGGCGGAAGGACGACCTCCGCGCCCTTGCCGGCCGCATCGCGCACGAGGTCGCTCACGGCACGGATGTTCGCCTCCGTGTCGTCTGTGAAGGCCAGCTGCAGCGCAGCGACGGTGATCTTGCTCATGCCGGGACCTGTTGGGAAATGCAGTGGAAGCTGCCGCCTCCGGTCAGGATGTGGTCGGCGCGAAGGCCGATTGCAACGCGGTCCGGGAACAATGCCCGGACCACGTCCACCGCGGCCCGGTCCATCGGCACTCCATACTGCGGCACCACCACCGCCGCATTTCCGATATAGAAGTTCATGTAGCTCGCCGGCACCACGTCCCCGTCCTCGTCAATGACGCGCCCGGGAGAGGGCAGGGTAACAATGTCGAGATGGGCTTCCCCGAGGCGGCGCGCGGCGTCCTTGTAAATCGCCTCGTTTGGATCATCCTTGGCGCAAGTCGGAATGGCAACACGGCCCGGCGCAACGAAGCGCGCAAGATTATCGACATGCCCATCGGTATGGTCGTTCATCAATCCCGAGCCGAACCAGACGACGCGCTCGAATCCGAGATCGTCGAGTAAACGCCGCTCGGTTTCCTCGCGACTCAGGTTGTTGCGGTTCGGGTTTAGTAGACATTGTTCGGTCGTCAGGACGGTGCCGGAGCCGTCGCCGTCGATTGCTCCACCTTCCAGAACCCAATCGGCCTTGGCGAAGGGCATGGTAGCCCGTCGCGCAAGGCGCTCGCCAATGTCCTGATCGCCGTCGAGGTCATACTTGCCGCCCCAGCCGTTGAAGCCGAAGCCCTGCGCCCGACGGTCTTTCCCTGATCCAAGCACGATTGGTCCGGTATCCCTCAGCCAGATGTCGCCGAAGGGTTCGACAATCACCTCGGCGAAAGGTGCCAGCTTCCGCGCACTCTCGGCGGCACCATCATGAGCCGCCACAAGCCAGACCTTTTCCCCACGCCCGACCGCATGCACAGCCTCGGCGAACGCCGCCACTTCGCGCTCGGCAGGCTTCAGGTCTCCCAGCCACAATTCCGGGTCGCTGGGAAAGCCGATCCAGACCGCTTCGTGCGGCGCCCATTCGGGGAGGGGAGGACGAGTCATAGCTTGGCGCGCCTATCAACAAAAAGGGCGACCCGCGAGGGCCGCCCCAATTGATCCGCTAGAGGCTCGCCTAGCGCGAATAGAACTCGATCACGAGGTTCGGCTCCATCCGCACCGGATAGGGCACTTCGTCGAGCTTCGGCACACGAGTGAAGCTGACCTTCGACGTGCCGTCGGGCGCGACGTAATCGGGGATATCGCGCTCGGCGAGGCTCTGCGCCTCGATCACCAGCGCCATCTCCTGCGCCTTCGAGCCAAGCTCAATTACATCGCCGACATTCACGCGGCGGCTGGCAATGTTGCACTTCACGCCGTTGACGCGGACGTGACCGTGGCTGACCAGCTGGCGGGCCGCCCAGATCGTAGGCGCGAACTTGGCGCGGTAGACGACCATGTCGAGCCTGCGCTCGAGCAGGCCGATGAGGTTCTGCGAGGCGTCGCCCTTCATGCTGATCGCGTCGGAATAGTTCCGCTTGAACTGCTTCTCGGTGATGTCGCCGTAATAGCCCTTCAGCTTCTGCTTGGCGCGGAGCTGGATGCCATAGTCGCTTAGCTTGCCTTTACGGCGCTGGCCGTGCTGGCCGGGGCCGTACTCGCGGCGGTTCACCGGGCTCTTCGGACGTCCGAAGACATTCTCGCCCATACGGCGGTCGAGCTTGTATTTGGCGCTGGTGCGCTTCGTCACGCTTCATTCTCCAATTTGCTTGTCACGGCACCCGGACGCACCGCCTAGAATAGCTCCAGACGCGATCACCGCTTCACCGGGCATGCGGGATCAATTGCGAGCGGCGCGCCTAGCCGAAGGAGGCTAGAGGGTCAACCGTTGCATAGACCCACGAAAACTAGTTGGAGCCGCCCGGGCTGCCGGAGCCGCTCTGCTGTGGCATCGGCCCTTTATTGGATAAGCTGCTCGACACGCCCGGGCCAAGGTCGAGATCGCCGTTGGCGTCCCGGCACACTCGACGCTTCGAACGGCTGCCCGTGACCTCGATATATTCGCAGATCTGTGGAGGCTTCTGCTTTTTCGCGACCTGAACCGGTGCGGCAGGTGCCGGTGCTGCGGGCGCCTGCTCAGCGGCGGCGGGCGCTCGGGCCATCATCATCGCTGCGAGAATCATCAAGGACATCAACTTCTCCTGGGAATCGTCGGCGGCAGAAAGCCGAGAAATTTCAAGGGGTCAACAGCCATTAGACAAATGTCATCGTTGCCGCGGGGCATTGACCAATGAACGGATTATCCCGCGGACCGCCTTGACCTCGCGTGACGACCAGCTGGTCTTGGTGAAGATAGTCCGGAGCGTGTTCTTGGTCGCCTCGGTGCGTGAGGGCGGATGGAAATAGCCTTTGGCATCAAGCTCATTGTTGATCTGAGCAATCAGCCCTTCCAGCTCTCCATGCGGCGCCGGCGGCTCAAGCTCCTTCGCCGTCGGCTGCGCGAGGTCAGCGCGCTTCGACCATTCGTAGGAGAGCAGAATGACGGCCTGCGCGAGGTTCAGCGACGCGAACTCAGGGTTGATCGGGACGGTAACGATCGCGTCCGCCAGCGCGACCTCTTCAGTCTCCAGGCCGGAGCGCTCCGGCCCGAACAGGATCGCGCTGCGGTTGGGCGAAGCGGCAATGCGATCCGCCATTTCCTCCGGCCCCACGACCGGCATGACGAGGTCTCGTCGCCGGACCGTTGAGGCGAAGACGTGACTGCAGTCCGCGATGGCTTCCTGGGTACTGGCGAAAACCTCGGCCTGCTCCAGCACGATATCCGCGCCGCTCGCCGCCGGGCCGGCTTCGGGGTTGGGCCATCCGTCACGCGGCGCCACCAGCCGCAATTCGATCAGGCCGAAGTTCAGCATCGCCCGCGCCGCCTTGCCGATATTCTGTCCGAGCTGCGGGCGGACGAGAACGATGACTGGCTTGGCGGTCACAGTAATTTGTCGTGGCCGGGCGGCGGCGTCGCTTCCTTTTCCACCCGTTCGGCAATTTCGGCGAAGTCGCCGGGATCGCTGAAGTCCTTGTAAATGCTCGCGAACCGAATGTAGGCGACATGGTCGAGCGCTTTGAGGCCGGCCATCACCGCTTCTCCGATCTTCGCCGACCGGACTTCGTCGCCTAACGTCTCCATCTGACGCTGGATGCCGCTGACGAGCCGGTCGATCTTGGAAGCCTCGATGTCGCGCTTGCGGCAGGCGTGCCCAATCGCACGGGCAAGCTTGTCACGATCGAACGGCTCGCGCTTGCCGTCCTTCTTGACGACGGTGAGATCGCGTAGCTGGACTCGCTCGAAGGTCGTGAAGCGAGCCCCGCAAGCCTCACACTGGCGGCGGCGACGGATGGCGGCGCCATCCTCGCTTGGCCGGCTGTCCTTAACCTGGCTGTCTTCGTGCGCACAGAACGGGCAGCGCATTCCTTATCCCTGGTAGATCGGAAAGCGCGCGCATAGATCGCGCACGCGCTCGTTCACCGCGCGCTCGACCTCGGCGTTGTTCTCCGGCCCGTTTTTCGCGAGGCCGTCGAGAACATGTGCGACCATGTCCGCGATGTCGCGGAATTCCGCTTGGCCGAAGCCCCGTGTGGTGCCTGCCGGAGAGCCGACGCGGATGCCGCTGGTCTTGACCGGCGGCAGCGGGTCGAACGGTACGCCGTTCTTGTTGCAGGTGATGCCGGCATGCTCGAGGCTTTCGTCGGCGTCCTTGCCGGTGAGGCCAAGCGGCCGAAGGTCGACCAGCGCGAGGTGCGTGTCGGTCCCACCCGCCACAAGGTCCGCGCCGCGTTCCTTCAGCCGGTTAGCCAACGTCTGCGCGTTGGCGATTACCGCTTTCGCATAATCCTTGAACTCCGGCTGGAGCGCTTCGCCGAACGCCACGGCCTTTGCCGCGATCACATGCATCAACGGGCCGCCTTGAAGGCCGGGGAACACCGCCGAATTGATCTTCTTGGCGATGCCCTCGTCGTCGGTCAGGACCATTCCGCCCCGCGGCCCTCGAAGCGTCTTGTGCGTCGTCGTCGTGACGACATGCGCGTGTCCGAACGGCGTTGGATGCTCGCCCGCAGCAACCAGCCCGGCGAAATGAGCCATGTCGACCAGGAACAGGGCGTCCACCTCGTCGCAGACTTGCCGGAAACGCGCAAAATCAAAGTGCCGGGGGTATGCAGATCCGCCGGCTATAATCAGCTTCGGCCGATGCTCTTTCGCAAGCCGCTCGACCTCGTCGAAATCCACGAGATGGTCGTCCTGCCGAACGCCATACTGTACCGCGTTGAACCATTTGCCGGACTGTGCGGGGGGTGCGCCGTGGGTCAGGTGCCCGCCCGCCGCGAGGCTCAACCCCATGATCGTGTCGCCGGGCTTGAGCAGCGCCATCATCACGGCGCCGTTCGCTTGTGCGCCTGAATGAGGCTGAACGTTGGCGAACCGGCACCCGAACAGCTTCTTCGCCCGCTCGATCGCGAGGGTTTCGACCGCGTCCGACGGAGCGCAGCCCTGATAGTAACGGCGACCCGGGTAGCCCTCGGCATATTTGTTGGTGAGGACTGACCCTTGCGCCTCCAGCACTGCCTTGCTGACGATATTCTCCGAGGCGATCAGCTCGATCTGGGTCTGCTCGCGCTTGAGCTCGGCCCGGATCGCATCCTCCACCGCCGGATCATTTTGCGAAAGCGTGCTCGTGAAGAAGCCTTGCGGGACGCGGTAGCTGACGGGGCGTTCGATATCGGCGGCAGTGGCCATCAGTGGGTTTCCTGCAGGAGCTGGGAAAGTTGGTCGACGCGGCGCTGGTGGCGGCCGCCTTCGAAGTCGGTTTCGAGGAACGCCTGAACGCACGCGATCGCCATTTCAGGGCCAATCAGCCGAGCGCCAAGCGCGATCGCGTTGGCATCGTTGTGCTTCCGGGAGAGCGTCGCCGACAGCGGCTCGGAAACCTGGGCACAGCGGCACGCTGGATTGCGATTCGCTGCGATCGCCACTCCGATGCCCGATCCGCAGACCGTGATTCCCCGCTCGGCGCGGCCATCCGCCAGAGCATCCGCCAGCATCGCTCCATATTTCGGATAGTCGACGCTCTCATGGCTGTTCGTGCCGAGGTCGAGCACGTCATGACCCTGCTCGCGAAGCCAGCCGGCGATCAAGTCCTTGAGGTCGACGCCGGCATGGTCGGCGGAAACGGCGATGCGCATGATTGATGACTAAGGCAGGTCGCTGGGATTCGCCAGTGTCACGCGGGCTTTGGTGATCCGCCTTCGAGCTGCGCCAGCCGCGCGGCCATTTCGTCCAGCCGCTGCTGCATCATGTTCTCGCGTGAATAATGACTCCGGGAGACTCGCAAGGCCTCGGCCAGAGGCGGAATCATTTCATGCACGGCCTCGAGCTCGAGCCGGTTGTAGCGATTGCCGTCTGACCTTCGTCCCAGCAGCAGGCTGCCGACCGAGCTTTCGTCATCAGCAAGAGTCAGTCGCTCGATCAGCCGGGGATCGTCGGCTGACGTCACGTCACGCGCTGCAATGAGCTCACGGCTCATTGCCGTGTCCAGGACGATGGCGGAAACGGTCGGGTGGATTGCCTGGTCGATGATCGCGAGTGCGCGGGTTGCGACTTCCGCGGGGGGCTCGGTCAGGCCCCAGCTTTTGAGGCGCCGAGCGGCTTCGTGGATACGTTCGACCGGGCTGCCGAAGCGCCGCCGCGTCCATCCGAGCACAACCGACTGGGTTGGCGCGAACACGCCTGCCGCGATGACGGCGCTGACCGCGGTCGCACCCGCCTGGCTCTCGCGTCCAAGGACCTGCTCGACGATCAGCTTCACTAGGTCGGAACTCGCCGCCCAGACGATTCCGACGACAAGGGTGACGACGGCATACGCCGCGGAGCGGGTGATCACCGTGTCCGCTTCCCAGAGTCGGAAGCGCGTGATCGCGATGAGCAGGCCGAGCGGGATGATAGCCATGCCGAAGCTGAACATCAGCAGGATTATCGTATTGACTATCGGGCTCTGCTGACTGCCGCTCTCAGGCTGGAGGCTGAGAAGGACAAAAGCCAGGAGTACGAGCAGAAGCCCGGCAGCAAAACCGAATGCCGCCCACTTGATCTGCTGCCGCTCGATTCCGGGCTGGTGTCGCCGATAGCGCCGGACCTGTCCCACGAGCATTGCGAGCAGTGCGCCAATGCCGACCAGGACCTGGACGTTCGCATCGACGTTGGGAAGCGATACGAAGACCGCAAGCGGGATCCGTCAGCGCGCTGGGCCGACGTGGACCCGGCGGCATTCGCCATGGCGCTGGTGAACGAATATCCCCCCGGCGCGCCGATCGGATGGCACCGCGACGCGCCGCAATACGAGATGGTCGCCGGCATCTCGCTG
>Ga0207640_10001282_pt1 | contig 13662 bp, 12 predicted proteins | sample KBSCornC42_FD_184300 | JGI IMG/M metagenome (GOLD analysis project Ga0207640, IMG submission 184300) | Corn rhizosphere microbial communities from Kellogg Biological Station, Michigan, USA - KBS Corn C4-2 (SPAdes) (version 2) | ecosystem: Host-associated > Plants > Roots > Rhizosphere > Soil ... | reverse complement strand
CGGGAGTGAAGGGAATCGCCGTCGTCCCATTCTCCGCCGCCGATGTCGTCCGGCACCCGCTGGTCGGGCGCATCGTCGAAGCTTATGAGGGCCCGAGGGCCTGATCCATGATGCTCGACATCGCCATCGAAGCCGATCCGGACTGGGACAGTAGCAGTCGCTGGGAAACCCTCGTCCGAAGCGCCGCCGAAGCCGCGGTCGCCGAAAGCGCCTTTCCGCAGCTGACGCAATCGGAGCGACCGATCGAGCTCTCGATCCGCCTGACCAGCGACAGCGAAGTCAAGGCGCTGAATGCCCGCTGGCGCGGCAAGGACAAGCCCACCAACGTCCTCTCCTTTCCGCAATGCGAGGCTGACGAGCTCGATCACATTCTCCCCGTGGGCCCCGAGCTAATGCTCGGCGACATCGTCCTTGCCCGCGGTGTTTGCGAGCGCGAAGCGGAAGAGAAAGGCGTCACTCTCGAAGAGCATGCGACTCACCTCCTCGTGCACGGAACTCTCCACCTGCTCGGCTACGATCACCTGGACGACGGTTCGGCCGAGGATATGGAAAACCGCGAAGTCCGCGCTCTGGCGCGGCTCGGGATTTCCGACCCGTATGGGCTCGACGACTGATGGCGACCCGGAGCGACGACAGCGGCTCCCGATTATGGCGCGGAATGCGCGCTTTGCTGTTCGGTGACGACGGCGAGACGACACTTCGCGAGGAAATCGAGGAGGCAATCGACGAGGCCGAGGAATCGCCGCAGGTCGCGGGCGATCTGTCTCCGCACGAGCGGCAGATGCTCCGCAACCTGCTTCACTTCGGCGACGAGACCGCAGGCGATATCTGCGTCACTCGCGGCGACATAATCGCCGTGCCATCGACGATCGGCTTCGAGGAGCTGATCCGGGCCTTCGCCGAGGCAGAGCACAGCCGCCTCCCCGTCTATGGCGAGAGCCTCGACGAGATCCTGGGCATGATTCACATCAAGGACGTGTTCGTCGCCAACGTCGACCGCAACCGCGACCGCTCAATCGAAGGGCTGATGCGGACTCCGCTGTTCGTCCCGGAATCGATGGGCATGATCGACCTTCTCGCGCGGATGCGAGCGGAACGTACCCACCTCGCCATCGTCATCGACGAGTTTGGTGGCACCGAGGGGCTCGTAACAATCGAGGACGTGGTCGAGGAGATCGTCGGCGACATCGAGGATGAACATGACGTCGAGGAAGCGGGCCTGCTGGTCCGCCTCGACGAGACCACCTGGGATGCGGACGCGCGAGTCGAGCTGGAGGAGCTCGCCGAAACCGTAGACCCGCGCCTCACGTGGGAAGAAGATGAGGTGGATACGCTGGGCGGGCTGGTGTTCCTCCTTGCCGGTCACATCCCTGCCAGGGGCGAGAGTGTGACCCACCCCTCCGGCTGGGTGATGGAGGCATTGGATTCCGATCCGAAGAAGATCCTCCGCGTCCGCCTGCACGCGCCGGAGAGCGCGTCGGAAAGCGACTAATCTTTCGCGAACAGATTCTCCGGCTTCGCCATTGCTTTGAATTCGAGCGCGTTCCCGGCGGGATCAAGAAAGAACATCGTTGCCTGCTCTCCGGCTTGGCCCTCAAACCGGATCGTCGGCGAAATCACGAATTCGAGCCCGGCGCCTTCCAGCCGCTTCGCAAGCGACTTCCACTCTTCCATCGGCAGCACGATCCCGAAATGCGGGACCGGCACGTTGTCCCCGTCCACTTCATTACTTGCCCGCCGCCGGACGATGTCGCGCGCGAGATGGGCGACGATCTGGTGGCCATAGAGATTGAAGTCCACCCACTCGTCCGCACTCCGGCCTTCCGAGCACCCGAGCAATCCGCCGTAGAATGCTCGCGCGGCAGCGAGATCATCGACCGGAAAGGCGAGATGGAAGGGAGACACGCTCATTCCCCGCTCGTGCTCCGCGGCGGCCCGACTGTCCAGACTTCCGTTCCGCCTGCGATTTCGGCTAGCGCGCGCCAAGGGAGAAGCATCTGTCTGAAGTCACTGCCTTGAAGTCTGCAACCGACACCGCTCTGACCCGCTGGGCGCCGGCAGTTGCGCTTGTGACGGGCGCCATTTCGGCCTTTGCCTTCCAGCCGGCCGATCTCTGGCCGCTGATGCCGATTGCGTTCGCGCTGCTGCTGGAGCTGCTGTGGCGGACGAAGACCCTCTCGCGGGCGCTTCTCACCGGCTATCTCTTCGGCCTGGGACAGTTCGTCGTCGGCCTCAACTGGATCGCGACGGCTTTCACCTATCAGGCGGCGATGCCGGCATGGCTCGGCTGGGTCGCGGTCGTGCTGCTCTCCATCTACCTTGCTGTCTATCCGGCGCTTGCAGCAGGGGTGGCATGGCGATTCAAGTCCTGCTGGCGATCAGCCCTGGTCCTAGCGCTCGCCGGAGCCTGGGCAATCACCGAGTGGCTTCGCGCCGGAGTCTTCACCGGCTTCGCCTGGAATCCCGTCGCTGTAACGCTAGTTCCAACGCCGCTGATCACCGTGAGCGCCTTGATCGGGACCTACGGACTTTCGGCGCTGGCTGTTCTGTTCGGCGGCGCGATCTGGCTACTGCTCGAACGCAAATGGCTTCCCGCGGCGATCATCGCTGCGGCGGCCGCGCTTCTCTGGCTGATCCCTCCGCCCAGTCTGGTTACGAACGCTGCTCCGCCCAAGCCGATTCGAGTCGTTCAGCCAAACATCGGCCAGGAGGTGAAATGGCGCCCAGAATTCGCGGAGCAGGCCGCGGAACGGCTGGCCCAGCTTTCCGTCCAGCCGGCAGGACAACGCCCCCGCCTTTTGTTCTGGCCGGAGGCTGCCGTGACCGAGCCACTGGAGGACAATCGCCCTGGTATTTTCGCTGCAGAGACAGCCTTCCAACGGCAACGGGCGGCTACCGTCCTTCAACCCGGAGAGTTCCTTCTGACCGGCGGCATCGCCGTGCTTTCCAGAGACGGGATATCGATCTCCACGGCGACGAATAGTGTGTTCGTGCTCGCGCCTGGCGGGGCCGTCGTCGGCCGCTACGACAAATCGCACCTTGTGCCTTACGGCGAATATCTGCCGATGCGGCCGCTGCTCTCTGCCCTTGGCCTGTCGCGGCTTGCACCCGGCGATGCCGATTTCGGTTCCGGCCCCGGTCCGCAGACCATCAGCCTCCCCGGCTGGGGCAAGATCGGTTTCCAGATCTGTTACGAAATCATCTTCTCCGGCCATGTGATCGACGAGCGCAACCGGCCCGATTTCCTCTTCAATCCCTCCAACGACGCCTGGTTCGGCCGCTGGGGCCCGCCGCAGCACCTCGCACAGGCGCGCCTCCGCGCCGCCGAGGAAGGCATTCCGATCATCCGCTCGACGCCCACCGGGATTAGCGCGATCGTCGACGCCCGAGGGCATATCGTGCAGTCGCTTCCGTGGCGCACGGCAGGCGTAATCGACAGCACCGTTCCGCCTGCCACTATAGCTCCCACATTCTTTGCCCGCTTCGGCAACCTCATCCCGTTGCTGCTCGCATTTCTCCTTATCGCGGGCGGCATTGCGCTCGGGCGAAGCGAACGCTATCGGCGCATATAAAGAATTCCTTATATCTCAACCGGCACTCGCCCTCGCGGAAGGATAAATTCCGAACAATGCGCAGCAATTACCTCTTCACCTCCGAATCCGTTTCCGAAGGCCATCCCGACAAGGTCGCCGACCAGATCAGCGACGCGGTCGTCGATCTTCTCTTGTCGAAGGACCCGGAAGCGCGGGTCGCCTGCGAGACGATGACCACCACCAATCGGGTGGTGCTCGCCGGCGAGATTCGCTGCAAGCCGATCTACGACGAAGAGCGCTGGCCGGAGCATGGCGGCTGGGCGCCGGGTGCCCGCGACGAGATCGAAGAGGTCGTCCGTGGAACCGTGAAGCGCATCGGCTATGAGCAGGCCGGTTTCCACTGGGCCAATCTTGAATTCGCCAATCATTTGCATGGCCAGTCCGCGCATATCGCGCAAGGCGTCGACGCCGCCGGCAACAAGGATGAGGGTGCGGGCGACCAGGGAATCATGTTCGGCTTCGCCTGCGACGAAACGCCCGACCTCATGCCGGCCACGCTCGATTACAGCCATAAGATCCTGCTGCAGATGGCGACCGACCGCCACTCCGGCGCGGCGCCGTTCCTAGAGCCTGACGCGAAGAGCCAGGTCACCCTTCGCTTCGAGGACGGAAAGCCAGTCGAAGCGACCGCCATCGTCGTTTCGACCCAGCACAAGTCGGGATACGACCATGGCGAAAAGGAGCAGGAACTCCATGCCTATGTAAAGGACGTCGTTCGCCGCGTTATGCCTAATGAGCTTCTAACCGGCCGCACCGCCTATCACATCAACCCGACCGGCTCGTTCGAGATCGGCGGCCCGGACGGCGACGCCGGACTCACCGGTCGCAAGATCATAGTCGACACCTACGGGGGCGCCGCACCGCATGGCGGTGGTGCCTTCTCGGGCAAGGATCCGACCAAGGTCGATCGCTCGGCCGCTTACGTCGCGCGTTTCCTCGCCAAGAATATCGTCGCCGCCGGGCTTGCCCGCCGCTGCACGATCCAGCTCGCCTACGCGATCGGCGTGTCGGAGCCTCTGTCGCTCTATGTGGATACGCACGGCACCGGAACCGTCGACGACAGCGCGCTCGAGCAGGCGATCGGAAAGATCGGCAGTCTGGGCGGCCTCACGCCGCGCGGAATCCGCACTCGGCTCCAGCTCAACCGGCCGATCTACGAGCCGACCGCTGCTTACGGTCACTTCGGCCGCGAGGCGGAGGACGGCTTTTTCCCGTGGGAACGAACAGACCTCGTCGAGGAACTACATTCGGCCCTTCGGTAGGTTTTCGCCCTTCTGCGTCGCCGCGTTGGGACCTACCGAGCTGCTTCTCGATGCAGTCTCGATCCTTTCGTGAAGCGGCCTGTGGACGAACGGTACGAGCACGCCCAGCGTCGTACCCCATGCGAGCATCGATAGGACAACGCCGATTGCCGCTGCCCCCGCCGGGGCTTGTCCGCCACTGATCAGCGGCAGGACCATCGCCGCGCCTGCGGCCCATAACGCAAATCCGAAGCCCATCCCAAAGATCCATCCGCCATGCACATTATTGGCGGCGCGCCCGAAGACGCGTGCGTAAATTGCTCCCGCGATGGCCATGGCCACCCACCCGACTCCCAACGTTGCCCAGATCGACAGGTGGAGGACCAAGGCTTCCACTCGGAGCGATCCAAGCGCTCGAAGGATAGCGATCGCGGGAGCCGTCGCAATGACCCCGGAAATAGCGCCGGCGAGGAACGGCCGCTGCGTCGGACCGGGCGCGTAGCCGTGAACGCTGAGGAAGCTCGCCATCAGCGCATCAGCTCCTTCAGCGCCTTGCACTCACGATAGTTGGGCTGGTCGCAATACATGTCGATCAGATGCTTGTAGGAAAGGCCCACCTCGCGTGGATCGCGATTGAGATCGAACAATCCGACTGGAAACACCACGCCGAGCGCCTCTCGTAACCCGATGTTCCAATCGATCTGGTCGGTCAGGCTGTACCAGGTGAAGCCGACCAGCGGCACGCCGTTCTGTCGCGCCAACTGAATATTGTGCCACTGCCGCCACAGCCAGCGCGACCCTTCGGATGCATCGGTTTGGTTGGTCTCGGTGTGCATCATCGTCAGCTTGTACCGGTCGTAATACTGCATCGCGATCGTGTACCAGCCGAACAGTTCGCCGAGTGATCGCGGACACCCTTCCCGGTCGATCAAATGCTCGGTCCATTCGTAATAATCGACGCCGAGGATCGACCGGCGCGGCACCTTGCGACTGCGAAACCGGTTGAACGCTTCGTCCGTCACGTCATGTTCGCGCAAATAGCCGCGCATGCGGTCGCTCACTTCATGCGCGTAGATCAGGTCGAGCGGAAGGAACCGCCGCTCGTTCTCGAACTCCGCAGCGCTTTCCACGTCAGGATCGGGACAACAAGGCTGCGAGAATTCGCTGCTTTCGCTGTTGACGAAAATCGCGTCCGGCCGCCGCCCCAGGATTGCGTCGGTCATTCCGACGCTCGCCGACGCGAGGTTGAAGACGGCGTTGACGAAGGCGCTCTCGTCACTCCGCTGCTCGTTCCATTCGCCGTCGAGCGCGCTCTTCCTGGCACAGACGTACATCTCGTTGACCGGCGTATAGAACCGGACCCACGGATAACGCTCGGCGAAGGCCGCTGCATATTCCGGCAAAGCTTTGGCAACCTCCTCGTTCTGGAAATTGCCGAGCCAGTCGGGCGCTCCGAAATGGCAGAGATCGACGATTGGCTCCGGGCCGCACTCCTTCAGGTCCGCCATCGGTTCATCGATCAGCGACCAGTCGTATTGCCCAACGCCCTGGAAGACCATGTGCAGCGGCGGACCATAGCGAATGTGCGTGACCCCGATCTCACGCGCCAGTTCGAAATCCTCGGCCCAGCGCTTGTAATGGCCGCATGATTCCATCTCATCCCGGCGCCAGCGGCCATTGTCGATCGTCGGATAGCTGCATTCGATTCCCGTCGCGAACATGAAGCCGCCGTCCCGCCGCCGCTCGACTGGACGCCGAGGCCGGACTGACTTTTTCTTCGCTACGCTCGGCCGTGAGCCAGCCTTATAACCGACCGGCCGCGTGTAGAGGCTTCCAAGCACCAGCCCGTAAACGGCATGGCTGAGCAGGATCCCGCTGATTTCTCGAACGCCAATGGTTCCGAGCAGCATCGGTGCGCTGACCCGGATCATATCCTGATCCATCTGCATCAGAGTCAGCTGCGGGTGGACGATGAACAGGGCAAGCACGGCTGGGACTGCGGCAAAGGCTAGGCCCTGGAGTGGCGGCGGCAGCTTCAGTCGCGACCAAAAGAAATAGGCGTAGAACAACGCCCACATCACTCCGACGAAAGCATGTGCGCCGAGTCCGACAGCCCAGCCGAGCAGGTGCGAATGGTGGAAAACCACCGCTTCCAACTCCTCTACCAAGTCGAAGACCGGCAGACCCGCAATCGCGAACCCGCGAAGCGCCACCTCCATCGCAGCGGCTCCGGCAACGCCCGCGATTACGGCCTTCCTGAAGTCGACGACCCGGATCAAGGTTTGGCGGGCGTCACCGCATTAGCGGTCGGTTACGCCGATCCCGTGTCTGAAGACGAGCTCGCCGCCTTTCCAGCCGCTGAAGAGCAGGATCAGCACCGTCGCCCCGGAAAGATAGACGCCGATGCTGCCGATCGCCGAATCGCTGTTGTAGCGAACGATGAAGTTGACGATCTCGAGCACTACCGCGGTCACATTCGCGAGCATGTGCTGGAGAGCGTCGCTCATGCTCCGGATGCGGTCGCTGCCCATGAAATCGGTGAGGCCTGCAACAGCCGCCAATGCCCCCATCACCAGCCCGGCTCCGAGCAGCCAGCGAGAGGCCGTCGCCCAGCCTGGATTGTGGTTGTTGAGGAAAACGATGTCCACGATCAGGGTGAGGACGAAACACACGATCGGGAACGGAACCAACATCGGGTGGATCGGATGACCGCCGACCTTGGCGGTGCTTTGTGGGTGCGCGTGAGTCACGTCGTCGCCGTTCATGACTGTCTCCCGTTAGCTGCCCGCAATCCGGCGGGCGTTCATTGGACGCTCGCCCGCGCTTGAAAGTTCCCGTTTACAGCGGAGGGATTTGCGGCGAACTAGCATCCGTCGTGATCCAGCGCCGAATGAGGAGTTTCGCCGAGCCGTGCCGCATCACGATGATCCCTATTAGATGAGCACAACGGCGAGTGTGCCAAGCCACGGCATCGCATTTCGCGATGCGGTGAAGGTGTGGGCGCGTGTGGCTGTGCTCTCGTTCGGCGGCCCCGCTGGCCAGATCGCCGTGATGCACCGAATCCTCGTGGATGAGAAAAGATGGATCGGTGAGGAGAGATTCCTCCACGCACTCAATTACTGCATGCTGCTCCCAGGGCCCGAGGCTCAGCAGCTCGCAATCTATATCGGCTGGCTTCTGCACAAGATCCGCGGTGGTCTTGTGGCGGGCACGCTTTTCGTCCTGCCGGGCTTCATCTCCATTCTGGCACTCAGCTACATCTACGTCCTACTTGGGCAGGTGCGGCTAATCGAAGGGCTGTTCTTCGGATTGAAATCGGCCGTTCTGGCCATCGTGCTCCAGGCGGTCGTGCGTGTCGGCTCTCGGGCGCTGAAGAACAATGTACTTCGCGGGCTGGCAGCTGCCGCCTTCCTCGCAATTTTCTTCCTGCGCGTGCCCTTCCCCTTCATCGTCGTCGCTGCCGGCTTGATAGGTTTTGGAGCGACCCGCGCGGGACTAAGCGCATTTCGCGGGAGCGCCGGGCATGGCTCCAACGCGAAGACGAAGGTGCATGACAGCGACAGCGCTCTAGGAGAGGCGCTTCCCGAACACGCTAAGCCAAATGCCCGCTGGTCGATCCAGACTTCCGCGGTGTTGCTGGTGCTGTGGCTTGCTCCCGTTGCCATTCTGTTGGCCGTTGCGGGGCCTGCAAACGTCTTCAGCCGCATCGCGGTTTTCCTCAGTGAGATGGCGGTGGTCACCTTCGGCGGCGCCTACGCAGTCTTGGCTTACGTCGCGCAGCAGGCTGTGCAATCCTATCACTGGCTGAGCCCACGAGAGATGCTCGACGGCCTTGGACTGGCGGAGACCACGCCAGGCCCGCTGATCATGGTCACGCAATTCGTCGGCTTTCTCGGCGCATATCGCGGTGCGGGCATATTGAACCCGCTCCTCGCTGCCACTTTGGGCGCGGTGCTCACCACCTGGGTCACCTTCGTGCCCTGCTTCCTGTGGATCTTCCTCGGCGCACCATTCATCGAACGACTGCGCGGCAATCAGGCGGTCTCTGGAGCCCTCGCCGGGATCACGGCGGCGGTTGTCGGCGTGATCCTCAATCTCGCAGTGTGGTTCGCGCTGCACGCCCTGTTTGCGAAAGTCGTGGAACGGCCGTTGCCGGTCGGCGTGCTTGAAATACCCGAATGGGCGACAATGAATCTGCCCGCAATTCTTCTGACCGTCGCCGCGGCTCTGGCCATCTTTCGTTTTCGAGTGAGCATGCTCGCAACCCTCGGCGGCTGCGGAGCGATTGGGATTGTGCTTCGCCTCGCTGGGATCGCCTGATCCACACTCTCGACGCACCTGAATCAGGCCGGTAGGCGCGGCGACGATGACAGTACACAAGGAAGGCGATCCGACGACCCTGAACCGGCTGTACGGCCGGTCGAGCGGGCACAAGCTCCGCGCGGGCCAGCAGCAGTTGGTCGACACGCTCTTGCCTCAGATTGAAGTGCCGGCCGAAGGTGAGATCACCGCCACTCGGCTGTTCGGCCACGACCGCCCGTTGCATCTCGAAATCGGCTTCGGCGGTGGTGAGCATCTCGCCTACCGCGCCGACCTCCTCCCCGATCACGGCTTCATCGGCTGCGAGCCGTTCCTCAACGGAGTCGCCACCGCCCTTGGCCATATCCGGGACCAGCATCTCGCCAACATCCGCCTGTGGCGCGGCGACGCGCTCGACGTGCTCCGGCGGATCCCGGACGGCAGCCTCAGCTTCGTCTATCTTCTCCACCCCGACCCCTGGCCGAAGGCGCGCCACGCCAAGCGGCGGATGGTCAATGACGGTCCGATCGATCTCATCGCCACGAAGCTGAAACCCGACGGCGAATTCCGCATCGCCACCGACCATCCGGTTTATCTGGAATGGGCGCTGATGGTCATGCAGCGGCACGTGCAGCAATTCGAATGGATCGCCGAGAAACCCTCGGATTTCCTGCAGCGCCCGGGCGGCTGGCCCGGCACTCGCTACGAAGCGAAAGCCGCCCGCGAAGGCCGCCGCGCCTATTATTTGCGCTACCGGCGGCTCGCCTCCTAAAGCGCCGCCCATGCACATCCGCGAATCCACGCTCGACGCGATTGGCAACACCCCGCTGATCAAACTGCGCAAGGCCTCCGAAGAGACCGGCTGCACGATCCTCGGCAAGGCCGAATTCATGAACCCCGGCCAGTCGGTGAAGGATCGCGCTGCCCTCGGGATCGTGAGGGACGCGATCGAGAGCGGCCGCCTCCGCCCCGGCGGAATCATCGTCGACGGCACCGCCGGAAACACCGGCATCGGCCTCACCGTCGTCGGTAACGCGCTCGGGCTGAAGACGGTGATCGTCATCCCCGAGACTCAGACCCAGGAGAAGAAGGACGCGCTTCGAGCGCTCGGCACAGCCTTGGTCGAAGTTCCCGCAGTCCCCTACCGCAATCCCAACAATTACGTGAAGGTCGCCGGCCGCCTCGCCGAGAAACTCGCCCGCGAACACGAGCATGGCGCGATCTTCGCCGACCAGTTCGACAACACCGCGAACCGCGACGCGCACATCAAGACTACCGGGCCCGAAATCTGGGAGCAAACCGGCGGGAACATCAATGGCTTCGTCAGCGCGGTCGGCACGGGCGGCACCCTCGCTGGAGTGGCCATCGCCCTTCGCGAGCGCAAGCCCGACGTCGCCATCGCGCTCGCCGATGTCCCCGGTGCGGCGCTGTTCAACTACTACACGAACGGCGAACTCAAATCGGAAGGCAGCTCGATCACCGAAGGCATCGGCCAGGGCCGAATCACCGGCAACCTTGAGGGTCTGACCGTAGATGAGGCGTTCCTTATTCCCGACACGGAGTCGGTCAGCACGCTCTGGTCGCTGATCGAACATGAAGGGCTGGCACTCGGTACCTCCACCGGCGTGAACGTCGCAGGTGCAATCCGGCTGGCGAAAAAGCTCGGCCCCGGCAAGACGATTGTGACGATGCTCTGCGATCCCGCCACCCGCTACCAATCGCGGCTGTTCAACCCGGATTTCCTTCGATCGAAAAACCTCCCGCTTCCTTCTTGGCTGGAAGACCCGAGGCGGATCGAACCACCGTTTGAGGCGATCTGACGTTCCCGGAAATCAGACGTTGTGCGCGTATCTACTGTTGATTGTCCTCTCGCTACGATCTGCCGCGAAGCAGCCACGCGGCCAAAGCAACGAAGATCGCTATTTCCGCTAGATAGACGTGGGCAGCTTCTCGACAGCTGAGCGAGAAGAACCCGTCCGGGCGAACCCCTAATGCCTGCACGAACGAAGCCCTTCGGCCCGCCAAACGGTGTCTAGTTAAATTCATAGTTGCGAATGCCTCGCAATAGCACTAGGTGCAGCACATACTCCGCAAAAGGGAAGTCATGGATCGCCTCGCATTGTCGATACTCGCCGCGGCTGCCGCCTGCGGCGCAGGGCCCGCTTACGCCCACGGCGCAGACGCCAATGCGTCCGCCAGTGAAGCGAGTAGCTCGGACACGATCGTCGTGACCGGTCAGCAGATGAAATATGGCGAACGCTCCACGGGCACGGCGACGAAGACGGACACGAACATAAAGGATATCCCTCAAGCGCTGACCACGGTCACGAGCCAGCAGATTCAGGACCAGCAGCTCGACTCCGTCGGCGATCTGCTCCTTTTCGTCCCCGGCGCATCCTATGGCGGCGGCGAAGGCAATCGCGACCAGCTTGTTCTCCGCGGCAACAGCAGCACTGCCGATTTCTTCGTCGATGGCGTCCGCGACGATGTCCAATATTTTCGCGATTTCTACAATGTGGATCGGGTGGAGGTGCTCAAAGGCCCAAACGCGATGATCTTCGGCCGCGGCGGCGGCGGCGGAATCATCAACAGAGTCCTCAAGCGGCCGACGCTCTCACCGCACAGCGAGTTCTCGGGCTCAACCGACAATTGGGGAAACATCCGGCTGACCGGCGATGTGGACGCGCCGCTCGGCAGTGCGGTCGGGGCCCGGCTCAACACTGTGGTCGAGGGTGGCGGAAGCTTCCGCGATCACGTCGATCTTCACCGCTATGGCATCAATCCGACTTTTGCGATCGTGAGCGGAAACACCCGCATCGACTTGTCCTACGAGCATTTTCACGACCGTCGGACCGCTGACCGGGGCGTGCCCGCCAATGGCGACGAACCCCTGAACGGATTTGATCGCACGTTCTTCGGCGATCCGCACATCAGCTTCGAGCGCGCGGACGTCGACCTCGCCTCGATCGCAATCGAGCACGATTTCAGTCGCGATCTTACGCTTCGCAACCGGATGATGTTCGGCGATTACCGGAAGTTCTATCAGAATGTGTACGGCAGCGGCTTCAATGCGGCGACCGGCTTGGTCTCGCTCGCCGGCTACAATAATCTCAACAACAGAACGAATCTGTTCAGCCAGACCGATCTTGTCTGGAAGAGCCGTATCGCCGGAATCGATCAGACATTGCTCTTTGGTTTTGAGCTTGGGCAACAACATTCGCGAAACCGGCATCTCACCGCGACGCTCCTTGGCGGCAGCACGACCCCGATCAGCGATCCGACCGTCGATGCCGACGCGATCTTCGCGCCCGCAGCGAGCGACGCGAACAACCGGGTGAATACGACGGTCACTGCGGCCTACGTTCAGGATCAGATCCGCATTTCGCCGGTCTTCGAGATTGTCGCGGGACTGCGCTTCGACAGCCTGAAGATCGCAGTCGATGATCTCCGGGGAATCGGCGGCGGCAGGTTCGCGCGCCGCGACCGGCTTTGGTCGCCACGGATCGGGCTTGTCGCAAAGCCCGTACGGAATCTCTCCATCTACGCAAGCTACAGCCGTTCCTACCTGCCGCAGTCCGGAGACCAGTTCAGCAGCCTCACCACGGTAACGGACGATCTGAAACCCGAGCGCTTCGACAATTACGAGATCGGCGCGAAATGGGAGATCCTCGACGGTCTGCTTGCAACCGCAGCACTCTATCAGCTCGATCGCAGCAACACGCGCTCCACCGATCCACTCGATCCAACGCACACCGTGCTTACGGGCGCCCAGCGAAGCCGCGGCCTGGAGATCGGCCTGGAACGCAGCATCACAAGCCGCTGGCTGATCTCGGGCGGTTACAGCTTGCAGGACGCCGTGATCACCAGCACCACATCGGCTGCTCCGGCCGGCCGGAAAGTGCCGCTTGTCCCGCGCGACAGCTTCTCTTTGTGGAACCGCTATGACGTGACAAAGAAGGTCGGTGTAGGCCTCGGCATAATCGCCCGATCGAGGTCTTACGCCTCCATCAGCAACGCGGTGAAGCTACCGGGCTATGCCCGCATCGATGCCGCGCTGTTCTACAAGCTACCGCACGGTTTGACGGCACAGATCAATGCCGAAAACCTGCTCGGCGCGCATTACTTCCCAACCACCAGCAACGACAACAACATCGCGCCGGGCGCGCCGAGAAGCGTGAAGGCGTCGTTGAACTACAACTTCTAATCAGATCCCGTGTCTTCGATGACTTGAGTGACTTTAAGCAGCTGCCAAGCACTCTCCGAAGAAGAAATATCGCGCTGCGGTCGCGACTCAAGGCTGTTTTCGGTAGGATTCATCCTTTGAGGCGTCGATCTGGGCAGAAATTTCTAACCTCCAGCCGAAAAATGGAAATCGGCTCCCGTGCGGTTCGCGGTTCGAATTGTTACCTAGCCGCCGACAGGACAACACTAGGAGAATGCAAAATGACGGACCTTCGAATCGGCAGCATCGCGCCCGATTTCACTGCGGAGACCACCCAGGGGACGATCCACTTCCACGACTGGATCGG
>Ga0207640_10001279_pt1 | contig 13673 bp, 21 predicted proteins | sample KBSCornC42_FD_184300 | JGI IMG/M metagenome (GOLD analysis project Ga0207640, IMG submission 184300) | Corn rhizosphere microbial communities from Kellogg Biological Station, Michigan, USA - KBS Corn C4-2 (SPAdes) (version 2) | ecosystem: Host-associated > Plants > Roots > Rhizosphere > Soil ... | reverse complement strand
GAGGCGCCTTGCCCTCTACAGGCTTCGGCGAAAGATCGAGATCGCGGTCGATCCCGCGGTCGCCGTGCATTGGCGCCCCCACATCGGCGACGGGGCAGCGCCCGATCCTCGGCTTCCCGAGCTTGGCGAACGCTGGATCGCCCCGGTCGCCGGCGAGGACGAGCCCGCAGATGCAGAATGGCGCGCGCATCGTCTCAGAATCGGGGTGACCGAAGGCCAGGCCGAACTCGGCAGCGATGCCACTCTTTGGCTCGAATGCAATGCGGTCGAGCTTCACGGCGTGTCATTTGCGAAAGGCTGCTACGTCGGCCAGGAGAATACCGCGCGGATGAACTGGCGGCAGAAGGTCAACCGCCGGCTGATCGTCGTGCCGCTCGCGCAAAGCGACCCCAAGCGGCAGCGCGTTGCCTATCCCGAGTTGGGGCTGGCGGTGAATCACCGGCGCGTCGAAGACATCGATCCGGCGACCGCCCCGTGCTGGATGGAGCTGACCTAGCTAATCGGCCTTCGAATGGGCGCGGGCGATCGATTCGGTCAGCAGGCGCTCCGCCGTGTTACGCGCGGACTGGCGCGGCAAACCCAATGCGTTGGCCAGCGCCCCGCCGAGCAAGGCGTCGCCCAGCGCCATCAACGTCAGCACCAGCGTCGTCTCGTGCATCGTCTCGACGCTTTCCATGCCGGGTCCGAGCTTGTCGACCAGGTCATGGACCGCCTCGACGATCGGATCGAGCGCGTCCTCATTCCCCGAGACCAGCATCCACGAAGCCAGCGCGCCGGCGCCCTCGCGGTCGAACGCGTCGAAGGTCAGGTCGACAATCTCGCGCGCCGAGCCGAGCCCGGCACGCTGAGCGAAGACCGCATCGGCGATGGTGGCGCAAACCGTGGTCGAGAGATGCCGGGCGAGCGCCTTCTGCAATCCCGCCGCCGAACCGAAGTGATGGAGCAGGTTGGCGTGCGTTCGGCCGATCCGCGCCGCCACCGCCTTGAGCGTCACCGCCTGCGGGCCAAGCTCCAGCAGCAGCGCGCGCGCGGCTTCGAGCGCCGCGGTGCGGCTCTCCTCGGGCGACAGGCGTTTCCTTATTGACATTGATGTAAGTATCTTCTATGCGACCGGCATGAACGCGCCATTCCAACCCGGCACCGCCCTAGAGTCCGCCGCACCGCCCCGCAAGGTGCCGACTCCTGCTGATCTCCAAATCACCGTCCGTGACCGCCGCTTCGGCCGCGACGCCAAGCCCGAACGGTGGTGGCTCAACGGCGATCCCGTCGGCACTGCCTGGCACAATGCGCTGTCGGCCACCTTCCCACGCGGCGAGGCCTTCTTCATCGAAGCGGTCAAGGCCAATCGCGCGGGGGCCCCCGCCAGGCTCGAGGGCGAGATCCGCGCGTTCGTCAAGCAGGAGATCAACCACACCCGCGAGCATCTGGCGTTCAATCGCGTCGCCAAGGACGCCGGCTACGATCTCGACCGGATCGACCGCCGGGTCGAAGAGCGACTCAAGCAGATCAGCGACCGCGCGCCGATCTTGAACCTCGCCGCGACGATGGCGCTCGAGCACTTCACCGCGATGCTCGCCAACGAGCTGCTGGCGAACCCCAAGCACCTCGCCGGCGGCGGCGAGGTCTCGGAAATGTGGCGCTGGCACTCGGTCGAGGAGATTGAGCACAAGGGCGTCGCCTACGATACCTGGCTGCACGCCACCCGCGACTGGACGCGGTGGAAGCGGTGGAAGGTCAAGAGTCTGATGATGCTCGTCGTGACCAAGACCTTCATCGGCCACCGCATCGGCGACACGCTCAACTTGCTCGCGCAGGACGGACTGACGGGTGCGAAGTGGAAGGCCCGCGTGCTGTGGTACTTGTTCGGCAAACCGGGCATGATCCGCCGGATTTTCCCCGCCTGGGCGAGCTTCTTCCTGCCCGGCTTCCATCCGTGGAACCACGACGACCGCGCGCTGATCGGCAAGCACGACAGCGAGTTTGCGGACGCGGTTCTGGCCTAATCCTGCCCGGCACGGGCAGGTAGCCGCTCAAGCCGACTCACAGAAGGAGTCCCCGGCAGAGCGCGGCGGTGCGTCCAGACGAGAACGCCGTCCACCGTGCTGCGCATGGTCCCCGTACCCATTTCGCGCCGGGTCAAGCGGCCATAGCCACATCGGCGGCATCACACCCATCGCAATCGCTCGAAATGCCCAGCGCGATCGCGTATTCGACCGACTCGACCTCGCGTCCGCGCGCGCAGCTGAACTTCGGCAGCACGCGGCCGGTCGGGCGAAAGCCGATCTTGGCAAGCACCCGGCCCGAGGCGGGATTGTCGACGAAATGGCCCGCGACCACTCGGCGGTGGCCGAGCGTCTTAGCCAGGCTAAGCACCGCGCGACCCGCCTCAGGCGCGTAGCCGCGGCCCCAATGCGGCCGCGCGATCCAATAGCCGAGTTCGACCTGGCCGTCGTCCTGACGGCCGAGGCCGACGCTGCCGATGATCTCGCCGTTCGAAGGCAGGGTCACGAGGAAGTGCGGCGCGCGCGTATCCTGCGGCGCGCCCGCATAAGCGCGAGCCTGCTCGGGTCCGTAGGGCCATGGAGCCTTAGCGAGGTTGCGGACGATCCCCTCGTCGGCGATTCCCCGAAGCAGCCCCTCCCAGTCCTCGGGCCAGACCGGGCGCAGGAACAGTCTCTCGCTGCGAATGAACATTGCACTCTCCTCTCGCCCCGCGCCGGGTCTCTAGCCCGGCCGCGTGACAGCTTCATTGCGTCGTGCGCCGGAGCGGCGTCCGAACGCGGTTGCATGAGGGAGATGTGCAAAGAGGGAGACGGGTGGAGGCCCCTCTCCCTCGTTCAGCCGGACTTCGCGAGTCCGGCGGGGGCCATCCCGTCAGGATGGCCCGTTATCGACCATCCGGTTATTCTGCGGCTTGCATCGCCATTGCGTCGACCGAGACGTATTTGCGGCCGAGCTTGCCGTCGTGGAAGCGCACGCGGCCATCGGTCAGCGCAAACAGCGTGTGATCCTTGCCCATGCCGACGTTGGCGCCGGCATAGACCTTGGTCCCGCGCTGGCGGATGATGATGTTGCCGCCGACCACGTCCTGGCCGCCGAACTTCTTGACGCCGAGGCGCCGGCCCGCGGAGTCGCGCCCGTTGCGCGAGGAGCCGCCTGCTTTCTTGTGTGCCATCTCGAACTACTCCGAACTTCGCGTCACGCCGCCGGGGCCTCTGCGGCGGGCGCTTCAGCCACCGGGGTTTCCTTCTTCGCGGCCTTCTTGGCCGGCTTCTGCTCCTCCGCACCGACCGAGACGATGCGCAGCAGCGTCATCTGCTGGCGGTGGCCGTTCTTGCGGCGATAGTTGTGACGGCGGCGCTTCTTGAAGACGACGACCTTTTCACTCTTGGCCTGAGCGATGATCTCGGCCGAGACGACGACGCCGGCCGCATCCTTCACCTCGCCGCCGTCGCCGGCCAGAAGAACGTCGCCCAGCGTGATCTTGTCGCCGGCGTCGCCCGCCAGCTTCTCGACCGCGATCTTGTCTCCGGCGGCAACCCGGTACTGCTTGCCGCCCGTGCGCAACACTGCGAACATGGTTCGGTTATCCATCCATCTGTGCGCCCCGCCCGGGTCCGAAATCGGTCCCTCGCGAGGTCAATGCCGGACGCCCCGCACACAGCGGGGGCCGGAAAGAGCGCCGCCCCTATGCCAAGCTCCCGGCGCTGTCAACCGACTGGCGGGCCTCTGAAGTCATGCTAAAGCACTGGCGATGCGCGCCGCCATCCTGATCCCGCTAGCCTTACTCGGCGCTTGTTCGAGCGCGAGCAACGGCAAGTTTCCATCACTGGCCACACGCCCGGGCGAGCGGGTCGCTGGCACGATCGAACCAGCGCCGACACCGGTCCCGCCGCCCGCCACCGCCGCCACCGGGAGCCGTATCGCTCAGGTCCGCGCTGCCGCGCTCGATGCGCACCGGAAGTTCGAGAGCGAGCGCGGCAGCGCCGATTCGCTCTCGCGAGCGGCGCAAGGCTCTGCAGTAGCGAACGAAGCCTGGTCCGTCGCGCAAGTCGCGCTGGCCAGCCTCGAAAGCGCGCGCAGCCAGGCGATGGTGGCGATGGCGGATCTCGATACGCTCTATGTCTCCGCCAAGGACGCCGCGGTGGCCACCGGCGGCTCCGGCGACGTCGATGCCATCGCTGCAGCGCGCGCAGAGGTCGCGAGTTGGATCGCCGCGGAGGACGCGACGCTCGCAGCCTACCGCGGGCGGCTGCGCGAGTAGCGTGAGCGCGGCCAACGCCTGTGTCGGCTGTCCGGTGCGCGACCGCGCCGCCTGCGCCGTCCTCAGCCCAGAGGAGCGCGCCGAACTGGCCGGCGCCGGGCGAATCGTCGAGCTGCAACGCGGCGAGACGCTGTTTGCGGCCGGCGACGACAGCGATTCGTGCGCGACGCTGATCGACGGGGCGCTCAAGATCACCAGTTTCGATCGGGAAGGGACCGAGCGCATCCTCGCCCTCGTCCACCCCGCCGGATTCGTCGGCGAACTGTTCACGCCCTTTGCGCACCACGACGTGGTCGCGCTCGCCGACAGTCGCCTGTGCGTGTTCGGCCGCGGCGCGTTCGAGGCCGCGCTGCGCCAATATCCCGCGCTCGCCCAGACCTTGCTCCGCCGCGCCAGCGAGGACCTCTATGAAACTCGCGCGCTGATGGAGCTGATGGGGCGTCGGAACGCCGACGCCAAGGTCGCCGGGCTGCTGCTGGCGTTCTCCCGCGCCGCCAGCGAATCGCCCTGCCACGGCGCCTCCACCTTCGACCTGCCGCTGACCCGTGCGGACATGGCCGGGCTGCTCGGGCTCACCATCGAGACCGTCAGCCGCCAGCTGACCGCGCTCGAGCGCGATGGCACGATCCGCCGCAACGGAGCGCGCGGGATCGAGCTGGTCGATCCCGCGCAACTGGAAGGCCTGGTCGCCTGAGGGATCAGGTCAGCGCGACGATCGCCGCCACTGCCAAGCCCCAGCAGACGATCAGCGTCGGCAGGACCAGCACTTGGATGGTGGCGTCTTTCGCGGCCATTCGGCCGGTGTGCGTCTGGATGCCCTTGCGGCGGAATTCCGCCCAGGTCAGGGCGCGCTCTGCGGCTTGCGGGTTCATCCTGGCGAACAGCGCCGGTATCCCAAAGAACGCGGCGAGGAAGGCGACGATGATGCCGATCGGCACGATGAGCCCCTCGGTCGCGAAAGCCGTCGCCATCACCGCGACGAAGGCGAGATAGGCGCCGGCGGTAGCGGCGAAGAGCCCGAACGGCAGGTCGAAGTGGCGCGGCGGATGGGCTACGATCACGGGCGTCGGCATCGGCGCTACGATCCGGGCGACTTGGGCGATTTGGGTGCGGTCGAGTTTGCGGGTCATGGCGGTGCTCCTTGTTGGAGCCGTCATGCGCCCCGGCAGCGGCGCACGCCTTGATATCCGTCAAATCGCCGAAACTGTTTTCCATCTCAGCCTGTCGGTGTGATCCTCGGCGCGCGGCTCCACCCAGCGCCAGCCCGCGGCGGTGCGCTCGCGTTTCCAGAACCAGGCATCGCTCTTGAGGTGATCCATCACAAAGTCCGCAGCGAGGAAGGCATCGCGGCGATGGCGCGCGGCGGCAGCGACGAGGACGATCGGCTCTCCGGGTTGCATCGCGCCGACGCGGTGAAGGATCAAAAGCCCGTCGAGCGGCCATTGCGCGAGGGCCTCGTCGGCGAGCGTCTTCATCCCCGGCAAGGTTAGTGGCGGGTAGTAGCTGAGCTCGAGTTCCAGCACAGCATCGGCCCCACTCTCCGCACGGACTTGCCCGATGAAGCTGGCGATGCCGCCCGATGCAGGGTGTGCCTCGAGGAACCGCGCCAGCTCGGCAGCGGGATCGAAGGCGTTCGCGCCCAAACGAACGTCGGCCTTCATCCCCCGCTTACGGGTGGGAGAAAGGCAACTTCGTCCCCATCGGCCAAGACGAGCTCCGGATCGTATGCCGTCACCAACCCGTTCACGGCGATACGGTTCTTCGGCGAAAAGAGCAGCGAGGAATGCGGCGGCCCTATCCGGTTTCTGAGGTCCAGCATCGTGATGCTATCAGCCCCGACGAGTTCGATCTCGGGCAGCGTGAAAATATCCGCCAGCTTGCCCAGCGTGACGACGCTAAGGCGCACCTCAGCCGCCGGTGGTCGACATGTGCCGGGCGAGCGCCGGTGCCGCGCCGGGCCGGTCGATGGCGAAAGCGTGGCGCTCGGGCTTCTGCCGCATCGCCCGATCGAGCGCGGCGTCGAGCGCGCCCGCGTCGCCCGAGCGCAGCGCGGAGCGCAAATCGACTTTGCCCTCACCGCCAAGACACATGAACAGCTCGCCCGTCGCGGTCACCCGCACGCGGTTGCACGCGTCGCAGAAATTGTTGGTCAGCGGGGTAATCAACCCAAGCCGGCCACCGGTCTCGGCGACCTCGAAATAGCGCGCCGGTCCGCCGGAACGATGCGCGCTCGGAATCAGGGTCCAGCGCGCCTCGAGGCGCTCGCGCACCGTGCTCAGCGGCAAGTAGTGATCGAAGCGGTCGCCCTCGACCTCGCCCAGCGGCATGACCTCGATCAGCGTCAGCGCGTGGCCCTCGCCGTGCGCCCAGGCGATCAGCTCGGGCAGTTCGTGCTCATTGAGCCCCTTGAGCGCGACGGTGTTGAGCTTGACCTCGAGCCCCACCGCCTTGGCCGCCGCGATACCGGCGAGGACATGCAGCAGCCCGTCGCGCCGGGCAAGCTTCTCGAACAGCGCCCGGTCGCGGGTGTCGAGGCTGACGTTGATTCGGCGCACCCCGGCGTCGGCCAGCGCCGGCGCGAACTCGGCCAGCCGCATCCCGTTGGTGGTCAGCGTCAGCTCGTCGAGGCCGGAGCCGAGTTCGCGGCCCAAAGCCTGAACGAGGTCGACGACGTCGCGGCGAACCAGCGGCTCACCCCCGGTCAGCCGGATTTTGCGCACCCCGCGAGCGATGAAGCCCAGCGCCAGCAGCCGCAGTTCCTCGAGGCTGAGCACCTCGCTGCGCGGCAGGAAGGTCATTCGCTGGGGCATGCAATAGCCGCAGCGCAGATCGCAGCGGTCGGTGACCGAGAGCCGCAGGTAAGTGATGGGACGGCGGAAGGCGTCGACGAGCGGAGTCATTCGCGCTCCAGATACACGAAGTCGCGCGCGAACGCCTCAAGGTTCGCTCCGGCATCGACGAACAGAGTCTGGCCGGTGACCGCTTGGGCGCGAGCGAGGTAGACCACTGCGGCGGCGATGTCGGTCGGATCGGCGAGGCGTTGAAGCGGCATCAGCGCGGTAAGCCGCCGCCATTGTGCGCCATCGTAGTCGTCGGTCGGGAGCACCAGCCCCGGCGCGACGCCGTTGACCCGAATGCGCGGCGCCACTTCTTTGGCGAGGTTACGGATACTCGCGTGAAGCGCCTGCTTGGACAGCGAGTAAGCGAGCTGATCGGGCACCGGGTTTCGCACGCGGCTGTCGAGCAGCATCACCACGCTGCCCTCGCCTTCGCCAAGCTGGGCGGCGAAAGCCTTGGTCAGCAGCAGGGGCGCGTAGAGGTTGGTGCGCATGTGCGCGTCGAGCGAATCCGCGGTGAGGGTTTCGAGGCGGTCGTCGCGGAACAGTGAGGCGGAGTTGACCAGCAGCGATGGCGTGCGGCCGAACTTTCCCGCGGTCTCGGCGACCAAGCGTGAGGGACAGCCGGGATCGGTCAGGTCTCCGGGTAGGCCTTCGACTTTCGCGCCGGCGGCTCCAAGCTCTGTGGCGAAGTTCGGATCGATGCTTTCGGCGTGGTGCGCGTGAAGCGCGAGATCCCAGCCATCCGTCGCCAGCGCCCGGGCAATCGCCGCGCCGATCCGCCGCCAGCCGCCGGTGACGAGCGCGAGCGGACGCACCATCAGGCGATGCCGTCCCTCGGCCGCTCGCGCGTCAGCGTGATTCCGATCTTCTCGTCGTTCTCCGCGATCGCCAGCTTGACGATCCTGACCGTGACCGCGTCGATCCGCCGGTCCTGGACGAACAGCGTGTCGCAAACATGCTCGGCCACCGCCTCGATCAGCTTGAAGTGAACCCCTGGCGGGAGCGCGTCGGACGCCGCGAACTTGAGGTCCATGTAATTCTTGCTCTGGCTGAGCGGAGTGTCGGCCTCGTAGCGCGGCGCCGGCTTCATCCGCGCCTGAATGGTGAAGCGGAGCGGTTGCGGACGCCCCGTTTCCTCCGAATAGATGCCGGTGAGCACGTGGTGCTCGAAATCGGCGACTTCGAGGATCAGGCTGTCGGACACGCCCGCGCCCATCGCAGCAGCCGGGCGGATTGTCCACTGGCCCGGCTTTCGCCCTTGCAGCCAGCGGACAGCTCACCATCTCGTAATCGTGGCTCAACCGCTGACCCCCGCCGCCGAATTCCGGCGCATGCTCAAGTGGATCGTCGCGGCAGCGGTGCTGATGGTCGTAGCCGCGCTGACCTACCTGGCAATTTCCGACGGGCTGACGCTGCACATGGTGATCGCCACCGTTGCAGGCGTGTTCCTCTCGGTCTTGCTCGGCTGCGGCCTGTTCGCACTCGCTTTCTTCAGCGACAAGAGCGGGCACGACCAGTCGGTCGCCGACGCCGGCCGGCACGAACGGGACCACCAGCTGCCGCGCTAGGCGTTGCGCCAACGGGCGAAGATCGCGGTCGGAAGCAAGCGCGCGTCTGCACCCTCCTCACGCACCGCGAGATCGCCGAATTCGATCGCCCCGGGCAGATCGGCCAAAGCTTCGGCGAGCAGTCCACCGAGCGCCAGCGCGCTCATCCGCACGGCATAGACCGTCAGGAACAGGCAGCGGCTGTCGGGATCCAGCAGGCGGCGGCACTCGGCGATCAGCCGGGGCAGGTGCTCCTCGAGCCGCCACACCTCGCCCTCCGGGCCGCGACCGAACTTGGGCGGGTCGAGGATGATCCCGTCGTAGCGCCGGCCACGCCGCACCTCGCGCGCAGCGAGTTTGGTCGCGTCGTCGACCAGCCAGCGGATCGGGCGCTCGGCCATGCCGGACAGGGCCGCATTGTCCCGCGCCTGCACGACCGATTTCTTCGAAGCATCGACATGGGTCACCGGCCCGAAGCGCGACAGCGCCAGCGTTCCGATGCCGGTGTAGCCGAACAAGTTGAGCGTCTGCGCATCGTCGCGCCCGTCGAGTTGCTCGCCCATCCACTCCCATACCGGCGCCATGTCGGGGAAGAAGCCGAGGTGGCGGAACGGGGTGCATTGCACGGTGAAGCGGACCTCCCGCCAAGCCAAGGGCCAGCCCTCGCGAGGGACCTCGCGGGCAAACTGCCACCGCCCGCCACCGTCCTCGTCGCTCGCCGGGACGAACTCGCCGTCGGCATGCCACTCGGCCAGTCGCGGCCGCCACAGCGCCTGAGCTTCGGGCCGGATGAAGCGGTAGTCGCCGTATCGCTCGAGCTTGCGACCGTCGCCGCTGTCGAGCAGCGCGTAGTCTGCCCAGCCCTCGCCCGCCATGACCAGCGGGACGGTCGCGAGCTCGGCCATCAGACCTTCGGCGTCGCGTGCTCGGCGACGTAGGCGGCGATCGCGGCGTAATCGCCGGACAGCTCGACCAGAAGCTCCTCCCGTTCGAACAGGTCGCCGACGCGTGACGGGAGGGATGGCCGCTGGCCGGTGGCGCGCTCCACCGCGTCGACGAACTTGGCGGGGTGCGCGGTGGCCAGCGTCACCACGGGAACCTCCGGCGGAAGGTCGTGCTGCGCCCGCGCTGCGTGGAGGCCGCAGGCGGTGTGCGGGTCGATCACCTCGCCTGCCGCCTCGCAGGCCCAGCGCATTGCTTGCGCCATCTCGCCGGCGTCGGCACGAGCCGAGCGGAAGAGGGCGGCGGCGCCTTCGCGCTGTGCGTTGGTCAGCTGCATTGCCTTGGTCGCCTCGAATCCCGCCATCTGCGCCGCCAGTGCGCGCCCGTCGCGCCCGCCGACATCGAACAGCAATCGCTCGAAGTTGGAGCTGACCTGGATGTCCATCGACGGCGCGATCGTCGGCTCGACGCCGTGCGCGGAGTAGTCGCCACTCGTCAGCGCTCGATGCAGGATGTCGTTGACGTTTGTGGCGACCACCAGCCGCTCGATCGGCAGGCCCATTTGCGCCGCGACATAGCCGGCGAAGACGTCGCCGAAGTTGCCCGTCGGCACGCTGAACGCGACCTTGCGCCGAGGCGCGCCGAGCTGGAGCGCGGCGGCGAAGTAATACACCACCTGGGCCATGAGCCGCGCCCAGTTGATCGAGTTGACCGCGCCGATGGCGAAGCGTCCGGTCATCGCCGCATCCCCGAACATGCGCTTGACCATCGCCTGGCAGGCATCGAAGTCCGCGTCACGAACCGCAATGTTGTGGACGTTGGGCGCGCGCACCGTGGTCATCTGGCGGCGCTGGACGTCGCTGACCCGGCCTTTCGGGTGGAGCATGAAGATGTCGACGCCGTCGCGCCCGGCGACCGCGTCGATCGCCGCCGAGCCGGTGTCGCCGCTGGTCGCCCCGACGATGGTCAGGTTTTGGCCCGTGCGGCCGAGGAACTCCTCGAACAGCAGCCCGAGCAGCTGCAGCGCGACGTCCTTGAACGCCAGCGTCGGGCCGTGGAACAGCTCGAGCAGCCACTGGCGCTCGTCGAGCTGCTTGAGCGGGGTGACCGCCGCATGGGCGAAGCGGCCGTAGGCGGTTTCACACAAGTCGAGTAGGCGCTCGGGCGCCAGGCTGTCGCCGACGAACGGCTGCATCACCTTCTGCGCGAGCCGGGCATACGGCAACCCGGCGAGAGCGGCGATCTCGGCTTCGCTGAAGCGCGGCCACTCGCGCGGCACATACAGGCCGCCGTCCGAGGCCAGCCCGGCCAGCGTGACGCCGGCAAAGTCGAGCGCGGGCGCGCTCCCTCGGGTCGAGACGTAGTCCATCGCGGGCGCGGTTAGCCGCGCGGGTCTTGAGCGGCAAGGCGCTTGCGCAGCGCGACGACGTAGACCACCGCGGCGACCGCCGCGAACAGGAACCATTGCACCGCGTAAGCGAGATGGTTGTTGGGGATGTCGCGCGGATCGGGGCGGGCGAGCGGCTCGAGCCCGGCCAGCGGCGGTGAGGCGATCAGGCGCGGGGTGTCGCCCACGCCCGGCGCGACGAAGCCGAGCGCTGGGCCTCCCTGCCACGGCCGCATCTCCGGATCGCGCGACCAGCCGAGCACGACCTCGGCCTCCCCTCCGCCATCGAGCGCGCAATGCGCGGTCTGGGCCCAGCCTGTCTCACCCTCGGTGTTGTGACCTGCGCTCGCCCCGCGCGACACCACCCGTTCGCAGCGCAATTGCGAATGGCGATAGAGCGCGCCCTCGCGCTCCTTGGCAGTGCGCGGCCACGCTACGGCGGAGGACATCGTCTCCGCCCGCTCATAGCGCGCGATCAGCGCTTCCTTCCAGGCGAGGCGCTGGAGCTGCCACACACCGAGGCCGATCATCGTCGCGATGGCGGCGATCACCACCAAGGCGGACAGCAGCGGAACCCGCCTCATCCGCGCCGCCTGGCTTCACCCGCGCTGCGGCGGTATTCGGCGGCGAGCAGCTTTGCCTTGGCGAAGCGCAGGCCGGCGATGACCGCGAGCGTGGTCAGCGGCACCCACAACACGATGTGGACCCAGAACGGCGGCTCGACGGCGAGCTGGAGCCAGATCGCCAAACCCGAGACAAGCGCCCCCACGATCATGGTCAGGAACGCCGCGGGGCCGTCGCCGACGTTGAACCGCGCGAAGTCGAGCCCGCACGAACGGCACTTCGGCGCGAATGAGACGACGCCGGCGTAGAGCGTCTTCGCCCGGCAGCGCGGGCACGCGCCAAAGGGCAGGCTCGCGGCGAAACCGCCGGGCGCGGGAGCACCCTCGCCCGGGGATCCGGTCATCAGTGGATCGGCGCGCCCCAGCCGCCCCAGACGTAGACCACCACGAACAGGAACAGCCAGACGACGTCGACGAAGTGCCAGTACCACGCCGCCGCCTCGAACCCGAAGTGCTGGCGCGGGGTGAAGTCGCCGTTGTAGGCGCGCTTGAGGCAGACGATCAGGAAGATCGTACCGACCAGCACGTGGAAGCCGTGGAACCCGGTCGCCATGTAGAACGCCGAGCCATAGGTGTTCTCGCCGAAGCCGAACGGCGCGTGGGCGTACTCGTAGGCCTGGATGCTGGTGAACAGCATGCCGAGAATGATCGTCGCCCACAGCCCCGTCTTGAGGCCCTGGCGGTCGCCGTGGATCAGGCAGTGGTGCGCCCAGGTCACTGTGGTGCCGCTACACAGCAGGATCAGCGTGTTGAGCAGCGGCAGATCGAACGGGTCCATCACCGCCTCGATCCCCTTGGGCGGGAACTGCCCGCCGACCACCTCTGAGATCGTCGAGGGGAACAGCGAGAAATCGAACCACGACCAGAACCAGCCGACGAAGAACATCACCTCCGAGGCGATGAACAGGATCATCCCGTAGCGCAGGTGGAGCTGGACCACCGGGGTATGATCGCCGGCGTTGGCCTCGCGCACGACGTTGGTCCACCAGGTGTACATCGTCAGCAGCACGCCGAACGCGCCGAGCAGCAGCACGTACTTGCCGAACGCCATGTCGTGCATCGTCAGCACGCCGCCGCTCGTCAGGGTGACCGCCGAAGCGGCGCCGACCAGCGGCCAGATGTCGGGCGGAAGGATGTGGTAGTCGTGGTTCTTGGCGCCGGCCATGGGCGGGTCCCCCTAGGTGTTCGTGCCTGCCCTTATCGCGCCGTTCCGGACGGGTCCAGAGCCTTGGGCGCGGGATAGCGGGCTTCGTTGAAAGTGTAGCTGAGCGTGATCTCCTCGACGTCGCTGGCGTCGGGATCGTCGAGTATTTTCGGGTCGACGTAGTAGATCACCGGCATGTGCACGTCCTCGCCGGGCTTGAGGGTCTGCTCGGTGAAGCAGAAGCACTGGATCTTGGTGAAATACTTGCCGGCGATGTCCGGACTGACGTTGAACGTGGCGTTGCCGGTAATCACCCGCGCGCTGGTGTTGCGAGCGTGGAAGGTGGTCATCGAGCGCTCGCCGATAAGAATCGTCGCGGTGACCTGGTCTGGGCCGAACTCCCACGGCATGCCGCGGGCGACGTTGCCGTCGAAGCGGACGACGACGGTCTTCCCGGCGACCGCCTTGACCGTCTTGGCTTGCGCTTCGGTGACCCGCTGGGTCGTGCCGCCCCAGCCCGTCGCCTGGCAGAACAGGCGGTAGAGCGGGACCGAGGCATAGCCGAGCCCGAGCATCGCCAGCGCAACGCCGGCCATGATCAGCGCGACCTTGCGGTTGCCTGCGGCGACGCTCTGCGGCGCGCTGGCCATTAGTGCGCCCCGCCGATGCGGACGATGGTGATCGCGAAGAACAGGATCACGAAGAACCCAAGCGTCAGCGCCAGCGCGCGGTTGCGGCTGCGCTGGCGGGCGCGGATCGGGTCGGCGTCGTCGCTCATGGCTGCCAGCCCTGCACGCTCGCCAGCCGATCCGCAACCAGCGCGGCGAACAGTGCGAAGAGATAGAGGATCGAGAAGCCGAACAGGCGCTTCTCCGGGCGCATCGCATCGCCGGGCGCGGAGCGGCGCAAACCGACCGGCAGCGCAA
>Ga0207640_10001278_pt1 | contig 13673 bp, 14 predicted proteins | sample KBSCornC42_FD_184300 | JGI IMG/M metagenome (GOLD analysis project Ga0207640, IMG submission 184300) | Corn rhizosphere microbial communities from Kellogg Biological Station, Michigan, USA - KBS Corn C4-2 (SPAdes) (version 2) | ecosystem: Host-associated > Plants > Roots > Rhizosphere > Soil ... | reverse complement strand
TTCGCGAAGGCGAAGAAGTCGCTGCCGGGGCGCCGGTGACGCTGCGCCAGGACGTCGGCTTCTACCTCGTCGCCTACATCGAAGAACACCAGCGGGAATTCCCCGGGGTCAGCGTCCAGCGCGTCTACGTTCGCCACTACCCCGACGGCACCCTCGCTGCCCACATCCTCGGCAACGTCAGCGAGATCAACGAAGAAGAACTGAAGGAGGCGCGCTACAAGAATCTCGAACCGGGCGACGAGGTTGGCAAGGCAGGGATCGAGTTGAGTTACGACAAGTTCCTGCGCGGCCAGCCCGGACTGCAGAAAATCCAGGTCAACGCGCTCGGTCAGCCGACGCCCGGCGGGCAGTTGGTCTCGAAGTCGCCGACGCCGGGAGAGAACCTGAAGCTGACGATCGACCCGGAAGTGCAGGTCGCGGGCGAAAGCGCGCTTGCTTCCCAGGGGCTGCCAGGTGGGTTCATCACGATGAACGTCCATAACGGGCAGATCCTCGGCCTTGGCTCCTTCCCCACCTACGACCCGTCCGAACTGATCCACCCGACCCAGGCGCAGGTCAACGCGCTGTACCGGAACGAATCGGCGCCGCTGACCGACCGCACGGTCGAAGGGCTTTATCCGACTGGATCGACCTTCAAGCTCATCACCGCTACGGCGGCGCTGGAAAACGGCGTCATCACCCCGAACACGGTGATCAACGACCCCGGCCAGCTGGTCGTCGGCGGGCAGCCATTCAGGAACGCCGAAGGCGCCGCGTACGGCCCGCTGACCCTGGTGCCCGCGCTCGAAGTCTCCGACGACGTCTTTTTCTACACGCTCGGTTTGAGGATGTGGGACACGAACGAGCTGCAGGAATGGGCGCACAAACTCGGCATCGGCCGCCCGACCGGGATCGACATCCCGGTCGGCACCGACGGCCTGCTGCCGACCAAGCACTGGCGCGATCAGCTCTTCAAGGAAGGCGAAACCGAACGCCCGTGGTCGGCCGGCGACAACATTCAGCTCGCCACCGGCCAGGGGGACCTGCAGACCAACCCGCTGCAGATGGCGGTCGCCTACGCGACGCTCGGCAACGGCGGCACGGTCGTCACCCCGCACCTGGGGATGGAAGTCGAGGACGCTGCCGGGCGGGTGCTGAAGGAATTCGACCCGAAGCCGCGGCGCAAGGTCAAGATCGACCCGGGCACCCGCAGCGTGATCATGGAAGGCCTGCACGACGCCGCGCAGGGACCGGGGGGGACCTCGGAGCCGATCTTCGGCAGCTTCCCGATCCCGGTCGCCGGCAAGACCGGGACCGCGGAACGACCCGGGCACGCGGACCAGTCCTGGTACGCGATTCTCGCCCCGTATCCGAATCCGCGTATCGTGACGGTAGTCACCATTGAGGAAGGCGGCTTCGGAGCCCAAGCCGCCGCCCCCGCCGCTCACACGATCCTCGAAGCCTATTTCCACGACCAGATCGCGGCCGAAAGCCGTGAAAGCGTCGAAGGAAGCGAAGGCGAAGAAGAAAGCGGCGAAACCGAAACCGGATGATGTACGCGACCAGAACCAGACAAGCCCGGCCGGAGCCCTTCGCGGTCCACGTCGGAATCGGCGAGCGGCTCGGCCTCGCTCACATGGACTGGCCGCTGACGATCGCCGCCGTCGGGCTGGTCGTCTTCAGCATCTTCACCCTCGGCCAGGCGACCCAGAACGACGTGCCCGGCAGCCCCCACTACTACCTGGACCGGCAGGCGATCTACGCCGTGCTCGGGGTCGTCGGCATGCTGCTGCTGACCCGGATCGACTACTCGCGCTTCCGCGAGCTGCGGGTCGGCATCTACACCTTCCTCTGCGCCAGTGTCTCCCTCGTCTTTGTCTTCGGCTTCGCCGCCCGCGGCTCGCGGCGCGCCTTTGAACTTCCCTTCTTCAGCTTCCAGCCATCGGAGCTCGGCAAGCTCCTGCTCGTGCTCGCGCTTGCCGGGTTCGTGATCGATGGCGCCAGACGGGGCTCGGCGGTCCAACGGACCGTCCGCTACCTCTGCCTCGGCCTGGCACCGGCTGCCCTCGTTTTCCTACAGCCCGACCTCGGCACCTCCCTGGTGTTCGTGGTCGCCACCCTCGCCGTCATGTACTTCGGAGGCGTCCCCTGGACGCACTTCGCGGTCATCGGCGGCGGTATCGCCGCCTTGATCGCGCTTGTCCTCATCGTCGCACCGGCGGTGGGGCACCCGATCCTCAAGGGGTACCAGGAAGAACGGCTGACGTCGTTCCTCCACTCCAATGAACACGAAGACGGCGCGGGCTATCAACAGAACCAATCCAAGGTCGCCATTGGCTCCGGTGAGCTCACCGGGCGCGGCGACAAAGCCACCCAGACGCGGCTCGACTTCGTCCCTGAGCGGCACACCGACTTCATCTTCGCGGTGATCGGTGAGCGCTACGGGTTCGTGGGCGCCGCGTTCGTCCTATCCCTTTACGCCCTGCTCTTCTGGCGGGCGCTGCGGATTACGACGCTCTCGAAGAACTCCTACGGAACCCTGGTTGCGGGCGGCATCGCCGTCGCGCTGCTGTTCCAGACCTTCGTCAACGTGGGGATGAACCTCGGGATCATGCCGATCACCGGGATCCCCCTGCCGCTGATGAGTTACGGAGGGTCCTCCGTCGTCGCTACTTTCCTAGCGATCGGGGTTCTTCAGAGCATCAATGTCCAAGCGCATCTCAGTCAGAGGGGAAGGTTCGCCTGGTGATCTCTGGAAAGGGGTCCGGCAATGCGTACCTATCCGAACTGAGCTGAATCAACAATGAAAAAAACGATTTTGGTCTCCGCCGAGCGCGGCGAGACCCGAGTAGCCGTCCTCGAGGCAAAGCAGAAAGGCGGCAAGACCGATGTGGCCGAGCTCTACATCGAGCGGCGCGGCCGTCGCTCGATCGTCGGCAACATCTACAAGGGCAAGGTCGACAACGTCCTGCCCGGAATGGAGGCCGCCTTCGTCGACATCGGCCTCGAGCGCAACGGCTTCCTTCACGTCGACGAGATCCTGCTGCCGAACGGCGAACAGGCACCCAGGCGCGGGCGCGGCAGCGGCCGTCGCATCAACGAGCTGATCAAGCCCGGCCAGGAGATCCTGGTCCAGGTGGTCAAGGACCCGCTGAAGTCGAAGGGCGCGCGGCTCTCGATGAACGTCTCGATCGCCGGTCGCTACCTGGTTTTCGCGCCGAACGGGAGTGGCGTCGGGGTTAGCCGCCGCCTCACCGACAAAGAGCGGGACAGGCTGCGGAAGATGGTCGACCGCACCTACAAGGGCCCAGGCGGCCTGATCGTTCGCACCGCCGCCCACGGGGCGAAAAAATCGGACTTCGTGCGAGAGATCAAATACCTGGAGAAACTGAACCAGGTGCTGGAGCGGCGGGCGAAGTCGTCGAAGGCGCCGGCGCTGGTCTTCCAGGAGGCCGACCTCTCGATCCGCGTCCTCCGCGACGTCTTCCTCAGCGAGTTCGAAAGGGCCGTGATCGACTCGCCGAAGCAGTACGAGCGGGTGACCAACTTCTTCCAGCGCACCGCGCCGGAGCTGGTCGACGGCGTCGAGCTCTATCAGGGCAAGAAGCCGCTGCTCGAGAAATGGAAGATCAACGAGGAGATCGAGTCGACGCTGAGCCGGCGCGTCGACCTGCCCTCCGGCGGCTACCTGGTAATCGACTACGCCGAGGCGCTGACGGTGATCGACGTCAACAGCGGCTCCTTCACCGGCCGCGGCAAAGGCGGCCTCGAGGAGACGATCACCAAGGTCAACACCGAGGCCGCCGATGAGGCGGTGCGACAGCTGCGACTGCGCGACATCGGCGGCATCATCGTCATCGACTTCATCGACATGGCGCGGGCCAGCAACCGCGACAAAGTCCTGAAGACGATGCGCAAAGCACTCGACGCGGACAAGTCGAAGAGCTACGTGGTCGAGGTCTCGCCGTTGGGCCTGGTCGAGATGACCCGCCAGAACGTCACCGACGGAGTGCGGGAGATCCTCACCGAGCCATGCCCGACCTGCGAGGGCGTGGGAGTGATCCTCTCGGCCGAGACGGTGGCGCTGGAGGGGCTGCGGAAGATGCGCGACATCGCCGCCGAGAATGCCGACAGCGAGGCGTTCCTGATCCGCGTCAACCCGAAAGTGGCCCACGAGCTGACCGATCCCGACAGCGAGCTGGGTGAAATCGAGGAGGAGACCGGCAAGCGCTTCCACTTCGAGGGCGGCGACGCGCTGCCGATCGACACCTTCACCGTGGTCGAGCAGGGAAAGCGCGAGGAGATCGAGGAGCGGGCGCTGCCATTCAAGGTCGGCGAGGAGGTGCTGGTCCAGATCGACGAGCCGCATATGTACAACGACGCCGACGCGGTCGCCCGGATCGATTCCTACATCGTCAGTGTCACCGGCGGTGGCCCGTTCGTCGGCGAGCGCAAGATGGTGCGGATCGACGAGGTCGAGCGCTCGGCGGCGATCGCCTCGCTGCTGAACGGCGACTCCCCGAACGGGGCCGCAAAAGGCGAGGAAAACGGCTCCCAGCTAGACTCCTCAGCTCCTTCGCGCAAACGCAGTAGGGGCCGCCGGGGCGGTCGTGGGCGTTCGCGCGCCAAGCAAGGCAGCAAGGAAGACTGATGAGCACGTACGCGGTAATCGAAAGCGGAGGCAAGCAGTACAAGGTCGAGGAGGGCACCTCCCTGCTCGTTGACCGGCTCGATGCCAAAGAGGGCGACAAAGTCGCGTTGCGGCCGGTGCTCTTCCGCGGTGACGACGTCGTCACTGGCAGCAAAGACCTCGAGAAAGTCAAAGTCGAGGCGAAAGTCGCCGAGCACTTGCGTGGCCCGAAGATCAAAGTCTTCAAATACAAGGCGAAGAAGGGCTACCGCCGCCGCGCCGGCCACCGCTCCGAGCTGACCAGGCTCGAGGTGACCGCCCTCAAAGGCGGCAAAGGCTCCTCGAAAGCCAAAAAAGCTGAGAAAGAAGAGGCCTAGGCATGGCGCATAAGAAAGGACTCGGCTCCAGCCGCAACGGCCGCGAATCGAACCCGAAGATGCTCGGCGTCAAGGTTTTCGCCGGCCAGCGGGTTAGCGGCGGCGAGATCATCGTCCGCCAGCGCGGCACCCGCTTCTGGCCCGGCGAGGGCACCGGCCTCGGTCGCGACCACACGATCTTCGCGACGCGCGAGGGCACGGTTGACTTCAAGCCGGCTCGCAAGGGCCGGACTATCAGCGTCCTCCAGGACTAGCTGCCGAACGTCAGCGTTTGGTGAGTTAAGGCCCCTACAGGGGCCACAATTCACCAAAGGCGGATGTACGACAAGGCGAAAATCTGGGTCGAGGGCGGGGCCGGTGGCAACGGTTCCATCTCATTTCGACGTGAGGCGCATGTGCCTCGCGGGGGGCCCGATGGTGGTGATGGGGGGCATGGCGGCGACGTCGTGCTGGTCTGCGATCCCTCAAAGCGGGACCTGGCGGCGCTGAAAGGGAGCAAGCATTTCCGGGCGCAGCGGGGGCGGCATGGAGAAGGGTCGAACCGGCAGGGGGGACGGGGTGAAGACAGGGTGATTCCGGTGCCGCCGGGGACGCAGGCGTTCGCGGTCGACGGCAGCAGGATCGACCTGGTGTCGCCGGGGCAGCGGGCCGTGGTCGCCCGTGGCGGTCGCGGCGGGCACGGGAACCGGCGTTTCACCACCTCCACCCGGCAGACGCCGCGCTTCGCCGAGAAAGGCAGCTCCGCCGAGGCAGACTGGATCGAGCTGCGCCTGAAACTGCTCGCCGACGTCGGCTTGGTCGGGCTGCCGAACGCCGGCAAGTCCTCGCTCCTCGGCCGGCTGACGCGGGCAGCACCGAAGGTCGCCGATTACCCGTTCACGACGCTCTCGCCGGTCCTGGGGACGATCGAAGGTGAGGACCGGCAGGCGGTCGTCGCCGACATCCCGGGGCTGATCGAAGGCGCCGCCGAGGGTGCTGGTCTCGGGCACGAGTTCCTCGCCCACGTCGAGCGCTGCTCGATGCTGGTCCATGTCGTCGACATCGCGCCGCAGGAGGACGACCCGGTCACTAACTACGTGACGGTGCGGGGCGAGCTGGCGGCGCACGGCGCCGGGCTGGAGCGGCTACCCGAGCTGATCGTGCTGAGCAAGCGCGATCTGCTGCCGCCCGAGCAGGTCGAGGAGGCGGTTGGAGAGTGGACCGATCGACTCGGCGACCGGGTGATCGGGGTGCTGCCGGTCTCCTCCGCGACGGGCGAGGGGCTGGACGCGCTGCGGCAGCGGATCCTCACCCAGCTGCCCGACCTTGCTCCGATCGCCGCCGCACCCGCTGAGCTCGGCGACCAGTTCGAGGCCGAGCACCGCGTCTACCGCCCCGCCGGCGAGGGCGGCTACTGGGTCGAGCGCGAGGAGGACGGCGGCTTCCGGGTGATGGGCCGCGGCGTCGAGTTGCTGTTCGAGCGCCATGACGTCGGCAACGAGGAAGCGCTCGCCTACCTCGAGCAGCGGCTGAAGGAGATGGGCGTGATCGCCGCCCTCGACCGCGCCGGCTTCGAATCAGGCGACGACGTCCGCGTCGGCGAGCACGAGTTCGAGCTCCACGTCTAAGGGACGATGTCGCTGCCCGCCCGGGGCAGCAGTTGGTGTAGTTCCTCCATCGTCTCGGCGATGCCGGCGATCGAGCTGAAGGTCTGCCCGTCGGTGTAGCTGCCGCTCGGCAGTTCGCCGATGATCAGGCTGCCGAGGAAGATGCCGCCCGACATCTCCCACGAGGTGGTGCCGGTGGCGCTTTCCCGTTTCAAGCCGGGCACCGCGAGGAGGAGGCCATTGAGTTCGGCCTCTTTGGCCACTTCGGTGAATTCGGTTGTGGTGACGGTATACGGGGTGAAGCTCTCTCCCAAGGTCGACTCGACCTCGATGGCTTCGGCTTCCAGGCTGGCACCAGCAGAGGTGAAGGCAGAGGTTCCTTCGATCGAGATCCGGTCGCCCTGTGCCGGGGTGGATCCGAGCGAAGACACGTCTACCTCGAGCCCCGAGTAGCCCCTGCCTTCGTAGCCGGGATCCGATTCCTTGACCGCCACCCAGACGGCGATCCCCGGGGCGGAGGCGACGACGAGTGCGTTGTTGAGGGCGACCCTTTCGCCGCCCGGCACTTCCCCGCGATCGAGTTGATAGACCGTCGCCGGGCAGTACCCACTCGGATCCGCAGTGATCGGGCAGGGGTCGCAGGCATCGCCGTAGCCGTCGGCATCGCTGTCCGTCTGACTGGAATTGGCGATCGAAACGCAGTTGTCGTTGCCGTCTGGGATGCCGTCGCCATCGGTGTCTTCAACTTCGATCGGCAGTTCTCTTTCCAGGGGCGGTTCTTTTTCTTCCAGGGGCGGTTCTTCGGCAAGCACCGGCGGCGGGGACGGGGAGTCGACCGGTGCCGGTGCACTCGCTTCCGGAAGGGGCGCCTGAGCTGCGGCGTGATGACGTTTGCGCCTGCAGACCCGCCTCTTCTTCCCATGGTGGTTTTTCCGCACCCGCTTGCAGCGATGTTTCGCCGGGTGAGTGAGCGGCGCGGCTGACGCTCCGACGGCGGAGGAGGCAACGAAAATCGCGACTGCGAAGACCGCGCCCACGGTTGCCCATCTCTTCATGCTCAGAGCCTAGCCCGGTTAGCTGAGACTGGAAAGGTCTGCCGCGACGGCGAAGCCGAGAACCGTGACGAGGCCCGGCGCCGCGACGGCCCCGAGCGCGAAGTGATAGGTCAGCGCGCCGATCGCCAGGCCGACGCCGGTGATGCCGGCCCGACGAGGGAGCTTGCGGCAAGCGCGCCCCACCGACTGCTTCTCCCATCTCGCTAGCTTGCTTACGGCGCCAACCTGAGTCAAGGATTTAGCGATAGACATAAATATGTCAAGAGGGTATGCTTTGACATATGAGAACGACCGTACGGCTTGACGACGACCTCCTAACAGAAGCGAAGGTACGCGCAGCCGAGCAAGGAATCTCCTTGACGCAGCTGATCGACGAATCGCTTCGTGAGCGCCTCGCCACTCGGTCACGGGCGAAAAAAGGTGGACCATTCCGGTTTCGTAGCTACGGCAGGGGCGGAACTCGGCCGGGAGTCAATTTGGATGACAATCGTGCGGTCAGGGACCTTATGGACGAAGACGCGCCGCCCCTCGCCGGTGCCTCAGAGCAGGGAACGTGATCCTCGCCGACGTAAACGTTCTCGTCTACGCCCATCGCCAGGATCTGCCTCAGCACGACCGCTTTTCTGTCTGGTTTGGCGAGGAGGTTGAATCAGGCCGTAGCTTCGCTCTCTGCGATGCCAGTCTCACTGGCTTCCTTCGGATCGTCACCAACGGGCGCATCTTCACGGAACCAACTCCCCTAGAGGAGGCTCTGCGATCCATCGAAGAGCTGCGAGAGCGACCCGGGGCGGTTCACCTCAACCCGGGTGCCCGACATTGGGAGATCTTCACTGGACTCTGCTCGGGCGTTGGCGCGCGCGCCAACGACATTCCTGACGCCTATCTCGCCGCTCTGGCAATCGAGTCGGGAAGCGAATTGGTTACCGCTGACCGCGGCTTCGGTCGCTTTCCGGGTCTGCGATGGTCCTGCCCCGTATGACTCTGGTCGTCAAGCTTGGTTCCTCAATCGTCGCCGCTGATGACGGCGAGCTGCGCACGGACGTGCTCGATTCGGTCTGCGAGCAGGTGAGCGAGCTGGAGCAAGGGGGCGAGCGGGTGGTGATGGTCACCTCCGGCGCGATCGCCCGCGGGATGCGGTTGCTGGAGCTGGGCGGGCGGCCGAGGGCGATGGACGAGCTGCAGGCTGCCTCCGCGGTCGGCCAGGGGGACCTCTTCCGCGCCTACGAGACCCGTCTCGCACAAGGCGGGACGCGGGCGGCGCAGGTACTCCTCACCGCCGCCGACATCGCCGCCCGCACTAACTACCTGAACGCGCGTCAGACGCTGCGGCGGCTGATCGAGTGGGGGGTGGTACCGGTGGTCAACGAGAACGACACTACCGCCACCGACGAGATCAGCTTCGGCGACAACGACTTCCTAGCCGCTCAGGTGGCGCTGCTGCTCGATGCGCGGCTGCTGGTCCTGCTGACCAATGTCGAGGGTTTGTTCTCCGATGACCCGCACGACGAACTGGATGCGGAGTTCATCAGCGAAGTCAGCGACTTCTCCCAACTCGAGGGACTGGATATCGGCGATCGCACCTCGGTCTTCGGCTCCGGCGGAATGCGGAGCAAGGTGGCGGCCGCCGAGATGGCGAGCGAGGCCGGGATCCCGGCGGTGATCTGCAATGGGACCTGGCGGGGGACGCTGCTTTCGGCGGCGGCCGGCGAAGCGGGCGGCACGCGCTTTGCTCCCGGCGAAGGCAGGGCCTCCAGCTTCAAGCTCTGGCTCAAATACGCGAAGCCGGCGCGAGGGCGGCTGATCGTCGATGCGGGCGCAGCGCGGGTCCTGCGCGAGCGAGGCTCCAGCCTGCTGCCGGTGGGGATCGTCGCGGTTGAGGGCAGCTTCGAGGCCGGCGACGCGATCGACGTTGCCAACGATGGCGAGACGATCGGCAAAGGGATCACCGACTACTCCTCGCGCGAGCTGCAGCAGGTGATCGGGATGAAGAGCACCCAGGTGCGCGAGCTGCTGCCTCACGCCGCCGACGAGGTCGTCCACCGCGACCGCTTCGTCCTGCTCTAGGCCCCAGCTACCCTTTGCCGATGGCAGTAACCGAGACCAGCGTCGCCGAGCACTGCGCTGCGGCGAAGCGCGCTGTGCGGGCGCTCGCGACCGCTTCGACCGAGACCAAGAACGCCGCCTTGGCGGCGACCGCAGGCCTGCTCGAGGAGCGGACCGAGGCGATTCTCGAGGCGAACGCGGGCGATCTCGCCGACGAACGTGCCGCCGGCCTCACGGATGCGCTGCGCGACCGGCTGCGCTTGACGCCGGAGCGGGTGGCGGCGATGGCCGAGGGGGTGCGGGTGGTCGCCGGGCTCGACGACCCGGTCGGCGAGGAGCTGGAACGGAAAACGCTCGACAGCGGCCTTGACCTACGAAAGGTGCGGGTGCCACTCGGGGTCGTCGCCGTCGTCTACGAGGCGCGGCCGAACGTGACGATCGACTGCGCGGCGCTGACGATCAAGAGCGGCAACGCGATCGTCCTCCGCGGCTCTAGCTATGCCGAGCGCTCGAACGCGGCGCTGGCGGCGATCGTCCGCGAGGCGCTCGCCGAGGCGGGCCTGCCGGAGGACGCCGTCGTCTCGCTCGGCGGTGGCGGTCATGAGGAGCTGGCCGAGCTGGCGACCCAGGAGGGCCTCGTCGACCTGCTGATCCCGCGTGGGGGTGAGGGGCTGAAGGCGGCGATCAAGAAGGTGGCGACGGTGCCGGTGATGTACGCGGCGGCGGGCAACTGCCACGTCTACGTCCACGCCGATGCCGATCCCGAGATGGCGCGGCGGATCGCGTTCAACGCGAAGGTGCAGCGCCCGGGCGTCTGCAACGCGGCCGAGACGCTGCTGATCGACGCCGCGATCGCCGATCGGGTGGCGCCGGCGATCCTCGGCGACCTCGCTGCGGCCGGCGTTGAGCTGGTCGGCGACGAGCGCATCCGCGACGCCGCCTGCGAGGTCGAGGTGAGCGCTGCCACCGACGAGGACTGGGCCAACGAGTTCCTCGGCCTGAAGATGGCAGTCGCCGTCGTCGACTCGGTCGAGGACGCAATCGAGCACGTCAACAGCCACGGCACCGGCCACTCGGAGGCGATCGTCACCGCCGACGCCGAGGCCGCCGAGGAGTTCGTCTCCGGCGTCGACGCCGCCGCCGTCTACGTCAACGCCTCGACCCGGTTCACCGACGGGTTCGAGTACGGGATGGGCGCCGAGATCGGCAACTCGACCCAGAAGCTGCACGCCCGCGGGCCGATCGGGATGCGCGAGCTGACGACCTTCAAGTACGTCGCGCACGGCAACGGCCAGGTGCGTGAGTAGCTCTGACGGCGCGATCGGCGTGCTGGGGTCCGCGTTCAACCCCCCGCACCTCGGTCATCTCGCCCTGGCCCAGGAGGCGCTCTGGCAACTCGGCCTCGCGGAGGTGATCCTCGTCCCCACCGGCCAGGCACCGCACAAGCGGATCGCCGACGACCCCGGCCGGGAGGCGAGGATGGAGATGACCCGGCTCGCTGCCGCCGACGACGAGCGCTTCTCGGTTTCGGCGCTGGAGGTCGAGCGCGAGGGGCCGTCCTACACGTATGAGACCTTGGAGGCACTTGCAGAGCAGCGGGGCGACAGAGAGCTGGTGTTCGTGATGGGAGCGGACGCAGCTGTGGGCCTCGAGAGCTGGCGCAGGCCGGAGCGCGTGGTCGAGCTGGCAAGCCTGGCGGTGGCGCGGCGGGCCGGAGTATCTGAAGCCGACGTCGGCGAGGCGATGCGCAGCCTCGGCTGCGAGGGTCGGGCGACGATGCTGGAGATGCCGCAGTTCGGCGTCTCCTCCTCGGCCGTGCGTGAGCGCGCCAAGCAGGGTAGGCCGCTGCGCTATCTGGTGCCCGATGCCGTCGCTCACTTCATCGAGGAGAGGGGCATCTACCGATGAACGAGGCTCAATCTGAACAGTTGGCGCGCAACCTGGTGGCGATTGCCGACTCGAAAAAAGCCGAGGATGTGGTCGTCCTCGACATGCGCGGGCTCGTCGCCTACACGGACTTCTTGGCGATCTGCACCGCTCGCAGCGAGCGGCAGGCGAAGGCGATCGTCGACGAGGTGCGGGTGCAGGTGAAGCGCGAGGCCGGGCTTTTGCCCGGCGGTGTCGATGGTGGAGGGGACGCCGGCTGGACGATTTTCGACTACCTCGACTGCGTCCTCCACGTCTTCACGCCGGAGGCGCGCGAGCGCTACGCGCTGGAGGAGCTGTGGCGCGACGCGCCGCGTCTGGAGCTGGAACTGGACGCACCGGAAGCGCCCGAAGCCGCCAGCGCATAAATACGTCCGAGCGCCTATCTACGGTGCCGACTCATGAATGGGTTCAAGCGGGCGCTGTTCGGCTACCGCCGCAGCGAAGTGGAGGATGCGATCTCGGCGCGCGAGGCTCGCATCCTCGGGCTCGAGCTGACCAATGAGACCCAGCGCGCTTCGCTCTCGGAGTTCGAGAGCGAGACCACCGCGCTCACCGGCATGGTGCTGGAGCGTGAGCGCGAGATCCGGGTGCTGGGCGAACGGCTGCGCGAGGCGAACGAGTGCCATGACCGCAGCATCGGCTCCCTTGACGCGATCACCGCGCGGCTCGAGGAAGTGGAATCTCAGGCCCGCGGTCAGGCAACCCGGATCCGGATGAAAGCCCTGCGCGAGGCGGTCGAGGTCAGCAAGAAGGTGAAGGCGCTGACCGATATGGAGCCGGCTCTCGAGGCTGAGGCTGTGGCCGAGGAACGGTCGGGCCTCTACCAAGGCCAGGTCAAGCTGGAGATTGGGCCGCTCGGCGACTTCTCCCAACTCGTCGGCTTCGAGGACGCGGTCGGCCAGCTCGGCGCCTCGGAGATCAAAGTCGATCGCTTCTCCGAGGGGCGGGCGACCCTGTCGATGCAGCTGAACGAACCAGTCGACCTCCTCAACGAACTGGAAGAGCTCTCGAACGTTGACTTCAAGGTCCGCCACACCGCCCCAGACAACCTGATCCTCGACGTCGACGAGGACCAGGGTCCCGAGCAGCGGGCGGCATAAAAGCCGCTCTTTTTTTTACGTCCGCGAGGGAATGTATTGTCTGTCAGGCAATGGAGCACAACCCAAACCACAAGGGGAATGCCGCGGAGCTGGCGATCGCCGCTGAAGCTGCGAAGCTCGGACTCGATGTCTATATGCCGCTGACCGAGCACGGGCGCGCCGATCTACTGCTCGGTATTGGTGGGCAGCTTCTTCGCGTCCAGTGCAAATGGGCCAATCGGAAGGGTGACGTTGTGTCCATCAACCTCGCAACCAGTCGTCGAGGCCGGAATGGACACATTCGAACCACCTACACCGCGGACGAAATCGACGCAATCGGTGCCTATTGCGATGAGCTGCAGACCTGTTTCTTGATCCCGATCGAGAGAGCCGCTGGAAAGAGCGCTATGCATCTGCGGTTAGCCCCGGCAAGAAACGGGCAGCGCGCGGCACTAAACTGGGCAGAGCAGTACGCCCTCGGGGCTGTAGCTCAGCTGGCAGAGCGCTGCCGTGGCACGGCAGAGGTCAGGGGTTCGAATCCCCTCAGCTCCATCTCTACCGAAGAGGTCGCCGACAACGTCGTCAACGTCGGCGCCCACCAGTTCCGCAACCACTTCGGCCACTACATGGAGCAGGCCGCAGGAGGCACGGAAGTCCTCGTCTCTCGCCACGGTCGCCCGTTCGTGCGCCTGCTCAGTCCGCAGGGATCGGACACCTGAGCCGGCCTTCATGGTTCGCTACGCTTCCTAGCCCATGCTGAGGAGCTCAAATCTTGCCTGCCCACCATCTCCGCGGCTAGAGCTGCGAGCCCGGCGGGCTTCCTCAGCGCAGCTCTAGCTGCCTCCTCACGACCCCTCGATTCGATCTCGCCAGTTGGACTCGAGCCCTGTGCTCAACTTCAAAACGGCGGAGTCCGAGACGCCGAATTACGCATAGCGCGGTTTTCCCCTCGAAGTTTGAGGTCAACTCTATGGACCTGGCGGGGGCAGGCGAAT
>Ga0207640_10001273_pt1 | contig 13695 bp, 14 predicted proteins | sample KBSCornC42_FD_184300 | JGI IMG/M metagenome (GOLD analysis project Ga0207640, IMG submission 184300) | Corn rhizosphere microbial communities from Kellogg Biological Station, Michigan, USA - KBS Corn C4-2 (SPAdes) (version 2) | ecosystem: Host-associated > Plants > Roots > Rhizosphere > Soil ... | reverse complement strand
CGACGCCGTCAAATCGCTCGACACCTTCCCGCCGCGCGACGTCGCCATCTACCTCGCCTCGGCGGGACTGCTGATGGGCGAAGAGTGGCGCGCCGCAACGTGGCCGGTGGTGGATGAGATGGCCGGGAGCCTAGGTCAGTAGATTAGTGGATTAGTCGATTAGTAGATCAGAGGGTTAGCAGCCAAATGTGTTCGCCCCTGACCGCTAACCGCAATGACTGACCAACCGGCTCGCCCCTAATCTACTAATCCACTAATCGACTAACCCACTGCCTCACGGACTGTACCGTCTCGTCGGAATCCCCTCGGCTTTGCTGATGCTCAGCTCTGCCATCATCTTGATCAGCTTTCGGTTCTCGTTGGTCGCGGCCTCGTACGTTTCGCAGAGCATGGCGATGTGATCCGGCGGCTCCTCGGCGGAGATGGTGAAGCCGTTCATCGGCTGATCGGGACGCGTCGTCTCCGTCTTCCGCCATGCGCCGTTGAGCAGTTCCATCCGCAGGAATTGGCTTCCCTTTCCCGTCTGGAACGTCTGCGCGGCGACGGCCGGAATCCCGCGCGCGTTGGCTTTCTGTTCGTCGAGCGCGCGCGCAACGATCTCCGTGATCAGGTCGCGCAGCGTCTTCATGGCCGTCTCGGAGGCGCGGATGATCTCCATGGCGGCGTGGTAGACGCTCTTCTCGTTCGCGTTGCGCGCCATTTTCTGGAGCGTGCTGCGAATGATCCGGCACTCCAGCGCTACAGCGATGTTCTCCCACTCGAACATCACCACGCACGTGCCGCCCTCGGGCGGAATGTTGCCCTGGTGCGCGATCAGGACGCCGTTCAGCGAAACCTCGAGCAGAAAAACGCGGGCCTGGCCGACGCGCGCCACGAGCGGACGCACGAGCCGTACACGCTGATACCTGCGACGCTCTTCTTTTGGACCGGCCACGGTTATGGGAAGTCTAAATCAAAGCGGCAGCACTTATGGATTGCGGCGTGATTTGCCGCCTTCCGTCGCGCGCCGCCACGGCAGCGTAGTAGCCCTCGCGGTGAGGATCGAGCGCGGCCACGCTCCAGCCGCCGACGACCGGCCGCAGTTCCGGATCGCGAACGGGGACAGTGAACCCGTGCAGGTCGCCGGAACCGATGCCTTTGCCGCTGGCCTTGACGATGGCCTCTTTCGCCGTCCAGATGGTGAAGAAGGCGTCGGCGACGTCGGTAGCCTGTTCGACGATCGCGACCTCGGCGTCAGAAAAGAACCGCCGCGCCAGGGCAAGCGCGTCGTTGAGTTGCCGGCGGCGTTCGACGTCGACACCAACTTCAGTCTCCTTTGCGAACGCGAGCGCGACCAGATCGCCGGAATGGCTGGCGTTGAATTCGATCTCGCGTCCGCGGAGAACGGGCTTACCGAATTCTTCCTCGTCGATGATCAGCGCCGCCGGATCGGCGCCGAGGTATCGGCCGACGAATCGCCGCGTCGCTGCGCGCGCGACGATCGAACGGCGACGATCGTCGGGGAATCGATAACGATCGGCGCGAGCACGCTCCGGAGTCGTGAGCAGGTTCGCGAGCGCGTCGAGAACATCATCCGCAACATTCACGTCGACGAAGTAAACGTCGATCATTCGCGCCATCCGAATCCAGCCACCGCAATTGTGATCATCTGCACAACCAGTACGAGGATCACACAAGCGGTCCACCCGCCGAAGCGCCAGAAGAATCCTGGCAGGACGCCGCTCACGCTCCCGCCGGCGTAGTAACAGGCTACGTAAAGGCCGGCGGCGGATGAACGTCCTCCCGCCGCCGCCGCGGTCTGGATGTAACTCGTCGACGCCGATTGGCAGACGAAGACGCCGGAGGAACAGAGAATCAATCCGAGCAAAATCAGCGGCAGCGAATGGAGCAACGTAAGTGACACGCCGATCATCGATCCGATCACGGCGATGATCAGCACCGGCCGCGAGCCAGCGCGGCCGATGCCGATTCCCGCCAGCGGTGTGACGATCAAGCCGACCAGATAGACCACGAACAGCGAGCTGAGTTGAGCAGGCGTCAGCAGATACGGCGCGGCGGCGAGGTGAAAGGTGATGTAGGTGAAGACCGCGACGAGTGAAAAGAGAACGTTGAATCCGACCACGTACGTCGCTACGAGCCGCGGATTGCGCAGATGCCGGAGCATCCCGCCGCTTGTTCGCACCGGCGCGATGGCCGGCTTGCGATCGCGCGGCAGCCAGCGCGCGATCAGCGCTCCGAAAATCAGGTCGCATGCGGCGATGAGTAGAAATCCGATTCGCCAGCTCGGCGCGATCGAACTGACGATCCGGTGCGTCGCCGCATAGCCCGGCAGAATGCGCCCGAGGAATCCGCCGAGGACCGTGGCGCTCACGTAGAGCGACATCGCCGAGGCCACATTCTTCGCCGGCCACTCCTCGGCGATGTACGCGATGGCCACGCCGAAGATCCCCGGCATCACCAGCCCTTGCAGAAATCGCCAGAAGATCAGCATCGGCAGCGACGTCGCCGTCGACGCGAGCACGGTCGGAATCGTCAACAGCAGCGTCGCCGTGACGATGACGCGTTTCCGTCCGACGCGTTCCGCGATCAGCCCGCAGAACGGCGCCGACAATGCCACGCCGATCGTAGCCGCGCTCACGGTCATCCCCACCGCCGCCTTCGACGCCCCGAAGATCCGCACCAGCATCGGCAGCAGCGGTTGCGTCGCATAGAGGTTCAAAAACGCGGCGATTCCGGCCAGCATGATGGCGATCGTGGCCGCCGTCGATGACGTTGCCGACTCCCCGCCGTATGCCTCCTCATCCGCCTGCGCGCTTGTGCCGGTAGCGACGACCGCATCGGCCGTGTCCCTGACGACGACCCGTCGCCGAAACGCGCGCTCGAGCGTTCTGCGGAAGTCGGGCATGCGGCGGATTACATCACGCGCGTCATGTCATCATCGGTGCGATGGAGCACAGCGCGGCCGAGGTGATCGCCGTCTTTCATCGCGACGCGATCGCGGGCGTGATTGCTGTCGTGCTGATCACGATGGGGATCGGGATGCTGCTCCTCGGCGCGCTGACCGTGGGTCGGTCGCGCCGCTCGTTCGTCTACACCGGCCTTTTTGCCATCGCGTACGGAGCGCGGCTGGCGGTCAACACCGGTGCGTATACGCTGCTGTATGGACATCCCCGCTGGCTCGACTACCTGCGTTCCGACTTCGAGTACCTCGTGCCGATTCCGGCGGCGCTGTTGTTCGAGACGTTCAGCGGCAATCGCCGGCGCATCGTGCACCGCATCGTCACCGTCGCGCTGGTCGCATGCGCCGCCGTGGCCATTCCGTACGAGATCGCGATCCATTCGGCGTTTGCGCTGAAGCCGGTCATCGACGCGCTCGTGATCGTGCTGATCGGGGTGCTGGCGGTCGATCTTCTTTCCGCTGGACCGGAGGCCGCGAACTGGCGCTTCGTCCGAATCGGCGCTCTGGTTTTCACCGCATTCGTGCTGAACGAGCACTTTCACTTCGTCGGCGATCGCTACGGATTGACGCGCGAGCCGACGGGCTTCCTCTTTCTCATGCTGACGATCATCGTCACGACGATGCTGCACGCCACGCAGTCGCAGCAGCGGCTCGCCGCAGTAGACAGCGAACTGGCCACGGCGCGCGCGATTCAGCTCGCCGCACTGCCGCGAAAAAATCCAGAGATCGCCGGACTCGATGTCGCAGCGATCTACACGCCCGCCTCGGACGTCGCCGGCGATTTCTACGACTTCCTCGCGCTCGACGACGGCTCCCTCGGCATCTTCATCGCGGACGTCTCCGGCCACGGCGTCCCCGCGGCGCTCGTTGCCTCAATGCTCAAGATCGCGCTGGCGACGCAAACGGAGAATGCGTCGTCGCCCGCGCGCATCCTCGCCAACCTCAACGCGCTTTTCTGCGGCCGCCTCGAACGCCAGTTCGTCACGGCCGCCTACGTCCACATCGATCCAATCGCCGGCGTTCTCACGACCGCCTCCGCCGGCCACCCGCCGCCCATCCTTCGCCACGGCGAAACTTGCGACGAGATCATCGCACCCGGCGTCGTCCTCGGCCGCTTCCGCGACGCGCGCTACGAGGAGCTGTCGCGTCCTTTCGTCTCCGGCGACACGCTCGTTCTCTACACCGACGGCGTCACCGAGACGGCGAACCGAGCGGCGGAAATGTGGGGCGATGAACGCCTGCGCGCAACGATCGCCGCGAGCGGCGGCGATGCAACCACGCTCGCCGCGAAGATCGTCGGCGAAGTGGAACTTTGGCGAGGCATCAGCGGACCGCCGGAAGATGACGTGACGATGATTGTTGTAAGAGCGCATGGAATGGATATCCGGACCGATGGGTAATGTCATCGACATGGATGACAAAGACGCTGTGTATGCCGCGCTCGATAAAACGCCGAGAGTGCCATTGACTCGAAACGGTCTCGGTGACGCAACGATCGCCGAGAATGTGGATGAGTTGCTCGAACCGTTTGGGGTGGATGCTGGTAACTCGGGCGAGCGCTAACGCCGTTTCTTCCAGTAGTCACGGAAGGCGCGCAGGCGCGGCAGTGACTCCCGGTCTTTCGCTCGGTTCGCGGCCTCTTTGCTCGCGATGATGTCGTCGGGGTGACAGACAGGGAAGTGTTCGACCTCCACGCGACGCTGCCATGCATCGTCGAATCGTTCGATGCCGTCAGGCGCGAAGATTAGATCGAGGTCGAACGGGCCGGTCTTCAGTTGCACGAAATCTTTGCCGCGCAGAATCTCTGACGCCTGTTCGTCAGTCAGCGTGAATCCGAGATCTCGCAGGGCGGCAATCAGTGCAGAACAATTCTCCGGCGACTTGTCAGCGAAAAGATCGGCGTCCTGTGTCGTGTCCGGGAACCCGAGGAGGATCGCGCCGGACTTGCCAATGAACAGATAGCGGATGCCAAAACGGGCGAAGACGTCGCGGATCTCTTCGGCCTGACGATAGTCGAACGCCGCGGCCATCTATCGCCCATACCCGAGCCACTCGGGAAGATTCGCTTCACACCAGGCGCGGTAGTCGGCCATCGTGTCAAAGGCGCGAAACTCGGCGTCGTCGAGGACGGGTTTGTATGTTTTGATGAATGCGTATTTGACGCGTTGAGCCAGGGGGCGCCGCGCCGCTGCTTCAAATTCTTCCAGCCATTGCTGACGCTCGGAGAGAGTCGGCTGTTGATCCATGCTGCGATTGTAGCGTGGTGCTCCCTCAATGCAGGAACATCGGCATGCCCATCACGTCCGCCACTTTCGGGCGGTAGTTGGCGACGTCGTAGAAGCGGTCGACGTCGACGCGTTTTCGGCCGCTGCTGCCGACTTCGATGGGAACGGCGGTGTAGCGGCCGTCGACGACGGCGACCATCTTGCCGGTTTCGCGGCGGCGCATCAGGTCGGCGGCCAGGCTGCCGTAGTTGTTGGCGACGAGCTGGTCGAGGGAGTCGGGGGCGCCGGAGCGCATGAGATAGGCGAGGCGCTGGTAGATGACTTTGTCGCGTGATTTTTTCTCGAGGTAATCGCTGACGATACCGCCGATGCCGCCGAGTTTGCGATTGCCGTAGGCGTCGGCTTCGCCGCTTTCGATCGTGGCTCCGCCGATGATCGTCGCGCCTTCGGAGACTGCCACGACGGCGTAGTTGCTGGGATTGTCGCTGCGGTCGGCGTCGAGCAGGTGGTACAGCTTGTCGCAATCGAACGGCACCTCGGCGATCACGGCGCGATCGACGCCGGCGAGGTACGAAGCGAGGAGGCACGTCTCGCCGGAGTAGCGGCCGAACAGTTCGACGACGAGGAAGCGCTCGTGCGAGCCGGCGCCGGTGCGGAGGTCGTTGATGAATAGCACCGAGCGCGTGACCGCGGTCGAGAAGCCGAGGCAGTAGTCGGTGCCGAAGACGTCGTTGTCCATCGTCTTCGGGATGGTGACGAGCGGAACGCCTTCGCGGTGCAGGCGGCGGGCGAAGGTCAGCGTGCCGTCGCCGCCGAGGGCCACGAGGCCGTCGAGTTTGAGAAAGTCGATCGTGCGGAGAGCGGCGGCGGTGAGGTCGTAGCGTCCGCGTTCGTCGGGCTCGCCTTTCGAAGTCAGAAGATGCTCGGGGATGTCCTCCAGTTTGCTGATGGACGGATTGATGCGCGAGGTGTGCAGCATCGTGCCGCCGAAGCGGTCGATCGAGCGCGTGTTGATGCGGCCGAGCGGCGTGATCCAGGCGGAGTTGTCCGCATCGTGCTCGGGAATGATGTTGAGCAGTGACGCCCAGCCGCGGCGCAGGCCGATGACTTCGTAGCCGTCGTGATCGAGTAGCCGTCCGACGAACGCCTTGATCGCGGCGTTGAGACCGGGGACATCGCCGCCGCCGGTGAGGATGGCGATTCGTTTCATCGCTTCAGTCGCGCGTTTGCCGCCGCTTCTCCCTCCGGGAAGAAAACCACTTTCAACGCTTCGTGCCGGTCGAAACGTGCAACACCTTCGTGAAAATCGTTGAGCGAATCGTAGGCGGCCTGCACGACCCATTCGACGTTCAGGCCCGACTTGAGCAGCGCCAGCATCCGCTGCCAGGTGCCATACATGCGCCGGCCGATGATGCCCTGCATCGTCACGCCTTTGAAGATGACGTTGCGCGTGTAGTCGTTGATGGTGACCGAGTGTCCCGCGGGGAGACCGAGGAGCGAGAGCATGCCGCCCATGCGGACGAGGTCGAGAGCGAGGTTGATCGCGGACGGAGCGCCGGACATCTCGAGCACGACGTCGACGCCTTCGCCATCGGTGACGGCATCGACTTCGCGCTTCACTTCTTCCGCGGCCATCGTGCGGACGTTGAACGCGTGCAGGTTGGCGAAGTTGTGGCTGGCCGCCCAGCGCCGCGCGGTTTCGAGAGCGTGATCGCTGACGTCGGTGACGACGACCGTGCTGGCGCCGCTGTGCTCGGCGATGGCGGCGGCCATCGCGCCGATCGGGCCGAAGCCGGTGATGGCGACCGACTTGCCGGCCATGTCGCAGATCGACGTCGTGTGAACGGCGTTGCCGAGGGCGTCGAGAAACGCGCCGACGCGCAGCGGGACGTAGCTGCCGAGCTTCACCACGTTCGCTGATGGAACCTTCACGAACTCTGCGAACGCGCCGTCCTCGTGCAGGCCGTAGATGCGCGTGCGGTCGCAGATATGTCCGTTGCCGGTGCGGCAGTGCGGACATTCGCCGCAGACGACGTGCATTTCCGCGGAGACGTAGTCGCCGATTTCGAGGTGGCCTTCGTACGAACGCTGCGCGCGCGATCCGAGCTCTTCGACGAATCCGCAGAACTCGTGTCCGTAAATGCGCGGCGGCGTGACTTTGTCGCGGATCGATGGATCCCAGTGATAGATGTGCTTGTCGGTGCCGCAGACGGCGGCGGCGGCGACGCGAATGAGCACCTCATCCGGTCCGGGCTTCGGTACGGGACAGTCTCTGACGGACGTTCCCTCGGGGCCATCGACGGGGGCCGATTTAACGACGGCGAGCATGGCTTCCTTTGAATGCAGATTTCGCGCGAGGCTTGGTGCGCGGGCGCGTTCCGGAACGTATCACAGCGGCTGCTGCACCAGATGGCGCCGCCACTGCCGCCGGATGAACCGCAGCGCGTGATCGAGAAGCTGCTCACCCGCGCTCGGCTGGTATTGCGCGACGTGCGGCGTGCAGTGCAGGCTGGTGGCGAAGCGGTTGATCTCCCAGACCAGGTCTTGCGCGTCGTCACGCTCGAACAGATCCTTGTGCAGTCCACCCTCGACGAGGATCAGCTTTTTTTCGCCGGCGCCGCATGAATCGTGAAGCTGTTGCGCCATCCAGGAGGGGCAGACTTCATCCGTCGTGCCGTGGATGATCAGCGCCGGGACGGTGAGATTGCGGACGACTTCGAGCGTGTCGAACAGCCGGCCGCTGACGAGATGAAGCGGCACGCGCGGGAACGTGACGCGCGCGATGTCGGGCAGGTTGGTGAAGGTCGACTGCAGGATCAGGCCGTCGAATGGATGGCGGCGGATGATCTGCCCCGCAATCGCGCCGCCGAGGGAGTAGCCGTAGAGGATCGATGGGACGTGCTTGGGGCGCATCTTCTCGTGCAGCCGGGCCGCGGTCACGCCGTCGTCGATGATGCCGGAGAGCGACGGCGATCCGCTGCTGCGTCCGAATCCGCGATAGTCGAAGAGCAGTACGTTGATGCCGGCGTCGAGCAGATACGGCATCACGTGCGCGGTGTTGGAGAGGTTGCCGGTGTTGCCGTGGCAGTAGAGCGCCGATGCGATCGGATGTTCGGCGCGGCAATACCATCCGTAAAGGAGCTCACCGTCGTCCGTTTCGAAGGACAGCACTTCGGTGCGCTCGCGCGGGATGCCGTAGTCCTCGGGGTTCCAACTGATGACCGGTTCGCGCTCCGGCTCGAAGAGTTGGGAGCGCCGGAAGATGCGCCGGCCGACGTCGAGCGCGAGGAGAATCGCGCCTCCGATCAGCAGCGGACTTGCTGCATCCGAAAGATGGCCGCTGGACTTTTTACGTCTCACGGTTCAGCTCATCAGCAAAATTTCTGCCGGAGGCTATGATCGCACTTCATGCGCACTACCGAAAGCCGCACGCGCGTTCGCTACAAAGACACCGACCAGATGGCGATCGCCCATCACGCAAATTACGTGGTGTGGTTCGAGATCGGCCGCACGGACGTTTGCCGCGAGGCCGGTTTTCCGTATCGCGAGATCGAGGAGCGCGGACTGATCCTGGTGGTGACGGAGATCGTCTGCCGCTACCGAGCGCCGTATCGTTACGACGACGAGGTCGTGATCCGGACGTCGATCGCCGAGGCGGCCAGCCGGATGATGCGCTTCGCGTACGAGCTGCGCGACGGCAGCGGCGAACGGCTCCACGCGACCGGCACGTCATCGCACGTGTGGGTGGATCGCGCGACACGGCGTCCGGTGATGGCCGAGGCTGATGTGATGGCGGCGTTCGCGCCATGGCTCGGGTAGAGTTACGTTGATGGAAGAGACGCTTGAAGAGATCGCTGACGAGACGCCGCCTGATGAGGTTGAGCGTCTGTGGTTGCGCGAAGCCGTTCGGCGATACCACCAATTGCTCGATGGAACGGCTACCTCGATTCCATCCGAGGAAGTCTTTGCTGGCTTGTTAGCGCGTCGCACATCTCCTGCGTCGTTCCGCGATCGCCGCGTAGCGGCAAATAGACGGTAGCGAGGGGTGCGAGCGCTTTTTGCGAGCACCCCTCGAAAAAGCGAGGTGTGGGGTTTTTGTGCCGCGTAGCGGCACCGGAAACCTCGCGCAAACTTGGATTCGTGCGCACGTCCAGTGCCGCTGACGCGGCACAACTTCAGATTCGCATCATTTCCAGGGCTGCTTGCAAAAGCGCTCGCATCCCTGGCTACCATCGTTTGCCGCTAACGCGGCGGGGACCGGAGTCGGTAACGCGCAACCGTCAACAGGCGTAGACTCGGCGCTCCTTCATAGCCCGAGGAGGCGTCATGAAACGTTTCGTCGTTTGCGTCGTTGCCGCGCTTTCCGTCACCTCAATCGCGTTTGCGCAGCCGCCCGCGAAAGAGGCGCCCACCGCGATGTTGTCGGTGGTCGTGACCGACTCGCATGGCAAGCACGTTTCGTCGCTGACGAAGGATGATTTTCAACTCGCGCTGAACGGGAAGCCGATGGCCGTGTCCCGGTTTTCGGAGCGCGGCGCGGCCGGACAATATGCCGGCGAGATGCGGCGCATCGTGGTGTTCTTCGATGCAACCACGATTTCGGCGGCGGCGCGGCGTCAGGTCGTCGAATCGCTGCACGCATTTCTGGCGCGCACGCTGCGGCCCGGAGATCTCGTGGCCATTCTCGCGGGCGGTCCGTCGCTCCGTCCGGTGACCGGCTGGACCTCCGACTTGAACGAAGTCGACAACGCGCTGCGGCTCGTATCGGCGGAGAGCGCGCCGCCGCCGCTGGCGGATGGACAGGCCGCGGCCGAGAAGCGCATCCGCGAGATCGCGACGGACATTCAGCAGGCAGGCCGTTCGAATCACACCTTCTACACGTTCGAGGCGCTGATGGATGCGGCCCGCGCGTATGCGGTGGCCGGGTATCGCGACGCGGAACAGACGCTGTCGGTAATCTCGTCCGCGGTTAGTCTTTTCACGCCGCGCACGCGCAACGTTTTGATCGTGGCCGGCGGCGGATTGCCGCGCACGCCGGGCGCGGCGGTGTTCCAGTACGTCGAGACGCTGCGCAGCAGCGCGCAGACCGGCTTGATGGGAGCGTTCCTGCAGAAAGGCGCGCAGGCCAGCTCGCCGATGGGCGAGTCGTCGTCCTACGATCTGACGCCGGTTTTCAACACGTTCGGGATGCGCGCCTGGCGCCGCGGCGTCGTCTTTTATGCGATCGCTCCCGACATTTCGGATGACGGCGGCAGCCAGATCGACATGCAGCAGGCGGCCGATCGCCTTGCGGCGTTCACCGATACGTCGGGCCGTTATGCCGGCTATCACCTTCTGGCTTCCGAGACCGGCGGCATCGCGTTCGTCGGCCGATCGGCAGCGGATGCACTCGATCGCATCGCATCCGATCTCGAATCGTTCTACACGATCGGAGTCCATCCGACCGCGCCCATCGGCGGGAAGCGCGACGTATCGGTGAAAGTGAAGAACGGCTACCTGGTGCGCGTGACGCGCGGCAGCGCGGGCGCGGGAACGCCCGCGGACGAGATGGAGAGCCGCGTAATCGCGAACCACATCATGAAGCCGACCGGCAACAACCTCGGCATCTCCGTCGCCGCGGTTCCCGCCGAAATGGAAGGCGAAAAACGGCTGGTGACGGTCGACGTGAAGATCCCCATCCGCAAACTGAAGCTCGTATCGGACTCGGGCGGCCTCTCCGGCTCGTTCACCGTCTTCATCGCCACCGGCGACTCCGTCGGTCACTCGTCGAACGTGACGCGCCAGACGAAAGAGATCCATTGGCCCGCCGACGCCATCATGCGCGCGGGCGACAAAGAGCTGACCTTCCGCGTGAACGTCGTCCTCCAACCCGGCCGCTCGCAAATTTCCGTCGGCGTGATCGACGAGCAATCGCACGAGAAGGGCTTCGAGCGGGTTTCCGTGTAACGGTTCGCTACACTTCACGCCAGCGCCGCAACGAGCTGCTCGATCCAGCCCACGTCTTCTCCTCGCCGCTTGCGGGTTTCGGCGATGAGGCGGAGGTTGCGGCTGGTGGTTTCGCCTTCCCATTTTTCGCGCATGGCTACGAGTGCCTTTCCGGCGAAGTCGGCGCTGTTTGCGCGGTCGTTGGCGAGGACGGCCAGCTCGAGCAGGGTGGCGTAATCCCAGTAGTCGGCTTTCGAGCCGGCCAGGCGGCGGTTGACGGCGTAACGCACGACCGGCAGCAGCTCCTCGCGCTGCGGATCGGGCGGCTCGCGCAGTTCCATCAGCGTTACGGCGTTGATGCCGGGATAGGCGTCGCGCCAGTCGGCCTCGAATCCTTTTCGGTAGGTGTCGATGGCCTTGTCGAGGAGGGCCGCTGCGCGAAATGTCTCGTTTGCGTTTCGCGCGTTCTCCCAGCGGTCTTTGTAAATGCGGCCGAGGATGCCGTAGGTCTCGCTGCTCGGTCCGCGCGTGGCGATTATGTCGAGCAGCACCTCCTCGGCGCGTGCATCATCGCCGGCACGATTGAGCGCAAGCGCGAGTTGTTCGCGCACCAGGATCGTCGCCGCCAGCGCCTTCGGCATGCGCGCAGCGAGGGCGATCATCTCGGCCCACCCTTTCACGGCGCGATACGAGAGAAAAAGATCGATGATGGCGGCGCTCTCGGTGGCGTCGAGGTTGACGATCTCCTGTTCCACTGCGCGGACGGCCTCAAGACCGGACCGCCTGGCGGCGGCGAGCTTTTGCTTGATGTCCTGCCCGTATTGCACGCGCTCGCGGAAAACATCGGTGCGCAGACGGGCGATGTCGGGAAAGAGATAGCCGTCGAGTGTGTTGGAGAGCGGACTGTCGGTAACGCCGGCTGTGTTGGCGCTCCATTCCGTGCGCATCGCCCGCAGCCGCGCGGCGAGATCCGCCGCCGATTTCTCCGGCTCGGCGGGAGCGCCGGAGGCGTCGAGACGATAGGGGAGCGCGCGCAGCGGCGCGACGTCAAACGGAAGCTGTCCTCTCCCCTCCGCGAAGACGAGGACCGTGGCTCCGGGGCGGGCCGCGTGGCGCAGCCCAAGCTCGTAGAAGACGTTCGCATTCGAGGTGGTGAGGTCGGCGACGGCGAAGCGGCAGAGGATCAGCCGTTCGAACATCGGCTTGTGAATGATCCCGCCCGTCACCTCTTCATCGGCGCGCAGCGCTTCCAGCCCGGCCGCCTCGATGGCCGGCGCGATGATGTTCCGATACACGGCGTCGAAGGAGACCGGGCCTGCCACGTCGGTCTTCGTCCCGAACGGCATGGCTACGAAACAGAGATCGCGCATCGGCGCGGCGTTGACCATCGGCATAGCGTACTCGCTTCGCGATTGTCGCGTCACTCCTTCTCTCCATAACTCTTGCCGCGGCGTGCGAACGGACCTATCTTCCCGGTATCCCGACAAATTCATTACTCCGGGCGGAGGTTCGATGCCGAACATCGTCGACGTATGGACCGCTGCAGATGCCGCAATCCGAAACGCTCCCGCCGAGGCGCGGCGGATCATCCTCGAGGCGGGGGAGATCGACTGCAATAGCGAGTACTTCCTCCGCATCCAGCAAATCCTGGCGCGGTCGTTCTACAAGGATGAAGATCTGCTGGCGCCGCAGAAGTACGAGGATGCGCTCGGGATCCTTGAAACGCATTGCGACCTCGGCAAGTCGACCGACGGTGAAACGCTCGGACTGGCCGGCGCGATCTATAAACGGATGTGGGACCACACCGGCCAGCGCACGCATCTCGAGAAGTCGCTGAAGTGGTATTCCCAGGGACTGGAAGTGGCCGACGACTCCGATGGCTGGCCGGGCGTGAACGCCGCATTCGTCTCCGACCTTCTCGGCGTGCAGGAAGGGGAGGCCGGCGGCGCCAGCGCGGCCGCGCGCAAGAAAGCGCGTTTCGAGTACGCCGACAAGATTCGCAGCGAGGTGTTGGCGAAGCTCAACGCGGCCACACCGCCGCAGGACAGGCTGTGGTACTTCCCTGCCTCTCGCGCCGAAGCGGCATTGGGACTGGCGAAGTTTGACGCGGCCCGGGAGGCGCTCGAAGACGGGCGCTCCGCGGTGGCGGCGCTGCCGAAGGAGAAAGCGGGACCGGAGACGACCGCCCGCCAGCTCGCCGCCGTGGCCCGCATCCGCTTCGACGACACGCCACATTACGCGACTGCATCGAAAGTGATTCAGGACGCCTTCGGGATCAGCGACGCCGCGGTCAAGGCCTTGTTCGGAGGCAAGATCGGTCTGGCGTTTTCGGGAGGTGGATTCCGCGCCTCGCTGTTTCACATCGGCGTGCTGGCCAAGCTCGCTGAATTCGACCTCCTGCGCAACGTCGAAGCCCTTTCGTGCGTTTCCGGCGGCTCGATCATCGGAGCCTTCTATTACCTCGAGCTGAAGACGCTGCTGGTCGAAAATGTGTCGCTGCCGGACGAGGTCGAGCAGGCGCTCGACAAGCGCACGAGCATGGGCATCGTCGGCAACCTGAAGGACTACGCGGCCTTCGAGGCAGCG
>Ga0207640_10001271_pt1 | contig 13710 bp, 9 predicted proteins | sample KBSCornC42_FD_184300 | JGI IMG/M metagenome (GOLD analysis project Ga0207640, IMG submission 184300) | Corn rhizosphere microbial communities from Kellogg Biological Station, Michigan, USA - KBS Corn C4-2 (SPAdes) (version 2) | ecosystem: Host-associated > Plants > Roots > Rhizosphere > Soil ... | reverse complement strand
GCCAGCAGCGCTGCAAGTAGGGCCGCGAGGCGCAGGAAGGTGCCGGCGCGCTCGAACGCCACCGCAAGGCGCTGCTGCACTTCTTCCGGCGTGACCAGGCGCGCATCGGCCGGCAGGCGCGCCTTGGCCCATGCGCGATAAGCGTCGACCGGCGCCACTGCGCCGGCGACCAGCAGGCGGTGCCGGGCACGGCTGCCGGTGCCGAGCAGGCCCGCGCTTTTCGCGTCGGCCAGCGCCATCACCGCGCGCGGCGCCAGCGCGACCAGATCGCCGCCACCGGGCTGTTGCTCGATTTGCCCGGCGACCACGAGGTGCATGCCGCCGACCTGGACGCGCTGGCCGGGTTCCACATCGAGTGCCACGAGTGCGCGATGGTCGAGATAGACCGAACCCGCGGGCGGAGCATGCATCGTTCGCCCGGCGCCGCCGCGGCCGGCGATGACCAGCTTTCCGCGCAGCGGCCACGCCGCGTCGGCTGCGACCACCTGCAGCAACTGGCTGCGGTCGTTAGCGAACGCGACGCTCGGGAATTCGGCAAGCGCACTGGTGCGAAGGTCGAGCGCGTGCGCGTGCCGGACGAAATCGACGGGCAGCGGCGCCGCAGCATTGATGCCGAGGTCGCCGCCGATCAGTTCCGCCGCGCTCATCAGCACCGCACGTTGGACTCGCGCGGCAAGCGTGGCCACAGCGCCCAGCACCACGACCGACAGCAGCAACGCGCCAATCAGCGTTCGCAGTTCCGGCAGTCGCCATTCGCGTCGAAGCGTGCGCAGCGCATGGCGCGGGCCGCGCATCCGGCTGGTTACCCGGAATGTCATGCCGCGTGCGCCCGGACGCGGCCGTCGACGAGGTCGTGGATGCGCGCACATCGCCTTGCCAGCGCCGGATCGTGCGTCACGACAATCAGTGTCGTATGGTGTTCGCGGTTCAGCGCGAACAACAAATCGGCGATCGCGTCGCGGCTGGTGTGGTCGAGGTTGCCGGTGGGCTCGTCGGCGAACAGGATGCGCGGCTCGTGCACGAACGCGCGTGCGATCGCCACGCGCTGTTGCTCGCCGCCGGACAATTGCCGCGGATAATGCGCACGCCGTGGCTCCAGGCCCACGGCGGCGAGTGCCCTTTGAGCGCGCGTCGCGGCGTCCGGGGTCGCGTCCAGCTCCAGCGGCAGCATCACGTTTTCTTCCGCCGTCAGTGCGGGCAACAAATGAAAGGACTGGAACACGAAGCCGACCAGTTTCAGCCGCAATCGCGCGCGCGATTCCTCGTCGAGTGTTTCGAGCGCCTGGCCGTCCAGGCGAACGGTGCCGCGGCTGGGCAGGTCCAGTCCCGCCAGCAATCCGAGCAACGTGGTCTTGCCCGAACCCGATGCGCCGGTGATCGCGACGGTTTCCCCGGCATTCACATCCAGGCTGACATCGTCAAGAATATCCAGCCGGCCCGTCGGCCCTTCGACGTGCTTGCCGATTCCCCGTGCGGAAATGAGCGCCATGGTTGCCCGACTGTCGTCCGTCCTGCGGTTGTCCATCGTGTGGTGCCTTGTGCTGTGGTTGGCGTTGCCGGTGGCGCAGGCCGCGCAGCCGCCGCGCACGATTCTGCTCGTGGGCGACTCGTTGTCCGCCGCCCACAACATCGAGGTTGGCACGTCCTGGCCGGCGTTGCTGCAAAAACGTCTTGCCGATATGCGTCCGCCGCGCACGCTCGTCAATGCCAGCATCAGCGGCGAGACCACCGCATCGGGCTTTGCGCGTTTGCCGGCGCTGCTAAAGCGCTACAAACCCGGCATCGTGATCCTGGAACTCGGGGGCAATGATGGCTTGCGCGGTCTGCCGCTGTCCGAAATCCGCACCAATCTTTCGCGGATGGTGCGTGAGGCGCAGGACAGCGGCGCGCACGTGCTGCTGCTCGGCATCGAACTGCCGATCAACTACGGCCCGCAATACCGAGCTGGATTGCGCGCGATCTATGCGGATCTCGCCCGCGAGGCGCATGCGCCGCTGGTGCCGTTCCTGCTCGACGGTATCGCACTCGACCCCAAACTGATGCAGCCTGACGGCCTGCATCCCACTGCGGCGGCGCAACCGCGGGTGCTGGCGAACATCTGGCCTGTGCTCGCGCCCATGCTTGCAGCGGACCAATAAGGGGCGGACGTGCCGCCAGTCATGACAAATTCCAGATCGGCACGGCCACGAGCCAGAGCGTGCGCGAGCCGCCGGTGAATGGTCCCGACGCCGCGTTGCGCTGGTCGCTTTCGCAATCGAAATACTCGTTGGTGAGCACCGCCGCCACCTGCAGCGCGAACAGGCACAAGAGGCCCTACCAGAAGATCGCCGACGCGAACGCGCTGCCGCCCGCGAAGGCCAGCGCACCGACCGCATAGGCCGCCCAACCCATCGGGTAGAACTGCAGCCGCAGCGCACGCAACCACGCGACGAGGCGCGTGCGCCGACCATCACTGCGGTCGATGCAGTCGCGAATGCCGTCTGCCGGGTCCGCTCGATCCAGTGGCGGCGTCTCGGCAGTGACGACAACCGGACCGGGCCGAATCAGTCCACGCAAGCTGCGCACCCCGCAAAAGCCGAGCGTCGCACGCGCCAGCGCGTTGTGTCCGGGTTGCAGGTAGAACCAGCGATACGGCAGCGGCGGGGTGTCCATGGTGGTGACGATTTGCGAGGTCCTGCCGCGCCACAACCGCTGGCACTTGCCGAATCCGGCGCGTCGAAGCGAAACGCGAAGCCGGGCATGACCATGCGCTCGAGAAAGCCCTTCAGCAAGGCGGGTTCGTACCCGCAACACGTCGGGTGCACAAACACCAGGTGGTCGACCCATTCGATGAGCTGGCGCGCGATCTCGAGGCCGGGCTCCAGCGGTTGTTGTTCCGGCGATTCGACGCGGACGTACGGATCGAATGCAAGATCGGCCAGCACCAGTGTCTCGACGTTCGCGCCCCCGCACGCGCCTTCGCGATACGCCGCGCACAGCGCCGCGCAAAGGCTGACCTTGCGCGGATGGCCGAGGGTCAGCAATACGTTCATGCACGCCATCCGTTGCGTTCGCGCGGTTGCGCTACGTCGCGCCCGCGGAAAGCGCCGCGAGAAACGCGCGTCGCCATGCCCTGATATCGTGCTTCGACACGTGCTCGAACATCGCGGCCCAGCGTTCGCGGCGTTCCTGCAGCGGCATCGTCAGCGCCCGTTCGATGCCCTCGACTTGTCCTTCGGGATCGTACGGATTCACCAGGATCGCCTGCTCCAGTTCGCCCGCGGCGCCGGCGAATTGCGACAGCACCAGTACGCCCGGATCGTCGGCCGGCTGCGCGGCCACGAATTCCTTGGCCACAAGATTCATGCCGTCGCGCAACGGCGTGACCAGCCCGAGTTGCGAAATCCGGTAGAAACCCGCCAGCGTGGACTGCATGAAGCTGCGGTTGACGTAGCGGATCGGCACCCAGTCCGGATCGGCGTAGCGGCCGTTGGTGGCGCCGGCCGAGCGTTCCAGTTGGGAACGCAACTGGCGGTATTCCGGCACCTCTTCGCGCGAGGGCGGCGCGATCTGCAGGAATGAAACGCGCGAGCGCCACTCGTGGTGTTCCGCGAGGAAGCGGCCGAACGCCTCGAAGCGGCGCGGCAGGCCCTTTGAATAATCAAGCCGGTCCACGCCGATCGCGAGCTGGCGATCATTGAGGCTGGCACGCAGCTTGCGCACCGTGGAATTGTTGATCGCGTATCGCGACTGGCGCGCGACCTCGGCGGTATCGATGCTGATGGGGAACGGCGCGATGTGCGTGCGTCGGCCACCGAGTTCCACGACGTCGCGCGATCGGGTCCCGCCGAGCCTGCGTGCAAAGTAGTCGAACAGCGCGCGGGCGTCGTCGCGATTCTGCACGCCCACCAGATCGCACGCGCTCAGGGTGGCGATCAGTTCCCGATGGCAGGGCAGGTTGATCAACAGTTCCGGCGGCGGCAACGGAATGTGCAGGAAGAAACCGATGCGCGCGCCGATGCCGCGTTCGCGCAACTCGGCGGCCAGCGGGATCAGGTGATAATCGTGGATCCAGATGCGGTCGTCGTCGCGCAGCAGCGGCGCGAGTTTTTCCGCGAACAGCTTGTTGACCTCGCGGTAGCCAGCATATTGCGTGCGGCTGTACTGCATCAGCGTGGGCTGGAAGTGCAGCAACGGCCACAGGGTGCGGTTGGCGAAACCGAGATAGTAGGTCTCGTATTCCTCGCGGGTCAGGTCCAGCAGCGCGTAGTCGATGTTGCCGGCAGACTCGCGGTGCAGCGTGCGCTCGTCCGGCGCGACGCGCTTGCCGCTCCAGCCGAACCAGAGGCCGCCGTGTTCCTTCAGTGCCGCGCGCATGGCGGCGGCGAGTCCGCCGGCGCGGGTTTCCCGTGGCAGCGCCACGCGGTTGGACACCACGACCAGCCGATTCGCGGCGGGGCGGCTCATACCACGTCGCTCCATTTGGTCGACAGGCCGCGCGCCGCGTTGATCAGGCCGACCATCGAATACGTTTGCGGGAAATTGCCCCACAGCTCACCGGTCTTCGGGTCGTAGTCTTCCGACAGCAACCCCAGCGGATTGCGGATCGCCAGCAGTTTCTCGAAGAATTTGCGTGCTTCGTCCTTGCGACCGATCGCGATCAGCGCTTCCACGTACCAGAAGTTGCACACCAGGAAGCTGGTCTCGGGCGCACCGAAATCGTCCGGGTGCGCATAGCGCATCAGGAAGCCGTTGCGCATCAGGGTTTTTCCGACCGCATCCACGGTCTTGACGAAGCGCGGGTCGTCGGCGCTGACGAAACGCAGGCCCTCCAGCAGCAAAAGGCTGGCGTCGAGCTGGTCGCTGCCGAACGATTCCACGAAGTAACCGTTCTTGTGCACCGCGTGCCGCAGGATCTTGCGCCGGATGCGGTCGGCGCGCTTGCGCCAGACCCTGACACGATCGTCCAGCCCCAGCCACGTGCCGATATTGGCGAGGCGGTCGCAGGCGACCCAGCACATCACCGCCGAATAGGTGTGGACGGAGGTGCGCCCGCGCAATTCCCACAGTCCGGCATCGGGCCTGTCGTGCAGGCGCCACGCCGCTTCGCCGCAGCGTTCGAGGCGGCGGTATTCGGTTTCGCCGGCGATCCGCACCAGCCGCTGGTCGCAGAACATCTGGGTGGCCGCCAGCACCACGCTGCCGTAGATGTCGTTCTGCTGCTGTTTCCAGGCCTCGTTGCCGACCCGCACCGGGCCCATGCCGCGGTAGCCGGCCAGCGTGGCTTCCTCGCGCTCCGGCAGTTCATCCTGGAAATGAATGCCGTACACCGGTGTCATCTTGCCTTCTTCCTTGAGCGCAAGATTGAAGATGTAGCGCACGTACTCTTCCATCGTGCGCGTGGCGCTCAGGCGGTTCAGCGCGCGCACAGACAGCGCGGCGTCGCGCGGCCAGCAATAGCGGTAATCCCAGGTGCGCACGGTGTCGGGCGCTTCCGGGATCGAGGTGGTCATCGCCGCGGTGATCGCGCCGGTGCCTTCGTACTGGCACAGCTTCAACGTGATCGCGGCGCGGATCACCGCTTCCTGCCACTCGGCGGGAATCGAGAGATAGCGCGACCATTCGTGCCAGTAGTCCAGCGTCAAGTCCAGCGCCTCGTTGTAGAAGCGCGCGGCCGATTCGTGCAGCGTTTCGTCGGTGCCCAGCACGATGTGCACGTCGCGGTCGAGCAGGAAAGGCAGGCCGTCCCGCAGCATCGGCAGTTGCGTGTCGGTGGTGGCGCGCAGCACCAGCGGATCGAGCAGGTAGCGCACGTGGTTGGAGCCGAAAGTCATTTCCGGCTTGCGTGCGCCGTAACCGGTCAGCGGCTTCAGCCGCAGCGCGATCCGCGGCGCGCCCGACAGCGGCCGCACGCGCCTGAGGATCTGCATCGGATGGAAGGTGCGCCCATGTTGCTTGTAGCGCGGCGCGAAATCGGTGATCTCGACCTTGGAGCCGTCCTTCGCGGTCAGCGTGGTCACCAGCACCGCGCTGTTGTCGGCGTAGCGCTGGTGAAAGCCGGCCTCGTTTTCCAGTTGCACGTCGAAAAAACCGGCGTCCGAAAACCGCGGCGACAGCAGCGAGCAGAACACCGGATCGCCGTCGAACGCCGGCACGCAGTGCCACACAATGCAGCCGCGCGCATCGATCAGCGCATTGATGGTGCCGTTGCCGATGATGCCGAGATCGAGGTTGGCGCGCCGGTCGGGATCGGTCGACTTGCGCTTGGGCGTGCGGCTGGCCGGGCCGCGCGGTGGCCGTGCCGGCTGCACCCGCGACGTTTCCGGTTTGGATCTTTTCGCATGGGTGGTTTTGACAGTCAACGGTCGCCTCCTCGTCGTTGGCCTTCGCTTCCTCTCGCCCCGTTTTGGTCCACGAATGCAATTGAAAAAGAGAACCGAACGCGAGGGCGAGGACCGGTTCGATTCGGCCGATTCGTGGAAGCCTGCGGGTTCATGTCGTCCTTGCCAGACCGTGCAGCCACGCGCGCACCGCGGCGGGATCGTCCAGCGCGCAGCGTGCCTCGGTCGGACGGCGTGCGCCGACGATCACGCTGACGCCGCCGTTCGCGTTGACGTGACGAAAGGCGTGCTCGTCGGTCAGGTCATCGCCCAGCATCCACGGCGTGCGGCCGCGAAACGGTGCCTGCTGCATCAGCTCCGCGAGCGCGCGACCCTTGTCCACGCCGGCAGGCTTCAGTTCGATCACGTGATCGCCGTGCTGCAGCACGTGGCTGTCGGCGACATCTTCCAGAAGGGTTTCCGCGATGTGCTCGGCGGCCTCGCGCGCGGCGGGGGCGCGTCGGTAATGCAGCGCCAGCGCAAGTCGCTTGTCTTCCAGCAATACCCCGCGCGCCGCTGCCACGAGTTCGGCGGCGCGCGCCCTTGCCTGCGCGAAGGCGGCGGTATTGCCGGTCGTCGTCTGCACGCGGCCGCTCGGCAAGCGCAGTTGCGCGCCATGCAGCCCGGCCGCGACGTAGTGGTTCCAGTCGAACAGTGCGTCGAGCTGCGACAGCGCGCGTCCGCTCAGCAGCGCCATCGCGCCGTCGAGTCGCCCGCGCAGGCGACCGAGGTCGTCGTGCAGGTTCGGATCCACTTCGACGCTGTCGGGATGGTGTGCGAAATCCAGCAGGGTGCCGTCGACGTCCAGGAACAGCGCCCAGCGATCGTCAGCGCCGGTTTCAGGCGGCGCGGGCAACCTCATGGCAATGTCGGTGCTGGCTGTGGACACCTCGGCTCAGCATTGGCGAAACATCGACGTATTGTGACGGACGCGGCGTGAACGGCCCATTCACATTCGCACGCACCGATGCATCGCCACGACGGCCTCGTGCGCGCGTTGCGCCAGCGCGTGGCGATCACCGATCCGCAATCCGGCGGTTGGAATCGGATCGCCGACGCGCACGATGATCGTGCCCGGCCGTACCCGGAAACCGGATGCCGGCAACACTTCCCCGGAACCATCGATCGCGATCGGCACCACCGGCACGCCCGCCTGCAGCGCGACCTGGAAAGCGCCGCCCTTGAACGGCCGGATCGATCCGTCGCGGCTGCGGGTGCCTTCCGGAAACGCGCACAGACTGTCACCGCCGCGCACCAGCGCCACGATGCCGTGCAGGCGCTCGGCCGCCTCGCGCGCGTGGCCGCGCTTGATGAACACCATGCCCATGCTGCGTGCGTACCAGCCGATGAACGGGACGTGTTCAAGTTCCTGCTTGATCACGAAACGGATCGGTACCGGCAGCGCGCGGAACAACGCGCAGACGTCGATCATGGATTGGTGGTTCGCGACGAATACATGGGGCTTCGAAAAGTCCACGCGTTCGAGACCTTCCACCCGCAGCTTCGCGCCGGCGCCGATCAGCAGGCCCGGCGCCCACAGCCGCGAGGCCATCTTGAGCGGCGCGCGCCGATTGCCACCGGCAAGCGCCAGCACCCCTTGCGCCAGGCAAATGCAGCACGCCGTCCAGACGATGGTGAAAACCAGTTGCAGCGCGTTCCACGACCGCCACGCCAGGTGCGCGAGCCCCGGCCGGCGTGTTTCCAACCTGATCACGTTCACGATGGTGCGACCCGAGCAATCCCCGCGCGGATTCTAGCGACGCGTTTTCGTTGCGCAAACGGACCGTGGTTCGACCGTGTTCGCTGGCGGTTGCGCGTGCTGGAAGGGATGGCCATCCAGCACGGCCGATCGGTCCCGCGGCGCCGCCCATCGGAGCAGTCCCGGCGCAAGTGTGGGCGCACCTGCGAAAACGGCTTGAAGCCTGCGCCGCGCGACCGCATCTTTGGGGCTTCGGATCCACCAGCAAAGGTTCGCCACCATGCGCATGGACAAACTCACTTCCCGCTTCCAGCAGGCGCTTTCCGATGCGCAATCGCTGGCGGTCGGGCGCGACCACAACATGCTGGAACCCGCGCACGTATTGGCCGCGTTGCTGGACCAGCAGGGTGGCTCGACCGCGCCGATGCTGGCGCAGGCTGGCGTCAACGTGCCTCTGCTGCGCCAGCGGGTCGGCGAAATCCTGGACAAGCTGCCGAGCGTCAAGGGCCAGGAAGGCAACATCAACGTCTCGAATGAGTTGAACCGGTTGCTCAACGTCACCGACAAGCTGGCCCAGCAGCGCGGCGACCAGTTCATCGCGTCGGAATTGTTCGTGCTGGCCTGCCTCGAAGACAAGGGCGATGTCGGCCGTGCGCTGAAAGCGGCGGGCGTCGGCAAGCAGAACATCGAAGCCGCGATCGACAAGTTGCGCGGCGGCGAGAAGGTGCAGTCGGAGGGCGCCGAGGACCAGCGTCAGGCGCTGGAGAAATACACCATCGACATGACCGCGCGCGCGGAAAGCGGCAAGCTCGATCCGGTAATCGGCCGTGACGAGGAAATCCGCCGCGTGGTGCAGGTGTTGTCGCGTCGCACCAAGAACAACCCGGTGCTGATCGGGGAGCCTGGCGTCGGCAAGACCGCGATCGTGGAAGGCTTGGCGCAGCGCATCGTCAAGGACGAAGTCCCCGAAGGTTTGAAGAACAAGCGCCTGCTGGCGCTCGACATGGGCGCGCTGATCGCTGGCGCGAAATTCCGCGGCGAGTTCGAAGAACGCCTCAAAGGCGTGTTGAACGATCTTTCCAAGCAGGAAGGCCAGATCATCCTGTTCATCGACGAACTGCACACCATGGTCGGTGCCGGCAAAGCGGAAGGCGCAATGGACGCCGGCAACATGCTGAAACCTGCGCTGGCGCGCGGCGAATTGCACTGCATCGGCGCGACCACGCTGGACGAATACCGCAAGTACATCGAGAAGGACGCCGCGCTCGAGCGGCGCTTCCAGAAGGTGTTCGTGGGCGAGCCGACGGTGGAAGACACCATCGCGATCCTACGCGGTTTGAAGGAACGCTATGCCGTGCACCACGGCGTCGAGATCACCGATCCCGCGATCGTCGCGGCGGCCACGTTGTCGAACCGCTACATCACCGACCGCCAGTTGCCCGACAAGGCCATCGACCTGATGGACGAGGCGGCCTCGCGCATCCGGATGGAAATCGATTCCAAGCCGGAGGAACTCGATCGCCTCGAACGCCGGTTGATCCAGTTGAAGATCCAGCGCGAGATGCTGAAGAAGGAAAAGGATCCGGAGTCGAAGAAGCGTCTTGCCGATCTCGAAGGCGACATCGAAAAACTCGAGCGCGAGTTTTCCGACTTGAACGAGGTGTGGAAATCGGAAAAGGCGACGCTGCAGGGCGACGCCAGCATCAAGGAACAGATCGAGAAGGCGCACCACGAGCTCGAAGCCGCGCAGCGCCGGCAGGACTACGCGCGCATGAGCGAGATCCAGTACGGCCAGTTGCCAGCGCTGGAGAAGCAGCTCGCCGCCGCACAGGCCGCCGACCAGCGCGAGTTCAAGCTGGTCAAGGACAAGGTCACCGCCGAGGAAATCGCGGAAGTGGTGTCGCGCTGGACCGGCATTCCCGTGTCGAAGATGCTCGAAGGCGAGCGCGAAAAACTGCTGCACATGGAAGACGCGCTGCACAAGAACGTGATTGGTCAGGACGAAGCCGTGCGCGCGGTGAGCGACGCGATCCGCCGCGCGCGCGCGGGGTTGTCCGATCCGAATCGCCCGTACGGTTCGTTCCTGTTCCTCGGCCCGACCGGTGTCGGCAAGACCGAGCTGTGCAAGGCGCTCGCCGGGTTCCTGTTCGACACCACCGAGGCGATGATCCGCATCGACATGTCCGAGTTCATGGAGAAGCACTCGGTCGCACGCTTGATCGGCGCGCCTCCGGGTTACGTCGGTTACGAGGAAGGCGGCTACCTCACCGAGGCCGTGCGTCGCCGCCCGTACAGCGTGATCCTGCTGGACGAAGTCGAGAAAGCGCACCCGGACGTGTTCAACATCCTGCTGCAGGTGCTGGACGACGGGCGCCTCACCGACGGCCAGGGTCGCACGGTGGATTTCCGCAACACCGTGATCGTGATGACGTCGAATCTCGGCTCGCAGCAGATCCAGGAAATTGCGTCGTCAGGCATCGACGAGGACAGTCCCGAAGCCTACACGCAGATGAAGGCCGCGGTGATGGGCGTGGTGCAGGCGCACTTCCGTCCCGAGTTCATCAACCGCCTTGACGAGATCGTGGTGTTCCATCCGCTCGACAAGTCGCAGATCCGCGAGATCGCGCGCTTGCAGACGAACTACCTCGCCAAGCGCTTGCAGGAACGGCAGATCGATCTGGAAATCTCAGACGGCGCGCTGATGCTGCTCGGCAACGTCGGCTTCGACCCGGTCTACGGCGCGCGCCCGCTGAAACGCGCGATCCAGACCCAACTCGAAAACCCTCTGGCGCAAAAAATCCTTGCTGGCGAGTTCGTCGGCGGCGACACCATCCGCGTCGATGCCGAGGGCGGCAAACTCACGTTCCACAAGCGTTGACGAAAGGCATCCCTCTTCGCATGTAGCAGGCAAAGGAGCTGTCTCTGGCCGATTTCGCCCAGAGCAACCATCCGACCGAACTCGCGAAATCCCCGAAAGCGTCGGTTGCAGACGAGCGACGGTAAATCTGCCCCGCCGATAGCCGGCCGACGCGCATGGGCGTCCGGACCGCCCCTCCCTCCGTCCGCTGATGATGCTAGTGTAATTGCCGCGTGGGGGCCGTTCGCACGTGAACGGGCTTGCCGAGTCGAAGGAATGACAATGAACAACCATGAAGGTGACCTGCCGAATCGGGACGAGGTTGAACCACTGCGAATTTCCACCGGCAGCGTCGGTCTCGACGAGATCCTCGGCGGCGGCCTCGATCCCGAACGAATGTACCTTTACGAAGGGCGACCCGGAACGGGCAAGACCACCTTGGCCCTGCAATTCCTTCTGGATGGCGTGCGCCTCGGCGAACCCGCGCTTTACATCACCCTTTCCGAAACCGAACGTGAGCTGGAGCTGGTAGCCCATCGCCACGGATGGTCGCTCGATGGAATCACCGTTTTCGAGCTCATCCCTCCCGAAACCACCCTCGATCCCAGCCAGGAGCTGACCATCCTGCAGCCGGCCGAGATGGAACTGGGGGAAACGAGCCGGCTCATCTTCGGGAAGGTCGAAGAGGTCAATCCAGGGCGGGTGGTGATCGACAGTCTGTCCGAACTTCGGCTGCTGGCACAAAACCCCTTGCGGTACCGCCGCCAGGTTCTTGCGTTGAAACACTTCTTTTCGAGTCGCAAGTGCACCGTGATCCTGCTCGATGACCTGACGGCGCACGAAAAGGATCTGCAGCTCCACTCCATTGCGCACGGGGTGGTGCTGCTCGAACAGTTGGCCATCGATTACGGTGCGGAACGCCGGCGCCTTCGGGTGGTGAAGATGCGAGGCATTCCTTTCAAAGGCGGCTTTCACGATTTCACCATCGAACGCGGCGGGTTGCAGATCTACCCCCGGCTGGTTGCGGCAGAGCATCACAAGGACTTCGAGGGCGATTTCGTTCCCAGTGGCAACGCGGAGCTGGACAATCTTCTGGGTGGAGGGTTGGAACGGGGCACCAATGCGCTGCTGATCGGGGCAGCCGGCGTGGGCAAATCATCCATCGCCGTGACTTATGCGATCGCGGCGGCGAATCGCGGTGAACACGCCACCATATTCGCCTTCGATGAAGGTCGCGGCACCATCGGAGCGCGCGCCCGTACGCTCGGTTTGCCGCTCGATGACGCAGTTAAAAAGGGGCTGATCCGGCTCGAACAGATCGATCCCGCGGAGTTGTCGCCAGGAGAATTCGCGCACCGGGTCCGCGAAGCGGTGGAACAGGACAACGCACGAATCATCATCATCGACAGCTTGAACGGTTATCTCAACTCGATGCCTGACGAGCGTTTCCTCATCCTTCAAATGCACGAGTTGCTGAGTTACCTCAGCCAACTGGGCGTGCTTACGATGCTGGTGCTTGCGCAGAACGGGCTGGTCGGTCCCATGGAAACGCCGCTGGACATCAGCTATCTCAGCGACGCCGTGTTGATGCTGCGTTACTTCGAGTATGACGGTTCGGTGCGCCGCGCGCTTTCGGTGGTGAAGAAGCGCAGCGGACGCCACGAACATACGATTCGCGAATTCCGGCTGAGCCACGGCGGGGTAAGCGTCGGGCCGCCGCTGAAAGGTTTCACCGGGATCTTTGCCGGCACGCCTGTCTACACGGGCGACAAGACTCCGCTGCTGCCGGAAAATGGCAGCCGGGCAAGCTGACGTGCCTGAAACCGGCGTCCTCATCCTTGCGCCCGTCGGCCGGGACGCTGCCGCTTGCGCGAAGCTGGTCAAGCAAGCTGGTCTCGATTCGCGTATTTGCAGCGACGTCTCCGAACTCCTCGTGCAACTCGACCGCGGCGCCGATCTCGCCGTGGTTGCCGAGGAGGCACTTTACGGGAAATCGATGGATCGGCTGACCACATGGGTGAATGCCCAGCCACCGTGGTCGGACTTTCCCTTCATCTTCATGACCAACCAGCACGACGGGCCGCAGTTCACGAAGTTTCGGCGGCGGATCGTCGGCAAACTCCGAAACGTCTCCTTTCTCGAACGCCCCATGCAGGCGATCTCGCTGCAGGCAGCGGTGCTGTCGGCCAGACGCGGCCGTGCCCGGCAATACGAGGCCCGCGCGTATCTCGAAGCACAGCACCGCGCGGCCGACGACATGGAGTATCTAATCGCAGAGCGCACCCGGGCGCTGCAAAAGGCCAACGAGCAGCTGCGCGAAGAAATCAGGCGCCGGGAGCGCGCGCAGGCGGCTCTCATGCAGGCGCAGAAGCTGGAAACCATGGGACAACTGGTGGGTGGAGTCGCCCACGATTTCAACAACCTGCTCATGGCGGTCATTGGCAATCTGGAATTGCTGGCCAAAAAAATCGATCATGATCCACGCCAGGCGAGACTGCTGCATGGCGCCATGGAAGGGGCACGGCGCGGCGCCACCTTGACGCAGAGGCTGCTGGCCTTCGCCCGCAAGCAGGAGCTGCAGTCGCGCGCGACCGACGTCCACAGCCTCGTCCGGGACATGCACGACCTGATCGCCCGATCGGTCGGTCCGCTGACCCATATTGAAATTCGTGCCGACGAGCCCTTGCCCAGCGTCAACGTCGATCCCAATCAGCTCGAGATGGCACTCCTGAACCTTGCGGTCAACGCACGGGACGCCATGCTTTCCGGCGGTACCCTGACGATCGCGATGCAAC